>Ga0193733_1000513_pt1 | contig 12635 bp, 13 predicted proteins | sample U1s2metaG_FD_145076 | JGI IMG/M metagenome (GOLD analysis project Ga0193733, IMG submission 145076) | Soil microbial communities from a riparian zone of the East river system, Colorado, United States - U1s2 | ecosystem: Environmental > Terrestrial > Soil > Riparian zone | place: USA: East River... | reverse complement strand
CGGTCTCGACTTCTCCAAGGAGAGGCCGACCTCGCTGCTCCGGGCCGTGATCATTTTACTCTGAACCATTTTCATGAGGTTTCGCGGGCCGCAGGCCCTACAGGACATTTCAGGCTGAGCCAGCACAATAGGAGTGGTGGTGGCCAAGTACCACCTCTATCCTCCTGCTGTGAAAAGTGCGATCGACGCTTTAGCCAACGCGAAGAGTGGTCTTATGTACAATGCGACTGATGAACATGGGAATGCAATTCAGGTCACCAAAGGTCAAGTTGTGGGCATGGTATTAGAACAATTCTTCAACACAACTCAGGTCATCCTCGGGGAGGCGATATCGCTCTCGGAGCTCAGAGCGTTTATTGCAAGCAAGGCAACGGAGCTGCGCTGAGGGCCATGGCTGGCTGATCGGCCTGTTGACTCGTACGGAGCGGAATCGAAACCCCGGGGCCTGTACCTCTGCAAGTCGCGGAAAGCAGTGACGCGAATCCGTGGGGATTACAATAGGCAAACAGAAGTGGAATCTGCCGCCGCGGCCGGGGGGCACTGCCCGCCACCACTTTACATCGGCAGAACCGGCAATCGTGCGTACGGCCCTGAAGGTGACGACGCCTGGTGGGATCGAGGTAACGAATGTCAGGACAGGAAATGAGAAAACACGCCTTGCGTCGGTACATAGTATATCGCGTAAAAGCAGTCGAGTTTCTCGACTTCGGGGCGCTGCGGCACGGCCTTGAAAGTGGCGATTTCTGTCCTCGTACACCGGTTAATCGAATATCTACAGATTTCGTTGAGTCGCTACGAACAGTCCAATTAAGTTGGTTTGCCAATTTCGTAGACAAGAGCAAAGACGGAGTGGATGTTATCGAGTTCTGGAAAGAACTTTTCCCGAAGCACCGACACCAGATTGAAGAGGCTTGGAATCGGATGAAACCTGCTTGGGATGCGTTCCGCAGGTTTCGAGACAAGGCGGGATTTCATGCGGACAAGCCACTTGCGTTCTTCAAAGCAAGAAGAGAGATACCGAGGAAACAGCAGACAATTACTGCAGCACTGCGGGAATTTGACCAGCTCTCGAAGCTCATTCTAAAAGCTGAGACCACAGAGCTGCCAGACCTCGAAGATGCTGTGGACAATCTACTGGATGAGTTAGAAGCCGGTCACGAATACCGCTACAAACGAGTTCAAAAGGTATTTGATGATTTCCAATACGGGTGACGTGAGACCTACGTAGCCGGCCTTTACTTTGTCCTCTTTCTCCACCCCATAGGCAAAACCGTCTGATTTCCTTTTCGGGCATTGGGTTCCCATACACAAACAAAAAAGGGCACAGGCGTTCGTGCGCCGCGTGCCCTCATGCGGCAACCTTAATTCGGAAGTCTATGCTTGGCTGTAATGTGTGATTCTGGCCCCGGGCAGCCTGGGGTGACGTATCCGTCCAACTCCCGGTGCCGAAGGCGCCGTTCTTCTCTTGGTTGGCCCAGAACCGACTAGGCGGCGCTCGGCGCGGTCGCATCCGGCTAGAATGACGAGGCTGAGGCGCATCACAGCCCACCACGCTCCACATTCAGAATTCCAAAACCGTGCGGGTTTCGGGGAAGCTGGCAAGCCCGGCAAATCAACGCTTGGACCGATTTTCACTCCTTGTCGGACAGACCAAACGGGACGCAATTCTGGCGTGCGCGGAACCCGTAATTCTATTACCCGGGCGACCTTTCACTCTCACCCACATCCACGAAATCTGCACCAAATTCAATGAGGGTTACACAACTTCACAGAATGGCCAACTATGGATGCATCCGGGAATCGATCGGTTCGGTCTACACAAGTGCGTTTCTCAGGCGGAATCGGAGTGCGCCTCCCAAGTCGATAGGTAAACACAAGGCTTCTGGGGAACCCGCTAGGACTTCAGTTTTACCCTCTCCTACTTTCGTTCCATTGCTGACTACGGAAGGACTCTACATTCTTCTCGCGAAGTCTTTCCAGCGGGAACGGACGTGCCTGATGCTCGAAATCTTCATCTTATTGCCCGTCAATAAGCGTCCCAGTAGGTTTTCGTATGTCAGGGGGGGTCGAGAAATCGGCACCCCGTTCGATGGAAGAATTTGAACGCGCGCTGGTCAATGCATTTTCGGAGTCACAGCCATGAAGGCACCCTATATAAAAACTCTGATCATGGCAGTTTTGGCTTTGACGATTTCAAGCGTAGCGAAGGCCCAGAAAACTTCGGACATTATAAACCGGGGCGATGACTTTTTGGCAGTCTGCCAATACGATAACGATCATCCGCCTGATGTTTGCTTGGCGTACGTTGCCGGGGTGGTCGGGACGCTCGCGCTCAATTGGGCAGACACTGGTCAGAGGATTTGTATTCCCGATAGCGCGACAGTGAGAACTACGCTTGACCTAGTCCTTCAATACATAAAAGACCACCCAGAGAAGCGCGAACAAAAGCCTATTTTCTTGGTCGCACAAGTAACAATCAAGAAATATGTGTGCGAGGCGCCGAAACAGCACACCGCGACGGCTCCGAAGGCGGAACCAGAGCCGAAGCCACGCCCATGACTCCGTTCAAGCGTCGCAGAATAATGTACATGGGTTTCCCCGGGCGTAGACATTGCCGGGGTTCCGCAACCAGCGGGACGAATTTTCAGGCAATAGCTCACCGTGGGTGGCAAAACTCACCGCAGGCTCGCCAACGGCCCTGCGAGCACCTCCCACGTCCGCATCACCGAAAAGAGTTGAAGAAATCGCTTTACTGTTTGTCGTAAACGACGATGTTATTTACATCCTGCCCCTGCGCGTCCTTGCCCTTGAATGTCGAGGTCCGCGTTTTTCCGGCTTTAGAGATCACCGACGTCACGGTCATCACAACCTGGTCGCCTTTCTTTATGGTGGACCGAGTCGTGCTGGCGTCGAGCCGTTCTAATGCTACTGTATCGGCGTTCGGCACGCCGGTAATCGGGTAGTCCTTGCCGTCGTATTTTGCGGTGTACTCCACATGAGTCGGATTGCCAGCGGCGTCGATTCCCTCTGAACTGAGCTTGATGTTATCTCCCTCAGAGTCGATCTTTACCGTGATGCTCTTCGGTGTTGGTCCGGGACTGTACTTTGACTTTGCAGGGTTCATCTTCCAGGTGCCAGAGTGCTGATCGGCAGCCCTGGCCACAACGCTCAGAGCAAGTGCCACGAAGAGCAGTGTCGTCGCAAAAACGGCAAACCTCTTGATTCGCATGATCAATCCTCCTAGATGGGATGTTTGGGATGGGCTTAGTGCAATCGTTATCAGCCGAAAGTTGTGAAAAGTCCAGAAGATTCTTTCAGATTTGCACAGGGGCTCGCGTGCGCGCGAGAGAAGTTCCTCGATAGATCCCGGGAAGTCGGCAATGTCGTCAGGAAATCAAACACTGACGAGATGTGCGTTTTGCGGGAGGTTGACTCGATGACAGGGGCGACGATACGTTATTCCTGGTGAGGGATGCGATCACGGAACAGCGTGGACGCCGCCGGCGTCGGCCTCATCGAGAGGAAACATGTCGAGCGCAATGAGATCGACCGTAACACTGCACGTAGTTTCAAGCCTTGATGGCTTCATCGCCAAGAAGGACAACAGTGTTTCGTGGATGGACAGTTCTGGCGACGTCTACGAAAGAGAGGTTACTGACGACGGCGCTGAGGTCATCCAGTCGATAGACTGCTACGTGCTAGGTTCTCGCACCTATGAGCACGCGCTGCAACTCGGCTGGCCATATGGCGATACTCCGACGGTCGTGATGACAAATAGAGAACTGCCGTCCACGCGGGAGAGCGTGGAGTTCTACTCATAATAAGGCAGGATTTGGGTGGTGGTGTCATTTGGGGAGGTTGTCGCGGATCACTGACAAATGGTCATTAATTTGACCGAACATCATATAAGTGTGCAACGCCATCTTTGCCGCCACCGGCGAGCACATCTGTTCCTTGCCGCTCGCCAAACACGGCTTCTCCTGGGCCTAGCCTAATATCTTCCGATTTTGTAGGGGCGGGGCTTGCCCCGCCCGCTCTTCGAATTTGCTACTGTAGCGGCGAGTTCATCTCGCCATCTTGTCCCTGGTTTTGCCAGCCTGGCCTTTTCAGCCCGCCCTACTCTTTCTTGCACCGGTCCGCCGGCTCCGGCGGAATGATTCCTGCACCGCCCGGGCCTGGATAGTTTCCTTGGATGCAGGGAATCGCCTTCAAATACTCGTAAATCGCTCGAATGTCATGATCCGTCAAGTGCTGATAAAATGGCCATGGCATGATCTGCAGGAGATCCCCGTCGAAGGGCTTTGCTACGCAACCGGGATTCGGCGCCCCGGTACAGGTCGGATGCAGGTGATCGAAATCCTTCCCCGTCCTAAGGATTTCAAGAAAGGTCGGAAAATCATTACCACCTTCTGGCAGTCCGGATTTGTCGGGCGTCAAATTGCGGGAGATGATGTGCGCGGAACCAATACCTGGCGGCGGCACTAACTCGCCGAAATCTCGTCCTCCACCCAGATACGTCGCGGGATTGACCTTCTCCTTCTGGCCAAAGTATGGGTTTCCGCCCATGGCGAATTCAGTACGAACGCCGGCGCTGTGGCAGCCGTCGCAATCCATCTGCGCGTTCACGAAATAGCTTCCCAATCCCACCAATCTCCGGTTCTTGCCCTCCAGGTTCAGCGGGACCGGCGCAATGTCGAATCCTTTCTCGATCCTGGGGTCGCCGTCGTCGCGGTCATCCCCGTCATCTGCCCTTCCTCGCGGAGAACTGAGGAACATTCCTGCACCGAGAACCAAGGTAAAAGCCACGGTGGCTCCCACAACTTTGCGTTTTCGAGCTGGCGTCATCTTATTTTCCTTTCATCTTCCCTCTGTGGATGCAGCAAGCCTTTCTGGGGGACACAGAATGATCTGGAGGGAGTGTTGCCGCGTATTCTCTGCCGCAACCTTGCCCGAGTCAAGTCAACCTTCTGTTACACAGCGATTCCGCATCGAGCCCGGGATGAAGGTGAGAATAGGTAGGTTGGTGAAGGTTTTGAGCATTTTTAGGCATGCGACAGAAGGGACGGCTAATTCGCACGGCTTTTTCGAGGGCGGACTGAGTCGGCAGCACCATTCGAGGGTTCCACAAGCAGGAAGATCGCGATGAGGATCCCCGGGGCGAGCAGAAGTATCGGACGAGGCGGTGCGGAAAACCTCAGGGCGACATGCCGGCGGGGGCTACCTCACTGTAGAGTTCCGCAGCGATGAGCCTGGCCCAGAAGATTTCGGCCTTGCCCTGGCGCACGGCTGGCTTCACATTGCGCGCCAGGAAGACATGAAAAATGTTGTAAGCCAGGAAGGCCACGAGCAAAAAGCATTCGATGGCGCCGGGATCATGCTTGAACACATGGTCGGAGTGCCATTCGTTGGCCAGCTCGTTGAAGCCATAATTCTGTCGGGTGAAGGGCTGGCGCGGTGTCAAGGCTTCCCTCGGTTTTCCCTCGGTCCGTTTCCAGTCCCTCCCCATAAGAACTGCTCGTGCGGTTTTCCCGCAAGCAGCTCACCCAGTAGATTTCGTCGAAAGGGTTATGTGTCGGGTCGGGTGGCAGAGACTTTCACGTCAGTCTCTTTGCCCCGGGTAGTGGCTGGACCTTCCAGTCCCAGTACAGCCCGAGTACGCCGTAGAGATATTCGTTAGTCCATCGCCGCCATCCGATACTCGTCTTTTTCCGCCGCTTCCTTCGCGTGAGCAGGTTGCGAACCTTCATCTCCGTGTAGTCGCGCACTTCACTGAAGGCGCGGCTCGAGTTGCCAACTCGGAAGTATGCGACCCAACCGGCCAGCGAGGTATTGATCCGCTCGATCATCTTGGGGAGGGGAGTTGCTCCACCCTGCCGAATGATGTCACGTATCTTCGCCTTGATAGCTTTGCGGGCCTTCTTCTTCGGAGTCATCTGGAGATAGTGGCCGTTTCCCTTACGCTTCCGGGTGCGGCGCAGATCAAACCCCAAGAACCCAAAGGCTTCTCCCTTCAATGTATTCACCACCCTGGTTTTCTCCTTGTTCAGCTCTACGCCAAGCGGTGTGAGCTGTTCTTGGAGTCGTTGCTGGGCCCGTTCGGCCCAACCCCGCTTGGAATGGTGGCCATCGATGGTGATGACGATATCATCGGCGAACCGATGGTAATTCACCGTCTCGTAGGGTCCTTCTGCCGTCTTGCGACGTATCGCGTCGAAAGTCCAGTCCAGTTCGTTCAAATAGATATTCGCCGCCAGCGGACTGAACGGTCCCCCCTTGTGGGACACCGACCTTTCCCCCGACTTTGATAATCTGTTTTACGAGGTGCAACACTTCTGGGTCCTGGACTCGCTTCGCGATCTTGTCTAGCAGCACCGAATGTCGGATCGTGTCGAAATAGCGTGATAGATCAACATCTATCACCGTAGACATGAGCCGCAACACACTGCGTCTGACTTCCGCTAATGCGCGGTGTGGTGAGCGCCGGGGGCGGAATCCGTAGGAGTTCGTGCAGAAGTCTGCCTCGAAGATAGGCTCGAGGATCAGCTTCACCGCTCCTTGCACTACGCGATCGCGAATGCAAGGAATTTGAAGTGTCCTGACTTTGCCGTTCCCCTTCGGGATATCCTTCCGGCGATTCGGTTTGGGTTCGTATCTGTTCGCTACCAGGTCATCCCGTATGGCCGCAAGAAAGGCGGTTCGTCCTTGGGCCTCGATGTCCTTGAAGCTCTGGCCATCGACGCCTGGGGCGCCTCCGTTCTGTTTGGCATTACAGTAGGCCTCTTCGAGGGTCTCCGCCTTTGTAACATGCACGAAGAGTCCCCAGAAGCGATGTGTCGGTTCCGCCTTCGCCTTTCGATAAATCCGTCGCCGCAGATCCTGCAGATTGACGGGCGTCTTTGTCATTTCACCCCTGCCTCACTTTGACGAACGGAGCACTTACCGGTCCGGGCCCTTTCCTCCAGACGTGTTTTACTGCACGCCTATCGACGGTAGTACGACCCGATCCGTCACCCGGATGCCTGCGCCTGCATTTCCCACTCACGGTTATAGCAAGCGCCTCTTCGGCGAGATTTCTTCGCCGGGCACCGCGGGCTTCTCCAGTTGGCACATCCGCCTTCACACCATGTCGCCGCTGATACCCCGCCGGTGAGAGCTGCCGCATCGGACTCGTTTCAGTCAGCTCTTGCTGCTTTCGCGCGTTATCGATAGTCTCAGCCACCGGATTTTCATGTAACGAGGCTACATCTGCGTTCACTGTACGTTGCAACCTGGTGCGTTGCGCATACTCCTTTCCGAGTATGTTGTCGGAGGGCTTCGCCGTCTTGCTTTCGCGCCACGGCGCCTCCCATGCTACGAGGCTTGAGTCTTCTAGCCTCGGTCGGACTCTCACCGACTGGTTGATGTACCCTTCTCTGGACACGCCGATATCCCATCGCTGGTGCCCTAAATGGACGATGCGAGCGACGGGAACTTGGGCAAGCGGTAGCGTGGTCACCCAGATCCAGTCACTTTGTTGTGGATCGTCCTGCTTGTCGAGTTGCCGGGCGAACCGTATAAGTCTCCAACGAACGAACCACGCGCACCGGGGCCTGCACTTGGGGCCAGGTGAGTAAGTCTGGAAAATCCCACCAGTGGCATTGGCGCGATCGATAGCTACCCGGCTGAGGTGCCACATGGTCGAATAATCCAGCCACGTCCTGATAGAGGTTGCGTCGTTCATCCTTGAGCACCACCAGAGCGTGTTTGCCGTGAGCGAGCAAAAAGTTGAAAAACGGCGCCTCCGCGTAAAGCGCGTCGGCAAGCACCAAATCGAAGGCCCGCGGGTAGGCGGGGATCACGCGCGCCAATAAGCGCAGGGCTGTTTCCACTTCCCCCTCTGCGGACCGCTGCGGCTCATGATCGAGGAGCAACCGCACAGCCTCCCGTCCTGGCAGCGCACCAGTCAGCAACATTAAGGTAACCTGCCGATGATAAAACTGGATGCGATCGCCTCCCGCAGTGTGGATGGTTCGCTGCAAACAGCTAGAACAATGACGCAGGTAACTGGCGTGGCTTTCATGACCGTCAAGAACGACGACGCCCAGGCCGTAAATATCCGGCAAGGCTTTGTTCCGTTTCAGGCGCTCGTAAACGTCGTGAATCCCTTGCCGCAACCCGTGGGCATCGAGCACCGCATGGACTCGTCCCAGGGAGCTGCGCAATGCGGGAACGGAAGTTGCGCTCGGCGGCGGAGAGCTTGGTGCGGCGGTTCAGAGAGTCGTTCATGACTTATACATAGTCTATATACAAGACACAAAGAAAAGTCAAGGGCAAAAACACAATACGAATTTGCTCTCCGAGCGACCTCGGCTATAGCATGAATGGAATCATGCGGTTGGATGGCTTAACAATCTTCGTTACGGAATCGCTGTCTGTTACACTAAGACCGAAAACGATTCAATTGAAATGGGTCCGCGAGATTGTTTCCGGTTTGTCGATTATTACCGGCCATACGAGTGATCTGACGCACGCTTACCGCGATTAGTAATGATAAGTCGGCTTCTCTCCAGCGATTGATCGGTCACTACCAGGGCGTTTGTCGGGAGCAATCTGCCAACCCGGAGGCGTTAATTCCGGTTTGCCCGTGATCCCGGCACAATCGCCAAAGAGCCAGGCGGATCACACCTGCGGTTACTCGACATATCGGGGTCTGCTATAATAGCAGTGGGACCAGTTCGCTTGAAGTTGCTGCCTGCGAGATATTTTGCCAGCAGCCAACCGCCGCCCAACGGCCGTTGATCCCCCAGCCGGAGGGTAGTTGCCGGATTCTAATCTGCTATCGAATTGTGGTTCGGTCGGTGCAGCTAGAACGTACTGAGCGCTTTGATACCACGCGGTTTTCCAGGCCTTGAATGTGGCCTACCTAGGTCAGTCTATTCCTATCCATAGAGTCATAGAGACCTATCGGGTTTACTTCTCCTCCCAATTCAGGTGTTTCCTGTAAAGAATTTTCAGGTGTTTCTTGGATTTACGACGGCGCATATCTGTCCTAGAAGGCAGTCCAGGATCAACAGGGCCATCCAAAGCCAGTTCACTATCGTTGAGGTGGCTCCCCATCAAGTGTCCAAAATCTGGAGGAAACGATGATTAAACGCAAGGAGGTGGTCAGTATGAAGCCTCGATTGCATTTTGGTCTAGCTCTTGGCCTCACGTGCCTGGTGGGTGCGTTGGCTCTGCTGATGGGCTACGGCTCCGTCGGAGCCATTAACGGGTTCAGCGACAACCAGGAGTTGCCACTGCCGCCACTCGCCCCGATCGCCAATTCTGGGGTCTCGTTCATCGTGCGCGGACTCGAGCCTAGCGTGCGCGTCGATGCACAAGGCACTGTGTATGTCTCGAGCATCCGCGGTGTGCCCACGGGTGTCGACCTGCATCGCTACTATGCCGCGGTGGACGGCCCGCCCGTTGGGGGCGGCATCTACCCGTTCAAATACGAAGGCCAGCCGGACAACTGCGGCATCTTCAATGCGTCGCAAGGCGGCTGCGCCAATAACAGTCTTGACCCCTTGGGCCTCGGTTTGGGCGGCGGCGACGTGGATATTGCCGTGAACTATCCGACCACCGGCACGCCGAATCTTGCCCTAGTGAGCCTGACGCTCGCGCCGGGCGTCACGGGGACCCATTCGACCACACGCGGAGACAGCTTCAGTACGCCGAATCCGGTCGTCGCGCTCATCCCGGGCGACGACCGCCAGTGGATCGACGGCACCGACGCTCAAACGGTGTACTTGAACTACCACGATGTGGGTACCTTTAACATCGAGGTGCAGCGCTCGAACGACGGCGGTGAGTTCTACCTTAACGGCTTTGGGGAGGCGATTGACCCGCAGACCTTCCCCGCAGCGGGCGGCATACCGGCGAGCAATAGCGCTAACGTCGCCGGGCAGATCAAGGTGGACCGCAGCGGCTGCCCGAGCCGCGGAAACCTCTACCAGATCTTCGTGGCTCCGGACAGCGTAACGGAAAACGCTACGGGTGGAGCCCTCCGTAGCATTTACGTCGGCGTCTCGACGGACGTGAAGATGGGGTTGCCTGTGTTCACCTTCACCGACACCAAGGTCTTCACCGGCCCGGCGGGTCCGCAGAATCAGGGCGCGGTCAATCTTTTCCCCGCGCTTGCCGTGGATGACTTTGGGTTCATCTACGCGGTCTGGTCGGACAACTCCAACGTCCTCTATTCTTTCTCGGCGGATCAGGGCACGACCTGGTCGAACCCAATGAATGTGAGCTTCCAGGTAAACGGGGGCCATGCCAACCTCTTCCCCTGGATGGCGGCCGACGCCAATGGTCACGTTGGGATCGTTTGGTTCGGCGATGATCGGGCCGGTAATTCTAACGATCGTGCCACTCTGGAGCCAGGACACCCAACCTCGCAGGGGGCGGCCTGCAATAGCGGCACAACCTGCATGCAGAATTGGGCGAAGTGGAACGTATACTACGCCGAGAGCGTCAACGGTCACGATGCCACGCCATTTTTTGTGCGGAGCGTGATCAGCGATCACGTCATCCACCGCGGTACGATCTCTACGGGCGGTCTTGGTGGTGGGGCGGACCGCAGCCTGGCCGACTTGTTCCAAATCGCGTTCGACCCAAGCCACTTCGCCAATGTAGCATTCTCGGACGATCACCTGATCAACACGGAGGTCTCGGGATCAAACAACGGCTTCGACAACCCGACCAGCCGCCGGAAGATCCGCGCAAACTTCACCCACCAACTCGCAGCAACAGCCGGCTTCGTCGTCGGGGGCAATTGCGCGGGCCAACCGCCACCGCCAGGAGGAGAGAAGATCACCGGTGGCGGCCAGATTGCTTCTCAAACGCCTGGTCAGACCGCCAACTTCGGGTTTGTCGCGAACAACGATAAGCCCAATGCGTCGCTTTCTTATCACGATGATGGCGCTACCGGGGGCAGCATTGATGTCCACAGCGCGAACACCAGCGTGCCCTCGATGACGTTCTCAGGCAACTGCGCTACCTTTAAGGGCGATGCCAAGGTGAACCAGAAACTGGGCTACACGTACACGGTAAACGCCTGTGATAATGCTGAACCTGGTGCGGGCAAGGACACGTTTTTCATCAGCGTAACCGGACCAAATTCCTCCTACAGTAATGGCGGGTTCATAACGAGCGGCAACATCCAGATCCACAAACAGTAGCGTGGAAAAACTTCGCGCTCGAGAATGGAGGGCGGGTTCACCCGCCCTCGTCTCGGCAAAGCGGAAGCTACCACCGTCGAAATAAGGGGCGGTCGAGCTTTGAAGTGTCTCTCGTTTCATGAGGAGGGTAAACCGCCACACCGCGCAGCGATTACAGAATAGGAATCCGTCTCCGTCCGCCCTCGTAAGCCGGATACTCTGTGAGAAAACAAACGGGCTACATGTTCGCGCACGGCACATTCCGGGCGGATCGTCGATTCGGAAGTAATCCAGTTGGGCATGGTGCGGATAAGTCCCGGGAAGTCGGCTAGTGTTTACCTATCCAGGGTCCACGACGAACGCTCTTAGTCTGTATACGCCCTGTGGCTCTCCGGACAAGCAAATGACGATCCCGTCCGCCATGGATTCGAGCAAGGCGGCCCCAAGAAACAGGTTGAGTTCAGAATCTATCCGGTGAGCAAAGGTCGATCTGGGCTGCAGACCTCGAGAGGCGAGCAGAAGTGTGCTTCAGTACCAGACTTCAGCCGCAGCAGATGTTCTCTTCAGCTCGGAGGAGTGCAGTGGACTTCACCCCGGCGCTTCACCCATCGCTTTGATTCGCTTCACTTTGGCGGTGACGCGAACTTGTAAAAAGCAACAGAGATACTCCTTGAAGAGAAAGCAGGAAGGACGCGGCCAAATTCGGATGAGGCGGGAGCGACCCCACCCTTTGACGCACCGTGCGTCACGGCTTCTGTGGGGTCGCTCCTGCCTCAGTCACGCGCAGCGCGTGACTCATTCGGCCGCGTCCCAGAGCCGGAGTTTCGGAGTTGTAAGACAACGTTCATTACACCCCGTAAGGGAGAGTCCTCCACTGTGGTTCCATTACACTGTCGTGACGGCGCCATTCGTTTCCTGAAACCAACAAGCTTAACGGTTATCCGCCCAGATAAGCGGCAGATCGCGCTGCAGCCGCCGCGCTTCATATAACTCCTCCTGTCGGACCTCATGAAACTACTGGAGGGAGCCTCCGAGTAGTCCCCGAAAGAAAAGTGGCAAATCACAAAGATTTTCGTTGAGGTTTTCGTTTCTGGAGGCCTCTTAGTATATAGGGGGCAGTTTACGTTGATATCTTCTGTAGGCCTGGTGAAGTCGTTTCCACAAACGAGGATCAAAAACGATGGAAGCCCGAGCGCGCTTCGGTGCCCGTCGCAATTTGTTTTTGACATTTTTTGTTTCTGAGGCCTCTGTAGTGGTAGAGGGGCGAAGATCCTAGCCCAACTTTCGCTGTTGAGCACATTTGAGCCGGGTAAGTGCTTTGGAATCAGTCGAGGTTAGGGAAAGGTCTCCACCACAAAAAGCCTCCTACTGGCCGGTTGGTACCTCGATTTCGTAGCCCTGTTTTTGCGCGACCAGGCGCGGTCGCGGCTGGCTCGGCAACTGCAATTTTAGCTTCTCAAT
>Ga0193733_1000509_pt1 | contig 12699 bp, 7 predicted proteins | sample U1s2metaG_FD_145076 | JGI IMG/M metagenome (GOLD analysis project Ga0193733, IMG submission 145076) | Soil microbial communities from a riparian zone of the East river system, Colorado, United States - U1s2 | ecosystem: Environmental > Terrestrial > Soil > Riparian zone | place: USA: East River... | reverse complement strand
AACACCTGCGCGAGAATCGAGCCGCCCAGGCGGTTGCGTCCGCGCCCGAGATCCAGAAGAATCAATTCCGTCTCGCCGGAATCGGTCGCGAGATGCGGGGTCAGCGTCCGGCGCACGTCCTCGCAGGGTGCAAATGCCGAGACGATCAAGGACAAGGGAGCGATCACCTCTTTCGCCTTCCCGGCTTCTTCCCAGGCGGTGCGCATCGAAAGGGAATCCTTGCCTACCGGAATGCTGATTCCAAGCGCAGGGCACAGCTCGAGCGCCACCGCGCGCACGGTATCGAACAAGGCCGCGTCTTCGGCCCCGTGGCCCGCGGCGGCCATCCAGTTTGCCGAGAGCTTGACTCGATTCAGCTCACCGACCGGAGCCGCCGCCAGATTCGTGAGAGCCTCGCCCACCGCCATGCGGCCCGAGGCTTCGGGATTCATGATCGCGAGCGGCGAGCGCTCCCCTATCGCAAACGCTTCTCCGCCGGTGTCCTTGAAACCCATCAGGGTCACGGCGCAGTCGGCGACCGGCACCTGCCACGGCCCGACCAAAGGATCGCGTGCGCACAGGCCACCCACTGTCCGGTCGCCTATGCTCACCAGAAAAGTCTTCCGCGCGACGGTGGGATGCCGCAGCACCCGATGGCATGCATCGGCTAGCGCCACGTCCTGAAGGGCGAGGGGGGCCGAGTGCCGCCGGCGGCGCCGAACCTCGCGCGTCATGCGCGGTGGCTTGCCGAGGAGCACGGACAACTCCATTTCGACCGGCTCGTTCCGGAACTGCCGGTCCTCGACGACCAGGCGTTCATCATCGGTCACAACGCCGACGACGGCGGCCGGGCAGCGCTCGCGTTCACAGATCGACTCGAACTCCCCGATGCGCTCCGCAGCGACGGCAAGCACGAAACGCTCCTGGGCTTCGTTGCACCACAGCTCGCGCGGCGCCATGCCGGGCTCTTCGTTGGGCACGGCGCGCAGATCGATCCTGGCACCGCGTCCGGCGATGTGGACAAGCTCCGGAAGGGCGTTCGACAGCCCGCCCGCACCGACATCGTGAATGGAAAGCACTGGATTGCGCTCACCGAGCTGCCAGCAGCGGTCGATGACCTCTTGAGCGCGCCTCTGCATCTCGGCGTTGCCGCGCTGCACCGAATCGAAGTCCAGGTTCTCGGGATTGGCGCCCGTGTCCATGCTCGACGCGGCGCCCCCGCCCATCCCGATCAGCATTCCCGGACCGCCCAGGTGCACCAGCAGAGCCGCCGGTGCCACCGGGCTTTTGTGAGCGTGCGCCGCGTTGATATTTCCGATACCGCCCGCGATCATGATCGGTTTGTGGTAGCCGTAGACGACTCCGTCCGCTTCCATCTCGAAGGCGCGGAAGTAGCCGGCGAGATTGGGGCGGCCGAATTCGTTGTTGAACGAGGCCGCGCCCATCGGCCCCTCGAGCATGATCTGCAGGGCCGAGGCGACGCGGTCGGGTCTTCCGGAGGTCTTTTCCCACGCTTGCTCGAAATCCGGAATGCACAGATGCGATACCGAGAAACCGCACAATCCCGCCTTGGGTTTCGCGCCCCGGCCGGTCGCCGCTTCATCGCGGATCTCACCGCCCGAGCCGGTCGCCGCCCCCGGAAAAGGCGAGATCGCCGTGGGGTGGTTATGGGTTTCGCACTTCATCACCGTATGCGTGAGCTCGTCCCGGTACCCGTAGCGTCCCCCGGATCCCGGATAGAAGCGGGCGATCGACCGTCCTTCCATCACCGCGGCGTTGTCGGCGTAGGCGACCACCGTCCCAGCGGGATTGCGCGCGTGCGTGGTTTTGATCATGCCGAAGAGAGTTTCCTCCTGCGAAACCCCATCGATGATCCATGAGGCATTGAAGATCTTGTGCCGGCAATGCTCCGAGTTCGCCTGCGCGAACATGGTCAGTTCCACATCGGTCGGATCGCGGCCGATCGAGCGATAGTGCGCGAGCAGATAGTCGATTTCGTCGGGCGCGAGAGCAAGTCCCAAGGCTATATTGACGTCTTCCAGCGCCGCGCGCCCGCCCGCCAGCACCTTCACGACCGCGAACGGCTTCGGGTCGTAATGGCGGAACAACGCCTCCACCTCATCGAGCGAGCCGAGCACCGTCTCGGTCATGCGGTCGTGAATGAGCTCCAGGATCTGATGGCCGTCGAACGCGGGTTCGCTAGAAAAAATCCACGCCGTTCCCCGCTCGATGCGGCGTACTGCCTCGAGACCGCATCGGCGCGCGATATCGGTCGCCTTGGAGGACCAAGGCGAGATGGTGCCCAAACGCGGCACGCTGAGCAGCATGCGGCCCTCGCCCGCCGACGCGGGCTCGCCGTACTGGATCAGGCGCTGCAGTACATCGGTTTCCCGCGCATCGAGCGCGCGCTCGGTTTCGACGAAATGCCAGTATTCGGCGGCTGCGATCTGAACCGATCCGTGGGACGTTGCGAGGCGGGAGTTGAGTTTGTCGAGCCGGAACGCGGAAGCGGCGCGGCCGCCGCGTAGCTTGAGTATCAACGACATGAGGCGTGCCGGTAAAGCGCGATTATACCGGACCCTAGCTCCTGCTTAACTCAGTTGCTGCGGCGGAATTGGGGATTCTGCAAAGTGCCGGAAACCGTGAGCATCGCGCGCGCCTGCACGCTCTCGGCGCGAAGCTCGATCTGCATCCGCCCGGACAGGTTTTTCTGGGGATCCATTTCCACCTGTCCCGTGGCGTTCAAGAGGCCCGCCGCCATTCGAATCTGGCGAACGAGGAGTCGATTGGCGTCCGCGGATACGACGCCGCTCATCTCAGAAAAGAGCGTCGTTCCTCCGCCTGAGCTGCTCCCCTGGAGCAACCGCGTCATGTCGACGTTGGTGATCGACCCTTTCTGTATCGTGAAATTGCCGTCGAGCTGAGCGTTAAGGATCATCCTTTCTGGGAGAAGCCCCTTCATGGAGTACACGCCCTTGCCCTGGAGCGTCCCTCCGGCAAGGAGCGGCGCAGCAATCTTCCCTGCATCCATCTGGCGCACCGCGAACTCGCCCTCCATGCTCCAGCCGTTCGACCATCTGAAGCGCACGTTGCCGAGCAGCCGCCCGCCGAATGCGCGCGCCTCCGCTTCGCTCAACGCGAGTTCGCCCTTCGTCACGGTGCCTTTCGCCAGAAACTCGCTGAGAGTCAGATCCACCCCGATGGGTAACGGGAAGGTGTCCGCGGAGATTTCGATGCCCGCTCTCTCCCCCTGAGGCTGCAGCTTCACCGAAAGTCTGCGTTCGGCGTTGAGAATCGCAACCGATTGCAGAGCGCCGTCCGAAGAAAGAATTGCATTCACTTCCAGTGCCGGCAGATTCAGTTCCGGGATATCGAGCTTCAATCCCTTGGCCGATATGCGCTGGACCCCGAGCGACCCGCGCCTGCTTTTGTCCTGCAACAGCGCGGGGAGAAATTCCCGGGGGAAGGTCGCGTTTTCGAGCTCGAGACTCTTGAGCGATATCGGATCCTCCAGAAGGGAGGTGATCACCGGGGCGGCCTTGATCAGGGCCGCACGCATCGGGTGCTCTTTTCCGATCACGACCTTCTCGAACTTCAGCTGCGGTATCGGCAGCAGCGTCAGGTTGACGGTGCCGATCTTGACCGGCTCCCCGAGCCACGCCTGCGCCGCCTTTTCGTACGGACCGGATTCCAAGGGCACAAAGGGAAGCGCGGCAACCGCCACGATCAAGGTCAGGAGCAACATCACCGCAAATTGCTTCGCGAGGCTGCCGGGCCTTCTTTTTGCCCAGATCTCCCGCGCGGAAAGCGAGGCTTCGTTGGGGTTCCGGGCCTCTTCTTCGCCCCGCCCTGCGTCCTCTCCGGCCCTTTCTTTCGCCCTCGCCGCCTTGCGGGCCTTTTTAACCGCCTTGGCCTGCGCTTTTTCCTCTTCGCGGGCCCGCCTCTCGTCTTCGCTGGCGCGGTTCTCCTCTTCCTCGGCACGCAGCGCTTCCTCCTCGGACTCGCGACGGGCGCGTTCCTCTTCTTCCCTGCGCTGCTGCTCCTCGCGCTCCCTGTACTCGGCTTCGCGTCGCGCGTTCTCTTCCTGCTCCCGCAGCGAGCGCTCAAGGGCTTCGCGTTCCTCTGTTTCCCGGCGCTCTCGCGCCTCTTGCTCCGCGCGGCGCCGCAGCTCTTCCTCGCGCCTGGGTCGCTCTTCTTCCTCGCGGCGCGCGCGCTCCTCGGATTCGCGCCTGGCGCGCATCTCGGCTTCGACTTGGGCGCGCGCCTCGGCTTCGATGCGGGCCTTGCGCTCGGCCTGTTCCCGCTCCTCGCGCATGCGGCGTTCGACTTCCTCGCGGCGCATCCGCTCCTCGACTTCTTTCCGGGCGCGCTCCTCCGCCTCGCGCCTCACGCGCTCCTCGGCGTCCCTGCGCACTTTCTCCTCCGCTTCGCGCTTGGCACGCACCTCGACTTCGCGCCTGGCCCTTTCCTCGTTTTCGCGCCTTTCCTTATCATAGATCTCCCGGCGGACGCGCTCCTCGGCGTCGCGCTTGCTGGCCTGGTCCGCCTCGATTCGCACCCGCAACTCGGCTTCGCGGCGCGCCTTTTCTTCGGCTTCCTTGCGCTGCCGCTCTTCGGCCTCGCGTCGCGCCTGGTCGAGCGCGTCCGCCTGCGCTCTCGCCTGGGCCTCGGCCGTCGGGCTGGCCGGCGTCGAAAGCCTTGCTCTCTGCTCGGCCTCCGCTCTTGCCCGCGCCGCGGCCTCCGCCCTCGCCCTCGCCGCGGTTTCTTCGCGCGCGCGCGTAGCCTGGGCCTGGCGGGCGATGTCCTGCGCTTGAGCCTGAAGCCTCGCGTCCTCGCTCGTCTTTGCGGAAGGCTTTGCGGGAGTAAACGCGGTGAAATCGAGGTCCTCGCCGCCGTCCGCAGAGGAAGGTGAAGTCGGCGCGCGTGGGATCGAAGGCCGCGGCGCCTCGTCCTGCTTCCCGACGAACTCGCGCAGGTAGCCCTCTTTTTCCATATTCCTGAGGGTTTCGAGGAGCATGGGCTCGGTCATCCTCCCGAACTTCTCCATCAGCTCGGAAACGCTGACCTTGCCGTCGATTTCCTTGAGGATGTTGCGGACATCCCGCGACAGATTGCTGGTCTTGCCGGTCGCCTCCATCAGGCCCTTGCCGGTCTTGGTGAGAATCGATCGACGATTCATACTTTGGTGCGTTTCATTGCTCTCAAGTAAGGCCGCGCGCTCCGCGATTATCGGCTGCCTATTATAGGCAAGTCGGGGGCTCGCAGGGCGAGCGGTTCCTCGAGCGAGACCGGAAGGCGGTTCATCGCCTGCTATGTGCTCGGGCGTCCATACCCGCCGCCCCCGGGCGTCTCGATCACGAAGCTGTCTCCGGAATTCACCTGGATCTGGTCGCACGCTTCCAGCTCCACGACCCTGCCGTCGGCGCGACACACCCAGTTGCGCCCTGTCTTGCCGGAGGAGCCGCCCGCCATGCCGTATGGCGCGATCCGTCGGTGCCCGGAGAGAATCGCGGCGGTCATCGGCTCCAGGAAACGCACCCGGCGAATCGCGCCGTCGCCCCCGCGCCAGCGACCGGAGCCGCCGCTCCCGCGGCGAATCTCGAAACTTTCCAGGAGCACCGGAAAGCGCCACTCGAGCACCTCCGGGTCGGTCAGGCGCGAATTGGTCATGTGAGTTTGGACGACGTCCGCGCCTTCGAATCCCTCGCCGGCTCCGGATCCTCCGGCGATGGTTTCGTAATACTGGACCCTGTCGTCGCCGAAAGTGAAGTTGTTCATCGTGCCGCAGGAGGCCGCCATCACCCCGAGCGCGCCGTAGAGGGCGTCGGTTACGCATTGCGAGGTCTCGACGTTGCCGGCCACCACCGCCGCGGGATAGCGCGGCTTTAGCATCGAGCCCTCTGGAATGATCACCTCGAGAGGCTTGAGGCAGCCCGCGTTCATCGGGATCTCGTCATCGACAAGGGTCCGGAAAACGTAAAGCACCGCCGCCATGCATACCGCCGCGGGTGCATTGAAATTGTCCGGCAGCTGAGACGACGTGCCGGTAAAGTCGATCGTCGCGCCGCGCGTGTCGCGCCGAATGGTGATTTTCACCCGGATCACGCCGCCGTTATCCATCGCGTAGCTGAAATCCCCGTCCTTCAACACGCCGATGACCCGCCGTACCGCTTCCTCCGCGTTGTCCTGTACGTGTCCCATGTAGGCGTAAACGACATCGAGCCCGAAGTGCGCCACCATGCGCCGCAGCTCCTGCGAGCCTTTTTCGTTGGCGGCGATCATGGCGCGCAGGTCGGCCATGTTCTGCCGCACGTTGCGCGCGGGATAGCGGCCCGAGGAGAACAGCGCGATGGTTTCGGCCTCGCGCAAGCGGCCCTCCTCCACCAGCAGGAAGTTGTCGATCAGCACGCCCTCTTCTTCCACCACTTTGCTGCGCGGAGGCATCGATCCTGGAGTGATGCCGCCGATGTCCGCGTGATGGCCGCGCGAACCGACGTAGAACAGGATCTCTTTCCCGGCATCGTCGAAAACGGGAGTGATGACCGTCACGTCCGGCAGGTGCGTGCCGCCGTTGTAGGGGGCGTTCAGCACGTAGACGTTCCCGGCCTTCATCCGGCCGCGATTTGCGCCGATGACGACGCGCACGCTCTCGCCCATCGAACCCAGGTGCACCGGCATGTGCGGCGCGTTGGCGATCAGGTTCCCCTGCTGATCGAACACGGCGCAGGAAAAATCGAGCCGCTCCTTGATGTTGACCGAGTAAGCCGTGTTCGCGAGCCGCAGGCCCATCTGCTCGGCGATCGACATGTAGAGATTGTTGAAGACCTCGAGCATGACCGGGTCGACACGGGTGCCGATCGCGCGGCCCTGCGGCCGCGCTTCCACGCGCTCGAGCACGATGTGATTGGACCGCTTCACTTCGGCTTGCCAGCCAGGTTCGACCACAGTGGTGGCGTTTTTCTCGGCGATGATCGCCGGACCGGAAATTCTGTCTCCGACCGCCAGCCGCTCGCGCACGAAGACCGGGGCGCGATGCGCGCGACCGCCGGTGTGGACCCTCGCCCAGTCTGCCGGAGCGGCGGCGCCGTCACCACGCGTATCGCTGCCCGTCGGTTCGACCGGCACCACCGCCGCGCCGAATGCTTCCACCGAGACGGACTCGGCGATCAACGCCCGGCCCGCCATCAGAAAGCTGTAGCGCTTGCGATAAGCCGCTTCGAACGAGCGCGTCATTTCGGCGACGCTGCCGAAGTTCACGATCAGCGCCGAATCGGTGCCGTCGTAACGCAAATGCACGCGGCGGACGACGCTCAAGCGTGCCTGCGGCACGCCCTGAGCTATCAGCTCCTCTTGCGCCGACTGGGACAAGTTCTCCAGCGCGCCTTCGAGGACGCCGAGTTTGTCCGGCTCGAGCCTCACCTCGACGGCCTCCTCGCGCATCGCGGTCGTGTCGGCGAGCCCCATGCCGTAGGCGGAGAGAACGCCGGCAAGCGGATGGATGAACACGCGCGTCATGCCGAGCGCGTCGGCGACCAGGCAGGCGTGCTGCCCGGCCGCGCCGCCGAAGCAGCACAGCGTGTACTCGGTGACGTCGTGGCCGCGCTGCACTGAAATCTTCTTGATGGCCTCGGCCATGTTGCCGACCGCGATCTCAATGAAGCCCTCCGCGACCTGCTCGGGGGCGCGGGTGTCTCCCGTGGCGCCCCGGATCTCTTCGGCAAGAGCCGCGAATTTTGCGCACACGACTGCGTCGTCGAGGGGCTCGATCCTGCATTCCGACGCGGTATCGCGAGCCGTCGAAATGCAGGATCGAGCCGCCGCCCGCCGCCACGGTGTGAATGCTCATCATGGGCGCGCGCATGCGCACGCCCGCGACCTGGGTCTCGAACGCGCGCTCCAGATCGCTCAATTGAGCGCCGGCAAAGTGCGACACGTCGGTCGATGTTCCGCCCATGTCGAAGCCGATGATCTTGTCGAACCCCGCGGCGAGCGAAGCGCGCACCGCGCCGACCACTCCGCCTGCGGGTCCCGACAGAATGCTGTCCTTGCCGGCAAAGCGCCGCGCATCGGTGAGCCCGCCGTTCGACTGCATGAACATGAGGTGCACGCCGCTCAGCTCCTCCGCAACCCCGTCCACGTACCGGCGCAGGATGGGAGACAGGTAGGCGTCCACCACCGTTGTGTCCCCGCGCGACACGAGCTTCATCAGCGGGCTCACCTCATGCGATACGGAAACCTGCGAATAGCCGATGGCACGGGCCAGCTCCGCGATCTTCTGTTCGTGCTGCCGGTAGCGGTAGCCGTGCATGAGCACGATCGCGGCCGAGCGATAGCCCTCGCGGTACGCCGATTCGAGATCGCGTCGGGTCCGTTCGACCTCGAGCGGAACCAGCACCTCGCCCCGCGCGCCGATGCGCTCCTCCACCTCGACGACCTTCGCATACAGAAGCTCGGGCAGCACGATGTGCCGGTCGAAAATTCGCGGCCGGTTCTGATAGGCGATGCGCAGCGCGTCGCGAAAGCCGCGCGTGATGAAGAGCACGGTGCGTTCGCCCTTGCGCTCCAGGAGCGCGTTGGTGGCGACCGTGGTACCCATTTTCACGACCTCGATGCGCTCGCCGGGTATGGTCGCGCCGGGGGAGACCTCGAGAAGCTCGCGTATTCCGGCGATCGCAGCGTCGCGGTAACGGCCGGGATTCTCGGAGAGCAGCTTGTGAGCGAGGATGCGCCCGTCCGGACGAAGCGCGACGATATCGGTGAAAGTGCCGCCGCGGTCGATCCAGAACTGCCATTTTTCCACGTCGATTTCCAGCCGATGGTTTGAGTGGCAAGAAAGTATCGCACAAGCGGGCTGCACGTTCGGGCCTTGATCTTCTGCGCTTCGTTTACAATCGCTCGAAATTTCGGACGATGCTCAAAGAACGCGCTGACGCAGTGGTCGTGGGTGCCGGTGTGGTGGGTCTCGCCATCGCGCGGTCGTTGGCGCTCGCGGGGCGCGAGGTCATCCTGGTCGAGGCCGAGAGCACGATCGGCACGGGCACCAGCTCACGGAACAGCGAGGTCATTCACGCGGGAATCTACTATCCCCCGGGCTCCCTCAAAGCGAAGCTGTGCTTAGCGGGCCGTCTCGCGCTCTACTCTTTCCTCGCCGAACGTGGAATCCCGCACCGGCGCTGCGGCAAGTTGATCGTCGCCACCGATCCGGGGCAGCTCGAGGGGCTGGAAAAGCTCCACGCGCAGGCCCGCGCCAACGGGGTAGGCGATCTGCGCATGCTTGCGGCCCGCGAAGCTCGTGCGCTCGAGCCGCAGCTCGCCTGTGTTGCGGCGCTGGAGTCTCCGTCGACGGGCATCGTGGACAGCCACGCGTTCATGCTCGGATTGCGCGGCGAGGCCGAGGCCCACGGCGCTGCGGTCGCATTTCGCAGCCCGTTCCTCGCCGGACACATCCGGAAAGGAGCAATCGAGCTGGAAGTGGGCGGCCGGGAGCCCGTGCGCCTGCTCTCGCGCGCCGTCGTAAACTGCGCCGGCCTGTTCGCCCAGGACGTTGCGCGGAGGATCGAGGGATTTCCCGCGGAACGGATCCCGCCCACTTACTACTGTAAGGGCAACTACTTCAGCCTTTCGGGCCGCTCCCCCTTTTCCCGGCTGGTCTACCCTGCGCCCGAGGGCGCCGGCCTCGGCGTGCACCTGACCCTCGATCTGGCCGGCCAGGCGCGTTTCGGCCCCGACGTCGAGTGGATCGAGCGAATCGACTATGACGTCGACCCTAGGCGCGCGGAAGTTTTTTACAAGGCCATACGCAGCTACTGGCCGGGATTGAAAGACGGCGCTTTGCAACCCGCGTATTCCGGGATCCGGCCGAAAATGCGGCCGCGGGGCGAACCGGCGTGCGACTTCCTCATCCAAGGCCCGACCGACCACGGCGTTGCGCGCCTCGTCAATCTCTTCGGCATCGAATCGCCGGGCCTCACCGCGTCGCTCGCGATCGGCGACGCTGTACGCGACCTGCTCGGCGATTGACGCACCGTTCCCCCTCTGACACACTCGATTGTCCCATCCAGAGGAGGTGACCAATGGCAACCCAAAAACTCGCGGTGGCGGCGTTGGCTCTCGGCTTCGCCGGCGTTGCGATCGCGCAAACCAAATGGGACCTGCCCGCCGCCTATTCGCCCGGCAATTTCCACACCGAGAACCTGGTGCAGTTCGCCGACGACGTGGACAAGGCCACCGGCGGCAAGCTCAAGATCACGGTGCACTCCAACGCTTCGCTCTTCAAAGCGCCCGAGATCAAGCGCGCCGTGCAGGGCGCCCAGGCCCAGGCCGGCGAAATCCTGCTGGTCAATTTCGAGAACGAGAACCCGTTGTTCGGCGTCGACGGCGTGCCCTTCCTTGCCACCAGCTACGCCGACTCGATGAAGCTGTACAAGGCCTCCAGGCCGGCGCTGGAAAAGTTGCTCGCCGCACAGGGCATCAAGCTGTTGTACGCAGTGCCCTGGCCACCGCAAGGCATCTTTTCCAAGAAGCCGATCAACAGCGTCACCGACATGAAAAGCCTCAAGTGGCGCGCCTACAGCCCCGCCACGGCCAGGATCGCCGAGCTGGTCAATGCACAGCCGGTGACGGTGCAGGCCGCGGAGCTTTCCCAGGCCATGGCCACGGGCGTGATCGATTCGATGATGACCTCCGGTTCCACCGGCTTCGACACCAAGACTTTCGAGTACATCAAGAATTTCTACGACACTCAGGCCTGGCTGCCGAAGAACGCGGTGATCGTCAATCAGAAGGCCTTCGACGCTCTCGACAAGCCGACGCAGGATGCGCTGCTCCGGGCGGCGGCCGGGGCCGAGGCGCGCGGCTGGAAGGTGTCCGACGAGAAGACCCAGTGGTACTACGAACAGCTGCGCAAGAACGGCATGGTCATCCACAAGCCGAGCGCCCAGCTCGCTTCGGGTTTGAAGAAAGTGGGAGACACGATGCTGCAGGACTGGCTGAAGAAGGCCGGCCCCGACGGCCAGGCCGTGATGGACGCCTATCGCAAGATGTGACCTTCGCGGCGAAGCCGGGCGAAGGTCATCCCCCCACGAAAGTGGGGATCCAGTGTCCTTGCAAGAAACTCACCTGGATTCCCGCTTGCGCGGGAATGACAAATCCACATGATGCGCCGGTTCCTCAACTTCCTCTACGACGCCGCGGGCACCCTCGCGGCGTTTTTTGTTTTTGCGATCTTCGCCGTGATGATAGGCGGCACCGTCATGCGCGAGCTGGGACTGCGCACCGGCGGCAGCGACGACCTCGTGGCCTGGTTCTGCGCCGCCTCGGCGTTCCTCGCCATGGCGCACACCTTCCGCTGGGGCGATTTCGTGCGCGTCACCCTGCTCTTGGAAAGCCTCGGCCCGCGCACGCGGCATGCATTCGAGATCGCCTCCCTTGCCATCGCCGCATGCGCCATCGGCTACCTCGCCTTCTGGGCCTGCCGCTTCGCCTACGAGAGCTGGCAATTCCACGACATGGCGAACGGCCTGATCGTCATTCCCCTGTGGGTCCCGCAGATGAGCTTCGTCGTCGGCGCGCTGCTTTTCTTCGTCGCGGTCGTCGACGAGCTGCTGCGGGTGCTGACTGGAAGCAGGCCGACCTACGTGACCGCCGCCGAGGAGCGCCACGCGCGCGGCGATTTCAGCGAGGATCTATAAGCGGTGGAGTTGATTCAAATCGCCGCGCTGCTGCTGTTCATCATGCTGCTGCTGCTCGCCGGCGGCGTCTGGATTGCCATGACGCTCGCCATCGTCGGCTGGATCGGCATGGCTTTTTTCACGGGCACGCCGCCGGGCAAGAACCTGTTCACCGCTTTCTGGGGTTCCAGCGCCTCCTGGACGCTGGCCGCTTTGCCGATGTTCATCTGGATGGGCGAGATCCTGTTCCGCACCAAGCTGTCCGAGGAGATGTTCGAGGGCCTCTCGCCCTGGCTCAACAAGGTCCCCGGCCGGCTGATGCACACCACCATCCTCGGCTGCGGGATTTTCGGATCGGTATCGGGTTCGTCGGCGGCGACCTGCGCCACCATCTCCAAGGTCGCGCTTCCGGAGCTGCTCAAGCGCGGCTACGACGAGAAGATCGCGCTCGGCTCGCTCGCCACCGCCGGCACGCTCGGCATCCTGATCCCGCCCTCCATCACCATGGTGGTGTACGCGGTCGCGGCCGACGCCTCGATCATCCGCATATTCCTTGCCGGATTCATCCCGGGGTTCATCCTGATGGCGCTGTTCTCGGGCTATATCGTCTGGTGGGCGCTGCGCAATCCGGACAAGACGCCGCCGCCCGGCCCCGAAATGAGCTTCGCGCAAAAGATCAGGGCCTCGGGCAACCTCATCCCCTGCTCCCTGCTGATCCTGTTCATCGTCTGGGTGCTGGTGGCGGGCTGGGCCACCGCGACCGAATGCGCCGCCTACGGGGTGCTGGGCTCGCTCGCCATCGCCTGGTGGGGCCGATCGCTCACCTGGAAGAGCTTCATCGACAGCCTGATGGGGGCGACGCGCGTGTCCTGCATGATCATGTTCATCCTGGCCGGCGCGTCTTTCCTCTCCATGACCATGGCTTTTACCGGCATTCCGCGCGCGCTGGCCGAATGGGTGGCCTCGCTCAGTCTGAGTCCCTATGCGCTGATCACGGTGCTGTGCATCCTCTACATCATCCTGGGCACGGCACCGTGATCAGCGCATAGGG
>Ga0193733_1000507_pt1 | contig 12759 bp, 8 predicted proteins | sample U1s2metaG_FD_145076 | JGI IMG/M metagenome (GOLD analysis project Ga0193733, IMG submission 145076) | Soil microbial communities from a riparian zone of the East river system, Colorado, United States - U1s2 | ecosystem: Environmental > Terrestrial > Soil > Riparian zone | place: USA: East River... | reverse complement strand
TGGACGTTTTGGAAGCCGTAGAGGTGCCGGCTCTGTGACCCCAAGTAGCCGACTTCCATCACCCAAGCGGTGCCCAACTGTCGTTGCACGTTCAGCAGGTACTGCATGGTGTAGGAAGTAGCATGGTTGTAGGAAGCAGACAACGCAAACGGCGGCGGCACCTGGGCGACGACACCGGCTCCGCCGGGAATTGAATTGCTCCAGGTCAGCGTCGGACTTCCAGCATCCGAGAAGAAATCCACACGAGCCGCGATATTGCGGGCCATGTCGAAATACATGGAGTTGCCGATATCTTGCATGAAAAAGATGCCAAAGCCGCTGCGGATCACGGTCTTGTCATTGAGCGAGTATGCAATGCCAACCCGCGGAGCAAAGTTATGGTACTTGGTCTCCAACAGATTGTGACTTAGACCGCCGCCGCAAACCGCCTGTGTGCTGGTCCAATGGATATTCAAGCCCTCATACGGATCCGTGCAGCCACTTTGCCGGACAAAGAACGGCCAGTCCGCCTGGGGAGCGTTCGCAGTCGTGATGAACTGCGGTATCTTCACGTTGAACAGGTTGCCCAGCGTATCGGTGAAGGGCGGCGTCAATTCGTACCGCAAGCCCAGCGACAGGGCCAGCTTGGGTAGCACCTTCCACGTGTCGTCCACAAACAAGTGGTAGACGTTGCGCTGGAACTTCGCATTGGCAATGGCGACCGCATTTGTGGATTGGAAAATATTCCCCAGCAGGAATTCGGCGAAGGCGTAGCCGCCGCTATTGTCGACAGGGTTTCTTGTCGTGTTCGCCTGGAATGTAAACACACCGCGCGAAAATTGGTTGCCCACCTGATTGAAATTTTGCCGGTTGTACTCAAACCCGAAGGCGAAGGAGTGCTTGCCATGGACCCAGGACAGCTTGTCCAGGAATTGCAGGGTGTTGTTGTTGTTGGCAAAAGGACCATCGTTGGCGTCGCCGATTCCGGTGAACCCGCCCCCGTTAAACGCTGCGTTCGGAATTCCCCAGGTGATCGGATCGCCGGAGTTTTGGTTCGGGATGCCGATATCGGAAACCACATCCAGGGTACCGGCACTCAAGGTGCCAAGCGAGTTAAAGAAACGGGAGTATCCGAAACGGGCTTCATTCACAAGCGTAGGGGTCAAAGTCCGAGTGTTCGACCCGGTGTACTGTTCGTAATTCGTCAGGACTTTCGTCCCCGCCAGGTTTAGGGACTGCGTAACCTGGTTTTCGTCCCCCCAGTTGTAGCGTCCCATCCACTGCGACTTCGGTGACTCGATGTAGTCCAGTCTTAGAACGAATCCGTCCCGGTTGATCGGTTGGGAGCTGTCCTGTGCAAAATTGTTTGTTCCGAGCGCGCTAGCGGAATTGTAGTACTTCAAGAACTGCAACGAGACCGGATCCAGACGGCCGGTGGGAATCACATTACCGGGGAAGGGCAATCCAGTCGTCGGATCGTAGATGATCGTGGAGGGGATGATCTCGCTGAAGTCGCCGGCAAACATTTTGGCGGTTGGTACCGTATAAGTATTCAACACACTCTGGCGGCGGCGAAAGGCCTCATAGTTCGACATAAAAAACAATTTGTCGTGTCCATTAAACACGTGGGGAATGCGCACCGGCCCGTCCAGTTCGAACCCATAATCGTTCCACTTGAATGGGTTCTTCGGTTTGGCGGTAGTGAACTGGTACTGCTTAGCGTCGAGGACGTCGTTGCGCAGAAACTCGAACAGTGCGCCATGGTACTTGTTGCCGCCCGACTTGGTCAGCACATTCACCTGAGTGCTTTCATGACCATACTCCGCAGGGTAAACGCCGTTTTGAACTTTGAATTCCTGAATCGCGTCAATCGAGGGGAACGCGATGTAGGAGTTGAAGTTCACGTCCATGTTGTTGACGCCGTCGAGAGTGTAGTAGTTGAAAAAGATGCGTTGGCCCCCGGTGGAGATCGCTTGCTGGGCACGGTCGCCACCCTGGCGGGCGCCGGCTTGGCCTGCCGCGGGCGCTAGTACGTTCACGTTGGGTGAAAGCGCGACCAGATTCAGGTATTGGCGGCCGTTCAGGGGTAATTCCGTAACGACTTTGTTTTCGATAACCGTGCCCAGGGTTGCGGTCTCGGCCTGCAACAGCGCGGCTTGGGAGGTAACTTCGACCACCTCGCTGGTCTGGCCGACTTGAAGAACTACATCGAGGCGAGCCACTTGTTGTACCTGAAGCTCAAACGGTTGGCTGATCCACGTCTTGAAGCCCGCGACTTCCGTCTTCACCGAGTAGAATCCCGGCGCGACCGACGGAAAGGAGTAGACGCCGGCGTCCGTAGCTGCCGTCTGGCGGACCGCGTTGGTGTTGGTGTTGGTCAGGGTAACCGACGCGTTGGCCATCACCGCACCCGAAGCATCCGTCACGCGTCCGGTAATCTCACCGAACGTTTGCGCGAGCAAGCGGGTCGCAGAAAGGGTCATTAGAATCGCGACAACAAGTACGATTCTCAACCTGCATATCGTCAATTTCATGTCCTCGCCCCCGTAAAGTTGACGGACCTGATTGTCTGCCCGAAGTCTTAAACTCCACCTTCCCGCCGACCCGATGACCGGCAGGTCGCAGGCCCCCTTCAACCGTCCCAAGTCGTCGGCATTCAAGTTCGTGCGCACGGTTGAAGGTATCGAACGTCACAGTTGCTCATCTTTACGAGCGCGAAGGTTTATCGGCAATCCAATTCATTGTCAAGGAAATTTCCGTGGGAACTATGTATCTTATTGAATATAAAGATAGGAGTGGGTATTTGACACGTGATTACTGTTTCACCTAATAAAACTCTTAGAAGTCTTATCTCGGTAAAGTTAAGGGGAGTAGTTTCATCTAATGAAATGCACCGGGTGCAAAAAAACAACAAACTATGCCGATTCTACTGGCGCGAGCCGGGGATTTCTCCCATACGTGCGCCAGTCGGAGAGAATCCCATCGCCGTCGAGACGGCACTAGCGGCAGTCTTAACAACCTTGGCGAGGGCCGGCACTTGAGCCAGGCTGATCCGCATCGCCGGGCCTGCCACACTGAGCGCGCCAATCGCCACCTTGTCGTTGTTGAGTATTGGCGCACTGACACACCGGCAACCGAGCAGAGCTTCTTCGTTATCGATCGCATAGCCCTGGCGACGAACTTTGTCTAGCTCCGCGCGCAGCTGAACTATGTTCCCGATCGACTTTGGCGTCACTCGCTGAAAAACAATCCCATTGAGAACTCGCTCATACTCGCTGGCCGGCAGAAAGGCCGTGAGGGTCTTCCCTAAAGCTGCCACATGCAGCGAACGGCGAATGCCAATACGCGATACCAGACGAAACTCATGCGGGCTTTCCATTACATCGATATACAGAAGGGTTCCGTGATCCAACACGCCCAAATTCACAGTCTCTTGAGTTGTTCTCCACAGGTCTCCCAGGATCGGCCGCGCTACAACCTGAAGAGTGGCGCTCCGATTCGCGCAGGCAGAGATGTATGTCAGTCTCGGGCCAATGAGGTAGGCTCCGCTTTCCGTGCGCAGGAGATACCCCTCACGCTCGAGGTGTCTGAGAAAACGGTGGGCTGTACTTTTATTGATTCCGGTTTCGTCGCAAATCGCTTTCAGACCAAGACCAACAGATGAGTTTTGCAGGACTTCGAGAATTCGCAAGACCTTCGAGATCACACCCACCGATGCGGATGCCGAGCGCCTGACCGCCTGTATCGGCTGTATCGGCTGTGCTGCAGCGCTTGACAACTGTTTCACCAGGACCTCCCGTGGCGAAATCGATTTTGAACACTACCACAGAAGCCCAGGAACACAAGTCTTTTCTGCCAATTCAGGTTCGATGCAGGGTTCAGGCAGACCCGGCGACGCAAAGCGGAGCCGATAGGATCTTTCCCTTCATGGCTTCAATGGTGCGCAATTGTTGGCAAGCGAAACCGGCCCCGCCGACGCAGGATAGCCGAGAATATGCAATCCATTCGCTTAGCTCAGCGTCTCAATCAACCCTTTTTCAAGTACGCTCCATTGTGGTTGATCATTTGTGCTCCCTCAAAATCTCTTCAATTCGCGACTTAGGGAATGGCAGGCGATCTTCATTCTGCTTCAGCCATTGGTAGTAGTCCTGCTCGATGGGATCGGTCCAGCGAGCGTCAATTTCCGATGCGGGCCGGGGCATTGATGCTCACCATGGTGGAGTTCAACAGCCGGCCAGCCTTTAGCGAGCCATAGTGGTGCGATGGATCGTAGAAACGAACGAAAGCAACGAAGTCAGGCAGTTCATCCAGGCCATTGATGTCGCGCACCGCACCGTCATAAACAATGCCGTTTCCAGACTTGGCGTAGATCGCGTTGCCGACATTGTCACCGATCGAAGGCCCGGCCTCTTTCAGCCCGAAGTGATCGCAGGTATAGACATCGCGCTTTTGCAGCATGTCCACCGGCCATGCGTTCATTCCTCCGAGCCTGTGCATCTTCGCGCCTTCTTCTTCCAGCAACTCTTGCACATCCGGCCGGCCGGGCATCCACGCAGCCGTAAGCGCGCGCCCAACCAGCACCTTTTCTGGATGGATAGACAGCCACCCATCCTCGTACTGATGCATGAAGCCGTTTTGCTGGAGTACCGCCCACGCCTCTTCGAGCGTTACCCGCTTCATGCGGTCCAGAATATCGTCCGGCACTTTGGGACGGCCATCCGCAAAGCGCTCCCCGTGCCAGTCTGGCGTGTACTTGATCACGTCCTCGGAAGTAAAAAATCCCTGTTGCGCGCTTGCACTTGGTACAAGCGCCGCGACCAGCACCAGGGACGAAATCGCACAGGAAATCCGGCTCAGTTTTCGCGTCATGATCGCATTCGCTCCAATATTCTCGTCACGCTTTGTTGGGTTCAAACCACGTCGTTCCCGGGATTTGTGCTTTTCGAGCCACCTCTTCATTCATCTCGACCCCAAGGCCTGGCTTGTCCGTTACGCTGACGTATCCCTTCTGAATGATTTCACCTTCCTTCACCCAGTTCTTCCAAAGATCGGGAAAGTTGATCCAGTGCCATTCGCAGACCAGGAAATTAGGAATCGAAGCACAAAGGTGCGCCGTGGACATCATGCCGATCGGCGATACCACGCAATGCGGCGCCACTGGTAAATAATATGTCTGCGCCAGGTTGGCGATTTTCCGGCCCTCTGAGAGACCGCCCGTCTTTTGAAAGTCCGGCTGGATAATGTCCACAGCGTTCTTACTCAAAAGCTCGCGATATCCCCATCGCATGTATAAGTTCTCTCCGGCGGCAATCGGTGTTGACGTCGAATGGTGGATGTCCACCAAGGCATCGATATTTTCGGGTGGCACAACTTCTTCCAGCCAGAGCAAGCGGAACGGTTCAAGTTCTTTTGCCACGCGCTTTGCGGTTGCTGCGTCGTACCGGCCATGCATGTCGCAGGCGAGTTCCATTTCCTTGGGAATGGATTCCCGCACATGTTTGACCCAGCTCACCATCCGGTCAACCTCGGCGTTGTTCGCGGTCCAGTTCACTCGGTCGAACCGGTGTGGATCGGTGGCATCGTCCAGGTCGATCTTCATGGCCGTGAAGCCCTGATCCTTAATCGACGGCAGCTTCTTGTCAGACTCCGGGCCCAGCGGGTCCTCCATGTCGGAGTCACAATAGATTCGCACCTTATCGCGGAATTTCCCGCCCAAGAATTGATAGATGGGCAGGCCCAGGGCCTTTCCCGCCAAATCCCACAAAGCGATCTCAACGCCCGTCAATGCCGTGACATATTGCCCCCCTTGCGCACCCGCGAAGATTCCTGAGACGCGGATTCTCTCCCACAGGGCATCTACATTCAGCGGGTCCTGTCCAACCAAAAACCGGCGAAACTGATTCACCAGCGACACCGTGCCGACAGCCGCATCGGTTGATTCGCCTTGCCCAAAAAGCCCCTGATCCGTGTAAACGCGTATATGCGTTTGCAGTCCATGCACGCGAACCTGAGCCGTGCGGACATCTGTGATCTTCAGCTTGGGTCGCTGGTACGGGGTGCTTACATCCTGGACTGCCGCCGCCAGAGAAGGAAGTGCAAAGGCCCCAGCGATTGGCAAGGCTGCGTTCTTAAGCATCTTCCTGCGCGAGAGTAGATTCATTCAGCAACCTCCTGTACCAATTTATTTTTCTTTCTTGAAAATCTTGCATTAATCATTGTGCTTTGGCGTTGTCGTCAGTTGATGATCTGGATCTGTCGCAAGCCAGGCGAATGCACGCAGAAAAAAGCCGGATGCGACCAGGACGACATATCCCAGCCCAAACGCTTGGCCACGAATAGTATCAAACTGGCGGGCGTAACTTCTCCCAGATATCCACCTCTTTTTTCATTGCTCCGGAAACGGGCTCCGCCAAGCGGCCGTTCACGATCGATTTTCCTTGCGCATCACTCAGGCAACGAGCGCAGCGGTAGCTAGCCATACCGGTTCTGTGGGTCGGAACGCTGCGTGCCGCGGAGAGCGCCTATTTCTGCGATCTGACATTGGTAGGAACTTTCTTCTCATGTCTTCGGTTAAGGTAAGGGCCTTGTGGTACTTGCGGTCTGCGATATTCCTGAGATCATCCAGCAACCCACAGTTCGATCCATGTTCGATTACTGTTTTTGCTATGCCCACTAGCTCTTCCCAGTCATGCCATTCGCCGATGGCGTCCTTTACTTCGCCCAACTGCCAAACGAACTCCTGGCGATCGGACTTTTCGGCCATCTGCAGCACGTTTCGCAGCTCCTTCACTTCCAGCCGATACGGGTGCAAATTCATTTTTCCCAGGCGCCTAGGCTTCGCCAGGGCGGTCAGAAGTGTGAGTGCCGAATCGGCGACCTCGGCGATTACTTCATTCCGGTCCGGATCCTGCTTCTCGAGGGCAGGACTTTTGCTATTTGTCTTTAAGCGTTTATGCAATTCCGACGCGCATTGTTGTCTGGCAGACTCGAACCTCCTCGCATATTTGAGGCGTTGCGCACCAAGATGTTCAAGCAGCCGAACATAGCATTCCCTTTCTTGTTTATCAGGGGAGACCCTCGATAGGTAGTTGGTGAGCACGTCCATATCTCTCACTCTGCCCGCGCGCTTTCGCAGTTTGGAGATCTGCTTCAGGACTTGCCGGTTGCTGCGTCGCAAATCGAGTGAAAGGGCGTGGATCGTTGCCTCGATACGGCGAGAACTTGTCTGAACACTGTGAATGTCGTCAGCGTTTGGAACTGCAGGCATCTTCTTCAGAAGCTTGCGAAGCTTCCGCACAGGTTTGGCTGCTCGCTCCGGGTCCAATGCCATACATTCAACCTGAACTAAACGTCGTCCAATTCACTTGAGTGCTCACTTCGCCGCGGGGACTGCTAGTTGATGCGTAGACCGCTGAATCGGTTGCAAAAGCGCTCGCGCGGCGGCTGATAGCCACCCTGGTCTACATGGCTGTTATTCACGTTTACCTTTCGCTTGAGGCCCAAGGCATTCCGAGCGGCATAGCCCGCTTGATCGTTATCAAAATAGATGTAGATCGCAGCCAGATCTTTCGCCCAATTCTCGACCTGTTTATAAAACGCAGCCTGTGCCAAGTGACTACAGGAAGCTTCTCACTCCTACGTGCAGAAGGCGTCCTTTGTTTTTCTCGCGTACTACGGCGGAACCGCGTTTGAGTTTAACTGTAGCAACTCCGTTGAAACTCTCGGGAACGTCAAGCATAAGTATCATGTACTTGGTCTCGTTCGTGCTTCTCGCCAGCAGCCATTTGTATGTGGATGCTCCAAACAGATTGCCGTTCGTCACCGTCGCACGCCGCGGAATGCGAAATGGAGTGGTACTAAATTCAAAATCCCGACAAAGTTCCCGACATTTCCACGGTGCATGAGCACGGCTATAGGATTCTTCCCAGTTGCCGACCCAAGGAAAATCCTGTCGAATAAGAAGATACAAGACCAAGAGGCGCAAACGTGGTTGCAGACCGCACAGTCTCAACTGCTGGATTCACCAGGTGCGCGGTGTAATGACCAAATCTACCAGTGTCAGTAGTGCGCAGATTTAGCACTTGCGAACCGCTTTGCGTGTTGGGTTGCGACCCAAAGAGGCGCAACTCCTCCAATAAGTGCCAGTCAGCTGCAAGATATCCTGGCTGGAGCGATTCGCTGATGCCGCGCGCATGAGGTAGTTTCTATCATCGCTGACTAGCACCAGGAATGTTGACGAAGAGAACCGTGATTCCAGTGCTATTGTTCGTCGATAGTGTTGCGAGCAATCGTTCCGTAGGTGCAAGGTTGGCGTTATAGAACGAGGTGATATGAATCCGCAATTATTAAGAAGGTTAGTGTGGTCCGTCGTCGCGCTGGCTACGTGCGGGTCGGCACAGCGGATCGACTCATGCCCGGGGCTGATGACGTTCAAGAGTCCGAGTGTGGAAATTACCAAAGCCACACCGATTGCTGCCGGAACGACCGAACCGAATCCCTACGGGCCGGGCCACAGTGCTCCGCTTCCAGCCTACTGCCGAGTCGAAGGAGTCATCAATCGCCGGATCGGTGTAGGCGGCGAAGAGTTTGGAATCAACTTTGCCCTCGCGATGCCTGACCACTGGAACGGTGATTTTCTAATGCAAGGCGGCGGCGGCGGAAATGGCGTTGTACTCCCACCTCTTGGCCTGGTGGCTGCCGGAGATACGCCCGGACTTATGCGCGGCTTCGCAGTGGTCAGTACAGATACTGGCCATAAGAGTCATGGGGGAGCTTTTGATTTCGGCTTCATGAAAGACGAGCAAGCCTATCTGGATTTTGCATACCTCGCCAATGCCCAGGTGGCGGCGCTCGCCAAACAACTCATCGCGCAGTACTACACAAAGCCAGCGGCTCATTCCTACTTCTCCGGATGCTCCACCGGCGGGCGCGAAGGGATGATTCTCTCGCAGCGCTATCCTGCGGTTTTCGACGGTATCATCTCCGGCGATCCGGCCATGCGTACCGGGCTTTCCAATCTGGCCATCGGGAGGTGGATACCGATTGCCTTCAACCAGGTCGCGCCGAAGGACGCGAATGGGAAACCAATCATTGAGCAGTCCATCACAGACCAGGACCGCAAGCTGATCAAGGACGGGCTCTTGAACCGGTGCGATGCGAAAGACGGAGTCGCTGATGGAATGATCTCCGATCCTCTTGGTTGCGATTTCGATCCGGAAATGCTGGCGTGTAAGGACGCGAAGAGCAACTCCTGTTTGGCTGCGGATAAAGCCGCCGCCATCAAGAAAGCCCTCGCCGGTCCGAAGACCTCGAACGGAACTCAGGTCTATCCTGGGTTTCCTTACGACACTGGCATAACGAGCGGTCCGCCGTTCCGGGGCTTGCTGTCGCCCGGCCCCGGCCTCTTCGGACCTGCGCCGACTGAGTTGACCCTCGACGTTGGTAAGGAGGCTCTGGCCGACATCCAGCCGCTGGTGGACTCGATGTCCACTAACTTAACAACATTCTCTGGCCACGGAGGAAAGCTGATTTTCTACCATGGCGACAGCGATCCGTGGTTCTCACCGCTCGACACTTTCACCTACTATAAGGATATAGCCACTGCGAGCGGCGGCCTCGAAGCAGTATCAAAGTGGAGCCAGTTTTATTTTGTTCCCGGGATGAGCCACTGCGCCGGAGGCCAGGCGCTTGACCAGTTCGATTTGTTAGGTGCAATGGTCAGCTGGGTAGAGAAAGGAACCGCGCCGGCATCAGTGACCGCAACCGGCAAAGCGTTTCCGGGACGCAGCCGCCCACTCTGCGCTTATCCCAAGCACGCTCATTACAAGGGACAGGGCGACACCGAAGATGCCAACAACTTTGAGTGCCGTTGATCGCGCTCCTGCCACATCATATTTCAGTATGGCCGGTGGGCCTCGGTCATTCCCGTCCAGGTATCCGTTCTGAATGGAGCGGCTGGTAACCCTGCGCCGTTGAACAGCGTTGCCGCCGGATTCGACTGCCAGGCATAGCGGACCTCTTTCGGGTTCGACACCGAAGGTGATGAGACAACAACTGTGTTGCCTTCGACGTGAGCTTCGGCCCCATACCACTTGTGATCTTCTCCTGCAATTTCAAACTCTGCTAAAGGTCCGCCTCTTGCCGCCAAGCCGCCATCTGTGTGTTTGAAACGCAGCCGAATCGATCCGGGAAGGCGGTTGACCGAAGCGAGAGTTGGCCCGGAATAAGATACTTTCTTGCCGTAGTGTTTGGCCAATGCGCAGAAGGCGAGGCGCTCGCCTACCGGCTGCTTGTCCTTGGGATGAATATTATCGGGATCGCCCGTATCGATGGTCACTGCCAGGCACGAGTTGCGAACGCTTGCGGCGGTGAGCGCCTGTGACTCCCGCGTTTCCGCCCAGGTGTCGTCGGTCGGCGTCTCACTGCGATGCCGAAACGCCGGCAAGCTAACGATGTAGAAAGGGAAGTCACCCTGCCTGAAGAGCTTTCGCCAGTCCGCAATCATCACCGGTAGAATTTTGCGATATTGAAATCCGCGGTCTGAGTTCTGCTCGCCCTGGTACCACAAGGCTCCCGTGATGGAAAGCGGCGCAATGGGCGCCAGCATGCCTTCGTAAAGCACCGAAGGCATGACCGGCCAGTTCTCGTAGCCAATGGGCAGGGGTTGTGGCGGACGGGCATCGACACTCAGTTGACCTTTCCATTTGCCGGCCAGCGGAATGCTTGTCTTGTCTCCAAGCGTGAGGTGCAACTCTTCCGGCTTGCCGAGAAATCCGCCTTGCGGTTTTGTTTTCAAGACGCGAATTGTCACGACGTTCCTTCCCGGCTTCAGCACACCATCGGGAATTAAGTAGACACGCGGGTTCTCGACCCATGCGCTGGCGCCGACTTGAGTCCCGTTGATATAGACGGTATCCATGCGCTCAATCGAACCGAGAAAGATCGACGCGCGTCCGCCCGAAAGCGGATCCGGTAGCTCAATCTCTCTCCGAAACCAAACGAGTGCCGGAGTGTCAGGCACGCCCAACTCAGCGAAACCGCCCGGAATATCGATGGTCTTCCAGGTCGAAACGTCCAGATCCGGAGCCGCCCAGTTTCCCTTGAGCCCGATGTCGTACTGGTCGTACCAGTGCATCATGTAGTTTCCATATTCAGGCGCGCCGGCCGCGGCCAGTCTCTCCAGTTCTGCTAACGGAACATCGAAGTCCTTGAGCGGGCGAAGCGCCTCGGCGCTCGTCCAGGCCTCGGCGGGAGTTCCGCCCAGGGCATCGACGACCAGGCCGATCGGAACATGGATTTGCTGTTCGATCTTACGGGCAAAGTAGTATGCGACCGCCGAAACCCGGTCTGCGGTCTCGGGCGAAACAACTTGCCAGATGCCTTCAGGAATATCCGTGTGGTGGTATGCGGAATGAGCTGCAACCGAGAAAAAGCGAATCTCGGGGTAGTTGGCGGCCTTCACTTCCTCTTCGCCGTTGAGTGAGCGTCCAAGCCCCACTTGCATATTGGATTGGCCGCCACACAGCCAGACATCCCCGACCAGCACATTATGCAGTTCCAACGTTTGAGGACCGTGGATCTCAACCGTGTAGGGTCCTCCGGTAGCCGGCGGTTGAATGTTTACCTGCCAGCGGCGGTCGACTCCCGCAACCGCGGATGCGTGTTTGCCCGCAATCTCAACCCGGATTTTGTCGCCAGGTTCTGACCAGCCCCAGATAGTATTGACCTCGCCGCGCTGCAACACCATGTTGTCGCCGAAGATCGGGCTGATGAGCGGAAGAGGCTTAGGTACCGCTGCAGGGGCATTTTGGGCCAAAGCACTTCCTTGCGGTGCAAGCAGAAATACCACGGCAGTGACAACGATGAGAGCGTACCTGTGAATCATGTGGGAAAGGCCCCAATTACTGGCAACTTGCCTGAAAGCAAAGATTCTGGTTGAAGAACGGCATCACGTGATTCTGGAATCGATCGGCTACCTTACTTGTGTGAGTGCCGGCATAAACTTCGAACCTGTTCGCGATCCCATACTTGTCAAGAACATCATGCAATTTGCCGGTATCAACTCGCAAACCGTCCTGATCGCCGACGTCGATCGCGATTCCCCGATAGCTGCGCAGATTACCGATGTACTGATCGACGAATGCCAGCGGCGCATTCGCAGTCCATTTCGCGAGGACATCTGGTTGAGGCTGGCCATCCTTCGTCCGCAAATCCAAATAGAGCGGTGGATTCTTCGGATGCGGCGACCACGCCGCTGCCGTGGCCAACTGTGCCCGGAGGAAGAATGATAGCTTGGCCGAATCTTCGGGGGTCTTCACTGCCTCAAGAGCCTTCTCGATTTCCGGGTTCGGCGGTCCCGCTGGACGCGGCGACAAGCAACATGGACTCATGATGTAGAGGCTGCCGAACACATCGGAATGTTTCATGCCGATGCGGGTCGCGCCATAGCCCCCCATCGAATGGCCTACCAGGCCGCGGCTGAGCCGATTGGGGATGGTCCGGTAATGCGCATCGATGTAGGCGACCAGATCGCGCGCAATGAACTGCTCGAAATCTCCCGTCGTGACCGAACTCGAATACATGGAACCATTGTGCAGCGTCTTCGAGTCAGGCAGCGCCACGATCATCTCTTTTGCGCCCTGGGCGAAAGCACCTTCTATGGTCTGCGGTACGTGTATCTCGTGGCTCCACTGCTCGGCGCCGATCGAATACCCGTGCAAGGCGTATACGACGGCATAGCGCCGGGATTTCTCGTGGGCGTAACTGGGTGGCAAGAACACG
>Ga0193733_1000506_pt1 | contig 12798 bp, 12 predicted proteins | sample U1s2metaG_FD_145076 | JGI IMG/M metagenome (GOLD analysis project Ga0193733, IMG submission 145076) | Soil microbial communities from a riparian zone of the East river system, Colorado, United States - U1s2 | ecosystem: Environmental > Terrestrial > Soil > Riparian zone | place: USA: East River... | reverse complement strand
TGAGGTTGACGTCCTTGAGCGCCTGCGCGCTGCCGTAGTAGAAATCGAGATGCCGCACCTCGAACTTGACCGGGGTTGCCTCGCTGACCGCGACCGGCCGCGCGCCGAACTGGGCTTGGGTTGCGCTCATCAGTGCCTGCCGCCGGAATTGAGCGAGGACACCACCAGGCGCGCGCTGATGCTCAGGATGAGAATGCTCAGCGTGATGAGCAGGGCGCCTGACCAGGCGAGCTGCTGCCAGTTCGGATAGGGGCTCAAGGCAAATTGGAAGATCACCACCGGCAGGTTGGCCATTGGAGCTGCGAGATTGCTGCTCCAGAACTGGTTGTTGAGCGCGGTGAACAGCAGCGGCGCGGTCTCGCCGCTGATACGCGCCACCGCCAGCAGCAGGCCGGTGAGGATGCCGCTGCGGGCGGCCGGGTAGATCACGTTGGTGATCGTGCGCCAGGGGTACGCGCCCATGGCGGTGGAGGCGTCCTTCATCCCCTGCGGCACGAGATTCAGCATATCCTCGGTGGTGCGCACCGTGACCGGCATGGCGATTATGGCGAGGGCCACGGCGCCTGCGATCGCCGAGAAATGTCCCATGCGGATCACCAGCAACTCGTACACGAACAGGCCGATGATGATCGACGGGGCGGACAGCAGCACGTCGTTCACGAAACGGATTACCGTGCTGAGGCGCGAAGTGCGGCCGTACTCCGCAAGATAGGTGCCGGCGAGCATGCCGATCGGACCGCCGATGAGAATGCCGATCACGGTCATGACCACGCTGCCGTAGATCGCGTTCAGCAGTCCACCGCTGGCGCCGGGCGGCGGAGTCATGGCGGTGAACAGGCTGAGCGACACGCCGGCCAGACCGTTCCTGATGAGGGTCCAGAGAATGGCGCCGAGAAAGAACAGCCCGACGGCGGTGGCGAGGCCGGAGAGGGCGAGCGCCAGGACATTGGTGAGCTTGCGGATCGCGCGGCGGTTCATACGGATGACAGCGCCCGGTGTTCGAGGCGCATCAGCATGAAGCGTGCGGCCGCAATCACCGAGAAGGTGATCAGAAACAACAGCGCGCCGAGTGCGACCAGGGAAGAGCTATACAGGTCGCCGACCGCTTCCGTGAATTCGTTGGCGATGGACGCCGAGATGGTGGTGCCGGGCGCGAGCAGCGATGAGCCGATGCGGTGCGCGTTGCCGATGACGAAGGTAACCGCCATGGTCTCGCCCAGGGCGCGCCCCAGCCCGAGCATGATGCCGCCGATCATGCCGGTGCGCGCGTACGGTATGACCACCTGCCAGATCACTTCCCAGGTCGTGGCTCCCAGGCCGTAGCCAGACTCCTTGAGTACGTCCGGCACGGTCTCGAACACATCGCGCATCACCGCGGAAATGAACGGGATGACCATGATCGCGAGCACGAAGCCCGCGGTGAGTACGCCGATGCCGTACGGCGGCCCCTGAAACAGCTTGCCGAACAGCGGCAGCGGACCCAGCCACGCGATCAGCCACGGCTGCACGTGCTGCTGCAGCACCGGCGCCAGCACGAACAGGCCCCAGATGCCATAGATGATGCTGGGCACCGCCGCAAGCAGCTCGATCGCTACGCCCACCGGGCGCTTGAGCCACACCGGCGCCATCTCGGTGAGAAAGATGGCAACACCCAGGCTCACGGGAATCGCCAGCAGCAGTGCCAGGAACGACGTGACCAGCGTGCCGTACACCGGTGCGAGTGCACCAAACTGCTCGGTGACGGGATTCCAGATCTCGCGCGTAAGAAAGCTCAGCTTGAAGTGGGCGAATGCGGGCCACGCTCCGGCCAGCAGCGAGATCGCCACTCCGCCCAGGAGCGCCAGCACCAGAATCGCGGCAAGGAAGGTGGCGCTACGAAAGACCCGCTCGCGCAGCCGCTGCCCCGCGGCATGTCGCGGATCGATGGCAGCAGCGACCGTGTTCATTGCGGACGGCAACCTGTCACGCTGGTGTTCCCCGTAACCGAAACCGGCGCACCACCCGCGAGCGCGGGACGGCTGCCGGTCTGCTCGAAGCGTACGCTTACGTCCGCGCCTTCCGGCGGCCGTGCGCCGGACGCGCGCCCGTATAGCTTTACATCCGCTTCCCGTCGGCAGGCGCGCTCGCCAGGCCCGGCGCACCCTTGATCTCCTTCCGCCAGGTCGTGCGGACCTGCTGGATCAGGCTCTGCGGCAGCGGCACGTAGTCCAGCTCAGCCGCCATCTTGGCACCGTTGTTATAGGCCCAGTCGAAAAACTTGAGCGCTTCCGCGGTTGCGGCCGGATCCGGCGGCACGGCGTACACAAGGATGAAGCTCACGCCCGTGATCGGCCAGCTCTTCTCGCCTGGCTGATCGGTGAGGATCAGGTGATAGCCCGGTGCATGGGCCCAGTCGGCGTTCGCGGCCGCCGTCTGGAACGCCTCGGTGCTGGGAACGACCGTCTTGCCCGCCTTGTTGATGAGAGCGCAATACGCCATGTTGGTCTGCTTGGCGTAGGCGTATTCGACATAGCCGATAGCGCCGTCGGTCTGGTGAGTCATGTTGGCGACGCCCTCGTTACCCTTGGCGCCGATGCCCGCCGGCCATTGCACCGAGGTGTTGGCGCCCACGGTCTGCTGGAACTTCGGGCTCGACTTCGACAGGTAGTCGGAGAACAGGAAGTTGGTCCCGGAGCCGTCGGAGCGGTAGATCGGGGCGATCGTGGTGTCCGGGAGCGGGAGCTTCGGATTGAGCTTCTTGATGCGCGCGTCGTTCCACTTGGTGATGTCGCCGAGATAGACAGCCGCCAGGGTCGCGCCGTCGAGCACCAGCTGGCCAGCCCGCACACCCTTGATGTTCACCACCGGCACCACGCCGCCGATGATCATCGGGAACTGCACCAGCCCGGCTTCCTTCAGCTCCTCAGGCTTCAAGGGCATGTCGGAGGCGCCGAACGTGACGGTCTTCGCCTTGATCTGCTTGATACCGCCGCCGGAACCGATCGACTGATAGTTGAGTCCGATGCCGGTCTGCTTGCGGTACGCGTCGGCCCATTTCGAGTAGATGGGATAGGGGAAGGTCGCGCCGGCGCCGGAAATGTCGGCCGCCTGCGCCGCGCCGGCAAGCGCGACGACGCCAGCCACCGCGACCAGCATCCGCTTCGCATCGAATGAATTCATGATTCCACTCCTGGGCTTTGCCGGAATTGGCGGGATTAGATGACAATGATGTGACGCTCTGATGACAGCCCTGCAGGCGCCGTGAGGCGCACGGGCGAGGGGTAACGGCCACGTCCCTGTGACCGCGCCGCATAGTGTTGCCGCAGGAGTTTGCAGCCGCGTGACATGACCTGCCGCTTGCCCCGCGGCGATCTCAAGCCGTATAAACGCGCACCGCTTCTGCCCCCCTTGAGCGAGCGCCGCCGATCCACCAAAGCCCCCTAAGGTAATGTCGCAAACCATTGAATTAACTAAGGCCCTCATCGCACGCCGCTCGGTCACCCCCGCCGACGAAGGCTGCCAGCAGCTCATGATCGAGCGCCTCGCGGCAGCGGGTTTCGCCATCGAGCAGTTGAGCTTTGGCGGTGTCGAGAACTTCTGGGCCCGGCGCGGCGGGGTGGGACCGGTGTTCTGCTTCGCCGGACACACTGACGTGGTGCCCACCGGTCCACTGGAGGAGTGGCACAGCGATCCGTTTGCGCCGCAGATCCGCGACGGCGTGCTGTACGGCCGCGGAGCGGCCGACATGAAGAGCGGACTTGCGGCGATGGTCACCGCCACCGAGGAGTTCGTCCGGACGCATCCGGATCACAAGGGGTCGATTGCATTTCTGATCACGAGTGATGAGGAGGGCCCGTCGGTCGATGGGACGCGGCGTGTGGCGCAATTGCTGCGCGAGCGGGGCGAGCGCCTCGATTGGTGCGTGGTGGGTGAGCCCTCGAGCGAGGCCTCGATCGGCGACACCCTCAAGGTGGGTCGTCGCGGCTCCCTCAGCGGCCGCCTCACCGTGCACGGCGTGCAGGGGCATGTCGCCTACCCGCAGCTCGCGGAGAACCCGGTGCACACGCTCGCACCGGCGCTGGCGGAACTCACCCGTCGCGAGTGGGATCAGGGGACCGAGCATTTCCAGCCGACCACCTTCCAGGTCTCCAACCTCAACGCCGGCACCGGCGCGCCCAACGTCATTCCCGGGGAGCTCAAGGCGCGCTTCAACCTGCGCTACTCGCCGGTGCAGACGCTGGAGCAGCTCAAAACGACGGTCGAGGAGATCCTGCGCCGCCACGGCGTGCGCTACACGCTGGAGTGGTACGTGTCGGGGGAGCCGTTCTACACCCCTCCCCGCCTGCTGTGCGCGGCGGTCGGCGAGGCAGTGGCGCAGGTCACCGGCGTACGCCCGAAACTGTCCACCGGCGGAGGCACATCCGACGGACGCTTTATCGCGCCGCTCGGGGCGGAAGTGGTCGAGCTCGGCGTGGTGAACGCCTCTATCCACAAGGTCAACGAGTGCGTGCGCCTCGAGGACATCGATGCCCTGCACCGCATGTACGTCAACGTGCTGCGCAAGCTCCTCGCCTGAGATTCGCCGTCACGCCCAACCCACCCAGGATAAGCGCCCAGATCAGCACCCACGCCGGCATGGCGAGGCCGAGGAATCGCCAGTTGACCTCGCCGCACTCCCCGCTCCCGGTGAGCACCTTGCGGATGACCTGCCACAGCGGCGTGTACTTCAGAAGCACCGCGAGCGGCGCGCCACAGGAAGGCAGGGAACCGGGCGGCAGACTCTGCACATACAGGTGCCGGGCCGCCACCGCGAGGGTCGCCAGCGCGGCGACCGCGATCAGGAGCGCATAGCCCCAGGCGCCGCGGCCGCGCGGGTTGTGGATCGCCGCGGCGAGAAACACCACACCCAGCAGCGCCATGCCGATGCGCTGGAAGATGCACAGCGGGCAGGGATCCAGGCCCAGGTAGAACTGTGAGTACAGGGCGTACGCGAGCAGCGCCGCGCATACGGCAAAGCCTGCGAAATTGCCCAGACGCCGATCGGCTGGCACGCGCTTGCCGGGGCCCGGGGCGCCTAGGCGGACGGCGCCGCAGTGCCGGCGGCTCGGCCCTCGCGCAGCTCGCGCTCGACGTCATCGAGCGAGGTATGGCGGATGTCCTTGCCGTGCACCATGTAGATGACGTACTCGCAGATGTTTTTGGCGTGATCCCCGATGCGCTCGAGCGCGCGCACCACCCACATGACATCCAGCGCACGACGGATGGTGCGCGGGTCTTCCATCATGAAGGTGATGCTCTGACGCTGGATCGCCTCGTATTCCTCGTCCACCACCCGGTCCTGCCGTGCCACGCGCAGCGCCGACTCCACGTCCATGCGCGCGAACGCATCGAGCGCGTCGTGCACCATCTCCGACACCACGCGGCCGAGATGCTTGATCTCACGGTACTTGTCGTCCGGGCGCTCCATGGTCGCGAGCCGCGAGGCGATGTAGCCGATCTTCTCGCCCTCGTCACCGATGCGCTCCAGATCGGTGATGGTCTTGATGATCGCCACGATCACGCGCAGGTCACCGGCTGCCGGGGCGCGCGTCGCGAGAATCTTCATGCACTCCTCGTCGATGGCGATCTCCATGTTGTTCACCTGGTGGTCATCGAGCGCGACCGCCTCCCCGAGGGAGCTGTCGCCCTCCACCAGTGCGGTGATGGCCTTCTGCAGCTGCTGCTCGACGAAGCCGCCCATGCCGAGCACCTTGCTGCGCACGCGCTCGAGGTCCTCGTTGAAGCGACGCGAGATGTGGTGACTGAGGTCGGCGGTTTCCATCAGTTGGCGTCTCCGGCTTCGCTCGTCTGCCTGCGCGCGGCAATACGCGCGATGATAACGGAACTGCGGCTGACAGCCAGCGTGGCGCGCAATGCCAGCGGGATCGGCGCCAGGCCCGCCAGGAATTGCGCGGTCGCGGCGTGCCAGCTGAAGCCCGCGGCGCGCTCGGCGCACACACGCCGCTCCAGCCGCAAGGCCGAGCGTATCGCCTCACTCAGGTCCGGGTGCAGGACCCCGGTCACATCCGGAGCACATCCGCCGTGGCCAGGCAGCGAGCGAGCTCCTCGCCGTAGCGGTAGCCGGTGAACACGGCGCCCGGATGGCGCGCCACCAGGGCGTGGCGCTGCGGCCCGTCACCGATCATGACCTTGGTGCCGGGGAGGCTGAGCCTGAGGAATGCGTCGAGATTCTTCTCCACGGCCAGCCGTCCCACGCAGGCCATGATGGGCCGCGGCAGCCGCGCGAGCTGCGGGTGCGGCGGCAGCGGCCGGAAAGTGCGCAGATCGACGCCGCGGCGCCAGCGGTGCAGCCGCGCGAAGCCGCGGGCGGACAGCTGGGCCTCAAGGGTGGCGCTGCTGATGAAGGTGCGCGCCAGCGCGGGCACGGCAGCACGCCATCGAACTGGTCGCCATGCAGCACCAGCAGCCGCTCACCGCGCGCGGTGCGATGCACCCACTCGCGGTGTACTGCGAACTGGCCCTGCAGCATCTGCGCCAGCATGGCCAGACTCGCATCGTGGTTGCCCGGGATATAGATGAGTCGCGCGCCGGCGCGCTGCCGCGCCAGCAGCGTGCGCACCACCTGGGTGTGCTGCGCGGTCCAGAATGCGCGCCGCGCCAGACTCAGCGCATCGACGATGTCGCCGACCAGCACGATCCGCTCGGCCTCGACGCCGTGCAGAAACTCGCTCAGCTCGCGCACACGCGCGTGCCTGAACCCGAGGTGGAGGTCCGAGAGGAACAGGGTGCGGGCGGTCGTCCTGCCGGTGCGTGTGGGGTTGCCGTTTGCCATGGGCGTCCCTAGGGTCGTCCGGCAACGTGTCTGTTCTGTGACAGTTGCGCAGAGAATCTAAGCCGTTGCGGTAGTCAGGGGGTGCGCCAGCGACGCGACGCGCTCGGGCGGGAAATGGCAGGTGAAGGTGCTGCCGCTGCCGAGAGTGCTCTGTACCTCGAGCGTCGCTCCGTGGCGCTGCAGCACGTGTTTGACGATCGCCAGCCCCAGGCCCGAGCCGCCGGTGGCGCGTGAGCGCCCGGCGTCGACGCGATAGAAACGTTCGGTGAGACGCGGAATGTGCTCGGGCGGAATGCCCATGCCGGTGTCGCTCACCGCAAAATGACCGCCGTCCTCATCCACCCACCAGCGCATCTCGAGCGAGCCTTCGGCCGGAGTGTACTTGGCGGCATTGTCGACCAGGTTGGAAAACGCCGAGTGGATCTCCGGCTCATCGCCGATCAGCCGGGCCGCGGAGTCGACGCGCACCCGCACGTCGCGCGGGTGAAACGCGCGCGCCAGGGTGTCCTTGCGCAGCAGCGCCAGCAGCGCCGCGACGTCGATCGGCTCACCGCCGACGATTTCGTCGGTTTCCTCGAGCCGCGACAGCTCGAGCAGATCGCGGATGATGGCGGTCATGCGCTCCGCCTGGCGGCGCATTTCAGCGACCGGTCCGTGCATATCGGGATCGAGCGCCGGATCCTGGCCGAGAGTCTCCAGGTAACCTGAAATCACGGTGAGGGGGGAGCGCAACTCGTGCGAGGCGTTCGCGACGAAATCGCGCCGCACCGCCTCGAGACGCATCTGGCGCGAGACGTCGCTCACCAGCAGCAGCAGCTGCCCGTCCCCGTAAGGGGCGACCTGCAGCGCAAGGCAACAGTCCTCCGGGGTCCTCTGGCGGATGACCACCGGGTTGGTGAAGTCCTGTCGCGCCAGGTAGCGCACGAACTCCGGCTCCCGCAGCAGGTTCTCGATGCGCATGCCGAGATCGGCCGTGCGGCGCAGACTCAGCAGCCGCGCCGCCATGCGATTGAACCACATGATCTCGCGCTGCGCGTTGAGGATGACGACCCCGTTCGGCAGCGCCGCGGTGGAGCGCTGCAACTGGCGCATGAGCTGCACGAAGCGCTGCTTGTGGAAGCGCTTGCGGCGGTGCAGGCGCACGATCTGGGCGATGATCTCGCCCCACACCCCGCCGAAGTCGGGCGGGTCGGCGTAGTTGCGGTGGCGCAGCCACCATTCGAGGCGAGCGAGATTGGCGAGCACCCAGGCGAGGTGCAGCGCGAGTGCGGCGGCGAGCCCGCCGAAAGGGTTGCCGAACAGCCAGCCGGCGCCGCATCCGATCACTACGGTGCCGAGCAACCGAACCGCCGCGAACCCCCATGCCTGTGTCGCCGGTTGCATCTGTGACGCGTGCCTTCTTAGACCGTGCGCCTTTAGATGGAGCGCGCCGAGAAACGATAACCCGAGCCGCGCACCGTCTGTACGAAGCGATCGTACCCGAAATCCTCGAGCGCCTTGCGCAGGCGGCGGATATGCACGTCGATGGTGCGTTCCTCGACGTACACGTTGCCGCCCCAGATGCGGTCGAGCAGCTGATCGCGCGTGTACACGCGCTCCGGGTGCGTCATGAAGAACTCGAGCATGCGGTACTCGGTGGGCCCGAGCGCCACCGTGCGCTTGCCTGCCATCACCCGGTGGCTTCCCTGATCGAGCACCAGGCCCTCGAATTCGATGAGCTCGTCGACGCCATTGGGACCGCTCCGGCGCAGCACGGCGTTGATGCGCGCCAGCAGTTCCCGCGGCGAGAAGGGCTTGGTGACGTAGTCATCCGCTCCGCCCTCGAGGCCGGCGACCTTGTCACCTTCCTCGGCGCGTGCCGTGAGCATGATGACCGGCAGCTCGCGCGTCTCGCGGTCGCGCTTGAGCGAGCGCGTCAGCTCCAGCCCGCTCATGTCCGGCAGCATCCAGTCCACCAGCACCAGGTCGGGGCGCGCATCCGCCAGGGCGGCGCGCGCGGCGCGGCAATCCTCGGCCTCCCGGACCTCGAAACCGGCGCGTTTCAGGCCGAACGCGATCATTTCGCGGATCGGACGCTCGTCCTCGACGATCAATACCTGTTTTGCGGGCATGGTGTTGAAGCCTGCAGGAGCGCGGCTATTACAGAGGCTCTGTGTTTCAGATTCATGACACCGCCGCAGCCAGTGTCAGTTTAATGACTGCCACCCGTGGCGTGGGCTACATCGTCCCGCAGATACACCGGCAGGGCCTGCTCGGCCGGTAAAACGCGCCCGGACGCCACTTCCGGGCCCGCCAGGCGCGCAATCTCGGCGGCGCGCGGCAGGAGCCCGTCATGGACGCGGTCCAGATGTGCGGCCAGGGCCGAGCGCAGCTCGGGGTAGGCGGCAAATCCGGATCCGGCTGCGTGCACCGCGCGATGCGTCCCGAACCAGCTCGCCGGCAGGGTCACCGCGGCCGGCTTGCCGACGTGCTCATCCTGCACCGCGGCCGCGAAGCCCCCCAGTGCCGGACGCTCGAAGCAGCCCCAATACACCTCGTGCATGCGCGCATCGTTGCATACCAGAACACGCGTCACGGCCGCGTCCAGTTCCATCACCCGTTGCGCGACCGCGCGCAGATCGGAGATCGGCACCACCGGCAGCCCCGCGCCGAACGCCAGCCCCTGCGTCACGCTCGCCGCCAGCCGCACGCCGGTGAACGAGCCTGGGCCGCGACCGAAGGCTATCGCACTCAGTGCACCCAGCGACACGTCGGCCTCCCTCAGCAGCTCATCGGCCATCGGCAGGATGTGCTCGGCGTGGCCATGCTGCAGGAGCTGCTCGCGCGCGATCAGCCGCCTACCAATAAGGAGCGCGACCGAGCAGTTCTCCGTGGCGGTATCGAGCGCGAGAATTCTCACCGTGCGCTCGCCGCCCGCGGCCCCGGTGCCGCGCGCGGCGCGTGCCGCTTGAGGAAACGCCGTGCCTCCGCAGGATCCTGTGTCACGGTCATCGGCGGCAGGGCAGCGAGAAACACCCGACCATAGCCGCGGCCGACCATGCGCGGATCGCAGATGACCACCACGCCGTAGTCGTCCTCGCTGCGAATCAGGCGCCCCGCCCCCTGCTTGAGCGCCAGTGCCGCTTCCGGAAGCTGGTAGTCACGAAACGCGTTGCCGCCGCTGGCGGTGAGATGCTCGATGCGCGCGCGCACCAGCGGATCGTCTGGCGAGGCGAACGGCAGCTTCTCGATGATCACCAGGCGCAGCGCCTCGCCTTTCACGTCCACGCCCTCCCAGAAGCTCGCCGTGCCGAGCAACACGCCGTTGCCGTCGGCGCGGAATTCCTGCAGCAAGCGCTCGCGCGGCGCCTCCCCCTGCACGAACAGCCGGTAGGGTGCTGCATCCGCCCAGCGCGCGCGCAGCAGCGCGGCACCCTGCGCCAGCGCGCGGTGACTGGTGAACAACACGAATGCGCCACCGCCCGCGGCCTCGATCAGCGGCACGGCGGTGTCGATCACCGCCGCGACGTAGCTTGCTGCGGCCGGCTCCGGCAATCCCGCAGGCAGGTACAACAGGCTCTGCCGCTCGTGATCGAAGGGGCTGTCGATCCTGAGCGTCGCGGCCTCGGCCAGCCCCAGTCTGCCGGTAAAGTGTCCGAACTCCTCGCCGAGGGAGAGGGTGGCGGAAGTAAAGATCCAGGCGCCGCGGCGCCCCTGCACCAGCGCCCGGAAGCGGTTCGAGATGTCGAACGGCATGAGGCTGAGGGTAAAGCCACGGGCCGTGACCTCGAGCGTGCGCGCGCCCTCGAGCTCATCGACCGCGGCAATCCGCCCAAGACTCGCCGCGAGGTCCGCGGCACGCGCGGCGAGTTGCGCGAGCGCGCTCTGTGCGTCGGCGCCGGCAAGAGCTGCCGGCACGTCTTCCAGTGACTGCATGAGCCCCTGCACCGCCGCGCTCAATGCGAAGTCGCCTGGGGTCCACGCGAAGCGCCCGGAGGCGCGCGCGCTCGCGGCGCGCACCTGGTTGAGGGCATCTTCCGCCGCGCGCACCGCCGCGGCCGCCTCCCGCGCCCCCTGGCCGGGGGAAGCACCGCCCGCGCGCGCCGTCAGCTCGAGCCGCAGATCCTTCAGGAGTGATTCCACCTGGCGGCTGCTCACGTGGGCGCCGAAGAACTGCGTCGCAAGATCCGGGATCTGATGAGCCTCATCGAGAATGACCGCGTCGGCGGATCCGAGCAGGTCGCCGAACCCGTCCTCCTTCAGCGCGAGATCCGCCAGCAGCAGGTGGTGGTTCACGATGACGATGTCCGCTTCCAGCGCCTCGCGCCGGGCCAGCACCACGTGACAGCGGGAGATTTCCGGACAGCGCACGCCAAGGCAGCTCTCGCGGGTGGCGGTGATCTGCGGCCACACCGGATGGGAGTCCGACAGGCCACGCACTTCCGCCAGATCACCGCGCTGCGTGGTGCGCGCCCAGCGCCGGATGCGCGCCAGCATGGCATTGGTGGCGCGCGGGCGCGCCGCACCCGATTCCTCCAGCGTCAGTTGCTCGCCGCCCTCGTCCGCGCGCGCGAGGCGGTAGCGGCACAGATAATTGGCGCGACCCTTGAGAAGGGCTACGCGCGCCGGCCGGCCGAGCGCCGCGGCCACGAGCGGCAGGTCCTTGGAGAACAGCTGGTCCTGCAGCGTGCGCGTCCCGGTCGAGATCAGCACGCGCGCCCCGCACAGCAGCGCCGGCACCAGGTAAGCGAAGGTTTTGCCGGTGCCGGTGACCGCTTCCACCACCAGGGATTCGCGTGCGGCGAGCGCGCCGGCTACGCGTTCCGCCATGAGCAGCTGTTCGCGCCGCACCTTGAAATCCGGCAGCGCCCGCTCGAGGGGCCCGCCGTGCCCGAAAATGTCCTCAAGATCCAACATGTCGGGAAGCGCCTGCGCTAAGCCTCAGGCGACGATCCTGGCGCGCGTTCGGGGGGCGTGTCGAGACGCATATCTTGCTGAATTTCCTGCAAACTGGTGCGCGGCGCGCCGATGGACGAGAATGGGCGTCTGCGTCGGTACTGTATCAGGGGCAGGGATCGGCCCGGGATATACTTGGTTCCGACGCGCCACCGAACAAGAGGAGCTACGGGTGGCTACTGCCGCACATGCACTGACCCCGCTTCCGCAGTTGAGCCGCGCGGTGGCCGATTGGGTGAATTCGGTGCGCGAGCTGACGCAGCCGCGCGCGATTCACTGGTGCGAGGGCACTGACGCGGAAGCCCGGGAGCTGACCGCGCAGCTGCTGCGCGGCGGCGAGCTCAAGGCGCTCAACCCCGAATACTTTCCCGGCTGTCATCTGTATCGCTCAGCGCCGAGCGATGTGGCGCGCGTGGAGCATCTCACTTACATCTGCACGCGCTCGCAGGAAGATGCCGGCCCGAACAACCACTGGATGGACCCGCAGCAGGCCCACGCCAAGATGCGCGAGCTGTTTGGCGGCTGCATGCGCGGGCGCACCCTGTATGTGATTCCGTACTGCATGGGGCCGATCGACTCACCGCTGGCGCGCTGCGGCGTGGAGATCACCGACAGCGCCTACGTCGTGCTCAACATGCTGATCATGACGCGCGCCGGCCGCGCCGCGCTCGAGCGTATCGCGCACGACGGGGGTTTCGTACGCGGGTTGCACTCCGTCGGCGAGCTCGATCCCGAGCGCCGCTTCATCATGCACTTTCCCGAGGAACTCGCGATCGAGAGCTTCGGCTCCGGTTACGGCGGCAACGCGCTGCTCGGCAAGAAGTGCCACGCGCTGCGGATCGCGAGCTGGCAGGCGCGCACCGAGGGCTGGCTCGCCGAGCACATGCTGATCGTGGGCCTGCAGAACCCGCGCGGCGAGACGCACTATCTCGCCTGCGCCTTCCCATCGGCGTGCGGCAAGACCAATCTCGCCATGCTGATTCCGCCGGACTCGCTCCCGGGCTGGCGCGCGTTCACGGTCGGGGATGACATCGCGTGGCTGCATCCGGGCG
>Ga0193733_1000505_pt1 | contig 12802 bp, 9 predicted proteins | sample U1s2metaG_FD_145076 | JGI IMG/M metagenome (GOLD analysis project Ga0193733, IMG submission 145076) | Soil microbial communities from a riparian zone of the East river system, Colorado, United States - U1s2 | ecosystem: Environmental > Terrestrial > Soil > Riparian zone | place: USA: East River... | reverse complement strand
CTGTCCCGACAACGTGCGTCAGACCCATCAGTCCTTACACCATGTCGTGGCTCACGCGCCCTGGAGGGATGAAGACATTCTCGAAGCGGTGCGCCAGTACTCCTTACCCGCCATGCAGACAGCCAGAACCGATCGAAGCCTGGATCGTCGATGACACTGGGTTGGTGAAGAAGGGGATGCATTCGGTAGAAGTGACTCTCGGGTTGTCCCTTTTTGTGGAGCCCTTTTTTATAACACAGTAGTACAAGGAGCCCGTGGTGAAAATCGGTATAGGGTCAGTTTGCCTGATGTGGGCTGCGGACCGACTGACGGCCAATTTCCTCTAAGGAGTTACCGAGCCGGTCCAGCAGGTCGTGCAATGCGTTTAGTTTCGATTGCTCGGTCCTCAGTTGCTCTTCAGCGTCCGACTCTCGCGCTTGTGCCTTTCTCTTCGGGCGCTTCAGATACAGCACTTAGACTTATCGTTACTAATCGCGGCGATCCGGCGTCAGCCGGCTATAAATTTCAACTCGCGAATAGCGTCCCCAGCGCCGCTTAGGTTGGCAAGCCGCATCTCGGAATACTTTCGGGATAGAAGCACGCCGGGCGCGCCGGCGCGGAGAGCCGCCAGAACTGCTTCCTCTACGCTTTGCGGCGTACACTTGCTGTTATTGGGCTCGGTCGGAATATCGATATCAATGCCCGGCCAGATCAAAGTCCTCGTGCCAGCAACACCCTCCAGCGCGCGTTTCGTCTCGCGGTAGACGTAGTCAGCTGAAAGGCCGGTGTGAGGAATCTGATCGTAGCTGCCTTCCTTGAATCCCATCAGCGAATAGTTCAAATCGATCAGGCTTTGTTTCGAGAGATCTCCATAAAGCGTCGAGCCGATATTGTCCGCGTATAGCGCCATTCGCTCGCCGCCGCAGTTGTTGTACATAACAACTTTTATAAAATCTGAATAATTCGAGAGCTCATGCAGGTCCTGTTCCGCGCGATAGATCGGATTGAACGAATTGTTGTGCCAGATGTGCCAGCCCACCGGCACTGCCGGTTTCGCTGCCTTTATGGTTTTGTATATTGCGGCGTAGGTTTCGCGAAGACCGTCGGTGAAGAGCATTTCCCAGCCGGCCAGTTCGGGATACCGCAATAGGAGTCGCCAGAATTGAACGTAGTAGCCGTCCGCGGGGCGCTTGCCGCTGCGCGCCGAGCGAACGAATTGTTCCAGCGCGAGAAATCCCTGCCTGGCGCGCTCCACATTGATGCCGCGCTCTTTCGCCTTGGCCTGACAAAATTGGCAGAAACAGGTCACATTTCCGGGATCGATCGGCGGTGTGTCATGCGTGGCGCCAACACTGTTCGAAAGCGCACCCTGCCGCTCGGATCCCCACATAATTCCGTCGATGTCATAGGAACGGGCATAATCCTCGACCAGGCCAGTAAAGAAATTTCGGTAGTCGGGATTGTTGACGCATAGCGTCTCGGCATTCCGCCCGTAGAGGTTCCGCTCCTGGACTTTCCCGATGTTCGGCAAGTCGGTGCGAAACACGTCCTCAAGCCAGCAGATGACCTTCATGCCGCGCTTCTTGGCCGCCGGGAGCACTTCGGCCAGGATATCCAGGTCACCGTGGTCGGGCGCGCGAGTGTCCTTGATCACTGTGTTCTTGTAGTACTGTGGATGAGGGGTAGCGAAGTTCCCGCCGTGGAAATTGAGATCGTATTCCTGCTTGCCGTGATCAGGCAGCGGCTGGCCCGGAATCTGTCTTCCGGCGATACCGCGACCATAGGTGAATACCGCAAGAAACAGGGTATTCACGCAGCCACGTTCCTGAAGTACATCAAGGACTCTCTCGGTACCTTCATCCACAAACGAAATTGCTCCGACCTGGATGCCGATCATTTTGGAGGAGGAGACAGCAGTATGTCCTGGAATTGGCATGGCTAGGGCAGCGCCGGCCCCAGCAGTGATCTTCAGGAAATCTCGGCGATTGATGTCCAGGCTCAAGTGATTGCTCCTATCTACACCAACGGCTGATCAGGTTTGTAATTGTGGCGCAGCGTCAACGAGCCATCCGAATTAACCTTCTGCCGGCACGCCCATCGGACCGAATGACGCACGCCCTTGACTTCGAGCTCAGCTTTCAGCCGCAAACCCTGCCATTGGACACCTGCAGGCAGCATCAGCATGGCTTGATGAACGCCCGTCGGCTTCGGATAGCCGGCGTCGAGGCAGCCTGATACGTTGATCTTGTTGTCCTCACTGAACACGGTAAGGCGAAGCACTCCAGGAACGGGCGTGATTCCATCGTTTGCGAGTCCGATCACTAGACCGTTAGTCCCGTCCCGCTTGAAAGTCCAGATAAACGACGGGCGGATGCGGTAGCCGATCTGGCGGGCCATCTCATCGATTGGCCCCGGAAACTTCTCGTAGTAGCTCAAAATGCTGCGGGCCGATTGGTTGTGCCAACTCCAAACCGACAGATAGTTGACGCCGACATCGACTGCGTGAGAAATGATCTGCTCGTTGTAGGTAATTCCGTCTTCGTCGGTGCGAAGTTCCTTCGCATCGCCGGTGGTGAAACCAACCTCGCAGATCGCGGCGGCCCAAGGCGGACGGTAGCTCAATGCCTCGATCTGAGTGTTCTCAATGAAGATCGTGTCCGTACGCAGCCAGTTGCCGGTGCGCATCGTGCGATCCAGCAGATCGGCGTTGCCCACGTTGCTGAAATCGGGCTGCGTATTCGTCGCCAGCGGAATCTTAGTCCAGTGTTCGAGTTGCATTTCGAACATGGATGCCCAGGTTTGTTCCGCCACCAACTGGCTGGGGAAGGGATTGCCCTCGTAAGGCCAGGTGTGCCCTTCGCCCCAAAAGCCGTACATCATCGTATCCATGAACTCGACCTGCGGATGACCGTTGAGTTCGGCGGCCAGCAGCTCATTCAATTCGCGAAATGCAGCCTGATACGCCGGGTGATCGTAGCGCGGCACGCGGTTATCTTTCTTGTAGCGCATTTCCGTGAGGTTGCCCTTCCACTCGCCTTTGAGCTTTACATACGGAACCTGGTTGAGGAGAAAGTCCGGCATCCCCGGATCAGGAACGTCGGGATTCTCTAGTTGCACTCGGAACCCGATGGGCTTGTCGTAGCGGCGAGCCAGATCGAACGCAATCTTCCACCACTCCGGGAAGTCGAGCTGGCCTGGCTGCTTTTGGACCTCGCGCCAATTGGGACGGAGGTAGATCTTCTGTACGAAGGGAAGCTTGATCAGGTCCTCCAGAGTTCGTTCCTGGGTCTGACCGGGGATATTGAGCGGTCCAGTATCGTCGGAAACGTAGACCACGAGACCCATGCCGTAATTGCTGACGATTTCCCTGGACGGCGAAGTAATCATCGAGACATCGCTCTCGGGAACAACCGCGCCGGGACCGTACTGTGGGAACGGCCCCTGATAAAGCCGCTCGGGAACCGCAGGCCCTGATCCCCAATCGTATTTGTCCCAGTTGTGTTCAGGTATAGAGGCGTTGTCGCTGGCCTTGAACAGACCAACTGTGAGTCCTGTTGCGGTGGCGGACTTCAAGAAGCTGCGTCGATCCATTAGCTCTCCGGCAAGGGCGAAGTTCGGCAACTGGCGCGCGACACCGGAGATAGTACATCAGAATCGAAACAACACGAAAATGTAAGAAATAATTCGTAAGGTTGAGTGTGGGACGGTGAGGCTGAAATCGAGGGAGGCGTTCTCACCCATGAGCTTCGATTTTTGCGCGGAGCCGGCCGCTACTTCTGTGCCGGTGTTGCTTTCTCCTTCTGGTACGCGGCGGATAGCGTGTTTTTCTTCTGTGCGATGGGCAGCAGAGTGGGATAGAACTGGACGAACGTGGTATCCACAGCCGCGTGCGCTGCGTGACAGCTATAACATTCGGCGGATAGCGGAACCATCTTCGCGGCTTTGCTGTCATCAAAACCAAAGAAGGCCCACTTGCCCTGAAAACGGGCTTCGTCTTTCACGTGCACCTCAAGTCCCATGACCTCGGTGCCCTGATAGTTGCCACTCTTGTTAATCGAGCCTTTGTCCTGTGCGCCACGAACTTCCAGCACCATGAGGGTCTTGTCAGGCCACGTGCCCGTCTCCACAAAAGCCTTATAGGACTCAGGATTTACAAATACGTTGTCGAACATGTGGTGACCCATCTGCATCGCGGGGTTGTAACTCATGTCAAACCCCGTGGTCAGATACACCCATTCCCGATAGTTCTCAGGAAGCTTTAACTGACCGTCGCTTGAATATTCCGGGCTCCCACTTGGCGTCTTCACGGTTTGGCTGCATGCGAACGAGGAAAGGAGAACCACCCCGCCGAGCAGTAGCGTTTTCGACTTGGTCATCATAAGGGAGAGTATCGTGCCAGTTTCTTCGGAGCGCCATACCGCCCCCTGCAGCGGATCGGCGATTCGCTGCATTTGTGGCCTCTCCGCGAAGCTAAGGAGTACGATTGTTCCCATGGACGCGACCCCCAGGGGTTCCCCATCAGAATGGTCCTGGATTGCGGCGATCTGGTCCGGCGTCGCGCTGTTTGATGCAACCCAGACCGTCTTCACCATGCGTTCGCAAGGCATGCACCATGCCTGGATCCAGTTGTTCGTGACCCTGGTGCTTTCGTGGCTACCGTGGGCGTTGGCGACACCGCTCGTGGTTCGCCTCGGACGCCGATACCCTCCCGTCCATGTGAGGCCTCTCTCTAGCTGGTTGATGCACCTCGGTGTGGCCGCCAGCGTCGGTTTAGTTTCCGCCGCCTGGGGAGCATTGCTGGAAGCACTGCTAAACCCGTGGGCCCAGTCTTCGCCTGCCTCGTTCAGCGATATCTGGCTTCCCAAGTTCTACAACGGATTTCTCTCGTCCTTGATCTTGTACGCCTTCATCCTGACGGTCAGCTTTGTGCTGGACTCAAGAAGACGACTCGCGCTTGAACAAACCGAGACCGCGCGCCTCAACGAGCAGCTTTCCAAGGCACAGCTGAGTGCCTTGCGGCGGCAAATCGAGCCACATTTTCTGTTCAATACGCTTAACGCCATTGCTGGGCTGGTTCGTGAGAAAAGAAATGACGCTGCGGTGACCACGATTGCGGGGCTGAGCGACCTTCTGCGCCGAGTCTTGGAAGGTTCCAATCGGCAACAGATGCCACTGGAAGAGGAATTGGAGTTCGCGCAAAAATATCTGGATATTCAAAAGGTGCGGTTTGGCGAGCGCCTGCAGTTAAGCGTGGAAGTCCCAAGGGAACTCTTTTCCGCTCAGGTTCCCAGCCTGATTCTGCAACCCATGGTCGAAAACGCGGTCAAACATGGCATCGCGAGACGAGTCCACGGAGGTGCGATCCGGATTGCAGCATTTCGCTCGAACGGCATGCTCACTCTGAGCGTTTATAACGACGGTCCCAGCCTGCCTGCGGACTGGGAGACTCAATCCGGAATCGGGATCTCCAACGTGCGAGGTCGCCTGCAAAGCCTATACGGCGAAGGGTTCCAGTTGAATCTGCGCAATCAGGCCCCAGGTGGGGTGGAAGTGTCGGTGTCTGTGCCGTTCAGGGAGGAATGATTCTTGCCGCTGGAATGCTCTCCAAAGATACGCGCCCTCATCGTGGACGATGAACCCTTGGCTCGCAGCAATCTCAGCGTGCTGTTGCGACTTGATCCAGACGTTGAGATCGTCGGCGAATGCGAATCCGGCATGGACGCACTAGCCAAGATCAGCAGCACAAAGCCGAACCTGGTCTTCCTCGACGTCCAGATGCCGGAATGCGATGGGTTTGACGTGCTCGAAATGCTGGGTAGCGACCTGCCCACCGCTGTTGTCTTCGTTACGGCTTACGATGAATACGCGCTGCGGGCCTTCGAGGCAGGCGCGCTCGACTACCTCCTGAAGCCGTTCGACGATGCCCGGTTTTACGTGGCACTTGGTCGTGTCAAGGAAAGACTCGCGCACAACCAGGACCTGCCGCGAAAGACGGAGCGGTTGTCCATTAAGAACTCCGGGCAGGTTTCGTTCCTGAAAATCTCAGAAATTGATTGGATTGAGGCTGCGGATTACTACGCGTGCCTGCACGTTGGAGTGAGAACGCACTTGTTGCGCCGCAGCATGGCGGATCTCGAACAGGATTTGGATCCGCGCATCTTTTGTCGCATTCACCGTTCGACGATTGTGAACCTCGATCGGATCCAAGGCTTGGAACTCAATGACGACGGGGAATACGAGGTGCTGATCGAAAATGGTGCCCGACTCCGGTTGAGCCGGCGCTACCGTAAACAATTGCAATCTCGGCTGGGCGTTCGCCATTCACCCTCCTCCTGATGCGTTCCCAACACCCCCGTTGGCAAATATTCGCGATTGTGGGCCAATCCACCGCGTACGATAAAGGGGTTAGGGTTAACAGATGTTGAATTTGCCGCTGTGCGCGGGTTCGCAATGCGCTCGAACATTTTCGCTGGCGTTAAACGATAGGGTCGGAGGAAATGCCCACACGCTTTATCTTGCGCCATTGGAGGTCGCCACGCAGGTACTGCCAAATGCCTTGCAGTCGCCACACCATGGTCAGCTGCCGGTAGGGGAAATGTTCAAACAGGCAATAGATGAGTAAACGAGCGACTTCTTGCCAGTTGTTGTAACGACGGAAAGTCATTTCTTCCAGCAGGACCGAACCGATGGAAATCAGAGTGGCAAAGGTGTAACCGAACAGTAGGAATTGCAGAAAAAAAGACCTGCTCAACACTCCTAGAATCAGAGCGAGGATAATAGTGGAATATCCTACCAGCTCGATGATGGGAGCGAAGAACTCAAAGATCCACATATAAGGAAGAACCACCCAGCCGACTCGGCCGTAGCGGGCGCGAAACAGCATGTCGCGGTTGGGCCAGAGTGTATCGATCAAGCCCTTGTGCCAGCGCGCCCGCTGCCGTGCCAAAGACTTCAAATCCGCGGGTACTTCGGTCCAGCAGGTGGGGTCGGGGATAAAGTTAATGTGGTACGAGCGATGTTCCTCGTGCAGGTGACGGTGCATGCGGATGACCAGATCGAGGTCTTCCCCAACCGCGCGAGTGCGAAATCCTCCCACTTGTTTCACCAGGTCTCGCTGAAAGACTCCGAAGGCGCCGGAAATAATGGGTAGCATGTTGAAGCCTGCCCAGCCTTCACGACCGACCAGGAAGGCGCGTAAGTATTCAATGACCTGCATGACCTCGAGCGCCCGCTTGGGGAGGCGAACTTCCTCGATCTGATTGTCCACAACGCGGGAGCCGTTCAAAACCCGAACAATGCCGCCTACAGCCACTACCCGGCCAGGATCGGAGAACACTCCCGCCATGATGCGGACCAGGGATTCTTTTTCCAGAATTGAGTCGGCGTCCACCACGCAAACGTAAGGACTGGTGGCGGCGTTGATCCCAGTATTGATAGCATCGGCCTTGGAGCCTGCCGCCTCTTTGTCGAGAACGAACAGGCGTGGTTCCAGCGCACTGCGATAGATGGCGCGAAGCGGCGCGGTCGCGATGTCCGCAATGTAGAGGATGCGGGCAGGCTGAAGCTGGTAAGCCCGCCGCAGTTTTTCCATGGTGCCATCGCTCGATCCATCATTGACCACAATGACTTCGAGGCTGGGATATTCGAGCCCGAGCAGAGCCCCCACACTGCCCACGATGGACCGTTCCTCGTTGTGTGCCGGGACGATGAGTGTGATGGGTGGTGTGAAAGGTGAAGCTTTAATGAGTTCCAGTCTCAAACTGCTGAGGCGATATCGGTGAGTCGTGTTTTTAACGATGGCGACGATCAGAAGAGCCAGGTAGATGAGATTGGAAAGCAAGTAGTAGATAAAGAGCGTGTCGTTCGAAATAGCGAGGAAACGCATTTTCAGGATCGCCCCGCCGCGACGGCCGCAGTTTTCCCCGAACTCTCCACCCGCCTTTTCACCGCGGTGACAATTTCCATCAATGCAGCCTGAGCAGACTGATGGTCGGAGCCAAACCCCGACGTGGCGACAAGTTTCTCGATGGCGCCAGAGCGCTCGAGTTCGGAGATAAACGATTGCAACGCATAGTCGTCTTGGGTGCCTACTACATCTTCGAGAATTTGCTCCAGCTGTGGCTCCATGCGCGCGAGCGCCCATGCGGCACGCTGACGTACGTGGCGGTTGGTGTCGCACAGGGCGCGCAACAAGATGCGGATTTTGCCGATGTTTTCGATTTGTCCCAACGCTACAACAGCCCGCAAGCGCACGAACCACTCTGAGTCCGTCGCCAACGTATGAAGCGCGGGCAAGGTGAATGGAGTTTTTGTGTTGCCGAGAGCCCTGGCCGCGGAAGCGCGCACCTCCGGCAGGGCATCAGCCGCCAGTGTCAGCAACTCCTCGCCCAGATCCGGTGAGGCGAGTTCGCCCAAGACACGAGCCAGTAACTCTCGCAGCGAGCCTTGAGTTTGCTCGACATAATTGATCAGGATGCTGGGGTGAGTGCGACAACAGTTGACCAAGGTATTCTTCAAGGTCCGTTCCGGCACGTCGAGCTGGCCGCTCACCACGCGATCCAGGATTGGAATGGCAGCTTCCATGCGTGCAATTCGCCCTAACCCCCGTACGGCGGCGATTCGGGTCTCTTGGGAAGGCGAATCCAACGCTTCCGCCAGGGCGGGAATGGATTCCATGGCCCGAGTCCGGCCCAAGGCAAGCAATGCGGTCCGGCGTTTCCAGCCGCGTGACATCCGCGCTTCGGAAATTCGCATTTCGAGCAATCCACTGGCACGGAGACAGTCCAGAGGTTTCGGGAGCTGGTCGGGAGTCGCCATCTCAATCGTGTCGAGCAAAATAGATTCCACGATTTCGCAGTCGATTGGGTCGAAGCGCCAATCCTCAGCTGAGATCTTGCCCGAGATGATGTCATCCCACTGGGAGCGCAAGACAACCGTCCTCTTATTCCTTCTGCGAAAGTAGCGTGTTCGGTACCAGCGTCGTAGCACAATGAATCCAACGAGCAGAACGATTCCCAAAAGTGATCCTAGAATCGCTTGTAGAACCAGACCGGCCGGCCCTAACTTTTCGATCTCGCTAAAAATGAATCCCATAACTCAGTCCGAAGCTGGTATCGATTTGTCCTTGCGTCCGAGTTTGGCGGGCCACATAGCCGTTGATGTCCTGCTGGGCGGCAAACTGGTAACGCAGTCCACCACCATAAGTGTGCGCAGAGAAGCGTCCGATCTGATCGATTTGGGCAAAGTTCTCGCTCCCCACAGCGAAAAAAAGGTTGCCAGTGACGCGATGCCGGAGGGGGAATCCCAGCTTGGTCCACCCAGAGGGCGCCCAGTCAATGGGAGTACCCACAAAGCCGGTGCGAGCGCCGGTCACGTTCAGTGACCAAGTCCAGTCCCGGGGCAGGTAGACAATCTGATTTGTGGCCAGGGTCAGCACATGCGCGCCTTGATACCAAAACCAATGTTGCTGGTAAGAACTTTCCAGCCCTCGCACCCAACGGTTTCCAAGGCGGAAGCCGTGGCCATATTCGAAGAATGCCTCGTTCGTGGGCACAATATCCTGACCACTAGCCAAAGCGCTGCCCACGCTGATCCAGTCCTGAGGGGTGATATGAAACGCGGTGCTGCCTAGAAACTTGACTGCATCCTGACCAAACCTCTGGTAGGTGCTGACGCCAAAGACCGTCGACCATCGCGGGTTCCAGTGGGAACGCAGGCTGACGCTTTGGGTCTGACCGGCGTCGGTGTAATTGAAGAAGTCGACGTCCTCCCCCACGCGGAGCTCGTGGTTGGTTTCTTCGCGGAGACCTGCAAGATTTGCTCTGGCGTCCTGATTCTTCGGATCAAATTGGAGAGTTTTCAGATATTCCGACCGCGCTTCGCGGGTGCGGCCTAGCAAAGACAATACCCTAGCCCGCTGTGCCAATATTTCAGGGTCCGAAGGGGAGATTGTTCTTGCCCGGTCCAGAACCCTGAGAGCTTCAGAGTACTTCTGCTGCCAAAGGAGGACGTCGGCGAGGCCGGTTAACATATCGATGTCGTCCGGTACTTTTTCGAGGACAAGTTCGTATTCCGCTTCTCCGTCGGACCAGCGGCCTTTCCATGCCAGCAATCGTCCACGCCAACCGTGAGCTTCAAGGTCTTCCGGCGCGTCGGCCAGTCGTTGGTCGACGAGTGTGGTAGCCGCATCGAGATGATGGTCTTTGACTTCATTGCGGACTCGTTGCTGCCAATCGCCCGCTGTCTGTCCGAGCAGCGGTCCGGCGACCAGCACCAGCAGTACTCCAATAGTGATCCGCTGAATTACCGCACGCTGCCGATCACTTGACTTTGTCTCAATCGCTCTCACTGCAAGACTCCAGCGGATTTCTATCCTGTTGGTCTGAAACCGGCGACTTCGCGCTCTGGTTTCCTGAGAAAAGCATGCAGGCGAATTCACTTTGGGGAGCGACCGGCCGGAAGAATGTCACCGCTACGCAGCAACCCATCATCGCTCCCTTGCGATTGTGGCTCCCAGGGGTCCCTCAGGGTAAGTTACTCAAGCCCAAGAGACTTAGGTGTGTCGCAAAGCGGTGATCGAATCGCTGAAATTGCCGAGCGGCTGTTTAGCGTAGGTAGCGCACGCGGAGCGAAACACTCTGTCCCGGTTTTAGTTCCGGGAGCACCACATGATGGTTGTCGGGAGACAAGGCCGCGTCGCCAATGATAGTCGATATCGGGCGCTGGAATTCAAAAGTGAGACCAGTAACGGAACCCACTGATGTCATTTGCAACACGATTTCCGTGGGTATCGAGGTGGCACTCACGCTCCACTGGAGGCGATCGCGCGCGCGCCAGAATTTCGCAAAACTCAGCATATCTGTCTTGACGATATCGGCCGGCAACTGGCGAAGCAAATCCTGTTCGGCACCGGCTTTTAGGTGGGACTCATTGGAGTGGACCAAAACAACACTCACTGCCCCATTCTCCGCATTGGCTAGGATCACCGCCAACGCCTGCGGCACTCGTTTGGCGAACCCGGGGGGGGCTTCGTCCTCAATCGTCACTGGAAACTCATAAATCTCGCTATCCTCTTCAAATCCGAGATCCCGAGGAAGCAAAAAAGGAAAGTTGCTGAGAACATCGTCGGCTGTGAACGATGAATCGAATTGATAGCCAGAACGTTCAAGAGCTTCGGGCAAAGAATTGGGAACCCGCAAATGTCCTGCCCGGAAGAATATTGTGTCCTGACCCGGAATTTCACCGTCCAGCAATTCCTTACTGACTCGAACTTCGCCGAAGACGGTGGCTCCCGAGGCGGTGTCGAATCCCAGTCCGCGAGGACGATAGCTGCCATATGTTTCATGACCCGACCCCAATTCGAACTTATTGAAGCCGCGCGAATGGATGATGGAATGACTGCCAATACTCGATCCTCCTGATTTCATTTCACGAAGAATCTTGAGGTTGGACTCAAAAAAGAATGCCTTGCTGTTGGCGTCGTCGACGTACTTAGTCTGGACGAAAAAGGTACTGTTCGCTTGATTCGTCCTCTCGATTCGTGCAAAGTCAAGCCCGGGCGCAAATGAGTTCTCCCAATCCACATCATGGGAGAGCAACAGAGCCGACCGCTGTCCTCCGGAGATGGCGGAGAGGCGCACCCAGTCCTTCGCATAGGCTTCATACCATGCCCTAAGGATCAACAGCCATACGTCGGCTCCCGGCTCAAAAGCGTTTACGTAGTGGCGCTCCGCCTCGTAATCATGATTGTTCTGACTGCGTAATACAACGTCAACCAAACTCAGTCCGAGGAGATAGACTCTTCCCCTGCCGACCGGATTCGCGAGTAGAGCCGCAGTGCCATCGTCAAAGTACGCCAGCACGTCAGTTCCGCTGTTAGGGACATATCCATTGCTCCAGATAATCTCGGGATAGTGCTCGCTTCCCAAACGAGTTTCGCGCTCCTCGGGGCGATTCAGATACTTCATCACGGGATCATTCGTCGCGGAAAACGCCAAGTGATAACGCTTGCGCGAAGGTGCGAAGCTCCGGAAACCGAAAAGAGGCTGAAGACCACCCCAAAAAACATTCTGAGCAAAGATGGAGCCGCCCTGCCGTACGAACGTCATCAACTGCTCCGCCTGAGCCTGGTTAAGTGTGTCCGAATCCACGTTCGGATAGAGAATGACCAGACGATGCCTCAGGGCTTGCTCGAGGTCGCGAGTGAAAAAGAAGGGAATGCCCATCTCTTTCAGGGAGTGCACTAGTGCAAGAGGATTCTCTGGACTCGTCGCGGGACTGGTCCAAAGCACTGCCACTTGAAGGGGAAAGGATTCTGGAAACTCCTGGAATGGAGTGTGCCGGTGAGCGAGTTCAAGCAAGGGCACTTCTTTAATTCGTAAGGCGGGCACAGTCTTGGATGTCATTTTCCAAGCTGCGAGCGCCCCACCCACAACCAACACGAGCAAAGCGGCTGTTAAAGACTGTTTCAACCCAGAGTGCCTTAACAATCCCCACATCTGCGTTACCGAGCAATTACGAACGTAAGTAGAGTACGAGCCCTGGAAAGGGAATGCAAGAAAGTAGAATGTTCACGCGCGGTCCTCATTGTTTTGTCAGTGCTCGCTGGGTCACACAAGCCAGAACCGGTTTTGAGTGACTTAATTGGCCTCCCTTGCGGGAGGTTGGAAGCTCCATAGATGCTTGCTCCCGATTTTGGGCGGATGACAGGCGGCAACCGGATCGAGCAACCGGTGTTTGGGGGAATGCCTACCTTGCCACCCATATCACGAAGGTCAGCTCGTCGTCTTCGTAACGTCCCGTAATCTGCCAACAGCCGACCGTC
>Ga0193733_1000503_pt1 | contig 12863 bp, 12 predicted proteins | sample U1s2metaG_FD_145076 | JGI IMG/M metagenome (GOLD analysis project Ga0193733, IMG submission 145076) | Soil microbial communities from a riparian zone of the East river system, Colorado, United States - U1s2 | ecosystem: Environmental > Terrestrial > Soil > Riparian zone | place: USA: East River... | reverse complement strand
TTGCGCTCTCTGCGGGTTCGGCGTTGGCAGGACCACCGCAACAGAAGTACGTCCGCCCCCTACCGCCGCCTAACGCCAGTTCTCTTGCAGCGTCGGCTGCTCAATCCGCAGCCGCAACTCAAGCCGCCACAGCGCAATCCGCAACGGCACCAACCAGCGGAATCCGCAACGTTGTGGTCAATGCTCCCCAACGGGATTGGCGGCCACGAACGTAAGTTTTCTGCGGACTGCGCCGGCTGGTTACAACCGCGGGAACCGTTTGGATTCACCTCGTATCGCGGTGGATACGACTGGGTCGCATCAGGGGCGCATGTACGTGGCTTTTACCAGCGAGGTTAGCCCAGCGCCGATATCGGGAACCGTCGCATGCCCTAGCTCGCTACCTTCACGATACGAGGACGTGCTGCCACGCACAGCTCGTAAGACTTACCGCAGTTTCCGCATGCGTAAGAAACACATGAGCGCACAGCCGATGGCTGAGTCTCGTCTGCCCCGTATCAACAGGTGGTTCAGGGGCATGCGCGAGCGGTTGGCCGCCGGCGCGCCGTGCGAATACTGGCACGGAACGCTGCGCTTTGCGTTGCGCGGCATGCGGTGCCCGATGTGCGGGAAAACGATAGATCAGGCGGAGCCCCGCTGATGGCCGAACCGGGAGGAAGTGGACCGACTGCGGGCCTGCTCAATCTAGCTAAGGCTGAGCACTATCGCGGGGCAGCCAGGGGGCTCCGATTTGAGTGCTCCGAAGCGGACGCCCGCGAGCCTGAGTGGCTCTAGCCGGTAATCTCGGCCGCTGCCCGGTGCGCGGAATCGATGGCCTTGTGCGCATAGGCCATCCACGCGGCGTCGGTGCCGGCGAAATGAATCCGTCCCAACGGTGCAGCGCTCGCCTTCGTCTCGCGCGCGGCCGAAGACGCGTCATCGTAGAGCGAGTTCGCGTCATAGGCGTAGCCATGCCCCCAGCGGTTGACGGTAATCGCGGCGATATCCCGATCAGCGTCGAAGCCGCCCGGACCGAGGATCCGCGTGAGCTCATCGCGCGCGTGCGACTCGAATTCCTCGAAACGGAGCGCATATGCAAGAGCGCGACCGGCGCGCCAGGCGCTGCGCAGGTCCTTGATCGGGCCGTCGGGCCACGGCACGTGGATCAGGTGGAGGATCATCGGCTCCTCGGGGCGCGTCGGGCAGCGATAATCGCCGACGCTCACCGGGTAGTCGAGCTTCAGGTGGCTGTAGAACCCGGCCGGGTTATTCACGTAATGAATTCCGCGATTGACCCACGGATGCCAGTTGCGGACGGCGACGTTGACGTAGACGAGCGGCGCCTTGACTTGGTCCGACACGGCCTTGCGCTGCGCGGCGCCCAAGTCGGGGCAGATGTAGGGGAGCATCGCGGAGTAGCCGGCATAGACCGCGCGATCCGCGGAAACGCGCGTGAGCGTCTTCCCTTGCGCGTACAGCACGTCGACGCCAGCCTGGTTGTTCGCGAGCGCGACCACCGTCGACGAGAGCCTCAGGCGCACAGCGTGCTCGGGCAGGTCGAGCCGGCTGTAGTCGAAGCGCGCGCTGACGATGTCATCCATGCTGCGACCGGCCGCTACGCCGGGAATCATCTCGCGCACGAAGAGCCGCGCGAGCGAGGCATTGCCGTCGGGGAAGTGGTAGATGTAGGGATCGCCTTCCAGAATCCCGGCCTTTGGCATCTGCAACCCGAGCCCCTGGAATCCCGGGTATTCGCAACCCCATGCGAGCAGCGCCGGTACCGCCTCGCTCTTGCTGGCGAACAGGTCAAGCGTGCGTCCGGCGAACATTGCGAGCGAACGCTCGTCGAGACCGAAGTAACGCTGCAGGTAGTCACGGTAGGAGGTGGTAGACAGCAGCCGCACTTTCTCGGCAGGACTCGTCCCGGCGAGCACGTCGCGCGTGTCCGTGTATAGCGTGAGCAGGCGCGCTTTCTGCGCCGCGTCGATGGGACAATCGGCGATGAAGGCCGCGGCTGGCCGACCATTGTGCAGGTGCGCGGGCACGTCGCTCGGCAGCGAGCGCACCGGGTCGCCGCTCACGAGCCGGTCGACGCCATAGACCTCGCGCGGAAAGAACAGACCCGACGAGAGACCAAGCCCCGGGTAGAGGTGGAGGTGGAAGGCCTTTTCGAATCGGTCGAGGTCAACGCCAAGGCTGGCAACGCACGCACGTGCAACGTTCGTCCAGCGGGTCTTGGGCCCTTCCATCGACTCGCTCCCGCCATAGCCCAACAGAAAGCGGCCATCGACGTTGAACTCGTTGCGGCGCGCGTGGCCACCAAAATCATCGTGGTTGTCGAGGATCAGGATGCGGGCCTTCGGCCGCGCCTTGCGGAGATAGTGCGCGGTCGCGAGGCCGCCGATGCCGCCGCCGATCACAACCACGTCGTAGCGTTCGGCGACCGGCTGGCCGCGGAGGTCATAGTGGAGACCATCGCGTACGCCGTGCGCGATCGAGAAATCCTCGGGTCGGCTGCCGCCGTAGCCCGTGCGCGCCGGCGGATAGGGCGCGCTGGCGCCCTGCGCGTAACTCAGGCCCGGCCCGGCGCTGGTGGCGACGATGGCGCAGGCGACGCCATCGAGAAAGTCCCGCCGCGTGATTCCCTCGCCCATAGTGCTCCCGGCTGGCGCGGCCTGTTTGTCCGGCATCGGTCCAGTGCGAAAAACCTGACCGTCTGTGCATGCCGCGTCATGGCGCGGACGGTTGAGCGAAGACTACGCGCGTGACGCACGTCCTGGAAAGTGCCGTGCGCGCTCGCCCTGTCGGCGTAGCATCGGCGGTGAACGACCAAGGCGCGGAGCACTGCACGGCGACCTCCGCTATTAGGCGTTACTACGCAAGCCAAAGGTTTTGGTAGCGGGGGCCTCCCCACCCGCTACCCACTGGGAATTCGGCCTGACCAATTCCCAGATTGGCCTGCTCCTCTCAGCGTTTTTCTGGTCCTACACTCCACCTCAGCCCGTGACGGGATGGTTGGCACAGCGCGATGGCGTGCGTTACGTACTGCCTGCCGGACTCGCGCTCTGGGCGGTCGCGACCATTATTACCGGTCTCGTTACCGGCTTTGCGTTGCTGCTGGTGCTCCGTGTATTGCTCGGCACAAGTGAAAGCGTCACCTACCCATGCAATGCGGAGCACAGGTACAATTTCCCTACAGAGATCTCAGGAATTCGACAATCGCCTGCTGATCTGCAGGGCTAAGGTTTTCAAAACGTTTTGTTACGTCGCCGGCTTCGCCGCGGTGGCGCAGGATAGCGTCGCGAAGTGTCAGCGAGGCGCCGTCGTGCATCAGCATTGGCTGGAAGCGAACTCCCCATAACGGAGTAGTGCGCATTCTATTGGCACTCGAGCGACAAGACTCAACCGAGAATTTCTCCCATTGTGTTTTGTACATACGCTTGCTGTAGTGCTCGTCGAGGGCGATGACGATGCCATCGCCAGTGCCGACGTCGTGCAGCAGGTAGTCACTGTAAGGGTGAAATACCTTCTTCCCGAGCGCTTCCGGAACGATGTACTTCCCGCCATTGATTGGCGTGCCCGAGGCCTCGGTGGTCAGAGTCGGGACGTGGCAAATGTCGCAGCCGATCTTGGCGAACAGCACTTCGCCACTCTTGGCTGCGGCGGACGCCGATTGCTGAGCGTCGCGCGCGGGGGCTTTGGTCGCACGTATGAAGCGTGCGAAGCGATCAATGTCGGAAAGACCGTCTGCGCCTCGTTTGTCGTTCGGTTCGGCAACAGTGTTGCATAGATCCGTCACTTCATCCGGAAACAGATAGTTCGTAATGCCCACTTCATTAAGGTAAGCGTCGCCAGAGAATGAAAGTAGGCTGGCGTGCTCGTTCTTCCAACCGAAGCGGCCGACCCGAGTGACACCGGGGGACTCGAGGATGGGAACGTAGAGAACCAGCCCGCAGATCTTGCCGTGCTCCTGCTTGCACTGCTTGTCCGAAATGTCAGTCAGCGTTGAATCGGCAATCGCCTCCACGAATCCGTCGCCGAGAATACTCAACGATGTGCGAAACGTCCGAATCGTTTCCGAATTCGGCACGTGCTCCTGGATCTCGGTGGTAGGAAAGGCGGCGCTGGGACAGATTGCGCGCAGGTTTACGAGCGTTCGTCCCTTGATAATCTCGGATCCGTGATTGATCGGAATCTCTGCGTTCTGAAACGTGCCGTCCGCTCCCTTGTGGCCGACGCGCAACTCCATAATCTGGCTGGCGCCGCCCGAAACCGGGCTCTGGTGACACTCCCGACAGGACTGCGCGTTGTACAGCGGACCCAGGCCGTCTGGGATGCCTTCGAACGCTTCAAAACTGGCCTGATCTGCCTGGTGTGTTGGCTCGTCCGTGAGTCCGTTACTTCTATTGTCGAAGCCGGTGGGCGCTTGGGCCATTTGCGCGGCAGTTTTGGCATGCGGCGCCACCGATGCCGCCAAGGGTGCGCGCGGACTCGTCGAGCACGCGACAGCACAGAGGGTGAGGCCCAACAAACCAAACCCCATAAAGAATTTCATGGCGCTCTCCCGGGGGCTGATTCGCCTCAAATCTATGCCTGTTCCGCGGGGACGGCAAATGACATTTGCGGGCCCGCTGCGCCGAGCTTTGTACCGCCTGCCCAGTGTGTGGGGATCGCGCCGCTCGCTGGTCTCGCCATTCGTCACAACGTTCCGCGAAATGCTCGAGATGCGCTACCTCTGGCGCGAACCGGTACGAATGGACGACGCCCGGTTGATCGCCGCTCTCGCACGACTCGGTCGCCACCTGATCGTCCGCCCCAGGATGCCCGGCCGGCTAGTCGCCCTTACCCCTGTGCTCGTGCTCGACGACGTCGCTGGGTAGCGGCGGCGCGCTGGTCGGCGGCTCGCGAACGCGAGTCGCCTGCTCGAACGCGTACGCGTAGCCGATCAGCCTCGACTCGCTGAACGGCGGTCCTGAGAAGGTCACGCCGTACGGGGCGGGTTCGGCGTTGAAGCCTGCCGGGAACGGTGTCGGCGGCGTCAACGGCGGCGGCGGCACCGCGGGATTTGCAATGAAACCACCCGGAACCACGATGCTCGGATAACCGGCGCGCGCCGCGATAGCAGCCCCGCGGTTCGCAGGGAACAGGACCGCATCGTACGTTTGGTACATCACATCGAGACCTTTCGTCCGCGCGAGGTCGAGATCCCTCGTTCGGTCCGCGTGATACCGAGCGGTGTCGCTGCTGCCTGCGCGAGTGTCCAGGGCCTGGGCGGCCAACAGGATATCCTGCCCGTACTTCAGCCCGACCTTTTCGCCCCCGGCGACGAACGCGTCGTTGAACGCGATGACGTCGGCGAGGCTACTGACCACGGTCTTACCATCCGCGGCGATCCCCGGACCAAAATCCGCTAGGTATGCGTTCAAGTCGCGCTTGAAGCCGTACGCCAGCACTGTCGAGCAGGTGGCCGGGAACGGGGGGTTAACCACGCACGTGCCGACGTTGTTCAGCTCCTGCGCGTCCGGTATGTCCGCCGGGTCATCGACGATCGCGCCCTGAGCGCGCAGCACCACAATAGCATCGTTCATCACCTTCTGAATCTCGGCGCTGATCACGGTCTGGCCCGAGGCGTTGGTCCAGTACCGCAGGTGGGGTACCGCGATCCGGGCACCTTTCAGAGCGTGCTTGTTGAGGAACGGCGTGTAGTCTTTGAGGCACTTTCCTGGCGTCAGGCACGCGATCGTCGCGGGATCGGCCGGGTCGTACCCGGCCAGAACGCTCAGCAGCTTTGCCGCGTCGGTCACGGTGCGCGCCATCGGACCCGCGGTGTCCTGGTCGGCGGTGATAGGCACGATCCCCGTCCGGCTGACGAGCCCGACGGTAGGTTTGATGCCGACCAGCAGGTTTGCACTCGACGGGCTAAGGATCGAGCCGGAGGTCTCCGTACCGACGCCGACCGCCGCAAGATTGGCGCTGACGACGATGCCGGGGCCAGAGCTCGATCCACCGGTATCGAGCGCCGGACGCCCGTCGTCCCTTCGGGTCAACCGGATGCCGTCATCGATTACATCCGGGCGCGGGTCGGGGCGCGGATCGAACGGGTTGAACCCATAGCCGACGCGGGCGATGTCGCCGCCCTCTTCAAACAGCTGGAACCGGAGCTGAGAGCTGTAGCCGCTCGGGTTTGCGAGCGCGAAGAAGTTCGCGAACTCGGTCAGCGTCCCCTTGCCGAGGATGATTGCGCCGGCGCCCTTCAGTTTCATCACGATGAAAGCGTCTTTCGAGGGAATGGATTCGCCGAGGGCTACGGAGCCCGCTGTCGTCGGCATGCCGGCCGTGGCAATGTTGTCCTTCAGGATGACCGGCACGCCGTACAACGGCAACGACTCGTGACCGTCGCCGTCGTTGTCGGACTTGCGCATCAACTCGCGCGCCGCATGGGCGGCGTTCGGATTGACGTACATGTAGCCGTTCAGGTGCGGCCCCGCCCGGTCGAACGCCGCGATGCGCGCCTGATACATCTTGACCAGCTGCTCTGGCGTCAGAAGTTCCCAGCGATACGCCTGCTGGATGTCGGCGATCGTCGTCTCAACGAGCTCGAACCTCTCCTGCTCACGACCTTCGGAACGGCTTTCGCCGTGCACAATTGCCGCAAGCGCCAGCGAAATCACCGGCAGCATGCGCATCATGTAATAAGACAGACGGTTCATACGCGCACTCCCACTTACGTTCTTAATGAACTCGAAGAAGGCTAACATCCCGCGACCGGGCGCGGGCCGAGTGTCAGGCCGAGAAAGTTTGCCGGACACGTCGCGACAATGGCCGGTGAGATTCTGGAATTAGCTGCACCATCGGCGACCAAGAGACGCCTCATTCCAAAGGAGTGATACAGTCCTCGCCCGCAGACCCAGCCGAGCCTGCTTGTTTTTTGATTCGCATGCCGTGTACGCCTTGCCCCCACGGCATGCAATGGGTATTAACCCGCCTCTTTTTCGGAAGCAAGCATGCTGGCCCGCGACCCGCCGCGAAGGGACACTGCAGCGCGGCCGGTCCGATGGCGCTGATTCCGAAGCTGGGACTTCACCGTTGCCCCGCGCTCAATCTCTACCTTTCGCCGGGCTTCGCGCTGCAGCATTGAAAATTAGGCGCTTTCCGTCATGGAGCTGCGACGCGGTAGGGCGAGCAGACAAGTATCGAAGCACGCCGGCAATCTGAGCACACGAGCGGCGGGTTACGAGCCAGAAGCCTCTCATTTCATGGCCTTAGAGCCATTCGAAATCATTCCTTCGGCCGCTGCGCCTGTTTCTGACACTAATGTACGGTCATCCAGTTGGTGGGGAAGGCTATGGAACGCCTTTACGGTGCAATTCTTTAAGTTGAACGCGGCTATGAATCTCATCCAGTTGACGGCCAGCCATTTCGCTGGAACCCGGCGACCGGTGAACTCGCTGTGAACACCGTGGCCGCGCAGCCGCACGGTCGGCGATTCAGCGTGATAATTCGTCAAGGAGCTGCAAGCAGTCCGACCAACTGAGCACGTTTGTCGTTCCGAGCAGCTTCTCCAACCCGAAGCGCGGGACAATCTGTTGAAGCATTCGCCGATGCAGGACGTCGAGCTTCACGTAGGGCATCCGGCCCGAGCGCACCTCTTCCGGGCTTGTCATGGTCATGGTTTCATCCCCCGGTGCACGGCCATCACCCATGAGTCGTCATTCTACACAACGCGATGGAGGAGCAGACACGCACACGGGAATGCTTGGAAGTGGACGTCTGGGGGCGGCAGGCAAGGGTGAGCTCGATTTGATTGCTCGCACCGAACGCGGCGAGCGGCAAAGATCGACCCACCGTGTTTGAGTGGATCGAGCGTTGGTACAACCCCCATCGGCCGACGCTCCGCTCTCGGCTACCGCTCTCCAGTCAACTACGAGCGAGCACATCAGCGACGCGCCAGCTGTGCCAAAATAAGTAGCGAATGGAGGGCAGTGCCATGAAAGTTGACGACTTCCGCTTGCTTATTGAGAGAGGCAACGTGGATGGAATACGAGGCGCACTGGAGTCAGAACCAGCGCTGGCTAACCAAACGATCCGTTGGTTCCTTAATCAACAAAACGAATCGGATCCTCTTCACTATGTCTGTGACTGCTTTGGCCACGGGTGGCTGATCAATGGCAAGGAGGGCGAGATCGCAGAGGTACTCCTGGCATATGGTGCAGCGATCGACGGCACTGACAATAGAGAATCTCCGCTGATCGCGTCAGCGTCTCTGGCTGCGGAAAAGGTGTCCAAAGTGCTTGTCGAAGCCGGCGCGGCACCGGAGAGCACTTCCATTTTCGGATCGCGTGCACTTCACTGGGCGGCGTGGATCGGCACACCTTCAACCGTCGAACTCTTGGTCGCACATAACGCCAACATTGAGGCAAGGTGCTCGGAGTTCGGAGCGACCCCGCTGTTCTGGGCCGTGCATGGGTACGGCCCGAATGGTCCCAAGCAGAAGAAGGATCAGGTTGGTGCAGCGAGGATACTCATTCAGGCGGGTGCAAGTGTCGACACTGCAAATAGACATGGCGTGTCCGCGCTGGAACTATCCAAGCTCTGCGGAAACCGCGACATGTACGAGCTGTTGCATCAATACCTGGCGTAGGAATGATTCATTGGGTACAGAGGACTGAAGACCGTCCACGGAAATGGGGCGGGTCCACATAAACCGAGTGACTAAGGCGGCAGCCGCTGAACCCTTAGAAGGGTTTGCGTCCCCAGGCGCACGTGTACCACCTGTCAGACACGAGCGGCGACATAGGTTCTTTCCATGATCGATGTTAGATCGGCGCCGGCTCGCCAGAGTCAGCCGCCGGATACACGCTGTCGGGTCTATCGCTACCGATCCCAACCGCTATCAAAACTGATTTTTACAATCCTGCCCTGCGTCCCTACCAACCAACCCGCGTGCGGGCTTGCGAACGCCACAGCCCAGTAGTTCGCGAGCCCTGTTAGGTTGACCCAAGTGTCACCTTCGTCGGGTGACCAGGCCGCGCCGCCCGGGCCGGTGACCACGACGGCCCGCATCGCGCTCGCCTCCTCATCAGCGTCGCCCTCTGCAGAGCGTTCGCGCACGTAGCTCAGACCGTAAATTGCGCCCGGGACTGGCGGGCGGCTCGTGAGCTGCCACGTCTTCCCGCCGTCGCTCGAGCGGGCGACGGTGTCGGCGAATGCGGTGGGCGCCGCTAGCTCGCCAGCGCCGAGGATTCCGTGCAATGGATCGCGGAAATCGACGCTGAACACACCGGAGCTCGGGGTCCCCTGGACGATGGGCGTGTCGTACGCGGCCCACGTGTGGCCGCCGTCGGTCGTCGCGAGGATTCGGGCCTTCGCCGCGCCGCCGGTGCCGATCCAAGCCCGACTTCTCCCTTGAGTCGCAACGCACGTGCCGCTCGCCGCGAACGCCGCTTCTCCGACCTGCGCCGCCGGCAACCTGGCGCCGATATCCGTCCAGGTCGTGCCGTCCGTCGTCTGGATCACGGGAAACCGGCCGTTGACGGCGTCGCTCATGGCGATACCGCGGCGCGCGGTCCAGAACGCGAAGCAGTCATAAAATGCGTCGGGGTCCAAGCTCTGGAATTGCAGCGACCAGGATGCTCCGCCATCCTCAGTCTTATAGATGCGGGAAGCCGGGCCGACGCCGGCGGACAAGAGATAGGCGACTGTTGCGCTCACCCCCTGCACATCGCGGAACTGGAGTTGTTCGGCCCCCGTAACCACGCCCGCCCGCCAGGTTGCGCCGCCATCGGTGGTGACGACATAGGTGCCGCCCACGCCGCTGGCCCACACCACGCGTGAGTTGACCGGGCTCACCGCCTGCAGCCGGTTGAGAGTGCCGCTCTGCTGGGGTGTCAGCGTCGGTGAGCGCAGGGCGGCGACGTCGCCCTTGGCGACCTGCGAGTCGGCGAGCGCTGAGGCACTGACCGAGACCGCCAGCACGACGGGTAGCACGCGAAGCATCTTGAGACGCATGGCTGGTCCTCCACAAAGTCTGATGAGAGGTTCGATACTGGCGAGAAGGTGACCGGCAAGTTTGGTCTGAAGCGCGCCCGCCGACCCGATCCGCAATCAAGCGAATATTCTACTCACGCTTCAAGAGGACCGTAACGTCGAAATACCTCGTCCAGATTACTTTGCGTACACCGCCCCCCAGCCGCGCCGTTTGAAATCGGCGTTGCGGCTGGATGGAGTACCAGAGGGCATTTGGACCACCGGGACTAGGTATGGCGCCCGCGTTGATGTGGACAACCGGCGGCGACGTCCCTGCGGCCAAAGCAGCTTTGGACAGCGCATAGACTTGCGCGCCGTTGAATCCGTTTGTGTGTATGGGAGTTCTAGCCGCCCCTCGGGTCTGAACTCTTACTCACCGCGATCCGCAGCGAGGAGCGATTGGCAAAGGCTCCCGTCGCGGAGTTGGTATCGATCTCGAGCACCGTCAAGAACCATCGTTGCGTATCGGGATCGAAGTAGCACTTGGGATCGGAAATGAAAGGACCGATGGGACCTGGGGGGTAGATGATCAGGCAAACACACTAGGGTAAAACCCGCATTAGTTTCCCTGGCATCGACGGCGCCGACCAGCACGAGATCTGAAGTAGCTGCCGCCGAGTTGGAGCAGGTTCGCATCGCCGGGTCGACGGCGAACTCCAGCTTCTACTCAGCTGCAGCACGTCGAGACGGTGGTCCGAACGGCGTATAGTCGTTTTCTGAAGGCTACATGGGCGTTGCACACGCTACTGCCCGGAGAATGCCGGCCGTCCTGCCCGTGCCACCGCTACTGGCGGCCCAGTGCGGACGTTCGCGAGCGGCTCGCCCTGGCCGCGCGGGTCTCGTGTCGAGGGAGAAGGCGATGGAACGCATCTGGGAATGTCTCAACGGCTTTACGCAATTCTCCACCGTACTGATATCGTTAATTGGCCTGCTGTTCCACATCAGGTGGTCACGCCGCGCCACGGCACTCGGCCCCACGATCCTGACGACACTCGGCATATTCTTCTGCTTCGCGGGCATTGCCTGGGGGCTGCTGGGTTTCGATCCGAACGACGTTCGAGGCAGTGTCCCGCACCTGCTCGGGGGAATCCGCACGTCGTTCTGGTCATCCGTGGTTGGGATATTCTGGGCACTCACGCTCAAGATCCGGGTCGCGCTGTTTGGCGACGCAACCGTACCGGCGTCCGGTGCGCAGGAAGGGTCCACCGTGGACGACCTGGCCCGTTTGCTGGTGCAGCTCAACCGGTCGATTGCGGGCGGCGATGATTCCGGTCTGTTGAGCCAGGTCAAGCTCGTGCGTGCGGACAGCAACGATCGCATCGACAGGCTGACCGAAGCATTCGACAGATACGCGGAGAATATTGCAGAGACGAACTCGAAGGCGCTTGTAAGTGCCCTATCGGAAGTGGTCCGGGACTTCAACGCGAAGATCAATGAGCAATTCGGCGGCAACTTCAGGCAGTTGAACTCCGCCGTCGAGAGGCTAGTTTCCTGGCAGGTTCAATACGAAAAGCAACTGGAGGCCTTGATAGAGCAGGAGACCGCGACCCGGGAGAGCATGACGGAAGCGGCTTTACGCTTCACTGATATCGTGAACATGGCGTCGGAATTTACTGCAGTGGCCCGATCGCTGCAGAACATTGTGGGAGCGCTGAATAACCAGAGTGAGCAGCTCGCCCGGGCGCTCCTGCTTCTTTCTGGGCTGATAGCCGAGGTGGCAAAGGGATTGCCGATCATAGAGCAGAGAATCGGTCAGATGATTGCTCGGAGCGAGCAGGGCGTTCGGCCGAATCAGGGGACGCTCGGCGCAGTGTCGCGACATCCAGCTGAATCCATTCAGGCCACGAGGGCGTAGCGGTGAACGACGCTTTGTCCGCGGATCGGGCGGCCGCATCGGAAGCTCATTGGATTCCCTTGAGCGATCTGATGACCGGGCTCATGGTCATGTTTCTACTGATCGCAGTGTGCTACATGATACGGGTCGAGGCGGACGCCGGCAGGATAAAGACGGTGGCCGTTGCGTACAGTGAGATCCGTGACGCCCTCTATGAGGACCTGCGCAAGGAGTTCTCCGCGGATCTGCCCAGATGGCACGCCCAGCTCATCAAGGCGGATCTGACGCTCCGGTTCTCGGAGCCGGACATTCTGTTTGCCCCGGGCAGCAGTGAGTTGAAGCCGGCTTTCAAGGACATTCTGGACGACTTCTTTGCCCGATACGTGAGAATTCTGACGTCGCCGAAGTATCGGGATGCGATCAACGAGATCCGTATTGAGGGACATACATCATCGGATTGGACCGGTGCTGCTTCGCCCGACGACGCCTATCTGCACAACATGGAGCTCTCGCAGGCACGGACGAGATCAACCCTGCTCTATGTGCTGACGCTCCCGCAAGTTCGCGGCGACGTCGACTGGCTCCGTCGCCTGGTGACCGCGAACGGATTGTCCTCGTCGAGGCTGATTCTTGATGCATCCGGAAAGGAGGACGCGGCGCGCTCGCGGCGTGTGGAGTTCAAGATCCGGACGGACGCGGAAACGAGGATTGCAAAGATTCTCGAGGTGACGCGCTAGGGCCTGCGCAAGGAAGGCGTGGAGACACTCGATCAGCTTCTAAAGTAAAGAGTAATCGCCGTTGCGCTCGCAAGTGGGCACCAAACGGAAACCGAATGGAAACCTCGCTCCACGGAGCGATTTCCTGGTCACCGTAAGATTCTGATTTTGATGGTGGCCAGGGGCGGAAGCGAACCACCGACACACGAATTTTCAGTCCGACCAGCGTTGATCCAGCGTCATCCGTCATCAGAAAAAGCGAGCACTGACGCGAAGACGCCTCACCGATAGGTGACGGCGGATGACTC
>Ga0193733_1000502_pt1 | contig 12921 bp, 8 predicted proteins | sample U1s2metaG_FD_145076 | JGI IMG/M metagenome (GOLD analysis project Ga0193733, IMG submission 145076) | Soil microbial communities from a riparian zone of the East river system, Colorado, United States - U1s2 | ecosystem: Environmental > Terrestrial > Soil > Riparian zone | place: USA: East River... | reverse complement strand
AGGGCGCGTTTGCAATCCATCATGCCTGCGTTCGTTTTTTCGCGGAGCTTTTTTACGAGTTGTGGATCGATGTCAGTGGTTGTCTTCATTTAGAATTCCAAATGTTAAAGCGTTGAAGGGCTGAAGCGATAAAGCGTTAAAAGCGAAGCGCTTTTATCTAACAACTATCAACGAATCTCTAGGCGGACACGCCGGCCATTTCAATTTGCTCGCGGATCTTTGCTTCACCGCTCGCCGAAACAATTGCGTCGACCAGCTTTTGCAAAACGATGCGGATCGCGCGGATGGCATCGTCATTGCCAGCGATCGGATAATCGATCATTTCCGGATCAGCATTTGTGTCGACAATCGCGACGACCGGAATCCCGAGGCGACGCGCTTCCAGGACCGCGTTCTGTTCGCGGGTCGTATCGATAATAACCACCGCATCCGGCAATTTCTCCATTTCGAGAATGCCCTCGAGATTGCGGCGGAGTTTTGCGGCTTCGCGATTAAGCGCAGACAATTCCTGTTTCCCCATTTTCTTGTACTCGGGCGACTTCTCGATTTGCTCGATGAACTTCAAACGACCGATACTTTTGCGAATCGTGGCCAGGTTCGTGAGAGTGCCGCCGAGCCAGCGTTGATTGACATAAAACTGTCCGCAGGCCAGGGCCGCTTCCTTGACCGCTTCCTGCGCCTGCTTTTTGCAGCCGACAAACAAGATTTTGCCGCCGCGCTTCGTGACTTCCTGGAGAAAATCGGTGGCGCGATGCAATTGGCGCGCGGTCTCGTCGAGGTTGATGATGTAAATCTGGTTGCGCTTCTCGAAAATGAACGGCTTCATCTTCGGGTTCCAGCGCTTGGTCTGGTGACCGAAATGCACGCCTGCCTCTAACAATTCAGGCACTAATTCTGTGGTATTTGCCATAAGGGAAATTGCGCCGCCCAAGAGGGGGAACCGGCGGAGCGAGGAAGATGCTATATCATGGCTGAAAGGCAAACAGAATGTTCGTCTTACCGGGTCTGCTCCACATTTGGTTTTCCAAGGTTGTCCAAATAGCGAGCCAGTATCCAGCAGAGGTCGGACAAACGATTCAAATAACGGATGATTTCCGGGTTGAAAGGTTGCGAGTGCCGCGAAAGCATTAGGGCACTGCGCTCCGCGCGACGGCAGGTTGCGCGTGCCACATCCAGCGCACTTGAGCCGACTGCGCCGCCAGGTATGACCCAGTCCTTGAACTTCAGCGCCTTGTTCTTTTCGAGGTCGTTAATTTGCTCCGTCAATCGATCGACCATCTCATTCGTCGTTAATTTGAACCCGTCTTTGACGTAACGTTCCTGATCTTCCGGTATCGTGGCCAACTCGCCCATGACAACAATCAGGTCCTTTTGCACGACCAGTATCTGTCCATCGACCACGTCATCTTGACAAATGGCCCGGGCCACGCCGAGTGCCGACGTCAATTCATCGATGCAACCGCAGGCTTCGATCCGCGGATCGGTCTTGGAGACACGCCGGCCATACATGAGCGAGGTTTCGCCCTGGTCGCCGGTCTTCGTAACGATCGACATGTCGATCTAAGCGAAGACGAGTTACCCAATCGCCGGTTGCGGTTCCGCTTCTTCCATGACCGCGGCGCCGATCGGTTCGCCCTTCTCCACGAGTTTGATCTCGCGATGCTGGGGGAATCCAGTGCCGGCCGGAATCAGGTGACCCATGATCACATTTTCCTTGAAGCCGCGCAACCGGTCGATCTTGCCGAGCGTGGCCGCTTCGGTAAGAACGCGCGTCGTGTCCTGGAACGAAGCCGCTGAGATAAAGCTGTCGGTTTCGAGCGAAGCCTTGGTGATACCGAGCAGAACTGGCGTTGCTTCCGCCGGCTTGCCACCTTGCTCGACCACGCGAGCGTTCTCCGCTTCGAAATCGAGCCGGTCGACCTGATCGCCCCAGAGCAAGCTGGTGTCGCCCGGATCGGTAATCTTCACCTTGCGCAACATTTGGCGGACAATGATCTCGATGTGCTTGTCATTAATCTCCACTCCCTGGAGCCGATAAACCTCCTGCACTTCGTTGACCAAATGCTCCTGCAAATCCTGCGGTCCGCAGACTTCGAGAATTTCGTGCGGCACGACCGGACCCTCGGTCAGTTGTTGACCTTTCTTCACGAAATCGCCCTTGAACACAATGATGTGTTTGGTGAGCGGAATGAGATGCTCTTCTTCCGAACCGGTTTCCGGGTCTTTCAAAATTAGCTTCCGTTTGCCACGGACCGTCCCGCCCATTTCGACAAGGCCGTCGATCTTCGCGATCTCGGCCGCATCTTTTGGCCGGCGCGCTTCGAACAATTCCGCCACGCGCGGCAGACCGCCCGTGATGTCTTTCGTTTTGGCAACCTTTCGCGGCGTTTTCGCGAGCAACGCGCCGGCGCGAATCTTCTGGCCTTCCTCGACCACGACGTGCGCGCCGGCTGGAATTGAATAGCTGGCCAACACTTCTTTCTTGTCGCCGACAATGACGATCTGGGGATGCAGATCTTCCTTGTGCTCGATGATGACCGTGCCCATGAGGCCGGTCGCTTCGTCGACATCGCGCTTGATCGTCACACCCGCGATCATGTCGCGGAATTCGACCTTGCCGCTCTTGTCGGTAAGGATCGGAACGTTGTACGGGTCCCATTGCACGAAGGTCTCGCCTTTCTTCACGCTCGCGCCTTCGTCCTTCGAAACCATCGAGCCGATGACGACGTTGTACCGCTCGAGCTCGCGGCCCTCGGCATTGTGCACGCTGATCGAACCGTTCTTGTTCAGCACGATCCAACTGCCGTCCAATGCTTGCACCGTGCGCAGATCGTTGAACTGAAGCTTGCCGTCATTCTTCGCTTTGATGATCGGTTGCTTGAATGTCTGGCTGGCCGTTCCACCGATGTGGAACGTGCGCATGGTCAACTGCGTGCCGGGCTCGCCGATCGATTGCGCGGCAATGATGCCGACCGCTTCGCCGAGTTTCACAAATTGCCCGGTGGCCAAGTTGCGCCCATAGCACATGGCGCAAACGCCTCGGCCACATTCGCAGGTCAGCACCGAACGAATTTTCAATTGCTCAACGCCGATCCGCTGCAGGTCATTGGCGATTTTCTCGTCGATGAGCTGGTTGGCTTTGACGACTTTCTTTTTCTTTTCGACAGGATCGACAATCGTTTCGCAACTGACGCGGCCGATAATGCGCGTGGCCAGATCGACAACTTCTTCGTCGCCTTCGTAAATTGAGCGGACGACGATGCCGTTGACCGTGCCGCAATCCATCTCGTTGATGATCACGTCCTGCGATGCGTCGACAAGTTTGCGCGTGAGATAACCGGAATCCGCCGTTTTCAAGGCGGTATCGGCCAAACCCTTGCGCGCGCCGTGCGTGGAAATGAAGTACTCGAGCACGCTCAGGCCTTCGCGGAAGTTTGAAGTGATCGGCCGCTCGATAATTTCGCCGGAAGGTTTCGCCATCAAACCGCGCATGCCCGCGAGCTGCTTCACCTGTTGCCGATTACCGCGCGCACCGGACTCGACCATGAGGTAAACCGGATTCAGTTCCTTGCGGCCCTCGTTGTGTTCGAGGGTGCGGAACATGACACTGGAAATTTCGTCGCCGGCGTGCGTCCAAATATCGATAATCTTGTTGTAACGCTCGCCATCGGTGATGATGCCCTTGCGGTATTGCTGCTCGACCTGGCGGATTTGCTTGTAAGCGTTTTCCAACTCGGTCTGCTTCTCCTTCGGAATAATCATGTCCGAAATCCCGATGGAAATGCCGGCCCGTGTCGCTTCAGTGAATCCGAGTTCCTTCAATTTATCGAGGGTCTCGACGGTGCTTTGCGGGCCAGCCACCTGATAACAACGCCAGATAATGTCGCTGAGCTGCTTCTTGCCGGCGGGTTTATTAAAGAAGCCGAGATTTTGCGGCCAGATTTGATTGAAAATGACTCGGCCCGCCGTGGTGTCGATGATGCGGGCCTCCTTATTTCCGTAAACGGTGTCCTGTCCCAGGTCGGGATTGCGGAAGCGAATGCGATCGTGGGTTTTAACCGATCCTTCAGCCATCGCGAATTCGACTTCAACGGCTTCGGAAAACAACGGGAGATGCTGGCCTTCTTTCTTCACGCCGCGCGGAGCTTGCGTGAGATAATAACAGCCGAGCGTAATGTCTTGTGAAGGCGTGGTGATCGGTTTGCCGCTGGACGGGGAGAAAATATTGTTCGGCGCGAGCATGAGCATGCGCGCTTCCATTTGCGCTTCGACCGAAAGCGGCACGTGCACCGCCATCTGGTCGCCGTCGAAGTCCGCGTTGTAGGCGGTGCAAACGAGCGGATGAATGCGGATCGCTTCGCCTTCGATCAATTGCGGCTCGAAAGCCTGGATCGACAATCGGTGCAGGGTGGGCGCGCGGTTCAAGAGCACGGGATGTCCGCGCGTGACTTCATCCAGGATGTCCCAAACCTCCGGCGTTTGCCGCTCGATCATTTTCTTGGCGCTGCGCACGGTGTGGACGTAGCCGAGATCTTTGAGCCGGCGAATGATGAACGGCTCGAAGAGAACGAGCGCCATCTTCTTGGGCAGACCGCACTGATGAAGTTTTAACTCTGGGCCGATGACAATGACGGAACGCCCGGAATAATCGACGCGTTTGCCGAGCAGGTTCTGACGGAACCGTCCGCCCTTGCCCTTGAGCATGTCGCTGAGCGATTTGAGCGGGCGATTTCCGGCCCCCGTGACCGCGCGACCGTGCCGGCCGTTGTCGAACAAAGCGTCGACCGCTTCCTGTAGCATTCGCTTTTCATTTCGAATGATGACGTCCGGCGTCTTGAGCTGAAGCAAATTCTTGAGTCGGTTGTTGCGATTGATAACGCGCCGATAAAGGTCGTTCAGATCGCTGGTCGCGAATCGCCCGCCTTCCAGCGGAACGAGCGGACGCAAATCCGGCGGAATGACCGGCAGAACGTCGAGAACCATCCAGTCGGGGCGCGCGTGGGAATTTTGGAAGCCCTGCACGAGCTTGAGGCGCTTCGCGAGTTTTTTGCGAATCTGTTTGCTCTTGGTCGCGCCCATCGCCTTTTCCAGCTCTTTGTTGAGCTTGTTGAGATCGATTTCCGCCAGAAGCTTCTTGACCGCTTCCGCGCCCATGCCGGCTACGAAATCTTCGCCGTATTGCTCCTGCGCCTCGCGATATTCGACTTCGTTGAGCAGCTGCGTCTTCGTCAGTGGCGTCTTGCCCGGATCGATGACGATGTAATCCTCGTAGTAAATAACGCGCTCGAGCTGGCGCGCACTCATATCGAGCATGAGCCCGAGGCGCGACGGCATGCACTTGTAAAACCAGATGTGGGAGACGGGCACGGCCAATTCGATATGACCCATGCGTTCGCGACGCACGCGTGCCAGTGTGACTTCCACGCCGCACCGGTCGCAGATTACGCCCTTATGCTTGATGCGTTTGTATTTGCCGCAGGAACATTCCCAATCGCGTGTTGGACCAAAGATGCGCTCGCAAAAAAGACCACCCTTTTCCGGCTTGAAAGTGCGATAGTTGATCGTCTCCGGATTTTTGACTTCGCCTTTGCTCCAGGAGCGCATCGTGTCGCTCGAGGCCACACCAATCGCGACTTGATCAAAACCAACCGCTCTCTCTTCTCCCACTAACTCACGCCAGGAATGTTCGTTCATGATTTGCTAATAAACTGCCGATCTAAAAATTAACCTACGCTGTCGAAGACGCTCTGCGGCGCCTGGCCGCCGACTTTGACGTCGAGACCGAGGCTCTGCATTTCCTTGATTAACACGTTGAAAGATTCAGGCGTACCCGCTTCGAGCGAGTTGTCGCCTTTGACGATGGATTCGTAGATGCGGGTGCGTCCCTGCACGTCGTCGGATTTCACGGTCAGTAATTCCTGCAACGTGTAGGCCGCGCCGTACGCTTCGAGCGCCCACACTTCCATTTCACCGAAACGCTGGCCGCCGTATTGCGCCTTGCCACCAAGCGGCTGTTGCGTGACGAGCGAATAGGGTCCGACGGCGCGGGCGTGGATCTTGTCCGCGACCAAGTGGCCGAGCTTCATCATATAGATGTAGCCAACGACCACTTCCTGATCGAAAGGATCGCCGGTGCGTCCGTCGAACAAACGTGCCTTGCCGTTTTCCTGCACCCAGGTAAAGCCGGGCTTCTTCGTCGCTTCCTTCAAATACTCGCGGATCTTGGTTTCGGAGATTCCGTCGAATACCGGGGTGGCGACTCTAAAGCCGAGCGCTTTTGCGGCCACGCCGAGGTGCGTTTCCAAAACCTGGCCCACGTTCATACGGCTCGGAACGCCAAGCGGATTGAGCACGATTTCAACCGGTGTCCCGTCCGCCAGGAACGGCATGTCTTCTTCCGGAACGATGCGCGCGACCACTCCCTTGTTACCGTGCCGGCCCGCCATCTTGTCGCCGACGCTCAGTTTGCGTTTGCTCGCGATGTAAACTTTGACCTGCTTAATAATACCGGGATCGATATCGTCACCGCTCTCCACGCGGTCCATGGAGCGTTCCCGCTCGAGCTCGAGCTCCGCGAACTTGTGTTCGTAGGAAGCAATGATTTCGCGGATCTTGTTGCGAATCGGGCTGGGATCGATCTCGATGTGATCGTAAACGTTCGCCAGTTTGCGCAACAGCGTCTTCGTGATCTTACGATTGGCCGGAATGATGATCTCGCCGGTCTCAGCGTTAACCACATCCAGCGGAATTTTTTCGCCGAGCAAAATATTCGAGAGCGCGTCCGTGAGTTGCTCGGTCAGCTCCTCCTTCTTGCGTCGGTGCTCTTCGTTAATCGATTTAAGCTGGCGTTTCGTTTCCGCGGGCGTGAGTTTTTCGCGCGAAACTTCGCGGCGCGAAGAAACTTTTACGTCCATCACGATGCCATACGTGCCCGAAGGAACGGTCAGCGACGTGTCTTTAACGTCCGCTGCTTTCTCACCAAAGATCGCGCGCAACAAACGTTCTTCCGGCGCGAGCTCCGTTTCACTTTTCGGCGTAATTTTGCCGACGAGGATGTCGCCGGGTTTCACTTCCGCGCCGACACGGACGACACCGTCCGGGCCTAAATTGCGCAAGGCTTCTTCGCTGACGTTAGGAATGTCACGGGTGATTTCCTCGGGACCGAGCTTGGTATCTCGCGCGCCGATCTCGAACTCGTCGATGTGAATGGAAGTGTAGATGTCTTCCTTCACCACCTTCTCCGAAATCATGATGGCATCTTCAAAGTTGTAACCGTTCCACGGCATGAACGCGACCAGCACATTGCGGCCGAGCGCGAGTTCGCCTTGATCGGTGTTCGGGCCGTCGGCAATGACCTGGCCTTTCTTCACGTGCTGACCCTTATGCACGATCGGCTTTTGATTCACACACGTGCCCGCGTTCGAGCGCATGAACTTGCGCAGCTCGTAAACATGAATACCGGTCTCGGCGTCCGTCTTTAACTTCTTCCTAGGCTCCGGCATGTGACCGTCTTTGGTCACGACAATTTGATCTGCCGTCACGGAAGCGACCTTGCCGCTTTCCGTTGCAATCAGAACTGCGTGCGAGTCGCGCGCTACTTTCGCTTCCAGACCTGTGCCGACGAGCGGCGTTTCGGAAACGATCAGCGGAACACCCTGGCGTTGCATGTTCGAGCCCATGAGCGCGCGGTTCGCGTCGTCGTGCTCGAGAAAGGGAATGAGACCCGCCGCCACCGACACCAATTGCTTCGGCGAAACATCCATGTAGTGGACCTTCGACGGTTCGACTTCGAGAAAGTCGCCGCGATAACGTACTGAAACCTTTTCGCCGGTGAAGTGTCCGCGCCCATCGATCGGCGCATTGGCCTGCGCGACGAGAAAATTCTCTTCGCGGTCGCCCGTCAAATAATCGACCCCATCGGTGACGCGGCCGTTATGGACTTTGCGATACGGCGTCTCGATGAAACCAAACTCATTGATGCGGGCGAAGGTCGACATCGAACTAATCAGACCAATGTTTGGGCCTTCCGGCGTTTCAATCGGACAAATGCGCCCATAATGCGACGGATGGACGTCGCGCACTTCAAATCCAGCGCGATCGCGGCTGAGTCCGCCTGGTCCGAGCGCGGAGAGACGACGTTTGTGCGTCAATTCCGCCAACGGATTCGTTTGATCCATGAACTGGGAAAGCTGCGAGCGGCCAAAGAAATCGCGAATGACTGCGCTGAGCGCCTTTGGATTGATAAGCTTTTGTGGCGTCATCCCGTCGACGTTGATGTCGAACAAAGTCATCCGCTCTTTGACGAGACGCTCCGTGCGCGCGAGACCGACGCGGCATTGATTGGCCAAGAGCTCACCAACGGTGCGAACACGCCGGCTGCCCAGGTGATCGATATCGTCAAGCGTACCCTCACCGCGGCGCAGATTGATCAAGTACTTGATCGCGCCGATGAAATCTTTGTCCGTCAAAATGCGCTCGCCAAGATCGACATCTATCCCGAGCTTCTGGTTGATCTTGTAACGGCCGACACGACCGAGGTCGTATTTTTTCGGATCGAAAAAGAGGCGCTTCAGCAAGGCGCGAGCATTCGCCACCGTCGGCGGATCGCCGGGGCGCAGACGCCGATAGATATCTTTTAAAGCTTCTTCCTGATCGTGCGCCGGATCTTTCTTGAGCGCTTTTACGACGGTATCGTCGTGCGAGATGTCGATCACTTTTACTTCTTTGATTCCGAGCGCCAGAATCTGGCGAACGGTGGCCAGGGTGAGCGGCTCGAAGGCGCGAGCGACCGTCGCTTCGCCATCGCGAACTTCCGCGGTCAAAACCTTGGTGGCGAGCTTCTCTTCGTCGAGTTTCTCACTCAATTTGAGGTTCTCGATGTTGTAAAAAAGTTTAATGACCTCCTCATCCGAACCGTAGCCAAGAGCGCGCAGAAAAGTAGTGGCGAGAAATTTCCGGCGCCGTTTGCGGCGGTCGAGATAAATGTAAAGCAGGTCGGCGGTATCGAATTGTACTTCAATCCACGAGCCGCGATCCGGAATAATCCGGAAGCTGTAGAGCACTTTTCCGTTAAGGTGAATGCTCGATTCGAACGCGATGCCCGGGGAACGGTGCAGCTGCGAGACAACCACCCGCTCCGCGCCGTTGATCACGAAAGTTCCCTGCGCCGTCATGAGCGGAATTTCGCCCATGTAAACTTTCTCTTCTTTCGTGCCGCGCTCCTCGCGCAGTTGGAAAGTCACGTGAAGCGGCGCGCTATAGGTCTGGCCTTCGCGTTGCGCCTCGAGGGCGCGCAGTTTCGGCTCGCCAATTTCGTAATGGCTGAAATCGAGGACGGCTTTTTCGTCGTAACTCTCGATCGGGAAAACTTCCTTAAAGACCGCTTGCAGGCCGTAATTCTTCCGTTTGTTAAACGGCACATCCTTCTGCAGAAAATCGACGTAGGAGTTGAGTTGGACCTCGATCAGGTTCGGCGGCTCAATTCCCTCCTTAATAGTTCCGAAATGAATGCGTTCTGCCCGTTCTGACATAATAATAACTGCGTAAGGGTCGACAGCGTCTTACTGGGACCGCTGCGAGCCTGAGGGTTACGGCTTCAGCCGCGTGCGAAAACGACAAAAATGACACCGAATCGGCGGTGTGTCAAACTGACCTCCACCGTTTCGTTGCCTATCTAAAATCTCTCCGTCGTCCGCGGGGTTAAAAATAATCTGCCTACTTCTTAACGAAAAATCACTTTAACTAATAACGGCGGCCGCGCAAGTAATTTCACGCGGCCGCTGTTACCAAAATTAATTTACTTAATCTCGACCTTCGCGCCAGCTGCTTCCACCTTCTTCTTGATCTCGTCAGCTTCCTGCTTGGTCACACCTTCCTTGATCGTCTTCGGAGCGCCTTCGACCAACGCCTTCGCTTCGGCCAGGCCTAACCCAGGAACGGCCGTGCGAATCTCCTTGATCACGCCGATTTTGTTCGCGCCCATCTCTTTTAAGATGACGTCGAACGTGGCCTTCTCTTCAGCCGCCGGAGCAGCTGCGCCGCCACTGCCTGCCGCAGGACCCGCTGCGACGGCCACTGGTGCCGCTGCGCTCACGCCCCACTTCTCCTCGAGTTGTTTTACCAATCCAGCAATCTCGAGCACGGACAAGCTGCTGAGTTGCTCCACGATTTTATCTTTGTCTGCTGCCATTTTATTTTCTCCAATCGCCGCGCGCGAAAGCTTTCGCGCAATTAAGATCGACCGCCGCCGACCCGGTTAGTTTTTGTTTTGTTGCTCGCAACGTCATCGCGGCGTCGCGAAAAATTTAAGCTACCTCCGGTGCTGGTGGTTCCTCTTTCTTCGGTTCTTCCGTCGCTGGTGATTCTACGTTCGCTTCAGCCACCGGCGATTCCTGTGTCGCCGCGGCTTCGACAGGAGCCTTCTTTACTTCTGGCGCAACTGCGGGCGCTTCCGCTTTCACTGGCTCCGGTTCCGGCTCCGGCATTTTGCTGGCCCGTGCGTTTAGCAATCTCGCAAATGCTGAAGCGGGTTCGTTCAGTACTCTTACCAAACGCGTCGCCGGCGCCAGCAGTAATCCGAGCAATTGCCCTAGCAAAACTTCGCGTGAGGGCAAGTCAGCCAACTGTTCCACTTCTGCAGTCGAAACAATCGCACGATCGATCAAACCGATTTTAAGCGCCGTCGTTTTAAACTCAGCCGCGAATGCCTTGAGAATCTTTGCGACTGGCGCCACGTCTTTCTCGCCCGTCACCACCGCGGTCTGGCCGGTCAACTTTTCGCCGACATCCGGAAAGCCCGAATCCGCCATGGCGCGTTTCAGAAAGCTGTTCTTCACCACGTGCATTTCCGCACCCACTGGAACGAGTCGGTTCCGCAACTCCCCGAAGTGGCCGACGTTCATATGCTGATAATCGGCCACGAGGACGAACGCGGATTTTTTCATTTTCTCCGCGAGCTCGGAAACGATGCTGGTTTTTTCGGGTCTCATATTGTCGATCTTACACCGTCACATATGGCGAGGAATCGAGGCGAATTCCGGGCGTCATTGTCGCACTCAATGTGATCCCTTCAAGGTAACGTCCTTTGGCCGTGGCCGGCCGGGCCCGCACCACGGCGTCGATCACCGCGGTGCCGTTCTCCACCAAAGCTTTCTCTTCAAACGAAAATTTTCCAACCGGCACCGCGACGTTCCCGTTCTTATCGAGCTTAAACTCGACGCGGCCGGCTTTCACTTCCTGCACCGCCTTGGCTGTATCGTCGGTGACCGTCCCGGCTTTCGGATTTGGCATCAGCCCGCGTGGCCCGAGCACTTTCCCGAGCTTCCGCACTTCCGCCATCGCCGCCGGTGTCGCAATCGCCACGTCAAAATCCTGAAAACCTTCCTGACATTTTTGAATCATGTCTTTAAATCCAACGAACTCCGCGCCCGCTTCCTTCGCTGCTTTGGCGGCAGCGCCTTCCGCGAACACCAGCACGCGAACGGTTTTCCCGCTTCCATGCGGAAGTGGGCAAGTGCCGCGCACCATTTGATCGGATTGCTTTGGATCGACCCCAAGCCGGAATGCCACCGTGACCGTTTGATCGAATTTGGTGACCGGCATTTTCTTCAGGATCGAGACAGCATCAGCCAGGTTGTAAGCTTTCTTGCGATCCACCTGCTCGGCGGCGGCGCGATAACGTTTGCTGCGATTTTGTTGCATGTCTTTGTGCAGTTCCGGCGAGCCTTGCGACTCTCCTGCTTAAAATTGGCCCCTCCTGTGAGGAGCGGGACGACGAAACTAAGGGCTTTTTTTGTATTGTCAAAGCCAAGTTTATCCTGATAAAACCAGCAATTATGAAACCTCACTTCATTTATAGATTATCAATAATTGCTGCCGCTCTATTCGGTTTAACAACATTCGCCTACGCCCGGCCCATGAATTTCGGCGAAGTGTCGCTCCTCGTCCGCGCCCACGAACCCGAATCCTCCATCATCAACGACGTTAACCAGCGAAAGTTGCTCCATGCTTTAACGCCTGATCAAGAGAACACGCTCAAGAAACAGGGCGCGAGCAATTCTCTCATCCAATCGTTACGCAATTCTAATCTCGTTGTCTCGAAGGAAGAAGCCGCCGCTGTTGAAGCCCAACTAGACAAACAAGCTGCCGTAAGAACGAGGAGAGATTCGTCGGAGTGGGATGCGTCCGAAAATGTCCGCGTCTTTGACGTGGCCCTCGGTCATCCGATTAATCTCAGTCAATGGGGTGGAATCGATTATGAACTCGCTTTCTATTCCTATCGATGCGCCGGCGAAGACGTCGTCGAGCCGGTTTACATCGATCCCATTCGCACCGTCACAACTGTGTCGCGGAACATTATCAACAAATCCGAGGAAGAGGCGTTCGACCATGACTCCTATCGCCGTCAGAGATTTATGCCGTATGACAACGATGGTCATCGATTCACCGCCTATGATGCGCGTCGCGATTTAAAGGACGATCGCTTTAACTTCAACGACACCGTCTCAGTAAGTTCCTGGTCGGCTTCGCGCCCGCTCGCCATCGACTGGAGCAGTCCGGTCGCGATCAAAGGAGTTCCGTATGCGCTTTATCCGGTTTACGGCGCAGGCGGCGTTTCGTTATATTTCATTAGCGCTTCCAGCACGTCAGTAAGACTCGCCATCAGCACGACAAGGATGTAGGGCGACGGTCTGCCGTTCCCTTCGGTGCTCGCGTTTGCGGTTCAATCCGCAAACGCGGACTCCGTCGGCTCGTCTGTCGATCTTACCGCGGTCTTTGGCGAGGGCGGCCCGTTCTGGATAATCTTTCCTTCCTTCATCACGAACGAAACGCGCTCGGTCGCGGTTATGTCGGCGGTTGGATCGCCCGGCATCGCCACAATGTCGGCCAGCTTTCCTTTTTCCAGGGTGCCGACTTTTTGCG
>Ga0193733_1000500_pt1 | contig 12982 bp, 13 predicted proteins | sample U1s2metaG_FD_145076 | JGI IMG/M metagenome (GOLD analysis project Ga0193733, IMG submission 145076) | Soil microbial communities from a riparian zone of the East river system, Colorado, United States - U1s2 | ecosystem: Environmental > Terrestrial > Soil > Riparian zone | place: USA: East River... | reverse complement strand
CAAGCGCGCCCAGGTCCATCAGGGCTGAGTTAAAAACACGAGCACGGTGTTTCGGAACGAGTGCGGAGGCCAATTGCCAGATAGCCTCGCGTCCTCGGCTGGTGTCGATGGGCTGTTTGTAATTGTAAATGCGTGCGAGCAGGCGCTCGATGTTTGCATCGACGATCGGCACGGATTGATCAAAGGCGAAAGTCGCGATGGCGTTTGCGGTGTAACGGCCGATACCGGGAAGGTCTCGAAGCGCGGTTGGATCGATCGGCAATCTGCCGCCATATCGATCTCGCACAATTTTCGCGGCGGCGTGCAGATGGCGAGCGCGTGCGTAATAACCGAGTCCTTGCCACGCGTGCAGGACGTCACTTTCCGAGGCAGCGGCCAGGGCGGTAAAATCGGGGAACCGACGGAGCCAGTTATCATAATATGGGATCACGGCAGCGACCTGTGTTTGCTGGAGCATGAACTCGGAGACGAGGATGGCATAAGGGTCGCGGGTCTTGCGCCAGGGAAGATCGCGGCCATGGCGACGATGCCAGCGAAGAAGAGATTGGCGGAAGGCGCGGATGTTTTTTGGCGACATCAAGATTTGCAGCAAACGTTCAACGCCCAACGCTCAACGTCCAACGCCGAATGCAGAAGATGATTGAACGTTGAGGGTTGGAAGTTGAACGTTGAGCGTTTTCTGTTTTCAGGAAATGAATTCCTACACGCACGTACTGACGAACGATCAAGCGATCAAGCTTCGGGGATTGCTCGAGGAGCTTGGCTTCGAATTCGCGCCCAAGCCGTATACGATTTTTTTTGGACAAAAAAACAAGCTGAGCGTGGCGGTTTATGAAAAAGGACCGAAGGTCCTTGTGCAAGGCAAAGGGGTGCAAGAATTCGTGCAGTTCGAGCTCGAACCGAAAATTCTGGGCGAGGCGAAGCTGGGATACGAGGAGGTGCACACGCCGGAAATGTTTCAGCCGCACTTCGGCGTGGATGAGAGCGGCAAGGGCGATTTCTTTGGACCGTTGGTGATTTCCGGAGTGTATGTTGACGCTGGAATTGCGCGGAAGTTTCTCGACGCCGGTGTGCAGGACAGCAAACGGATCGGATCAGACGCGCGCATTCGCGCTCTGGCGGACTCAATTCGAAAAGATTCGCTTGGCCTTGTCGATACCGTGCTGATTGGTCCGGAGCGTTACAACGATCTCTACGAGAAGTTTGGGAATCTGAATAAATTGCTCGGCTGGGGCCATGCACGGGTGATCGAGAATTTGCTGGAAAAAAAGCCAGACTGTCCACGATCATTATCCGACCAATTCGCAGATGCGCGGGTTATCGAGCAATCGCTTTTGCAACACGGTCGCAAGATCGACATCGAGCAACGAACCAAAGCGGAGTCCGATGTTGCGGTGGCGGCGGCGTCAATTCTGGCGCGGGAAGCGTTCATTAACTGGCTGGAGCGACGGGGAAAAACGCTCGGAATGAAACTTGGCCGCGGCGTTTCGACCGACGTAAAAGAGGCTGCGGCCAAACTAGTTGAAGCAAAAGGACCCGGTATTTTGAGGGAAGTCGCAAAGGTTCATTTTCGGACGGCCCACGAAATTGCGCCGGCGACGTATGCCGCGCCGCCGGAGAAGCGAGCCTGGAGGAGATAATCGGGCGATCAGCCCGCAGACAGGCAGGGTTCCTGCTTTTATTGTTTCCACGGGAAATTTCGCATTTGTGGAAACAAGCCTCCTCATTTTGAATGCCGACCCGGTCTTCCAAGATCGGGCCCTGTCTGTCGTTGGTATGTTCAACGAGGTCGAAAGCCGCATCGTGCGATCCCTCCCGGAAGCGATCTCGGTTCTTTTGGAGGAACACTTTGATGGTCTCATGGTTGAGGGAGAGGCCGCCCTGGCGGTGGATCAAGCGACTAATGTGCGGCAGCACTTCCCGTCGCTTGGGATCACATGTTTGGTGCCGCCCCGCTATGACTCGGAAATCGATGCGTCGGCCGAGAAACAAAAGATTACATTGATTTCAGACCCGCGAAGCCGCCAGTCCCTGCGGCGAGAGCTGGAAAAATTTGTTAGTTCGCTCGGGAGGCACTCATCGCCTGCGGCCGAAGGGATCGACCCCTGTCATTCTTTGATTGGGAATCTGAATCAATTCTCGGCCGCGGAGATTCTGCAGATGAGCTGTCTGAGCCAGCGCAGCGGGCGTTTTACTTTCAAATCAGGGCGCGGCAACAGTGAGATTTTCCTGCAGCACGGTGCGGTTCGTCATGCCGTTTTCGGATCGCTGGAAGGCGAAGCGGCCGTGGCGGAGATTTTCCGATGGCGGCAGGGCCGGTTTTATTTCGAAGAAGGAATCATCAGTCAGGTGCAAACAGTGGATCGGCCGTGGGCCCATCTCTTGATCGACAATCTGCAAAAACTTGATGAGACGCTGGAGTTAGTGAGCGTACCGCCGTCATCGCAGTCATTGCAGTCATGAAGGACCAGGCGCTCGAGACGAAGCTGCGACTGCTTACCCTTCAGCTGGAGAACTGGAAGAAGCTTCACGACCTTATTACGTACGGGCTGGACAGCGCCAAGCCAACCATCTCCGCCGAACAAGAGCGCCAATTCACCGAGATCCGTGCGAATCTACTGCAAGAGACGGCGCACATTCTTAATGAACTGGGCATTCTCGACGGACTCTCGGGCAAAGCGATGGTTGTTTTGCAGCGCGGCGTATCAGTTCGCGGCGTGCGCGAGCTATCGATTGAAGACGTCCGCCGGCTGGAGGCCGAGTGGAACGCGGTTTTTACGAAACTTGGGACGATACAAGGCCAGTTAAAGTCGCAGCGCAAGCATTTGGCAGGGCAGAACACGCTGACTTACTATTTTAACCGGCTCTTCCGGCGCCCCGCCCTCGCTCATTAAGTCCGGGCGGCCTGGAGCAGTCGCCGCCTTAGATCCTCTTCGAGAGGAATTTAGTCCGGAAAAAAGTTTCCTTTTTTTGTTTATTTTTCCGCCCATTGGAGGACTGTGACACGATTCCTAATTGAGTATGGCAAAACTTACGAAACGCGACATTGTCGTCGCCATCAGCAACCAGACGGGGATGGTGCAACACCAGGTTTTCGACGTCGTGCAGCGAACGCTCGATCATATAACCGATAGTTTGGCCAATAACGTGGCGGTCGAGTTGCGCAACTTTGGTATTTTTCAGCCGCGCCTGACCAAACCCCGGGTCGGACGAAACCCGAACCAACCGGGGAGCAGTTTTGTAATTCCGTCCCGCGCGACGGTAAAATTTAAGGCTGGCAAAATTATGCGCCAGCGCGTGGAAAAGTTGTCGCGCGAGTTAAAGGAAGCTGCGGAAAAAAAGACGACGACGGCAACTCGCAACGGTCAGTAAAAGGACGGGCTTCGGACAAGGGCGCAGCCGCGACTACGAAGTCGGTTCGAGCTCGGTTAGCCTGCGGATAGCCTCTTCCAATCGCTCGAAATTAATCGGCTTCGTCAAGTGTTGCGAAAAGCCCGCCTCGCGGGCTTTGTTTACGTCGTGCTCTGTGCCGAAGCCGCTCAGGGCGATGCCACGCAAACCTTTACTCGCGTGCAATTCGCGCATTAGTTCGTAACCGCTTCGATCGGGCAACCCAATGTCGCTGATGATGAGATCGAAATTTTCCGTGTGTGCCTTTTCCACGGCTTGGTCCGCCGAATGGGCGAGGGTGATTTCATATCCACGTCGTTCGAGCATCATCTTCATGCCCGTGCAAGTATCGTGGTGATCGTCGACCACGAGCACGCGTCGGGGTCGGGCGGCCAAAATCTCTTTTCGCGCGGCTGGGCGCGCTTCGTCCGCGCCGTTTTGCGTCCCCGCAGGCGCCGCGACCGTTTTCAAAATGACGGTGAATGTGGAACCCTCATCTTTGCCGGCGCTGGCCACGCGGATTTTTCCGTTATGCGCATCAACCATCGCCTTGGAAATAGCCAGCCCGAGGCCCAACCCGCCGAAGCGACGCGTGATTGAACTTTGCCCCTGCTCAAAGGCGTTAAAGATCTTGCCGATCTTCTCCTGCTCGATGCCCAGACCGGTGTCTGTAATCCTAATTTCAATTTCGTCGGGCGCAGGATTGAGCGTTTCAATCACGATGCGCCCTTTGGCGGGCGTGAATTTCACGCTGTTCTTAATAAGATTCCAAAATACCTGCTGTAGACGCGCCGGGTCGCCCTCGACGTGCGAGTGCTCGGCGTTCAACCGGAATTGGCTATCGAGTTCCTTCTGCGCGATTTCTTCACGGCAAATCTCGAAAGCGCGCTGCAGAATTTCGTGCACACTGACAATTTCAAAACTGAGTTGAAGCTTGCCCTTCGCAATCCGTGTAACGTCGAGCAGGTCATCGATCAAGCGCGCTTCCAATTCCACGTTCCGTCGAATCACCTCCAGGGCCTGCCGGATTTCCGGCGAATCCGGTGCGCCCGCCTCCAATTCTCCGACCATCGCAATAACCGGTGAGAGCGGATTGCGTAACTCATGGGAGAGAAGCGCGAGAAATTGATCTTTGGCCGCATTCGCGCCGATCAGTTCCTGGCGCAAGGTGACGTCGCGCGTCTTATCTTCGACTAAATAGAGAACACCTTGAACAGTTTGTTGGGAGCCCTGGAGACGCAGGAGATTGATGTTAAGGAAACGCGTTGTCCCCTTGATGTCTTTAACCGGATGCTCGGTCAGCTGAAACGGTGTCCCGAAAGAGAGGACCTTTTCGATCGCGCCCGGCGGCGCCAGGTTAACTTCGTCATAGGTCGCTTGCGTAATATCACGCCCCTCGGGTAAACCTCCAAGTTGCCACGCCATCTTGGCAAAAGTGTCATTTGCCTGAAGAAATTGTCGCGTGGCCGGATCGACAAAAGCGATGCCGCTCGGCATGTTCGCGAGTATCTTTTCGTTGAAAATGACTTCGCGCTCGAGACTTCGCGCCGACTCAGTTTGCCGGCGAGAAAGCCTTCGAAACAACCAACCGAAAAAGAGCGTGAGCGCCATCAGCCAAGCCGCTATCAGCGTCATCTTTCCCACCAGATCGTGCACTGGTTTGTATGCGACGGCCTTGGGCTGTTCGACCATGACTATCCATCCCGCCGATTCAACCGGACTGAACGAATACAGATTGCCGTGGCGTTCGATATGCCCACTTTTGTTTTGGCCAATGTCTTTTAACAAATTCTCGCCAGTCCGCCTCTCGCTGTCGGGATTTGGCTGAAAGTTACGCGTGAAAAGAGCGTGGCCTCTTTGATCGAGGACCTGACAAACCGACTGATCGGCAAATTCGATCGTGGAAAGGCGCCGGCCAATTCTCTCAACCAAGACAGACAGCCCCAGATATCCGGCGATCGATCCATCCGCCGCGCGAACAGCTCCGACAATGTCAGTCGCCATGCGTTTGTCGGAGAAACGCGGATGGACGGGGGAAACGTACACTTCACGGGTCGCACTCGCCGGTCCACGCCAAAGTTCGGAACCGAAGTCTTTCCCGATCAGCGTTGGAGTGGACGGGATCGCGCCGATCAGGCGACCACTAGAATCCGCCATGAACATGCCGTCGATTCGCGGGTGTGAGTAAAATGTTGCGCTCAGCCATTGTTGCGCGGCCGGCGGGGCACTGGGGGACGTTAGAATTTTGGCGACTTCGGGAAGGTTCTGATAGTATTCGATGATGCCGCCGGTCCGGCTCAAATCGTCTCCCACTAGGTGACCAATCAACTGCACAAAGGTTTGGCGATCGCGCAGGATCTTCGATTCGAGAGTGTTCGTCAGAATCGTATACGAAACGACCAGCGTGAGAATGGAGGGCACCCAGCCGGCCAGAAGAATCGGGAAGACAAATGTTAAACCGCTCAAAGCGGTAGCGCTCGGTCCTTAATTTGCCTGGAAGATGCATTCCTTTCGCCCAGAAGCTGGTGATAGCATTATCCGTTCGCTTTCCCGCATGGGCAAGGGCCGCGGTCTCGACAAGATCGACCTGGCACCGGGTCCGGAGCCAACGCCGTGGGCGGGCGCGCCTAGCCCGTTTAACGGCCGGGTGGCAACCCTCATTTTCGCTTCTCATTCAGGCAGTCCTTCACGGGCAGAACCGGCATTTTTGATTGACGGACGCGCCGGAAACGCCATCATGTCGCCCTTACTGGCCTTAAATACTCGGCAGCTGTAGACACCTTATGCAAGGAAGCCTCGGTTACATTATTTGGACGATTTGCTACCTCAGTGTTCTGATCTGCCTCTCCGCGTACGGGATTCATCGCTATTTCATTGTTTACCTGTTTTTGAAGAACCGTAAGAGGGCCTCCATCCCGCTGCGCCAGTTTGATCACCTGCCTAAGGTGACTGTGCAGCTGCCTATTTTTAACGAGATCTATGTGGTCGAACGTCTCCTGCGTTCGGTCAGCGAGCTCGATTATCCACGCGAACTGCTCGAGATTCAGGTGCTCGACGATTCGACCGACGACACCCGCCAGATTACTTCCACCTGTGCGGCCGAGTTGCGCCATCGCGGTTACAACGTTGAGCTGATTCATCGCGTCGATCGCACCGGTTTCAAGGCCGGTGCGCTCGCTGTCGGTCTCGAATCAGCTCAGGGCGAGTTCGTTTGCATTCTCGACGCTGACTTCGTTCCGCAACCGGACCTGCTCAAGCGCACGATTCATTTCTTCACCGACCCCAAAGTCGGAATGATTCAGACGCGCTGGGGACATTTGAACCGCGGCTATTCGTTGCTCACCCGGGTGCAGGCGATGTTCCTTGATGGCCATCTCTTGCTCGAGCAAACTGCACGCAGCCGCAGTGGCCGCTTCTTTAATTTCAACGGCACCGCCGGATTATGGAGAAAATCCTGCATCAAAGAAGCCGGCGGCTGGCAACACGACACGCTCACCGAAGATCTCGATCTAAGTTACCGTGCGCAATTGGTTGGCTGGAAATTCATCTTTCTTCCGGACGTGGTCACACCGGCCGAATTGCCTGTCGATATGAATGGCTTCAAGTCACAGCAGCATCGCTGGACGAAAGGCTCCATTCAGACATGCAAGAAACTGCTTCCTACGGTCTGGCGCAGCAAGCTGCCTTTCTCCATAAAACTGGAGGCGACCGGCCATCTTACTTCGAACTTCGCCTACCTCTTGCTCGCGTGTTTATGTGTCCTTCTCCATCCATCAACAGGCGGTCCGCCTCCCGGTTGGATTCGGTCTTTCCTCATTGATGTTCCGATTTTCCTGACCGCATCGGTCTCCGTGGCCGTGTTCTATATTTGTGCGCAGCGCGAATTGCATCCGCGCACCTGGATGAAAGAAATCTTGTTGCTTCCTTGTTTGCTCGGGCTCGGCGTTGGCCTTTCGCTCAACAACGCGCGCGCCGTGCTCGAGGCAGTGTTCAATCACAGGTCGGACTTCACGCGCACGCCGAAGTACGGAATCGAGCGCAAATCACAACCCTGGCGCACGTGCAAGTACCGGCCGCTCAAATCCATCCTGCCCGTGGCCGAAATGGCTTTTGCCATTTATTTCACTTATTTCGTCTGGTTCGCATTAGAACATCGGCAGTTCCTTACGGTACCCTTCCTGCTCATGTTCCAAGGTGGGTTTTTGTATGTCTCGCTCTGCTCTCTTAGGTCATGGCTCCCTAAGATCACCCTTGGCGGCTCGCGTGCCCCCGCCGCAATTCCCGCGTGACAAAAGGGCTTTCATGAGTAAGAAGTCGCCCATGTTTCGTCTCGGCTCCCTCCTGCTCAGCCTATCTTTCGTCTCCGCGCTCCACGCTACCAACGTCGTGGAGATGCCGAATCGCGTTATTGTTAGCGTACGTGATCAAAAACTCATGCTTTTGCAAAACGGCGCCAAGGTCGCCACCTATCCGATTTCCACTTCCAAATTTGGCGTTGGCGATAATTCAGGTCGAATGACTACGCCGCTCGGTCTCTTGCGGGTCGCGAAAAAAATTGGAGATAACTTTCCGCCCGGTGCCGTGTTCCACAATCGTCGCTGGACCGGCGAAATCCTGAAGGCGAATGCTCCGGGACGCGATCCGATTACCACGCGAATCATCTGGCTGCGGGGTTTGGAAGTCCAAAACGCCCACGCCCTGAATCGCTGCATCTACATTCATGGTACCCCGGAAGAGAAGACGATTGGCCGACCTGCGAGCTACGGCTGCATTCGGATGAAAGCATCCGATGTCGTTGCCCTCTATAATATGGTTCCGGTGGGCGCATTTGTGCAGATCCTGCCCGATCGTTTGCCCAAGGCGCCGGTCTTTAAACCGGCGAATGCGGCTGTTCAAGCCCAGCAAGCGGAGTCGGAAAGCTGGATGAACTCCGCGCGTCCGCGCAAGACGGGGTCGAATCCTCCGCATAAGAGTGCGGTCGTCGCGCAAAACATTCCGCGGGCGTAATTGCTTTGCCGCGCCGTCTCGCCGAGGCGGGTCAACCTTGGGGCGAATCACGTCCGTTCGGCATCTTGACAATCTCGCGCGGCTCCACGAGCCTCCTCGCCCACAGCTTTTCTAAATCATGGCCAACACCAAATCCGCCGCCAAACGCGCTCGCCAAAATGTGCGCCGAACACTTCGCAATCGCAGCGCGATCACGCGTCTGCGCGGCATGCAGAAGCGTACACGTAGTGCGGCCAAGCCCGATCCGAACGACGTGCGTGCGCTTATTTCCGCGATCGATAAGGCGGCCAAACGCGGCATTATCCACCGGAACGCCGCGCAGCGACGCAAATCGCGTTTGAACAAAATGCTCGCGGGTGCGGGCAAGAAGTAATCGTCGCGGCTTCGCGGCCGGCCCGTTGCCTGCGCAAGACCGGCATCTCATTTGCGCTTCCGCGCTTGAACGCCCCATGGCGTCGGCTATCGTCGTGATTAACCGAGGTTATCCATGATTCCTGCTGTCCTTCTTGTCATTGCCGCTGTCGCCTATCGCATCGCGGCCGGGCTGTTGATCCAGTCCGGCACAACCTGGTTGTCGAACTTCGCGCCCTTCGCCGCGATCGCGCTTTGCAGCGCCGCGTATTTTCCCACGAAACTTAAGTTCTCTCTTCCGCTCGTCGCGCTCTTCGTCTCGGACGTGATCCTCAATTCGTATTACGGTGCGCCGCTTTTCACTCCATTGATGCTATGCCGATACCTCGCACTCGCGGTTGTTGGGTGCCTGGGCTTGGCCCTGCAAAATCGCGCTTCGTTCAAAACGTTGCTACCCGCGTCGCTTATTGGATCGGCAATGTTTTATGTCATCACCAACGCGTTTGCCTGGTTGAGCGACCCCGGATACGTAAAGAATTTCGGCGGATTGATTCAAGCGCTCACCGTTGGTCTTCCGCAATACAGCGCCACGCCCAGTTGGATGTTTTTTCGCAATTCACTTCTGAGCGATCTCTTTTTCACCCTGCTCTTCGTCTTTTGCCTGAGCTTCGATCGAGGCGCTGAACGCTCTCGCGCGAAAGCGCTGCCGCGCGCTGCGTGAGTGCAATGCTGCCCGAGCAGCGCGACGAAGTCGAGATGCTCGCGCTGATGTTGTTGATCCGGCGTTTTGAAGAACGCGCCAGTCAACAATATCAGGCTCAAAAAATCGGTGGGTTCTGCCATCTTTACATCGGCCAGGAAGCGGTCGTCTGTGGTGCGGTCGCGGCGACGCGAGCTGACGATTACGTCATCACCGCGTACCGCGATCACGCCCACGCGCTCGCGCGCGGAACCAGTCCCGAAGCCTGCATGGCCGAGCTCTTCGGCAAAGAAACCGGCTGCTCACGCGGTCTCGGCGGCTCGATGCATTTCTTCGATCGCCAAAATCACATGTACGGTGGGCACGCCATTGTCGGCGCGCACGTTCCGCTCGCGATCGGACTGGCCTTTGCCTGCAAGTATCGAAATGAGGATCGCGTTACGCTTTGTTTTTTCGGCGACGGCGCGATCAACCAGGGAGCTTTTCATGAAGCGCTCAATCTGGCCGCGCTTTACAAGCTGCCGGTTGTCTTCATTTGCGAAAACAATCTCTTCGCCATGGGCACATCCGTGAAAAGATCGACATCGCTCAAACAGATTGTCGATCGGGCCGAGGGTTATGACATTCCCGGCGAGATTGTCGATGGAATGAACTTTCGCGAAGTGCGCGATAAACTGGCTGAGATCATCACTTCGATTCGCAAAGAGTCGCATCCGGCATTTGTGGAGGCGCGCACTTATCGGTACCGAGGCCACTCCATGTCCGATCCTGCCAGTTACCGAACCAAGGAGGAATTGGAAAAGTACCGACTCGACGATCCGATCACGCGGCTGCGCGCGCAGCTCACGCGCGAAGGCAAATTGACGAACGAACAATTCGATCAACTCGACAAACGTGCCAAAAAGATCGCGCTCGACAGCGTCAAGTTTGCCGAGGAAAGCCCGGACCCGCCGCTCGAGAAGCTTTACGATTACACTTACGCGAACGGAGCGATGGAGTCGGGCCACCCTCGGCCCGTTGAACCAGCGCAAGAACGGCGCGAGGGCGCGCCGTCTCCAGAGAAAGCTAAACCGTGAGAGAGATCACTTATCGTCAGGCGCTCAACGAAGCGCTCGCCGAAGAATTGGAGCGCGATCCAAATGTTTTCCTCATGGGCGAGGAGGTCGCGGAATACAACGGCGCTTACAAAGTCAGCCAGGGATTGCTCGATCGTTTCGGACCGCGACGAATCATCGACACGCCGATCAGCGAAAATGGATTTGCCGGACTCGGAGTCGGCGCGGCCATGGTTGGACTTCGTCCGATCATCGAATTCATGACGTTCAGCTTTTCGCTGGTCGCTTTCGATCAGGTCGTGAACAACGCGCCCAACATGTTCACGATGTCGGGCGGGCAGTTCAACATTCCAATTACTTTTCGCGGCCCGAACGGACCGGCGCACCAACTCGGCGCGACGCATTCGCACGCTACGGAATGTCTTTATGCCAACGCGCCCGGACTGAAGGTTTGCACGCCGGCCACGCCGCGCGATGCCAAGGGGCTTTTGAAAACGGCGGTGCGTGACAATAATCCCGTGCTCGTTCTCGAAGCGGAATTGCTTTATAGCTCCAAGGGAATGGTCGAGCCGCCCGATGAAGAGCTGCTCATTCCGCTCGGGCAAGCGGAAGTGAAACGGGAAGGCAGCGACGTCTCAATTATTTGCTACGCGCAAACTGTGCCGCTCGCGCTCGCCGCCGCGCAGCAACTCGAAGAGGAAGATATTTCCGCGGAGATTGTCGATCTTCGCTCGATCAAACCGCTCGACGAAAAGGCGATTTTCGATTCGGTCGCCAAGACACACCGGGTCGTGATTGTCGAACAAGACCGGCCCTTCTGCGGCGTGGGCGCGGAAGTCTGCTATCGCATCCAGAAAAATGTTTTCGATGAGCTCGATGCGCCGGTTATGCGCGTTTCCCAGGAAGACGTGCCCATGCCCTACAACGAAAAATTGGAGAAGGCCGTGCTTCCGAACATGGACAAGTTAATGGCCGCAGTGAAGAAAGTTTGCTACGCATGAAACAGTTTTCAGGGACCCTCGTCACTCGTCACTCGCCACTCGTCACTTTTCTTTATGCCTGAGATTCAAATGCCCAAACTCAGCGACACGATGACGGAGGGAACCCTTGTCTCGTGGAAGAAAAAGAAGGGCGACAAAGTTTCCGCGGGCGAAGTGATCGCGGAGATCGAAACCGACAAGGCGACGATGGAATGGGAATCGCCGGAGGACGGAACGCTGACGGAGATTTATGTCGAAGAAGGCGGCAAGGTAAACGTCGGCGACAAAATCGCGTTCATCGGTGAAGAAGGCGAAGAGGCGCCGAAGGAAGAGAAGCCAAAGGCCGAGCCGAAAGAAGAAAAGAAAGCGCAAGCGGAAGTGGAAAAGCCGGCGCCGGCTGAAAAAGAGGAAGAAGAAACCGCGCCGCCGCAGGAAAAAGAAAAAGCAGCGAAGCGCGCTGAGCCAAAGGCGGCGCCGGAGAAGCCAAAAATGCACGTGGAAAGATCGATAAGCACCGAGGAGGCGCGCGTGAAAGCATCGCCGGTTGCGCGCCGCGTTGCGGCCGAGCTCGGGGTCGATCTTGCCAGTGTCAATGGAACCGGTCCCGAAGGTCGTGTTACAGAAACGGACGTGCGCGCGGCCGCGAAATCAAAATCCGCGCCGGCGGCCGCGCCAAGACCGACGTCTGCCGCGCCCCAGCCCGGCCAGGGGACGCGCATCAATCTTTCCGGAATGCGCAAAGTCATTGCCGAGCGACTCGTTGAAAGCAAAGCGCCCGTCCCGCATTTTTATCTCAACATCGACATTGACGCCGGACCGCTCATGGCCGCGCGCGCCGAATTGAAATCGGCAGGCGAAGGGGCGGATGCTTCGAAGATTACCGTGAACGACTTTGTTTTGAAAGCGTCAGTCATGGCCGCGGTTAAAGTTCCAAGGGTAAACGCGTCGTTCGACGGCGACGCCATTGTGCAATATGCCGATGTCGATCTTGGCATCGCCGTTGCGATTGAGGACGGACTGCTCACGCCGGTGATTCGCGCCGCGCAAAACAAATCGCTGCGCGAAATCAGCGAGATGGCGAAGGACCTGGCGCATCGCGCGCGCAACAAGCGGATGAAGCCGGAAGAATTTCGGGGCGGCAGCTTTACTGTTTCAAATCTAGGCGGTATGGGCATCGACAGTTTCTCCGCCATCATTAATCCGCCGCAGGGTTTCATTCTCGCCATCGGCACAATTTCAAAACGGCCGGTGGTCGATAGTTCCGAACAAATCGTTGTTGGCCACCGTATGTCGATCTGGATGAGTTGCGATCATCGCGTGATCGATGGCGCGCTCGGCGCCGTGTATCTCAAGGAGCTTCGCCACTTTCTCGAAAATCCGGCGCTCTTATTGGTTTGACCGCGCGATCTTTCAGATTGGGGAGCGCAGGCTGCTAGCCTGCAGTTGCTGGCGGCTCGCCGGCAACACTTTCGCGGAGCGAGCTTCGAATTTTACGTCCA
>Ga0193733_1000499_pt1 | contig 12990 bp, 10 predicted proteins | sample U1s2metaG_FD_145076 | JGI IMG/M metagenome (GOLD analysis project Ga0193733, IMG submission 145076) | Soil microbial communities from a riparian zone of the East river system, Colorado, United States - U1s2 | ecosystem: Environmental > Terrestrial > Soil > Riparian zone | place: USA: East River... | reverse complement strand
TTTAGTCACCGTTTTGATTTCCATTGAGCGCGGAGTCTTATTTGCTGCCCCGCCAGGATTCGAGCCTAGACAAAGATCTTTCTCATAGGCAAATCGGAAAGGTGACTATTCTGCGAAGGAAACAGTGAGACCACTTGCGGAATATCGCGGATCTTCTCGATTTCGTAGTCTGAGAGCCGAGGCAGTCTCGTTTGGTTTAGCGAATTCAAAGCCCAGTGGAAGCGTTCGGCGGGGTTTTTGTTTTTTTCGGCAATCGACTTCGTTGATAGGGATCCACGCTTCAGTGTCCTGTTTCGATTGTGTTGTAGTCACGGCTCTTTAAGCCGTCCGCCCTCGCATCACAACCGCCCGCAGGGCGGTGGCTACAGAAAGAGAAGAGAACCACTGATAACGCGGATGTTTTGAGAATGACCCGCCTTCGCTCGGCTACTCCGAAAGTTTTGACTCATTCGCTCCCGCTCATTTCGACCTGTCGGTTTGCCCATCTATGTCGCTCGCGTCCCCGCGGCTCCATTCGCGAGCAGGCGGGCGTGGCAGGCGAAATAGAAATGAGCAATGACCAGACTGTATCCGTGATATCCGTTTGATCCGTGGTTGTACTCGTCGAGAATCGACATTCGTGAACCGAGGAAAAGGGATTTCCGAGATAGAAGGTAAAGGCGCGATGGGTAGCGCCGAGCAAGGCGGGAGCCGAGCGAGTTCAATCGTGCTCCGATGACAGCCAGTATTCGAAATTTTGAACAGGGCCTTCAGCTGTGCTGGTGGATCCTTCTGGCAGTTGTCATTGCCGTGGTCGTATTCATCCGAATCCATTTGCTTGCAATTCCGCTTGAACGTGATGAGGGCGAATACGCCTATGCGGGCCAACTCATGCTGCAGGGAATCCCGCCCTACCAATTAGCTTATAACATGAAGTTCCCCGGAGTTTACGCTGCATACGCTTTGATAATGTGGATCTTTGGGCAAACCAGCATCGGCATTCACATTGGTCTTTTGATTGTAAACGTCGCCAACATCGTAATTGTTTTTTTGATTGCGAGGCGACTGATAGGTTTGATAGCCGGCATCGCCGCGGCGGCCAGCTACACCATTCTCTCGGCTAGCCCGTCGGTACTGGGACTGGCCGCGCACGCGACACATTTCGTAATGTTGCCGACCCTTCTCGGCGCTCTCGTCTTATTGAAGCCAGTTTTAACAAAGAAGATGGTGTTCGTTAGCGGAATATTTTTTGGAGCCGGCCTGTTAATGAAGCAACCGGCGATATTTTTCATCTGCTTTGGCGCCACCTATCTGTTGTTTCGGGATTGGCGCGCCCGGTTAACCTTTCGTCAAACGCTGTTGCGGAATGCTCTCTTTATTACCGCGAGTGTTCTACCTCTGGCCGGTACCGCATTCTGGTTGTGGCGGGCGGGCGTACTCGCAAAATTTTGGTTCTGGACAGTGCTTTATGCGCGGGAGTACGCCGGTGTAATTCCGATCTCTCAGGGGTCTCGACTATTTTTTGAACAGGTTTGGACCGTTATCGGCTTTGGATGGCCTCTGTGGGCGCTGGCGGCGCTCGGTGTCGCTGCAAGCTTCCTGGACAAAGCCATGCGTAATGCTGCGTTTTTCATTCTGACCTTTATTGCATTTTCAGGACTCGCCCTCTCCTCCGGATTTTTGTTTCGTAACCATTATTTCATTTTTGTTCTTCCAGCGATTTGCTTGCTGGTGGGCGTCGCCACGGCGAGCGCCTCCAATTTCTGTTCGCGGCTGGCGCGGCCACTCAGCTTTCTTCCTCTTGCCATCTTTGTGGTGTGCTCGAGGGTGGCGCTGTCCGGGCAGTTGCCTCTTCTGTCGCAACGTCCGTCCGATGCGGTTCGAATGATCTATGGTGCCAATCCTTTTTCGGAAGCTGTTCGAGTTGCCGAATACTTACAAGGGCATACCAATCCTACGGACACCATCGCGATTCTCGGTTCGGAACCGGAAATTTACTTTTATGCGCATCGGCATTCCGCGACCGGCTACATTTATACCTATGCATTGATGGAGCCCCAGAGGTATGCCGTGCAAATGCAACGTGAAATGATGCGGGAAATCGAGGCAGCGCGGCCAAAATATCTGGTTTTTGTCGCGGTTACGACATCCTGGCTAAAGCACTCGAACTCTGCGACTGAAATCTTCGATTGGTTCGACAGATACTCGGCAGCGGACTTCCGATTGGATGGACTTGTTAATATCGTATCGCAAGAACGCACCGATTATTATCTTCCGCTATTGGTCGATCCACGATCGATCCGCCTTTCGGAATATTACCTTCTGATCTACAAACGAAAAACGTAGTTATGGATCGTTTGCGACTTATGGGTTGCTCAACACTGGTAACCTTTCGTCGAGAGCGCCGCTACATGCAATTCGTGTTCGTTAGCGCGGTTTAAATTAAAGCTGCTTTCCGTTCGCAACTTACATTCTCAACCCGCCTTTGACGTGGCCGGTCATGATTCCGTTGCTGGCGGTGCCGTTAACGGTTCCGTGGTTCCTGGCGCTGAAAATCCAAACGATAGAAACGCACTCGCACAGGTGGCGACTGGTAGTGACTTGCTATTTCTTTTCCGTCATCAGCGGTAATGCGGGCTGAGGCCACCTCACGATTTGCCAATTCATGCTGCCAGTTCGTCGATGCCAGGGCGAAAAAGGACTCGCGATTCTCTACGACTGGCGAGAGCAAAAAGCCGGCGCGAGCCTCCGCAGGTAACAGGCGACCGCTATACATACCTTCCATACGTTCGCTGCGAGTGACAACAGTGAGCCAAACACGTGGTGGCCGATAAAACATCGCGACAATGTTCCCATAGAGCGATCGCCGGACATCTATTGTCACCCAGATCGGGCCTGCCATCATGGACGGAACGGCGATTGGTTCATCGAACCGCGCCACGGTTTCGCTAATCGGACTCAATTGATATCGCCTGGGCGTTGCTGATTTCTCCATCAGAATGTATGACCCTGCCATCCCTTTGATGTCATAACGGGTTAACAATTCTGGCCATGAAAGACTGTCATCCTGGGGCGCAAAGCGGCCATCAATGGTCCAGACATCAAAGAAGATGTGATCGGCTGCCCGGTCGCTGCGAAGGTGGGCCGCATTCATTTCTGCCAGCTTAGGCGTGTAAGCGGAGTAGCTTTGGAAGATAGGCCGTGGCCGGCAGGTGAGACCCGGCGGCAGAGCAATTGTCTGGTTAATCGGATAAACATCTGCGGTGCCATGTATGTCCAGATCGGGAAATGTTCTCGCCCGCAAACCTGCGGCGTACGCGTTATAGGCGCGGAAGGAGTCTCGCCTATCCTCCAGGAACCCGAGGAAAAAATTCGCCGGTGCGAACAGGTTCTGGGCAGTTAACTGTTGGCCAAGAACCGAAGACAATTCAACGCGTGCGTAGCGTTTCAAGCTGAGCGACGCCAGAGGCGTTGCGAAAATGAGTGGCAACACAACTGCGGGAGTGAGCCACTTACTCCTTTGCCAAACGATGCACCACGCAGCCGGCAGCCAGAGCAATGCCGCAAGCAAGAGCAGGTTTGTTGCTATAACTTCATGGCCGTCGTGTCGCACATAACCGTGTTTGAAGGCGGCGAACACAATGAACGCGAACCCAAGCAGGGGAAGAAGTCCGAAGAGCCGGTGCTGTTTGCATACGACATACCCGACCAACGCGCACACGGTCGTCGCTACTCCCCAGAACCGGAGAACGTCCGCTTCGTCCGTGGGTTGCCAAAACATCATGGCTTCCGTGTAACCATTAACGATTTCGGATGCGCCGCGTAGGAACAGGCCAAACCCAGTTAGTTGCTGGCCTGCTAAAACCCAAAAAAAGAAGATGCCCCCCGCAAACGCCAGCACGGTCCATGGAAAGCGACGCTGCCGGAACACATTGTCTGCGGCGATAACCAGGACAGTCACGACCGCAATGGTGAATATGCTGTTCTTGATCAGGCTCAAGAGCGCGACCGATATGACCACTATTGCCTGGGTCCAGGTGAAAGGGCGTTCCTCAACGGAGAAATGCAAGAGCAACAGAAGAAGCGGGTACGCAGTCAGGCGCACATCCGTGTTTGAAAATGGGCTTATGCTGGCCAGTGCAATGACCGCCATCATCCACAACCAACAAACCAGTGGATTTTCGAAGTAATGGGTGACAACGCGCCAGGCTGCCCACCAAAACACAGCGGCGAGAACAGCCCAGACAACGACTGAAACCAAATATGTCGCCGGATGATATCCGCAGTAAAGGAAACCCCACGGGCCGAACGTAGACACGATGTCCCGGCCAAATTGCAGTCGCTCGGCAAAAGCAGTGTGCAGCATTTCTATCCAGGGATCGTCAACAATACTGTAGCCCCGGCCGCGTCCCGTTGGCAGGAAGCGAGAGAAGGTGAAGATGAGGCTGCTAACCGCGGCCAGCCACTTAACCAGAGTTGTGCTGAGGACCCGAAATTCTGCCAAGGTCATGTGGTTAGTCCATCGCTTTTGACCACGGTGATCAGAGCGGCCGCAAACATTGGCCGGATTCATATCGAGCAGCCGCAGGCGTGCGAGTTCGGTGGCTGCTCAGCGGAATTGTTCGGGAGCGAATCACAATCAGAGCCAACATACCGGAATCGTCGCTGCCTCAACGGCTAGCGCAGGCGCAAACGCTAAACGCACGATTTCTTGCGTCAAATACACTGATCAGCTTACAACATGTTCTATTGTTGACGAAGAGATACGCCCGTGGTGCGAAGGGTCATTGCCAGGCTCAAGAAGGACAAGCTAATGCATATTTCATGAAAGATTGTGACAATGGCAACGCGCGCGCGCCGGGTTGAACCCTATGGCGTTTACTCTCGGTCTTCGCTGAATGAAAATATTCATTACTGGGATTTGCGGTTTTATGGGTAGTACTCTCGCGCCGACCTTCCAAGAGATTTCGACGTAATCTCCCTCGGCAGCGCGACGGGCTTCCGCTTTCTTTTGCAGCACAACAGCTCAATTGCCAAGTTAATTAACCTACTACGGCGCTTAACACGCAGGCTCTTGGTTACGCTCAAGACAGTTAATACAACATTTCTTAAAGCGTTGTAGTCCCGCGATCGCGGGAGGCGAGTGGTTCCTCTGAGTCACTTCGAGGCCGCGTCAGAACGTCGTGTTACGGCTTCCACCCTGTCACCACGACAACCGGCAGGTTCTCAAATGGATTGACGCAATTCGTGGAAGGAGCGATCACCACAGCGGAGCGCTGGCAATGAGCTGAAAGGAACTGAGTGACCTGGACACCCCAATAGAACGAGTAAGGCCCAGCGAACCAGCCCCACGGATTATTCGGTGCCTCGCGAATTTCCGGAACCGACTCTTGGGTGAACGGCATGTTCCCTACAAGCCAGACACGATTGCCCGATTGAAGCGTCGAAGTAATCCGGTCGATTACCGGCGCGATGGGGTCCTTTGTTTGTATCTTTGCCTTAAACAGGTCGTAGCGTTGTAGTGTGTAGTCTTCCAATGGCGGAAGTGTTGTCCATGGCGCTGCGGCTTTGTAATAGCGTTCAAATGTCGCGCCACAAAAGAATGGATGGACGATCACATAGTCATTTGGAGCCACCTCGCTGGAAAGACGGGCGGCGATGAGATCTACGTTCGTCTGACGGCATTTCACCGCGGGCAGCTCGAACAGAAAGGCCGTAGCAATGGTTACCACTGCCAGAATCATCGCGGCAAATCGCGCCCAACGCCATGCTGCAAGGAGTATCGTGTCGAGACAGACTACCGAGAAAGCCATCAGCGGCACGTAATGCCACGGCTGCGTCGGCAGAGCCGCTAGCTTTAGAAAGACAGCGTAACCTGCCGCCCCAAGAACGAGGCTGGTGCCCGCAAATAGAATCAGGCCCCGAACATGCTCTGGAAGACGATCGCGGCGCCAGAAGAGGACGGAAATTGCCGCTGCGAGTGCGCCTATCCATAGTGCAACCCAAACCCACGTGAAACCCGTCAGCGGGGAACCGGTCGCGAGAGAGAACTCCTCCCATCCGTGTGAAAAACGATAACCAAGCTTGTACATGACGTACCAATGCGCACGCGCGAACAACGGAATGTAAGGCAGCAACGAGACTGCTGAAGTGGCTCCTACGGCGAAAATTGGAAGCGTGTCGCGCCACCGCCGTTCCACGGCGCATAGCATAAGTCCGCCGCAGCACGCGGCGAATACGAAAAAGGCATTTTGGTAAAGCGACTGAACACTCAGGACTGCTAGCGCCACTGCGCAGCAAAAAGCTGCAAGGCTCGGACGGCAGGCTAAACGCCAGATAACCGCCAGCGTGAGCACCGCCAGGGCTGAGCCCAGACCGTAACCGCGAAGCGAATCTCCTGCGCGGACGATCGTCACATTCAAGCCGGCGAGTGTTACGGCCAGCAGCGGCGCGTCGTTACGCATCGTCCAACTGGCAAACCAAAACGCCAGCAGCAAAAACAACCCGACGTACAAACCCAAGACACGCAAACCAGGGTCCGTATTTCCGAGGCTGGCCGCAGCCGACCATGCGCGCACAACGAGGTGCATGAGAATCGGGCAGGAATCATGAAGCAGGTTTTGCCACACTTCCGAAACCGACGGCAACAGTGAGAGATGCACAAGATCGACTTCGTCCCGCCACAGCCCTCCGGCATTCAGAAAAAAAAGCACATGCAAATACGTTGCGAACAATGTGACCACAGCGGCAGTGATCCAATTAGAATAACGGAGAACTGGCGTTGCCTGGCCGAGGTGTCGAAGACGCGTCATTAATAGTCCGCCGCCAAGGATTGTGAAGCGTCAGTCAGAGTCAAGTGCTCTGGCCATGCGACGATAATTTGAAAGCCTTCGTTATCTTCGTTGTCTTCTGTTCAAGCTCCTAATGGGTCGGAGGAGCGGGTTCGAGGAGATTTTTACCAAAGGCAGCGAAGGCAACCAAGACCGGAATCTTGATCTAAAATCCTTCGCTATCTTCGTTTCCTTCTGTTCAAGATTTTCATCTGCGACGATAATCACCGCGAGTGAGGTGTTTCTCCAGCCACAGATACAAACAGATAAACATGTAACGGCTGCCCATTTCCTTAATCTTCAATTTCGCTATTCCCGTGCGCCGGCTGCGCCAGGTGATTGGGATCGTGGCCCACGAGTAACCGCGGACGATAGCTTTGAGGGGCAGCTCGACAGTGATGTTGAAATGTGGGGAGATTAATGGCCGGCAACCTGCGATGACGTCACTGCGATACGCCTTGAACGCGTTGGTCGTATCGTTCAGAGGAATATTGAAGATTATTTTAAGAAAGAGATTTGCGCATCGGTTCAATAGAAGTTTTGGCTTTGGATAATCAATGGCTCGGCCGCCTTTGATGAATCGGCTTCCGAACACGCATTCGTAGCCTTGTTGCAATGTTTCCCAGTAACGGACCACATCGCGGCAATCATCGGATTCATCGGCCATCATTAAAACCACCGCGTCGCCTTTCATCTCGTCCAAGCCAGCCACGATCGCGCGGCCAAATCCGTGCGGAGCCGGGCTCTGCACTGGCTTAACAACCGGGATGCGGCATTTGATTTCGTTAACAATTTCCCACGTGCGATCAACGCTTCCATCATCTACAACGATGATCTCATGGCGCACGTTATTTAACCGCAGCTCGACATGCAGATGTTCGACCGTTGAGGCGATGCAAGCTTCTTCGTCGCGTGCCGGGATCACCACGCTTAGTACCTCGAGCGGCTTCTTATCCATTGATTTTTACTCGAGTCCCGATTATCCCACATGTGCTTCAGCGTCACCAGTGCAGTGCGACCGATTGCCCTCCCTACGGGGCCTTCTTTTCTTTTATCAGGATTGTCATGTTGAGCGGCGGGCAAATGGTGCTGTGTCTGGTGACATCCACATGGGCTGGTACAGGATTCTAAAACTTCGCCCAATCAATTCGAAAACGTTCTAGTAGTTTCGTGCGGACTCGGCGGATCACAGAGAGATGACGAAGCCAATTGAACGAGAAGACCCGGCGGGTCTTATCATCAATCGTCTTTACGCACTTTCGGGACTGATCTATAATCGCTCGATGCGCACGTTCGTTTGAGACGACGGAACGACAGCTTGCTTTGCGCGGGGCGCATCGGGGATCGGATCAACCATCCACTTCCAACCCAGATGACCGGTTTTGTCGTAGGTCCAGGCTGCGCCACCGCGTTTCCAAATCTCCATTCGCCAGTAATCGCTGTTGGCCGGAATTGCGAATACATACGTGACCGCGGCTGTGATCATTACGCCGCAGAGCATCCCAATCATAAATAAATGTTTCATTTCTCTATTCCCCATCTTCTTCTATTCCCAACACTCCCTCGTTCTACTTTCTTTTGCCATGGTCAGTACGGTAGACTTTGCCGTGCCACCCAGGAGCTAGAGCTTTCTCCCTCTTTTGGATAAGCGCTTTCCTGCACATTCCCCTTATACGAAGGATCGCAGCTCGGCAGCAAGCCGGTTTCATTACTTATTTGCCCACGAATGACGCGAATAGACGCGAACAAATTCCGATAAGAAAAATCATTCGCGTGATTCGCGGGGGATCCTGCCATTGTGCTGAAGTATGACCGAAAAGCGAAGCTGGCTCGTTTTAGTTTAATTAATTCAAAGCGCCCCGTCTCGGCGCGGCGCTTTTGTTTGTGGGAAACTTGGGAGGAATCTCAGTATCCAGAGAAATGTGGCGTTCAGGCCAGCGGAGTCCCACGTGCTGCGTGCCATACTCGCGCGATCTCAATGAACTTCCGGTCAATATTGAGGCGATAGACGATCCGATATGGCCGATAAATGATCTCGCGGAGTTGTGGGTTTCGATATTCGGGAACAATCCGCCCTGCTTCCGGGTGTTGCTGCAAAATATCTGTCCGTCGCATCAATTCATACGCGAAGGATTCTGCGCGTTGAGGATTATCGCGCGCGATAAAGCGAACAATATCGCGCAGGTCGTCTCGCGAAGCAGGCGACCAGATTATCTTGCAAGCCATGTAGCGAGCTGTCGCTTGACCTCTTCATGTGGGATACCTTCTCCGCGGTCAAGTTGGTCGAGGCCCTTTTGGATGGCGGCCAGAAACTCGATCCTCTCAGCTATTTCATCCAAAGAAACTTCATCGGGTAACTCGCTAATCGTTTCCAAGACAAGTCTCTTCTGCGTCATACGCCTAATATGAGACCGGGCTCGCGGCGAAGCAAATTGAACGAGAAGACCCGGCGGGTCTCATCATCAATCGTCTTTACCCACTTCCGAGACTGATCTACAGCTGCTCGGTCCGAACGTTTACGTGGGTTGCCGGCGCGATAACTGGTTTTGCGCGGGGAGCATCAGGGATTGGATCGACCATCCACTTCCAGCCGGAGTGGCCATTTTTATCGAAGGTCCAGGCCGCGCCACCGCGTTTCCAGATCTCCATTCGCCAGTAAGTATTGTTGGCCGGAATTGCGAATACATACGTGACAGCGGCCGTTATGATTACTCCGCACAGCGCTCCAATCAGAAATGTACGGATCATTTTTCTTTTCCCCACACCTCCCTAATAAGGCATCGAAGCTCGGTAGCAAGCGGGTTCCTTTCGTGACTGGTTGAAGGGTTGAAGTGTTGAAGCGGGTTCGCTGTGCTCGCGCTCTCTGTTCGCTGCGGTTTGTTCGAAGCCGCGGATCAACACCCATCGACACGGATGAGCAGAAATGATCCGCCTTCGCGGGAGGCTACGGCCGACAGTCGAATGCCGAATGTTGAGTAACGAAAGGAATGGCCAAGACCGAACCCCAAATGCGTGCAATCTGTGTCATCCGTGGTTGAATCTCAGCTTGGTGTCTATTCGTTGTTGAATCTTCGTCGCCGGTCGACACCGATGCAACACGCGCGAGGTGGATGCAGTTTTCGAATGACAAGTTGAATAAACCGCGAGGCAGCTAAGTCGAACGCCTCGTAACATTTTTATCATTATGAAAAAATTTCTACTTGCATTAAGCATGCTGGCTTTTGTTGTGTCGGCTCTTCCGCAAGCGCGGGGTGCGGACGTTTCGATCGATTTCATTTACGATAATCTTTCCGGGGGGAACTGGATCGAGGCCGAAGGTTACGGATACGGCTGGCAACCGGACGTCGCAGTGAGCGATCCAAACTGGCGCCCGTACGCCGACGGCTACTGGGCTTATACCGACTACGGTTGGACCTGGATTTCTTACGAAGACTTCGGCTGGGCCACCTACCACTATGGTCGCTGGGCGACTCTCGCCGATTACGGCTGGGTCTGGTTTCCGGGAAGCGATCTTGATTGGGGACCGGCCTGGGTCTCGTGGCGGACCGGTGGCGATTACATTGGCTGGGCGCCTTTGCCTCCACGCGGGCTGGGCATCGTTTACGAAGGGCAGCCAATCGGCGCGCGCGTGGACGTTGAATACGATATCGGCCCGCAATACTACAATTTTTGTGACGTTCGTTTTATCGGTGAACCGGTCTTGCGGGATCGGATCTTTCCGCCAACGCAGAACATTACCTACATCACTAACACCGTGAACGTGACGAACATCACCGTTCAAAACAATGTGGTCTATAATTACGGTCCGGATATTAACGTGGTCAGCGCTTACTCCACCCGGCCGATTCAGCGGCTAACGATCGAGCGGGAGGCTGCGACTGATTTGTCCGCCGCGGCTAAATCCGGGGCGCTCACGAAGGTCCAAGGCAACAAGCTCCTAGTGGGGGCACCGAATAAACTGGTCAAGGCACCGCCCAGCGTTGCGCCGCCAGCTGTGAAAGCGAAAGTTGCACAACCAAAGTTCGAACACGGCTGGACTGGTGTTCAGAACAGAGCCGAACTGGAACAGAAGATTAAAACTGAAAATCCCAAGAACATTCCGCCGCCAACTCGTGCGGCCGCGCGGCCAGCGGGCAGCGCGTCACCCGGCATCGGCGAGAGTCCGGCTGCAGGCGGGGCAAGGCCGCCGATTTCGCCGGGCCCACGAGGTAAAGCTGGGCGAACACTCCCAGGCGCGACAGCAGCTCCCGCAGGTGGGTCGCCTGCACCATTTGAGCGAGGGAAACCAACGCTCGGTGGACGGCCGCGGCCCGGAGTCACGGCAGCGCCTCCTGGAGCAGCAGGCCTGTCGCCTGCACCATTTGAACGAGGGAAACCAATGCCCGGTGGACGGCCGCGGCCCGGAGTCACGGCAGCGCCTCCTGGAGCAGCAGGCCTGTCGCCTTCACCATTTGAACGAGGGAAACCAATGCCCGGTGGACGGCCACGACCCGGAGTCACGGCAGCGCCTCCTGGACCAGCAGGCCTGTCGCCTTCGCCATTTGAACGCGGCAAAGGTAGACCAGGCGGGCGACCTCCGTTCCCAGGCGCGACAGCCAACCCGGCTGGAGCACCCGGCGTGACCGCGCCACCGCCACCCTCTTTCCGTCCATCGCCGCCTCCACCGGAACATGGTCGACCACCAGCGCGCAGGCTGGGCGAGAGTCCGGGTCCCGCGGGTGGTAATGAGAATATCTCGCCGCAAGATCGCGGCAACGGACCTGAACGTCAGCGCTTCGGCACTCCGGCGCCAATGGGCGCAGCGGAAGGCCAGCGCCGCGGTGGGGAACAGCGAACGCCACCGACAGTGCGTCCTGACGGTCCGCCGCCTGCGGGCGGACCTCCTGGCGAAGCGCGCGGCGCGAGAGAAAGAGGGCAGGGCGCCAACGCTCAACCTGGGGGACCGCCACTGAGAGGCGGAGGACAAGCTACAGACGAACAGCGCGGCGCGCGGCAGCCAGAGCGCGGCCCTAATCAGCCGGAGCGTGGAGGCAAAAAGCCTGAGAAAGGAACGCCACCGCCGGGTCCACAATAATTCTGGCAGAATTTTTGCAGCGGCTCCGGAACGAAAACTCCGGAGCCGCTTTTTTGTCTGAGTGCGAGGTCCGCGTTATCCCAAAAGCTTTGGAAAGCGTTTCCCGCCGAAGGTGCCATCTCAACGCGAGCCTGGGGCACCGCCCCCAGGAATTCAGGGTCGGATTAAACAAGCGCTGAAAGCGCGACTCATTTCGGTGGTGAATCGCGCTTTCAGCGCTTGGTTTGGATACTATTCGCATTCCTGGGGCGTTGCCCCAGGCTCGTCGAAGAGGAACGCCGTTGGCGTTAAAAGCTTTCCCCAAAGTGACGAGAGCGTCACCGCTACAACAATTCGGCAATCTGCACTGCGTTTAAGGCCGCACCCTTGAGCAGTTGATCGCCTGAGACCCAAAACGAGAGCCCATTTTCAAAAGCGCAATCGAGCCGCACCCGGCCGACCTGGCAATTATCTTTCCCAGCCACGGTGAACGGCATGGGATAACGATTGCTGTGCGGTTCGTCCACCAGTTCCAATCCCGGCGCCTTCGACAAAATTTCGCGTGCTTGTTCCACTGACAATGGTCGCTGAAATTCGGCGCTTACCGCCACTGAATGCGCGCGGTAAATTGGGACGCGAACGCACGTTGCCGAAACGCGGAGAGCTGGCGAATGCATGATCTTGCGCGCTTCGTCCTGCATTTTGACTTCTTCTTTTGTGTAACCGCTCTCGAGAAATGAATCGATGTGCGGCAACACATTGAAAGCGATTGGATGAGGATAAACTCCAGCCTTAGGTGTAACCGAAGCTGGAATCGTCTTGTCCGCCGTAGCTTCCGGGGAGGTGGATGATCCCGGTTTACCGCGAGACTTCGGTCCGCGCACCGCGTCTCTCGTCTGCCGGGTTAATTCTTCGACCCCTCGGGTGCCGCTGCCGGAAACGGCCTGATAACTTGCGGCAAAAACGCGGCGGACGTGAAAGATCCTGTGTAGCGGATAGAGTGCCATCAGCATGACGGTGGTCGTGCAATTTGGATTTGCGATTATCCCGCGGTGGCGACGCACGTCGTCCGCGTTGATTTCCGGAATCACGAGCGGCACGTGAGGCTCCATTCGAAATGCCGAAGAT
>Ga0193733_1000496_pt1 | contig 13021 bp, 9 predicted proteins | sample U1s2metaG_FD_145076 | JGI IMG/M metagenome (GOLD analysis project Ga0193733, IMG submission 145076) | Soil microbial communities from a riparian zone of the East river system, Colorado, United States - U1s2 | ecosystem: Environmental > Terrestrial > Soil > Riparian zone | place: USA: East River... | reverse complement strand
CATCGGGATCGATCTCCGCCACGTCGATTGTTGCGCGCGCACTACCCCGCCGCAACAATCGACGTGGCGGAGATCGATCCCGATGTGGTGGACGTTGCGAAGAAGTTCTTCGGGTTCGTCGAGGACGAGCGCATGCGTGCCCACGTGGGCGACGGACGGCAATTCATCGAGAAGGCTCCCCCGGGAGACTACGACATCATTTTTCTCGACGCCTTCGGCGCACACGACGTTCCGAAACACCTGACGACGCGGGAGTTCCTGCAAATCACGCGCCGGGCGCTCAGGCCGAACGGCGTCGTGGTCAGCAACGTCTGGCGCCCGGCTTCCAACCCGCTGTACGACGCGATGGCGCGCACCTACCAGGAAGCGTTCGAGGAGCTGCTCATCCTGGATGTTCCGGGCGACGTCAACAACATCTTTCTCGCCCTGCCTCGCAGGCAGCCGCTCGGCCAAGGGGAACTGGCGCTGCTCGCCCGGAAAGTATCGACCACGAAGCGCTTCCGTTTCGACCTGGGAGATCTGGTCGAGTACGGGTTCCGGCACGCGCGCGAGAAGAACCCGCAGGCACGCGTGCTGAGGGACGCAGACCGCAGGTAAGACGACTACCTAAGCCGCGACCATGCCGTGCACGCTGAACAGCTGCTCCGGATCGGTCCAGACTTTTTCGGGCGTGAACCCCGCCCGCTTGCCCAGTTCCTGGAACTCGGCAATCGAGTACTTGCAGGAAATCTCGGTATGGATGGTTTCGCCGGGCGCGAAATCGAACCGCCGGCCTGCGACGTGCACGAACTGCGAGTACAGGCTCTCCAGGTGCATCTCGATGCGGCCCATGATCGGTTCGTAGAACGCCCTGTGACGAAAGCGTTTCACCTGGAAATCCGCCGCAAGCTCGCGATTGATCCGATGCAAAAGGTTGAGATTGAACTGCGCTGTCACACCCCTGGGATCGGCGTAGGCAGCATCGAGAGTGGCCTTGTCCTTCTTCAGGTCCACGCCAACCAGCAGGACGCCGCCCGCCCCCGCCATCTTGCGAGCCTGCCTCAGAAAAACGAGCGCTTCAGCGGGAGTGAAGTTGCCGATGGTGGAGCCGGGGAAAAACACCGCTTTCCTGCGGATCGGTACGCCCGCAAACTCGGGCAACACGAGAGGTCGCGTATGGTCGGCGCAGATGCCGACGATATTCAGGAAGGGAAAGCGGCGCGCGAGCTCGTTTGACGAGGCGCGCAGCGTATCGATCGCGATGTCGATCGGAACGTACAACTGCGTCTGCAGCGCCTTGATCAGGATGCGCGTCTTGGCTTGCACGCCGCTGCCGAATTCGATCAGCTGGGCCTCGGGCCCGACGAATTGCGTGATTTCCACGATGTTGCCGCGCAGGATCGCAGTCTCGGTGCGCGTCAGGTAGTACTCGGGCAGCTCGCAGATCGCTTCGAACAGGCGGCAGCCCTGCTCGTCGTAGAAGTACTTCGGCGGAATGCTCTTCTGCGGAAGCGCAAGGCCGGCGAGCACATCCTCGAGGAGCCTCTCCCCACGGGGAAGGAAGCTGTAGAAGCGAACCACCCCGGGCGCCGAAGGCTGCGGGGAGGGTTCCGGCTTCATGCCGATGGCCGGGGTCTAGCCCGGCCAGTCGTATAGTGCGTGGATCGAAGCGAAGCCGCCCTGCAGCGACAAGCCCGCGGAGGTCTGGCGCGTATTGGACCGGCCGGAGGCGAATTCCAGCCATTGACGTATGCGGGTCGCGTCGCCGACACGAGTGTATTTGCCCCAAGAGTCGAGCAGCACGATGATAATCGAACGCTCGGCCAGCGTCACCTGCATGACCAGACACCGCCCCGCCTCGGCGATGTACCCGGTCTTGGACAAACCGATGTCCCAGCGGGAGCTGCGGGTAAGATTGTTGGTGTTGCCGAAGCGCATCGCCCGGCGTCCGATCTTGACCTGGTACGAAGTCGAAGTCGTATAGTCGCGGATCTTGGGGTAGGCGTGCGCGGCCTGCACGAGCTTCGCCAGGTCCTGCGCGGTCGACACGTTGCGGCCGGAAAGCCCCGTGCCGTCCTCGAAGCGCGTGCCCGACATGCCGAGCAACTGGGCCTTGAGGTTCATCGCCAGTACGCACGAGTCTTTTCCGCCTGGGTATGAGCTTGCGATCGCAGAGGCGGCGCGGTTTTCCGAAGCCATGAGGGCGAGGTGCAGTAGTTCGTCGCGCGTGAGCGTGGTGCCGACCTGCAGGCGGGAGTGCGAGCCGCGCAGCCTGTCGACGTCCGCCTTGCTGATCGTCACCGGCTCGTCGGCGTCGAGCTCGGCGTCCAGCGTGACGATCGCGGTCATCAGCTTGGTGAGCGACGCGATCGGCAACTTCGATTCCATGTTCTTGCCGAGGAGAATTTCGCCGGATTGCTGGTCGACGACCAGCGCGGCCTGCGATTTCAGCGCCGGCTGGCGCAGCTCGCGCGCGAACCCCGCGGTCGAAACGACCGCCAGTGCAAGGAGCGACATCGCGATGAACCGCACCCTTCCTCCCGGTTTCTTGTTGGGCCGGCCAGTGTAGCCTTGGCAAAATTAATTTGCAACGAAAATAACAGGATACGCGTGACACTTCACACGTCGTCGCGAAAACGGTCATGAGCCGCCCTGGGAGACCCATCCCTTTCCTCCTTCAAGCTGCCGCCTGCTCGGCCTCCTCTTGTAGCTGCAGAGCCCACATCTGGGCATAAGCGCCGTCTTGCTCGAGCAGTTCCCTGTGGGTGCCGCGCTCCAAGATACGGCCTTGATCCAGAACGATAATCTGGTCTGCGTCCATCACCGTGGAAAGACGGTGAGCAATCACAAGGGTGGTGCGCCCCCGGGCAATCCGGTCGAACTCGGCCTGGATGCCTTGCTCGGTCTCCGAATCGAGCGCGGAGGTGGCTTCGTCGAAGATGAGGATGCTCGGGTTTTTCAGGATGGCGCGGGCGATCGCGACCCGTTGCTTTTCGCCCCCGGAGAGCTTCAGGCCCCGCTCCCCCACTCGGGATTCGTACCGGTCGGGAAGGCTCTCGATGAATTCGTGGATGTGCGCCGCCTTCGCAGCCTCGATGACCTCGTCGGGCGATGCGCTCGGCCGCCCGTAGTGAATGTTGTAGAGAATCGTGTCGTTGAAGAGCACCGTGTCCTGGGGCACGATGCCGATCGCGGCGCGCAGGGACGACTGCGTCACGCCGCGGATGTCGGCTCCGTTGATGGTGATGCGGCCCGCATTGACGTCGTAGAAGCGGAACAAGAGTCGCGCCAGAGTGGATTTTCCCGATCCGCTCGCGCCCACCACGGCGACCTTGCTTCCGGCCGGGATCTCGAAAGACACATCGAACAGGATCTGGCGCCGCGGCTCGTAGGAAAAATCGACGTGCTCGAAACGCACGGTCGCGCTTCCCGCGCCTTTTCCAATGGGGAGCGGCACTGCATCCGGCCCGTCCTGTATCTCCCGGTCCTGGGTGAGCAGGCGGAACATGCGGTCCATGTCGGCGAGCGCCTGCTTGATCTCGCGGTACACCATGCCCAGAAAATTGAGCGGGATGTAGAGCTGGATCAAAAGGCCGTTCACGAGCACCAGGTCGCCGAGCGTCAGAGTCTTCGCCACCACGCCCTCGGCCGCGAGGATCATGAGCAGCGTCACAGCGACCGCGATGATGCAGCTTTGCCCGATGTTGAGGAGACCGAGCGAGGCCTCGTTCTTCACCGCCGCCGACTCGTACTTCTGCAGGTTCTCGTCGTACCGGCGCGCCTCGTATTCCTCGTTGTTGAAGTATTTCACCGTTTCGTAGTTGAGCAGGCTGTCGATCGCGCGCGTGTTGGCCTTCGAATCCAGCTCGTTCGCCCGGCGGCGGATTTCCATGCGCCACTCGGTGATCGACACGCTGAAAGCGATGTAGAGGGCCACCGCGACAAAGGTGACCGCCGCGAAGCGCCAGTCGAACTTGGTGAGAAGAATGACCGCCACCAGGCTGAACTCGAGGATCACCGGGACGATCGAGAACAGCATGTAGGTCAGCAACGTCGAGATGCCGCGCGTGCCGCGCTCGATGTCGCGCGACACGCCGCCGGTATGGCGCTCCAGATGAAAACGCAGGGACAGGCTGTGCATGTGGCGGAACACGGTGAGCGCGACCCGGCGTATCGCGCGCTGTGTCACGCGCACAAACACGACGTCCCGGAGCTCCGCGAACAGCGTGGTCGAGAAGCGCAGGATCCCGTAGGCGGCGAGCAGCGCGAGCGGCAGAACCAGCACGGCGGTCTGCGCGTCCAGCGAATCGACCACTTCCTTCAGGATAAGCGGCACGCCGACGTTGGCGAGCTTGGCGCTGGTCAGGAACGCGAGCGCGATCGCCACGCGGACGCGGAATTCCCACAGATAGGGGACGAGCATCCCGAGCGCGCGCCACTCGCTGCGCTGTTTCGGCGCGGCGGAATCCTTCAGCGGGATGGGCAAGGCAAAGCTGCGGTGATCGTGTGCCATGGGATCGTCATGTTACATGGGGGCGGGGTCGCCGCAAAAACAGCCCGTTTCCTGTCGGCATGACCGGCCACGCGGTCCGTCGCCGCGCCGCAGACCGCGGGAGCGGCGTATCATGCGTATTGCTCAAAAGTGCCCAGAGAACATTCCGGAGGGCCCATGCCGCTCGCTGTCTGGATCGTCGCAGTCGTCACCGTTTCTTTTGCACTTGCCTACCTGAATTCATCGAGCTGGTTCTGGATCGGCGCGGGTGCGGTAGCGCTTCCCGCCGGTCTGGTCGGAGGAGCGTTCGATACGGATACCTTCCTCGTGCTCGCCGGGATATTCGCCTTTTGCAGCGTCGTGTTGGGCGCGGCACCCTTGCGCCGTTTACTGGTTTCGCGCCTCCTCCTTGGCTGGTACCGCGGCCAGCTTCCGGCCATGTCCCAGACCGAGCAGGAGGCGATCGACGCGGGCACGGTGTGGTGGGACGGCGATCTCTTCTCCGGCCGCCCCGACTGGGGAAAACTGCTCGCCGTGCCGCGGCCGAAGCTCACCGCCGAGGAACAGGCGTTCCTCGACAACGAAACCGAGCAGCTGTGTGCGATGGTGAACGACTGGGAGACGACGCAGGTGTATCAGGACCTGCCGCCGCACGCTTGGCAGTTCATCAAGGACAAGGGTTTTCTCGGGATGATCATCCCGAAAAAATACGGCGGCAAGGAATTCTCCGCCACCATGCATTCGCAAGTGATCCAGAAGCTCGGGACCCGCTGCAGCGCAGCTACGGTGCACGTCATGGTGCCCAATTCACTGGGGCCCGCCGAACTGCTGCTCCACTACGGTACCGAGGAGCAGAAAAACTACTACCTGCCACGCCTCGCGAAAGGCCTCGAAATTCCCTGTTTCGGCCTCACCAATCCGCACGCGGGCTCGGACGCCGCGTCGATTCCGGATTTCGGCATCGTGTGCAAGGGAATCTGGGAAGGCCGCGAAGTGCTCGGCATGCGCGTCACCTGGGAAAAGCGCTACATCACGCTGGGTCCCATTTCGACGCTGCTCGGGCTCGCCTTCCGGCTCCACGACCCGGACCACCTGCTCGGGAGCAAGGAAGACATCGGAATCACCTGCGCGCTCGTGCGCAGCGACACGCCGGGCGTCAACATCGGCCGCCGGCACAACCCTCTGAACGCGGTATTCCAGAACGGCCCGAACTGGGGCAAGGACGTGTTCATGCCGCTCGACTGGATCATCGGCGGGCCGAAGATGGCGGGTCAGGGCTGGAGGATGCTGATGGAGTGCCTCGCCGCGGGACGCTCGATCTCGCTGCCCTCCTCGGGGACGGGCTACGCCAAGCTCGCCGCGCGCGCGACGGGCGCCTATGCGCGCGTGCGCAGCCAGTTCAAGACGCCGATCGGAAAATTCGAAGGCATCGAGGAGGCGCTCGCCCGCATCGGCGGCAACCTTTACGTGATGGACGCGGCCCGTTCCATGACCGCGGGCGCGGTGGACCTCGGAGAAAAACCCTCGGTGATCTCGGCGATCGTCAAGTATCACCTCACCGAGCGCGGGCGAGCCGTAGTCAACGACGCAATGGACATCCTAGGAGGCAAGGGGATCTGTCTCGGTCCCAACAACTTCATGGGGCGCATCTACCAGCAGCTGCCCATCGCGATCACGGTCGAGGGCGCCAACATCCTCACGCGCAACCTCATCGTCTTCGGTCAGGGAGCGATCCGCTGCCATCCGTACGTGCTGAAGGAAATGAACGCCGCGCGCGCAGGGGATCTAAAAAGTTTCGACGCCGCGCTTTTCGGCCACATCCGGCACGTCATCTCGAACGAAACGCGGGCCTTCGTCATGGCAATCACCGGATCGCGCTTCGTTTCCGTTTCGCCCAAGGCTGCGCCCCGGACGCGCCGCTACTACCAGCACCTGACGCGGATCTCCGCCGCGCTCGCCTATACGGCGGACATCTCGATGCTCGTGCTCGGGGGGTCGCTGAAGCGCCGCGAAAGGATCTCCGCGCGCTTGGGCGATGTCCTCTCCATGCTCTATCTCGCCTCAGCGACGCTCAAGCGCTTCGAGGACGAGGGCCGGCAGGAGGCCGACCTTCCGCTTCTGCACTGGTCGCTTCAGGACACGCTCGCCCGCGCGGCTGAAGCGCTGCACGGCGTGCTCGCCAACTATCCGGTGCGGTTGATCGGCGCGTTCCTGCGCCTGGTGACCTTCCCGCTCGGACGGCGCTTCGCGCCGCCCAGCGACGCCCTCGGGCACGAGATCGCGCGCCTGCTCATCGCGCCGTCGGCGGCGCGCGACCGGCTCTGCGCCGGCATGTACCTGCCTACGTCTGAGAGCGAACCGCTCGGGTGCCTCGAGGCCGCGCTCGAAGCGACGATCAAGGCCGAGGCGGTCGAGGCGAAGATCCGTGCGGCTCAGAAGTCCGGGGCAATCCGCGGCAGAGGACCCGAGGAGCTCGCCGAGGCTGCGCTCGCCGCGCGCGTCATCGGCGCCGAAGAACTGGCGCTGCTCAAGCGCGCAGCGCAGCTGCGCGACGAGGTGATCCGCGTGGACGATTTCCCGCAGGATCTCGGACTGTCAGAGGCGATCCGGCCCGCGCAGCCGCAACGCGCCGCGGCGTAGTGGCCAAAGACATCTTCATCATCGACGGCGCGCGCTCGCCGTTCCTGAAATCGCGCAACCGGCCGGGCCCGTTCTCGGCGAGCGATCTCGCGACTGCCGTGGGCAAGACGTTGCTCGTGCGACAGCGCTTCGCGCCGACCGAACTCGACGAGGTGATCCTGGGCTGCGCCGCGCCTTCCGTCGACGAGGTGAACATCGGGCGCGTCGCGGCGTTGCGCATGGGCTGCGGACAGAAGGTGCCGGGATGGACCGTGATGCGCAACTGCGCCTCGGGCATGCAGGCGCTCGACTCGGCGATCGCGAACATGCTCTCGGGGCGTTCGAACCTCGTGCTCGCGGGCGGCGTGGACGCGCTCTCACGCGTGCCCCTTCTCTATTCGGACGTCATGGTCATGTGGTTTTCGAACTTCATGGCCGCGAAAACCCCGCTGCAGAAGGCCGGCATGTTCCTGAAGCTGAAACCGACCCAGCTGCTCACCCCCATCATCGGCATCATGAAAGGCCTGACCGACCCCTACGTGGGGCTTCTCATGGGTCAGACGGCCGAGAATATCGCGTACCGCTTCGGGATCAGTCGCCGGGAAATGGACGAATTCGCCGCGGAGAGCCATGCCCGCGTCCTCCGCGCGCAGGAGAACGGCGTATTCAGCGAGCCGCATGACGGTCTGGCAGCGGAAATCGTTCCGGTCTTCGACGACAAAGGCAATCTCTACAAGGACGACGACGGTGTTCGCAAGGACTCCACGGCGGAGAACCTCGCGAAGCTGAAACCCTTTTTCGACCGGAAATACGGCAACGTCACGGCGGGAAACTCCTCGCAGATCACAGACGGTGCGGCGTGGCTCGTGCTCGCGACCGAGGAGGCCGTGAAGCGCCACGATCTGAAACCGTTCGGCCGCATCGTCGACTCGCAGTGGGCGGGTTTGGACCCGGCGCAGATGGGCCTCGGGCCCGTGCACGCCTCGACACCGATACTCAAGCGTCACGGCCTTGAGCTCAACGACCTCGCTGCCTGGGAAATCAACGAAGCGTTCGCGGCCCAGGTGCTCGCCTGCCTCGCGGCGTGGGAGGAAGACAAATACTGCCGCGACGAACTGGGCCTCGACGGTGCGATGGGCGAGCTTGCCGCGGAAAAGCTCAACGTGGACGGCGGCGCCATCGCGCTCGGCCACCCGGTGGGTGCCTCGGGCGCCCGCATCCTGCTGCACCTGCTGCACGCGCTCAAACGCAGGAAGGGTAAGCGCGGCATGGCCTCGATCTGCATCGGCGGAGGCCTCGGCGGGGCGATGCTGGTCGAGGCGCTCTAGTTGTCGTCCCCGCGAAAGCGGGGACCCAGCAGCGTGGAAAAGTCGCCGTGTGTATACATTTTGGCGACCAAGCGTAACGGCACCCTCTACACCGGTGTAACCAGTGATCTCGTCAAGCGCGTCTACGACCACAAGAACGGTTTGGCTGACGGGTTCACGAAAAAGTACAGAGTTCACGATCTTGTTTATTTCGAGCTGCATGAGGATATGCTTACTGCAATCTCTCGCGAGAAGCAGATCAAGAAGTGGAACCGAGCGTGGAAAGTTGAGCTGATCGAAAAGAACAATCCTGCGTGGAGAGATCTGTACGAGAGTATCGTTTGATTCCGAACTTGCGAGCTGGATTCCCGCTTTCGCGGGAATGACAGGTCGAGACCAACATGGCTGAGAATTACCAACACTGGAAGCTCGAGACCGACCAGGACAACATCGTCTGGCTGTCGTTCGACAAGAAGGGCGCCTCCGCGAACGTCCTGTCCGCCGACGTGATGGCGGAGCTCGACCGGATTCTCGACGAGCTGCGCGCGAAGAATCCGCGGGGGCTCATCATCCGCTCCGGCAAGGACTCCGGATTCATCGCGGGCGCCGACGTCGAGGAGTTCACCAAGATCAAGGACGCGGACGAAGCGATGCGCCTGGTCAAGCGCGGCTGGGATCTCTATAACAAACTCGAGGCCCTGCCCTTCCCGACACTCGCGCTCGTAAACGGCTTCTGCATGGGCGGGGGAGTCGAGCTCGCGCTCGCCTGCCGCTATCGCGTCGCGGTGGATCAGCCGGGAACACGCTTCGCGCTTCCCGAAGTGATGCTCGGCATCCTTCCGGGCTGGGGCGGCGTCAAGCGCCTGCCGCGCCTCGTCGGCCCGACTGCCGCGCTCGACATGCTGCTCACGGGCCGGGCCGTGGATGCGCGCCGCGCGAAGCGTTTGGGTCTCGTGGACGAGGCGGTGCCGCCGCGCATCCAGGAGAACGCCGCGCGCATGATGGTGCTCGAGGCGCCCCGCCCGAGAACGCTGCCCCTCTTCCAGCGGCTGATGAATTCCGGCCTGATGCGCCCGCTCGTCGTTCATTTGGCGAGAAGGCAGCTTGCCTCCAGGGCCTCGCCGGATCACTACCCCGCGCCTTACGCGATCCTCGAGCTGTGGCGGAAATACGACGGCGATCCGTTCGCACCGCGACCCGAGGATCCGGCCTCCGTCATCGGGCTTCTGGAGGGCGACACGGCGCGCAATCTCATCCGCATCTTCTTCCTCCAGGAGCGCTTGAAATCGCTCGGGAAGGACAGCGACTTCAAGGCGAAACACGTTCACGTGGTCGGCGCGGGCGTCATGGGCGGAGACATCGCCGCCTGGTGCGCCATGCGCGGCCTGGCGGTGACGCTACAGGACCAGTCGCCCGAGCGCCTCGCGCCGGCGATGAAGCGCGCGGCCGAGCTTTTCAAACGCCGGCTGCGCGACAAATCCCGGATTCGGGACGCGCTCGACCGGTTGATTCCCGACTTCGCCGGGGACGGAGCGCGGCATGCCGACGTCGTCATCGAGGCGATTTTCGAGAACCTGCAGGCCAAGCGCGAACTGTTCGCGAAACTCGAAGCGCAGGCGAAGCCGGAGGCGCTCCTCGCTTCGAATACGTCGAGCCTCAAGCTCGCCGACATCGGCGCGAAATTCAGGAATCCGTCGCGCCTCGTGGGAATCCATTTCTTCAACCCCGTGCCGCAGTTGCAGCTGGTCGAAGTGGTCAAGGGCGCGGTTACCGACGCGGAGATCGCGAAGCGGGCGGCGGCGTTCGTGCGGCAGATCGATAAACTGCCCCTGCCGGTCAAGGACTCGCCGGGCTTCCTCGTCAATCGCGTGCTCGGTCCTTACATCGACCAGGCGCTGCGCATGGTGGACGAAGGCGCCGCGCCGGAGACGCTCGACGCGGCGGTCACGGCGTTCGGCATGCCGATGGGACCGATCGAGCTGGCCGACACGGTGGGCCTGGATATCTGTCTCGCGGTGGGGAAGGAATTGGCGGGCGAGCGCGCGGAACCTCCGAGGAAGCTCGCCGAGCTTGTCGCCGCGGGAAATCTCGGCAAGAAAACCGGCCGCGGCTTCTACGTCTGGCAGGACGGCAAGGCGCGCAAAGGCGCCGCGCGCGGCGTTACGCACGAACTCACAGAGAAGCTCATCGCGCCCTACCTCAAGGAAGCTCAGGCCGTCGTCGCCGAAGGCATCGTCGCCGATGCCGACCTCGCCGACGCGGGGCTCATCTTCGGTACCGGTTTCGCGCCCTTCCGCGGCGGACCACTGAACTATCTGAAGAGCAAGGCCGGAAATTCCTTGAGTCTTCGCACGCGGTGACATTGCGGTAAATAAGTCACATTTTTCGGGACGTTTGCCCTTACGCGATCGGCCGTGGGAGAATTTTGATTCCTGGCCAGGGAGGGTCAAGGTGGCTCCAATACCAACGGTCTGTGCGTTGCGCAGCCGCTTGCTCGCAGCGGCAGCAGGATCGCTGCTCGCGCTGTGCGCGAGCCCCGCGATTGCGCAGGCGCCGACGAAGCCGCAGCCTCCCAGACCGCAGTCTCAGGCGCCGGCCGCGCCGCAATCTCGACCACCGATCGCAGCGCCCTCCAAGCCGCCGGCTCCACCGCGATTCGCGATCCAGCGTTTCCTCGTCGAGGGCAATTCCATTCTCGCGCAAGGCGAGCTCGACCGGATTCTCGCGCCGTTTTCCGGAAAGGACCGCGACTTCGGAGACATTCAGCGCGCGCTCGAGGCGCTGCAGGATGTCTACACCGACCGCGGCTACAACGCGGTGCGCGTGAGCGTTCCCGAGCAGGACATTCGTTCGGGCGAGGTGCGTTTGCGCGTGGTCGAGGCGCGAATCCGGCGGGTGCGCGTGCAGGGGAACGGCTTTTTCGACGAAAAGAACGTCAGGGCCGGCCTGCCTTCGCTGAAAGAGGGCACCTCTCCGAATACACGGGCGATCGGCCAGGACGCTCAGCTCGTCAACGAGAACCCAGCCAAACAGGTGAGCGTGGCGCTGCAGGCCGCGGACGACCCCGGCCAAGTCGACGCGACCGTTCGCGTCACGGACGAAAACCCCTCCAGGATCTCGGTGTTCGCGGACAACACCGGCACTCCGAAGACCGGAAACTTGCGCACCGGCGTCGGCTATCAGAACGCGAACCTCTTCAACGGCGACGACGTGATCAATGCGCAGGTGCTCACCTCTCCGGGCCATGCCTCCGATGTGAAAGTCTTCGGCGCCGGATACCGTGTGCCGGTATACAAATTGAGCGGCATCGTCGATGTCCTCGCCGGGTATTCGAGCGTCAATTCGGGCACCGTGCTGGATTTTTTCACCGTGTCGGGCAAAGGGACGGTCTTCGGACTTCGCTATACGCAGCTGCTGGGGCGCATCGATACCTACGAGCATCGTGTCGCGCTCGGATGGGATTACCGGGCGTACAAGAACAGCGTCATTTTCGCGGATGTGGACGGGTCACAGGTTCCGGACATCACGGTCCGGCCCGCCTCGCTTACCTACAGCGGCCGCGCCTCCCAAGTCGGCCGGGATCTGTCCTTCAACCTCTCCTACTCGCACAACATTCCCGGGGGCAACAAGGGTGACCAGGCGGCCTTTGATGAGCCCAATCTGCGCGCCGGCGCTTCGGCCAAGTATTCGATCTGGCGCGCGGGCGCTGCTTTCTCGCAGCTGCTGCCATCCGATTTCCTCATGCGCGCGGCCCTGAACGCCCAGCAGACCAAGGACCTGCTCATCCCCGGCGAGCAATTCGGGATGGGTGGGGCGGACAGCGTGCGCGGCTACTATGAGCGCGAGACGGCAAGCGACAACGGAACGCGTTTCTCGCTCGAGGGCTATGGTCCGGATTTCGGGACGGCGATCGGCAGTGCCTGGAAAGTTCGAGCGCTGATTTTCGTCGACATGGCACGTGGTCGCGACAATCCGCCGGCGCGCGATCTCAATAACGCCACCAACGGCTTGGACAGCGTCGGCATCGGCCTGCGCGCGAACCAGGGCAAGTCGTTCGCGTTCCGGCTCGATGTGGCGCGCGCCACCCAGGACGCGGGGACCCGCATCAAGGGAGACACCCGCGTGCATTTCGCTGCTGCTTACAGCTTTTGAGGCGGACCGCCTGTGCGAAAAGTCACATTCCGAGCCCGCAACCGAGGTCTAGAATGAGTTTCCCGTTTGCTGCGGGAATGAAGTCTATCGGAGGGATAGCCATGTCGAATGCCAAGCCCAGGCAACGAGGCGATTTCAAGCCCAAGCTGATCGCGCTATCGGTGGCCGCGTGCTTCAGTCTTTCCACCGCGCAGAGCCTCGCCAATCCCACGGGAGGCACGGTCAGCTCGGGCAGCGCGAGCTTCGCCAGCTCGGGCAACACGCTGACGATCACCAACAGCGCCAACGCCATCATCAACTGGCAGAGCTTCTCGATCGGCGTCAACGAGATCACGCGGTTTCTGCAGTCCTCGGGGTCCTCCGCGGTGCTCAACCGCGTGGTGGGCGCGAACGGAGTGATCCCGCAAAGCGTGATCGACGGGGTGCTCGCCTCCAACGGCCGGGTGTTCCTGCTCAATTGAGCGGCATTCTG
>Ga0193733_1000493_pt1 | contig 13104 bp, 13 predicted proteins | sample U1s2metaG_FD_145076 | JGI IMG/M metagenome (GOLD analysis project Ga0193733, IMG submission 145076) | Soil microbial communities from a riparian zone of the East river system, Colorado, United States - U1s2 | ecosystem: Environmental > Terrestrial > Soil > Riparian zone | place: USA: East River... | reverse complement strand
ATGGAAGAACGACCGGCTTACACAGTGGCGCTGATTCGTAAATTTCTCGATGGTCCGCCAGGTGCCAGTTAATCGGAGCGCGCTGAACTCCACGATATGCGTCCGAGAGTTGCCCGACATGGCATGGGGAACAGCCGACTCGCGGACCGAGGCCGTCGGCCGGAGCGAATAGTTAGCCCTTGCACACGACAAGTGGGTGCACGGCCGGAGAGCTGGCCCGGGAGCTCATCTCCATCTATCTCCAGCCTTCTTTGCGTAATCTGTTAACCGGGGCCAAGGAATAACAATCAAAGTCAAAAACAACCTCGATAACAAAGGGTTTGGTAAGATTTGTTGATCGGCCGGCGGACGACAGCGGGAGCGCAAGTGCAATTAACCATACTGATTTGCAATGGGTCCCACGCTCCTTCGTGCTTTATAACCCCGGCCATACAGACAATCCCAGCCCACGAAGTTAAGCAGGTAAAAAAATCTCATTAGATGAAGACGGGAAGTTGAAACTGTTTCAGGCATTGTGCGACGCCCTCTCTTCGGGTATTGGTGCGGAAGCCGGCACCATTTAGGCTGGCTCCTTGGGTCCGCTGCTTGGCGCTCCAAAGCCAGCGCAACGTGAGCGCATGCCCTGGCGGAACTTCTCGCGCTCCTCGGGCGTCATCCGCTCCCAGCGCTCGGCCATTCGCCGCCGAAAATTGGAGCGATGAAAGCCACGACCACCAAAGCCTCCGAACAGAATCCGGCAGAGAGCCAGCAGTCCGACAGCCTGCCAGAACGTAATTTGCCGCCATCCGAACAACGTCGGCAGCAGCCAGTTCCACAGCTGCAGCACCACTTCGCCTCCAATCGCGATGAAAATCACGATCATCAGTGGGGCCAGAAAAACCCATCTCTTTCTCATGTTGTCTCCCCTCATTTCTTCGTAAACTCGTCGTGAATGCTCTGCAATCGTTCGCGCAGATGAAGCACCGCGTAGCGCTTGCGCGAGAGTAGGGTGTTCACCTTTACGCCGCTTTCTGCCGACAGCTCTTTGAAGCTGCGCCCCTCCAGTTCGTGAGCGACGAATACTTCACGCTGCTCGTCGGGCAGTTCGCCGAGCGCTAATTCCAGCTCGTCAAGAAGCCAGTTGCGGACGTAGAGAGCCTCCGGCCCGGCATCGGGCGATGGCAACAGATCTTCCATCTGCAGCAGCTCGCCGTCTTCGTCCTCAACCGCTGCGTCGCTGAAGGTCTCTGGACTCTTCTTGCGGAAAAGGTCCGTGATGCGATTGCGCGCGACCCGAAAAAGCCAGCCGGTCACGTGCTCAATCGGCATCAGCAGGCGATTGGCTTCCACTAGTTCGTAGAAGACCTCCTGGAGAAGATCTTCCACGTCGGCTTCGTTTGCCACCCGCTTGCGGATGAAATTGCGCAGCCGGGATCGTTCTTCCACGATGACTTTGGAGATTTGAGGTTCTTGCTCGGTCATCAAGGTGATGCTCGACGGCTCATCCATCCCTTCCTGTAGACGAACGGCGGCCGTAAATATTGTAGAGATTTTGCATCGACGGAAAGGGGGTGGACGCCTCTGGGAGGGGCAGGTGAGTTCGGCCCCCGTTGTCGTCTTTTGCGTTCCGTTTGCGATATCTCAGTAGGGCGCAACCGAGGTGGCGGTGAAAAATCACCTCCGATAGCCCCAAAAACGTCCAAGGAGAATGAATCAACAGCACTTGTTAAGCAGTAGCTGCGAAAGGTTATCAATGGGTCGCGGTTGACGATCTCTCAGGACCCGTCGACGCATCAAGGCCGCCCCGGCCATCAAACTTCCGCACTTAATGATTGGAGATCGTATGTCTTCGTCACAATTTACAACCTCTCCTCCCCAGGTCGAGTATGCTCTGGGCCATTCTTCTCGTGAATTGGACCGTCTCAGTTTTCAAGGCGCGGTATTCGCACCGTTCACCTGGCAGCTTTTTACTCAGGCAGGAATAATACCGGGAATGCGCGTCCTCGACGTCGGTAGCGGCAGTGGAGATGTGAGCTTTTTGGCTGCCCAACTGGTGGGCGAGGGCGGGCACGTCCTAGGGGTAGATCGATCTCCGGCAGCAGTGGAGAGGGCCAGAGAGCGTGCAATTCGCCACAACCATCTCAATGTTGCTTTTGTCGAAGGCGATCCTGCTGCAATGCAGTTCGATCAGCCTTTTGACGCGATCGTCGGGCGCTTCGTGCTCATGTATCAGGACGATCCGGTCGAGAGTCTGAGAAAGATGACACAACACCTTCATGCTGGTGGTTTGGTGGTGTTTCAGGAGGTTGATTCGAGCGCATGCCGCTCCTGGCCAGCAGTTTCTGCTTTTGACGAAGCAGCGCGGTGGCTGAGCGAGGCATTGCGGGGCAGCGGGGCTCGGCCCGAACTCGGATTAGAAATGCATTCGTTGTTCCTCGATTCCGGTTTGCCCGCACCAAGCATGCGCGTGGACGCCGTGGTCTCTGGCGACGCGGAGAGTCCTGTGTACGAACTATTGGCCGAGGCGGTGCGAAGTTTGGTACCCACTCTAGTGAAACTTAACATTGCTTCGCCTGCGCATGTACGGATCGATAGTTTGGCCGATCGCATTCGCCAAGAGGTCGTGGCCAGGCGAGCTGTTGCGATGTCGTACGGACTGGTCGGGGCCTGGGCCAGAAAATCGGTCGCTCACGACATGGGAAGATAGTTAGCCAGTTCGAAAGGGGTATGCGCCGCTCGGCCTCATGCCCCTTGAATCTAGGAAAAACCAGAATCCATTTTAAAGAGCGCCTAGGGTAGAACGGTCGCCGCTCAAGACAAGCTCCAAGCTGCGAACGCGAAACGTTTTGCGCTGTTTCGTCGCAGTCGAATTTGGCTGCTCAATCATGGCGAGGATATCCTGGACCGCTACAAAGTGCCCGTGCTTCCAGAGAGTGTCGTCTTAGGCCCGACTTTCCTCATCCAGGGCTTGCGACTGGCTCTTGGACAGCGCGCTCAGCCTCTTCTGGTCACAGAAAACCATGCACAGGTATTTCATTGCTGCCTCCGGTTTCTACTGCTCGGTACGTAAGATAGTTGCTCGGGAGAGTCCAAAAGGGACAATCGATAGGGACAATCGATCTTGAAATTAAATCCGTCCACTTTTCGACTACAGTTCAGAGCTGTGGAGGTAGGCAGGAACTGGCGCCTCTCAGCCTGGCACGGATTAAGATGTGAAGTCGTCCGATGTCCGGGTCGGCATGCCCTCTGTGAGTCGGGCGGCTTGGGTGATGAGGCAATTCCGTTTGGGCAGGCTCGCTGTCCTGCCAGCGGCAATGCTGTAGCCTGCAATCGCGGCCCGATGGTCGGTCGACTGTCGGGAACAAGCAAAGATGGATTTCGGAAGGAGTCATAGACGATGAGGTCAAAATGGTTTCTCGCCCTTCTGGGTACCCTCAGCTTTGCGGCTCTCTCCTGGTGCCAAGATTTGAGTGAATGGACCGATTCGTATGTAAAGGGCGTCGCTCCTGCCAAACACTTTCGTGGGACTATTGTGGCCGAGCGGAACGGTCAAGTTCTCATCGAGAAAAGTTATGGCATGGCATTCGAAGAATGGCAAATCCCAGACTCTCCGGAGACAAGGTTCGAGATCGCATCACTAAGCAAGCAATTCACCGCAGCTGCAATCCTGCAGCTGGCAGACAGAGGCAAGTTGAATGTCGAGGATCCAGTCAGCAAGTACTATCCGGAAAGCCCGTCAAGCTGGAAGGGTATGACGATCCATCACCTTCTGACGCACACCTCTGGGCTCCCCGAGAACGAATGGGAAAACTTCTACAAAGGTAAATGCACGCCCTACACAACAGATGAACAGGTTAAGACGTTTCGCGATCGTCCCTTGGGCTTCCCGCCAGGTACCTCATGGCAATACAGGAACACGGAGTACTACCTGCTCGCTTTTATCATCGAAAAACTTTCTGGAGAGTCGTACGCAACGTATCTGGCGCATCATATTTTCGAACCCTTGAAGATGGCTCATTCGGGGTTTGCAACGATGGCAGCCATCGTGCCACAAATGGCAGAGGGATACACGCGCGAGGGTGATACTCTGCGTCACCGGGAATATTTTGACCGTAGCATGGAAACTGGCGCGGGAGGAATCTACACGACCGCAGAAGATCTGCTGCGCTGGAACAAGGCTCTGGATTCACCGGGGTTATTAAGTGCGCATGCGCTTGAATTGATGTTCACAGCACACCCACCTGGTAACTACGGTTACGGCTGGTTTGTTGAAACGTCGCCGCGTCGAAAGATTTATCACGAAGGTGGGGATCCTGGATTCGTGGCTTTCGAGGCGCGCTATCCTGATCAACATGTCGTCATCGTTGTCTTGGCGAACGAGGACGATTCTCCGGTCAGGGATATTGCAGGTGCGATGGCAAAGCATCTGTTTGGTGACTGAAGACGACCCTGCGCAGCTTTGCAGAGAACGATCCTGCCAAAGATGCCTTACTACCAGTGCGGGAGGGCCCAGGGAATGCCACCGCCAACAAAAGCCAGCAAGTAGATAGCGATAGTGTTCGTCTATTCCGCTCTCCAACTTCTTAGCGCCGGTGTCATATCCCTACTTTTTATAGAGGTCTGGAAATTGCTCGCGGAGGTGTTCAACTTTGGGCGCGTCATTGCGGGCAATGTAAGGGTCGTCAGGATGAAACCTGGCGTAATCCTGATGATAGGCCTCGGCTGTGTAGAATGTTTTCAACGGCACTACCTGCGTCACAATTGGGCGGGGAAACAATCTTGCTTGTTCAAGCTGGGAGATGTAAGCCTCTGCGATATGCTTTTGTTCGTCATCGGCGTAGAAAATCACCGAACGGTACTGGCTGCCGGTGTCCGGGCCTTGACGATTGAGTTGTGTGGGGTCGTGCACCACAGAGAAGAAGACTTTGAGGAGTTGCCCATAGGAAATCTGCGCCGGGTCGAAGGTTATCTTCACCGACTCCGCGTGGCCGGTCTCTCCCGTGCTCACCTGTTCATATAAGGGCGACGCCACCGAACCACCCGAATATCCCGAGATAGCATCTTTAACGCCCTTGAGATGCTGGAAAACGGCCTGGACTCCCCAGAAGCAACCCCCGGCGAGCGCCGCACTTTGTTTCCCCTTCTTCGCCGCCAGCGGGGCATCAACAACAGGATCAGGAAGAACGCTGCTGCTCTCGGCAGCGTTGGCATGGTTCCAAGCCACCGAACCAGCAAAGATGAGAATCGCAATCAGAGCTACGAGCCTACTGACTGCAGGAGAATTCTTGACGTCACAATTCATCGCCAGACCTCCTCCTTATTTGACTCGGACAAAAGAATTTAATTTCTTCGCGCTGTACTACCGCGATTTGCCAGAGTCCAAAGGACTCATTGAATCCGATGGTAGCTTCATGCTCTCCCGATTTGTTGAATATTGCAGTGTAGTCACTCACCATGATCTCGTTCTTGGCCCATTCATTCTACAGTTCGGCGGACCCGTTTGAACGCGTCAAAATGCTGTAAGCTATTCGGTCATGGGTCGATCGGAAGAAGCGCTGAGCAGTGCCTTGTCGGACGCCCAAGTTGCGTGCGGGGCGTAAAGCCCTGCCACCCTCCCATGAGAACCTTTCAGACCTTAGTTCGGGGCGTCAATCTCGATCCGCAGACTCGTTGCGAGCACTATCGCGGACCAACTGACATTGTGGCGATCAAGATGAAGTGTTGTGGCGTCTACTATGCCTGCAAAGATTGCCACGCCGCGCTCGCCGATCATCCGTTCGAGGTTTGGCCCGAGAGTGAATGGGACCAAGCAGCAATACTCTGCGGGGCTTGTGGCGCACAGCTAAGCATCAACCATTACCTGCAGAGCAAATCTCGGTGCCCTGCTTGCCGCGAACTATTCAATCCTCGGTGCCGAAACCACTATCATCTTTATTTCGCAGTCCCAAGTCTGCAAGCCAACCTCGACACTTGATTACCTGGCTACTTCTTTCTCTTGATGTGAGAGCTGGTGTCGCCGCCAAGAGTGTGAGGTCGCTATACTGACCGAGTGACTCCTAGCCACGAGCTTTTGTCGGATCTCAAGAACATCGTCTCGACAATGGTGAATCGTGAACGTGCGCTTCAAGAGGTTGCCGACCTCATACGGAACCACGCCGGTTATCGCTGGGTAGGCCTGTATGACGTGGATCACAAGGCTGGAATTGTGAGGAATGTGGTCTGGAGTGGTTCGGGGGCTCCCGAATACCCCTCTTTTCCGCTCACCAGGGGGTTGACCGGTGCCGCAGTTGCCCAGCGACAAATCGTCAATGTCGGTGATGTCTCAGCCGATCCGCGGTATTTGACCGCTTTTGGTTCAACACGCTCCGAAATCATTGTTCCGGTGTTTGATCGAGAGGGAACGATCGTGGTTGGCACGATCGACGTGGAGAGCGAAGAACTGAATGCCTTCAACCAGGGCGGGCACGACCTTTTGCGCGCATGTTCCGCGGTAATTCAACCACTCTGGGAGCGCTGACCCAGAATCTGAAACCTTCTCACTAAACATGCTCACATTGTGGGCAAAATTGTGGCAGCTGCGCCGGGCGTGCCCTCGCAGTGATGGGCTTGCGCTTGTAGTCTCGGTTCAAACAAAACGACCGTTTTGACGCGAAATGTCCCCAAAAAACCGACGAAAAACCGAAAGATTTCTTCCGATTCTTCCGCCGCGAGATTCTGGAACGGTGGCTGTAACTTCCCAGAGCCGAAACCTGCGATCAGGGCAGAGCCGGTGAGGTAGGTTCTATGTATGGAACGTTCATCGAGCCTAACCGCCCGGTTATGACGTCTTCGACCAGCAGCCGGACAGCGACCGTGCCAACTGCTGGCGCGACCACGAAGGTGTGAGAAAACCGGTGTTGCACCTGGACCGCCACGAATTCTTTCTCGGTTAGCCTCCGGCTAATCGCATTTTCCACAAACTGCAAAGGCTTTCCGTTTTTGTTAAAGGTACATACGGCCACGTTCAGGGTTAGATCGCGTGAACCATCACTCGCAGGAGTAAAGCTGATGGTCTCCGGATCCACGGCCACCAAATATTTCACTCTTCCGGCTTTATCAGTGGGAATCTCCTTGGCCATCATCAGGATCGATGTGGAGGTTAGTGGATCCACGCACGCGGCCCATTCTAGTCCAGCTCCGCCTTCCTTCTGGTCTTTGCCCACTGGCACGCTTTCGACGCTAGCGTAGTAGCCTTGGCGATATGCGAGACTTCCCGACTGTCTGGTTTTGACGATTATTCTGTGAAATTCGCCGTGCCATGCACCAGTATTCGGATAATATGCGATCTCGTAGAAGGAGCTGCCATCCTCCACCGCCTTTTTCACGCAATCGCCAAGATCGTTGTCGCTGGTGCAGACCTTGCCGCCAGTTTGCCGGGCCAGTTGCTCCATGGCCAGCCGCCGACTCTTGCGCGCCTGGTCTTCGCGGTTCATCGCACTGATCATGGTGGCAGGGTCGCCTCCGCTAGAATTTCCTGCCTGAAAAAAAGAGTAAGTCTCTACTCCTGCCGGATCGATCGGATAAACTGCGACTTTGGCATCCGCGAGCGCGTTTGTAACCGCCGCAATCTGCGATTGATAGTTGCGAATGCCGACCAATCCGTGGCCAGACTCGGGACCGATAGAAATGGGGAAAGACGACGAAATCCAGAGTAGATTTTTTCTTCCTGGATAGCCGGCAATGTAGCCTGCCAGGGCCTGTAGGGCGGCCAGGGTGGTTTTGACCCGCACGTCCAAAGAGTAGGCGAAAGTTTCCTGTTCAAACCGCAGGACGGAACCTTGCAATTCTGAGAAACCGGGACGACCTTCGAGAAACGCCGACGTCGAGTCCGGATCGTCGCCCGGGTTAATCTGGGTCTGGTTGGGTAGTCCTCCAGTAGCTGTTTGGAGGGCGCTCTTCAACAACTTGGGATCCGTGGTGAAGTTCTGGACCATCCGTAACCGTCTGCCCAACAAAAACACCGCCACTGGGATGTCTGCAGGGATGGAGGCCAGCATCCGGGCCATCTGAATATGTACCTGCGCGTGTGAAGCGAAATCTGTGTTGATGCCATCCACCAGCAAGGCGGTGGAAGGTACTGGGACCTTCTGCTTGCTGACGAGGTTGGTGTAGACGCCGGAAGGCACTTGCAGGTCGCCTTTACTTTGTGCCGCAAGCTGGGAGACACTAACAGCCTGCAAGGCCGCGATGTTCTGCGCATACCGCTTACTCTTCGGAGGAACCTGCTCGAATACTTGGAAGTCTCTCGAGGTAAGCCCAGGGATAAAATGTCCGCGATGATCTCGGGCTACAACCTCCACCGTGACCATGCGTGTGGAAACTTCAAAAGTAACCACGGGTCCCTGGGGACTGCTACTCCCGCCCGTAGCTGATGCCATCTTGGTCGCTTGCCCATGGGCGAGAACCCCAAACACAAGAACTAGGATGGATTGACCCAGCGCCTTCATCGAGCGTGCTCCGGTGCCCTTTAACTTGAGGTCCAGAAGTTCTAGTAAGACTCCAACGTGACGGGCGGCGGGTATCTTCACTGCGTCCTGTAGTTTTCGACGATGACTTTGAATCAATTTCCTTATTCCACTCGTCTGTTTAAATTAGTTCAATCCTAAACCGCCGAAAGCGCTAGTTCCAAACCCGGGCACCCAAAAAAGAAAGTTCGAAAAATTGTCTGCGCCAGGGCCGACCATTATTTTCAATCGCTGATATCGCCGGGTGGTGTCGCCTTTTCTCAGGTGAGGTTTTGCCGCAAAGTTTGGCGTTCCAGTTCCCCTTCCCACCGCGCCAGAACTAGAGTCGCAACCCCGTTGCCGATCATGTTGACCAGGGCGCGAAACATACTCAGGAAACGGTCGATGCCTAGAATCAACGCCATGCCTGCCACGGGAATGGTTGGGATGACCGAGAGCGTCGCCACCAGGGCAATGAACGATGCGCCCTGCACGCCGCTCGCCCCTTTCGATGTCAAAACCGCGACCGCCAGGATGGTCAACTGCTGGGTCAGGGTGAGTTGTGTGTTTGTGGCTTGCGCCACGAACAGAGCGGCCATGGTCATATAGAGGCTGGTGCCGTCGGTGTTAAAGGTGTACCCCGTCGGGACAACTAGTCCCACCAGCGACTTCGAACAACCCAGTTTTTCCAGCTTCGACATCAAAGTGGGAATCGCGGTTTCTGACGAACTTGTGGCTAGCACCAGCAAGACCTCCTCCCTGATGTGAAACAGGAAACGGAAGATGCTGAACCCCGCCGCCCAGGCAATGGGGCCTAGCACGATAACGACAAACAACACGGACGTGAGCCAGAACGCGGCGATTAGTCGGGCCAGTGGGCCCAGGGAGGCAAGACCGAACTTGCCAACCGTGTACGCCATCGCCCCAAAGGCTCCAATCGGCGCGAACCTCATTAGAATATTGACGACGCCGAATACCGCGTGTGTCAAGGCATCCACCAGGTCAACGAGTGGCTTGGCGCGCGGCCCGACCGCCACGAAAGCGAAACCAAACAAGATTGCGATGAGGACCACCTGCAAAATGTCCCCTTTGGCAAACGCATCGAATACCGTAGTCGGGATGATGCGCATCAGGAAATCGGGCACGGTCTGGGCTCTGGCCTGTCCCGCGTAATCCGAGACCGACTTGGCATCTAGGGTAGCCACATTGACGTTGAACCCACCACCCGGATGGACGGCGTTGCCCACCAAGAGGCCGATCAGCAAGGCCAGCGTGGAAACGACCTCGAAGTACAGCAACGCCATGCCACCGACGCGGCCCACCTTTTTTAAGTTCCCCATACCGGCGATCCCGCTGACGATGGTACAGAAGATGATCAGCGTGATGATCATCGTTATGAGCCGGATGAAGGCGTCTCCTAGGGGCTTCATAGCGACTGCCCGCTCGGGTCGCAAGTAACCCAGCGCCACAGCGGCGACCATAGCCAGCAGCACCTGCACCCAGAGGACGCGGTAGAAGGGGAGCTCGGGTGAGCCCTGCCTCGTACTTGCCCGGCCTGCCTGCGCTTCCTGAATACCCGCCATGATGGGATCCTTGCTTGCTAAGATTCAGAACTCTGTTGAATCATCGGTTGTCTTGCTCGTGTTCTTCGGCGACCCGTACGCCGCGAAGGTGCTCGGGTCTGGCGGAGTGCGCTCTTTACTACCGCAGATCCTCCGGTTGCTACATCGTCTGAGATCCTAGTGACCATCCTTTGCCGGCGCAGGCTCAAGCGTGCCTACCAGCCACGGGATAATCACTTGTTTGAATATGACGGGATCGGGCCATACCTTTACCTGCCGCCCGAGGTGGCCACCCTGGGGATTGATCCAGGCTGTCTTCGGAACGTCCCCTTTATTGAGGAGCAGGTAAACGTCGGAGATCGGAACTTGGGTGTCGAGCACTCCGGCTAACACCAGCATGGGTGCCATCGGTTTTCCCAGGAGGCCTTGTTTGACAAGCGACATCTTCGCCAAGGCTTCCGCCATTTCGTCCAGAGTTTTCACGTTGTCGAAAATTGCCATGAGCGCCGGCACTTGGTCGAACAGATATTCACGGTTGCCCAAGAGCGAGTTCATCAAGAAGTCCTTTTGGAAGAAGGCATCTACCGGAGGCGACTGAGCGCTGGCCCCTTTCAAGCGCGAACGCTCGACGATAGCCATTTTCGTTGCCCAGTAAGCGCCCCAACTGACCCCGTGCATGGCAATACGAGTGTGATCTACTTCTGGCCTGGTCTGGAGATAATCGAGCACCCGGGACAAACTGCGTTCCGCGGTCTCACTCACTTTGATGGGAGATTGCCCGGTGCCAGGGCCGTCCACCGCAAGGTAGCCAATGCCATAGGAAAGGATCGCCGCGAAGCTCTCGGTCAGATCCTCCTTCCGGCTGTCCAACCCGTTGACAGCGAGCACGAGTGGCACCGGACCCTTCCTATTCTTCGGCAGGCGCATGTAGCCGATGATCTCCTTGCCTTCGAACGGAATGTGAACGATTTCGAGGGGCGGATCCCAGAAGCGGGCGTGGGCCAGAAAAGCCTCGATCGCTTTCTCGTAAGAGCGCTGCTTGCCCGGCGATGCGGGGATCGGCCAGCGTCCGAAGGAGTAAAGCCGCCAAGCGCGCACGTAGTCGGCATTGGCTTTTGACGGATCGTTTTTCTCCAGCAACTTTGCCGCGCTCATGTAGCGACCTGCGACCCCCATGAAGGCAGAGGCCCACTCATCCTTGTCGCTGGTGTGGACGGAGGCGAAGGCTTCGCGCACGTCCGATGGGTCCAACCCGATGAGGGGATACATTCCGTTCTCCGCGCGATGGATCGCTTCGCTCTTGATTTCATCGAGCGTCCGATCCTGCCTCTCCTGCCCGAAAGCCGATAGGCTCATGGCGAGGATGAGCGCGAACAGCGCGGAAAGCTGGACTCGATCGTGAAGTTTCCAAGGTGTTAGCACGGATTTTCCCTTCGTGGCTGGCGTGAGTTTTGTCTTGGATTCAGTCTTCGGTGTCGGTGGCGACTTCGAGCGGAACGTTCAGGCGTTCGACCGCATTGAAGCCGTTCGCCTCGTCACGCACGACAGGGACACTCGGAGTAAGGATTGGGATCACATAGCCTCCCGATTCGCCGGCGGTGACGGTTCGCCTGGTGGCCTCGGGACGGTCCCGAGAATGCGGCCGGTGGTGGTTTGGGCGACGACCGGTGCGGTGGTGGCAATTAGCAGGCAGGCCAAGGCCAAGAGCGGAACGCCTTTCGTCCCGGAACCCATTTGCGAACGCTCCTAAATCAAGATATAACTATTGGTCCGACAGCTGTACCACCGTATTGCTAGCGATGTCAAGACCTAAGCTTTGTAGGCCTAAGCTCAGTAGATTTGACCTAGGCCATTCGCGCAGTGGTATTGTGGTCTGACCAGTCCGGCACCAGTTTCCTTGTCTTGATTCGGATTGGGCTTGAAGTAATCTTTAGAAGCAATGGGGATTAGAAGCTAAAGGCGGGACGAAACCTGGCCACAATGGCGATCGCGACTACGAATCCGGCGACCGGGGAATTGGTGAAGAGCTTCGAAGCGCTCTCCCCGGGGCAGATTGAACAAAAACTGCAGCTGGCAACGTCAGCTTTCCAGACCCATCGCCGAACGCGGTTTGCCGACCGTGCACGCATGATGCTCTGCGCCGCCGAAATTCTTGAAAAAGAAAAAGCCGAATGCGCGCGTCTGATGACGCTGGAGATGGGAAAAACCCTTCGGTCTGCCGTCGCGGAGGCCGCGAAATGCGCCAGCGGCTGCCGCTACTATGCCGAGAATGCGGAGCGCTTTCTGGCCGACGAAATGGTCGAAACCGGAGCCAAGCGGAGCTTCATACGTTATCTGCCTCTGGGGCCCGTCCTCGCTGTGATGCCCTGGAACTTTCCGTTCTGGCAGGTCTTTCGCTTTGCAGCACCGGCCTTGATGTCCGGCAACGTCGGCCTTCTTAAACACGCCTCGAATGTTCCTCAGTGCGCGCTGAAGATTGAAGAGATTCTTCGTCGCGCAGGATTTGCAGAGGGAGTGTTTCAGACCCTCCTGATTGGATCGGCGCAAGTTGATGCGATCCTGAATGACTCGCGCATTGCAGCGGCTACGCTTACCGGTAGCGAGCAGGCTGGTATCGAGGTTGGGGTCTCGGCGGCCAAGCGAATCAAGAAGGTGGTGCTGGAACTGGGAGGGAGTGATCCGTTTATCGTGATGCCCAGCGCCGATCTGGAGGCGGCGGTTGTAACCGCGGTGGAAGCCAGAATTCAGAATAACGGGCAGTCTTGCATTGCCGCGAAACGCTTCATCGTGGCCGAGTCTATCGCCGATGATTTCGAACGCAAGTTTGTAAAGCGTATGCAGGAACTGCGGGTCGGCGATCCGGCCGACGAAAACACTCAACTGGGTCCGCTGGCCAACGCAGATGCGGTGAGTTCGCTTGATGCAGACGTAAAAAAGACGGTGGCGGCCGGGGCACGGGTGCTGACAGGCGGTCATCCCTTGAAGCGCCCGGGCAACTTCTATGCTCCCACCGTGCTGGCCAATATCCCCAAGGACTCACCCGCCTATCGCGAGGAATTGTTTGGACCGGTCGCATCGAT
>Ga0193733_1000492_pt1 | contig 13113 bp, 5 predicted proteins | sample U1s2metaG_FD_145076 | JGI IMG/M metagenome (GOLD analysis project Ga0193733, IMG submission 145076) | Soil microbial communities from a riparian zone of the East river system, Colorado, United States - U1s2 | ecosystem: Environmental > Terrestrial > Soil > Riparian zone | place: USA: East River... | reverse complement strand
CGAGCGAATCGACCTCGACCCATTTCGCCGAGCGGATGGCGACGATCATGGTGATACCGAGGGCGCCCGCCGAAATGCGCGTCAGCAGGCCCAGCAGCAGGAACAGACCGCCGAAAAATTCAACTCCCGACACGAATGGCGCCAGCAGGTGAGGCAGCGGGATTCCCCAGCCGATGAAATTTTCGGTCACCTGCGGGAGGCTGGTGAGCTTGCCCCAGCCGCTCCACAGAAATACCCAGCCGACGGTGATGCGGGCGAACAAGGCAGCCAGCCAGCCCAGATGCCCGGCGACGTGCCGGGGCCAGTCGATCAGCCATTGGACGAGAAACTTCACGGGTGCTCCTGTCTCGAGTGCGGTAACAGTTGGGCGAGAGGACCGGGCAGTCTGGCGCGATATTGCCGGAGCGGCAGACGGGCGTGCGTATAATCCTCATCTTCAGGTACTGCAGCAATCATGCGCAATTCTGAGCCTGGATCCCCGGTCTCCTCAATCGGTGGGCGGCTGCCCGCAGCGGACGCGGACGCGCCCATCACGCGACTGTTCGAATCGATGCGTCCGGATCTGCTGCGCTTTGCCCACTGGCTGGCTCGCGACCGGGCGATTGCGGAGGACATCGTGCAGGAGGCGCTGCTGCGCGCGTGGCGATCCCGCGACGCTCTGAAGGATCCGAGCGCGGCGCGTCCCTGGCTGCTGACCATCGTCCGGCGCGAGCACGCGCGGCTCTACGAGCGCAAGCGCCTCGAGTTGGTATCCCTGGACGAAGTGGTCGAGACCCAGGCGAGCCCCGGGTTCTCGGAACCCGGCGGCGAGTTGTTTGCGCTGCGCCATGCGATCATGAGATTGCCCATCGAATATCGAGAGCCTCTCGTCCTGCAGGTGCTGGGCGGTTTCTCCACCGAGGAGATCGCCCGCGAGCTGGCGCTTTCCGCCACCGCCGTGCTGACGCGGCTGTTCCGCGCGCGCAATAAACTGCGCGTCATTTGCGGCCTGGCAGCTGCCCCCGACGTCGCTCCCAGGGAGCCCCCGCCGTGACCTGCGACGAGGCACGGCTGCTGATCGGCGCCGATCCCGGCGCCGCGACGACGGTGCTCGAGGAGCACCTGGCGAAGTGCGCGGCCTGCGCCAGGTTCCGCGACGAGATGCGCGCTCTCGATGCCGATATCGGCCGCGCGCTGGAGCGGCCGCCCGACATCGCGCGCCCGCGCCCGCGCTCAGGCAGGCAGCCGCTCCCCTGGCGCCAGTGGGCACTGGCCGCGAGTGTCGTGCTCGCGACCTTCGCCGTGCTCGGGGTGTGGCTGCTGCGGCCGAGCGACACGCTCGCCCGCGAAGTCGTGCAGCACGTCCAGGGAGAACCCGACAGCTGGCTCGCCACGCAGCACGTCAGCGCCCAGGGCATAACCCAGGCGTTGCACGGCGCCGGCGTCGCACTCGACATCACCTCGGACAAGATCATGTACGCGCAGAGCTGCTGGTTCCGCGGGCATTACGTGCCGCACCTGGTGATACAGACCGCGCGCGGCCCGGCGACGGTGCTCATCCTGCGCCACGAGCAGGTGCGCGCGCGCCGTGCTTTCCACGAGGCGGGAATGACCGGCGTGATCGTGCCCGCGGAGCAGGGCAGCATCGCGGTGCTGACGCGCAGCGCGGGTGACCTTGACGACCTCGCCGGGCAGATGCAGCACGACCTGCACTGGCTGGCGGACGCGCACTAACCCGATTCCCGGAGGCAGATGATGAGCGGATTCAATCGTCGCGACCTGTTCGTCGGTGCCGGAGGTGTCTTCGCGGCATGGCTGACGCGCCGCCGCGCGTCCGCCGCCGCGCCCATCCCGCCGGCGCCCGTGGCACGGGTCGCGGTCGTCAGGGACACCTATTTCGGGGAAACCCTGAGCGACCCCTACCGCTGGATGGAAAACGACAAGGACCCGGAGTGGTTGCCGTTTCTTACGGGTCAGAATGAGCACACGCGCGCGGTGCTCAACACCATCCCCGGTCGCAAGCAGCTCTTGAAGCGGATTCAGCGACTGTCGGGCGACGCGGCGTCGACGCGGCAAGTGAAGCGGGCCGGGGGGAAGCTGTTCGTCCAGCAGCGGCCGGCCGGTGCCGACAACTTCAAGCTGTTCATGCACGAGAACGGCGTCAGCCGTGTGCTCATCGACCCCACCACGCTCAGCGGCCCGACCAGCCATATGTCGCTCGACTGGTGGCAACCCTCGCCCGACGGCTCCCATGTCGCGTACGGGCTTTCCAAGGACGGCAGCGAGGACTCGATCCTGCATGTTCTCGGCGTGGCCGACGGGCGCGACCTGCCCGAGCGCATCGCCAACACCGAGGCCGCCGACCCACAGTGGCTCGATGACGGCTCAGGCTTCTTCTATAACCAGCTCACGGGCGCCGTGGACACGCCCGAACGCTACCTCGACAGCCAGGCGCGCTTTCACAAACTGGGCACCGACCCTGAGTCCGATCCGATCCTGATGAAGCGCGGATTGGACACACGGGTGCAGTACGAACGCATCCAGGCGCCGGCAGTCCGGACTTTTCACGGGTCGCGCTGGGCATTGCTGGTGCTCCAGGATGTGCGCACTGAAACGCGCTTGTTTCTCGCCCCGGTGGCTGACGCCGCGGCGAACCACGCCCACTGGGTGCCGGTGGCGGGCTTCGAAGACGAGATCACCGACGCCTCGATCGACGCTGACACGATCTATCTGCTCGCCAACAAGGGCCATCCGCGCGGGCGCATTCTCAAGACCCCTGTCACCGCCCCTGCGGTGGCGAGCGCGACCGAAGTGGTTGCGGAAGGCGAGGTGGTCATCGAGGGATTGCAGCGGGCGAAGGACGGACTGTATCTCGACATGCTGGATGGCGGCATCAGCCGCCTGCGGCGTCTGACCCGCGACGACCGGGTCGCGGAAATCGCGCTGCCGTTCGAGGGAACCCTGCGCGCACTGGCGTGCAACGCGACTGAGGACGGCGCTCTGTTCGCACTCGCGGGCTGGCTCACGCCGGAGGACATCTGGTCGGTCGATCTGCAGGGCCGGGTGGTCGCCACCGGCCTCACTCCCAGGCCGCCCATCGGCGTCGACGGCTACGAGGCGAAGCGGTTCTTCGCCACAGCCCGGGACGGCACGCGCATCCCCTACACACTCGTCTACAGGAAGGGATTGAAGCCTGATGGCAATACGCCCGCCTGGATCTGCGCCTACGGTTCCTATGGCATCAGCGCCTATACGCCGGCGTTCGCGGGACGAACCCTGGCACTGATCGACGCGGGTTTCATTGTCGGCTACGCCAACGTGCGAGGCGGTGGCGAGTACGGGCGCGACTGGCACAAGGCGGGGCAGCTTGCGAACAAGCCCAACACCTGGCGCGACCTGATCGATGTGTGTGAGGAGCTGTGCGCGAAGAAGTACACGTCGCGGTCGCGTCTCGCCATCGGCGGACGCTCAGCGGGCGGCATCACGGTCGGGCGCGCCATGACGGAGCGCCCGGAGCTTTTCGCCGCGGTCATTGACGGGGTCGGCTGGTCAAATCCGCTACGCTACGTCGCCGAGCAGAACGGCTACGGCGAAGAGCCCGAATGGGGCGCGATTTCCGAACCGGCGGGCTATCGCGCGCTCAGGGGGATCGACAGCTATCAGGCGGTGAAGGACGGCGTGGCATATCCCGCGGTGCTGCTCACGACCGGAGTGACTGATCCCAGAGTCGGTCCGTTTCACGTCGCGAAGATGACCGCGCGGCTGCAGGTGGCGAGCAGTTCACGCAAGCCCATCCTGTTGCGCGTCGACTTCGACGCGGGCCACGGCATCGGCTCGACCCGCGCGCAGCAGGACCGCGAGGCGGCCGATACCTACGCGTTCCTGCTGTGGCAAACGGGCGTGAAGGGTTTCCGGCCGGCGTGAAGATCAGCCGCCGCTGGGGATGGCAACACCTCTGGCAACCGCAGGACGGGCGAGGAACTCATCGAGTGCCCGTGTGACCTGCGGAAAGTCCGTGATACCCACCAGCTCACCTGCCTGGTAGAAACCGATGAGGTTTCTCACCCACGGCAGAATGGCCATATCGGCGATGGTGTAGGCGTCACCCATGATCCAGGTGCGGCCGGCGAGCCGCGAGTCGAGCACACCGAGCAGGCGTTTCGATTCCGCGACGTAGCGCTCACGCGGCCGCTTGTCGTGGTAGTCCTTGCCCGCAAACTTGTGAAAGAAACCGAGCTGACCGAACAGCGGGCCAACGCCGCCCATCTGGAACATCAGCCACTGAATGGTCTGGTAGCGGGCGGCCGGATCCCGCGGCAGGAACTGGCCGCTCTTCTCGGCGAGATAGATCAGGATGGCACCGGATTCAAACAACGGCAGCGGCTTCCCGCCCGGACCGTCGGGATCGAGGATGGCCGGGATCTTGCCGTAGGGATTGAGCGATCGAAACTCCGGGGACAGCTGCTCGTTGGTATCGAAACTGACGCGATGCGGCTCGTAGGGCAGGCCCGTTTCCTCGAGCATCACCGAGATCTTGACGCCATTCGGCGTAGGCAGGGAATAGAGCTGTATCCGGTCGGGATGCTGCGCGGGCCATTTGTGGGTGACCGGGAAGGCGGAAAGATCGGGCAAGACCGTGGCGCTCAGCGCTCGCCCAAGGGCTCAGCTAACTTTGCAGGTTCGCAGCCGCGCCGGTCTCGAGCGGCGGTGCCGCTGACACGGTTGCATGTCCAGCGCCCGGTGGGACCAGCGTCCCGTCGGCCAGCATCACAGCATGCCCCCACTGGGGCGGCTCGATGTGTGTGGTACCTTTCCAGATAGCGTAGTCGCCGGGATACGCGGCGCTGAGCCGAACGAGCTCGGCGCGCGCGTGCGGACGCGTCTCGTACAGAACGGAAGATAAGCGGTGCTCTCGCCGGCCGGGCGCGCCGGTGCTTTGAACGACGTAGAACACGTCTGCGGGAGTAACAAGCGAGGCGGAAGGGCTCATGGTGTCCTGAGCGACGGGCGGTAATCTGCCGACCGAGCGCCAGCTGAGACGGGGCGATGGTTGCACGAGTATTCGGCAGCGTACCGATCGGTCACGGACTTTACACAGTATCGCATAAAGATGAGGATCATTCCTGAGGATACGGTTACAGCGAGTTGAAAGCGCTTGACAGACAGGGTGAAACGATTCTGGAGCGAAAGCGCAGACGCGAACCGCGACGCCGAGATGATCCGGCACGCGGCGTCCCTGCAAGTCGACGCTCTACAAAATTGAACTTTCTCGTCCCTCGTCTGGGGTGGGGCCCGGCCGATTCGCCCTGGGACAATGGCGAGGTGCTGCGCGCAGAGCTCTTCAGCATCGAGCGTCTCGAGCAGCACGCGGCAAGCCTCGCGGCCGCACAGCAGGTCACCCGGCGCCGAACGATCCGCCCCTCTCTCAGCGTGCGGCTCAAGGACAATGAGTCGGCGCTGCTCGCGGCATATCGCGCCATCGTCGCAGCCGTGGCCGATGGCCGCGCGATCACGCCCGCCGCCGAATGGCTGATCGACAACTACCACCTCGTGGAAGATCAGATCCGAGAGGTGCGCCAGGACCTTCCGCCGACTTTCTATCGGCTGCTGCCCAAGCTGGCGAGCGGGCCCTTCAACGGCTATCCGCGCGTGTTCGGCCTGGCCTGGGCTTTTGTTGCCCATACGGACAGCCGTTTCGATCCGGACACGCTGCGCCAGTTCGTGCGCGCCTATCAGCGCGTTCAGCCTCTGACCATCGGCGAGCTGTGGGCGGTCGCGATCACGCTGCGGATCGTGCTGGTCGAGAATCTCCGCCGTGCCGCGACACGCATCGTAAGCGGTCGTGCCGCACGCGAGGAAGCCGATGCCGTGGCGGACCGGCTGCTGGGCGTCGACGGGTATCCGGCGGAGCCCGATGCCCTGATTCGCAGCCATGCACGCTACGCCTCGTTTTCGGCCGCCTTCGTAGTCCAGCTCGCCCACCGGCTGCGGGATCAGGACCCGCGAGCAACCCCGGCTCTGCGATGGCTGGAGGAGCGCCTGGCGGCGCAGGGAAAAACCTCCGACGCGATCGTGCATGACGAGCATCAGCGCCAAGGCGCCTCGAACGTGACCGTGCGCAACATCATCACCAGCATGCGGCTGCTCTCGGATGTGGATTGGCCGGAGTTCTTCGAGAGCGTCAGCCTCGTCGATGAGGCGCTGCGCGCGGGCAGCGACTTCGCGGCGATGGACTTTCCCTCCCGTGACCTTTACCGGCGGGCGATCGAACAGCTGGCGCGAGGCTCCAATCGGACGGAGCTGGAGATTGCGCGAGCAGCCCTGGCGGCTGCCGGCAAGGCCGTCGCGAGCCGCCAGCTCGACCCGGGTTATTACCTCATCGCCGCCGGACGACGCGCCTTCGCAGCCACGGTCGGTTATCGGGACTCGGTATGGAGCAGGGCCGGCCGATTCAACACGGCGCCTGGCGTCGGCGGCTATATCGGCGCCATCGCGCTGATCAGCGCGGTGGTGTTGGCGGTGCCGTTGCTGGTGCTCCACGCGGGGGGAATCGCCGGCCTGCGCCTCGCCGTGCTGGCGTTGCTCGGCCTCATCCCGTCGATCGATGCGGCGGTCGCGCTGGTGAATCGGGCCGCCATGATGAGGTTCGGCGCAACGACCCTGCCGGGCCTTGCGCTGTCCGGCGGCGTCCCGTCACGTCTGCGGACGATGGTAGTCGTGCCCACACTTCTAACGACGCGCGCGGCGCTGGAAGCGCAGCTCGAGAGCCTCGAGGTTCACTACCTGGCATCGCCCGAAGGCGAGCTCTACTTCGCGTTGCTTTCGGACTGGACGGACGCCCCCAGCGAGAACGCCGCGGGGGACGCGGCGCTGCTCGACCTTGCCGCGGCAGGTATCGCGCGGCTGAACCGTCTTCACGGCACGGGTGCGGCAGGCGACCGCTTCCTGCTGCTGCATCGTCGCCGCGTCTGGAGCGACGGGCAGAAACGCTGGATGGGATGGGAACGCAAGCGCGGCAAGCTCCAGGAGTTGAACCAGCTGCTGCGCGGCGCGACCGATACGACCTTTCTGCATCCAGGGGGGCGACCGCCTGCCGTTCCGCCCGACGTCCGCTATGTCATAACGCTCGACGCCGATACCCGGCTGCCGCGAGAAACGGCGCTGCGGCTGGTCGGCAAGATGGCCCACCCGCTGAACCAGCCGCGGTTCGACCCCGCAACCGGCGATGTGCGCGAGGGATACGCCGTACTGCAGCCGCGGGTGGCGCCCTCGCTGCCGGTCGGTCGCGAGGGGTCGCTGTTTCAGCGCGTCTTTTCGAGCGCGAGCGGCATCGATCCGTACTCAGCCGCAGTCTCCGACGTCTACCAGGATCTCTTCAGTGAAGGCTCGTACGCCGGCAAGGGCATCTATGACATCGACGCCTTCGACGCCGCGCTGGCCGGCCGTGTACCCGAGGACACGCTGCTCAGCCACGATCTCTTGGAAGGAATATTTGCGCGTGCCGGTCTGGTTTCCGACGTCGAGGTCGTTGAGGAATTTCCGTCGCGATATGACGTAGCCGCCGCGCGCCAACATCGCTGGGCGCGCGGCGACTGGCAATTGCTGCCGTGGATTCTGGGCAGGCGCGATGCCGTCACCGGCAGTCGCGGCACGCTGCCGCTGATCGGCCGGTGGAAGATGTCGGATAACCTGCGGCGCACGTCGTCCCCGCCGGCAAGCATGGCCGCGTTGCTGGCGGGATGGCTGCTGCCGCGACACGCCGCTCTCATCTGGACGGCTTTTGTCGTGTCGACGATCGCGCTGCCGACCGTGCTGCCGGTGCTCGCAGCGATCGTGCCGCGCCGCGCCGGCATCAACGCCCGCAGCCACCTGCGCGCCCTGGCCAAGGATGCCGCCCTCGCTGCCGCGCAGTTTGCCCTGCTGATTTGCCTGCTTGCGCACCAGGCGTGGCTGATGGTCGATGCCATCGGCCGAACGCTGATTCGTCTGCTCGTGACACGGCGCAATCTGTTGCAGTGGGTCACTGCCGCTCAGGCGAACCTTAGCTCGCGGCTCGACCTCAAGGGCGCCTATCGGCGCATGAGTGGCGGCGTTGCGATCGCCATCGCCGCCGCCATCCTGGTGGAGTGGCTGCAACCCGATGCCTGGTGGGTGGCGGCGCCGTTCGTGATGCTGTGGATCGCATCTCCCGCCGTTGCCGTCTGGATCAGCCGCTCTCCGCTCGTCGAGGGTCGCCTGGCGCTCACCAGCCCGGACGCAGGCGCCCTGAGATTGGTCGCGCGGCGCACCTGGCGCTACTTCGAGACGTTCGTTACGGCGGACGACCACATGCTGCCGCCGGACAACTTCCAGGAGGACCCGCGGCCGGTTCTGGCCCATCGCACCTCTCCCACCAATCTCGGCCTGTACCTGCTGTCGGCGGTCAGCGCCCGCGACTTTGGCTGGGCCGGCACGCTGCAGACCGTCGAGCGACTGGAAGCGACGCTGGCGACGATGAGCAGCCTGCAGCGGTTTCGCGGTCATTTCTACAACTGGTACGACACGCGGGATCTTCGTCCGCTGGACCCGCGCTACGTCTCCTCCGTGGACAGCGGCAATCTGGCGGCGCATCTGCTCGCCCTGGCGAATGCCTGTCGGGAATGGATCGACGCTCCCCGGTCACGTCGCGAGCCGTTTGCTGGTATCGCCGATGCCCTTACTCTCGCGCGCGAGGCCCTGCGGGAGCTTCCCGCCGACCAGCGAACCCAGGCGATCACGCACCGTCAGGTCGAAGACGCGCTCGATGTCCTCGCGTCCGCGCTGGGCAGCGGCGCGGTCGTGCCCGGGGAGCTCGCGGAACAACTCGCGCACAGCGCAGCTCATGCCGCGACCCTGGTCGACATCGCGCGGGCGCTGGCCGGCGAACTCAGCGCCGACGCGGGCGCCGACATACTCTTCTGGGCGGAGGCGGCGCAAGGCTCGATCGAGAGTTGGCGCCGCGATGTCACGCAGACGGACGAGGAAGCCCGCAGCCTGAAGCGGCGTCTGGCAAGCATCGAGTTGACAGCGCGCGCGATGGCCGACGCGATGCAGTTCGGCTTCCTGCTCGATGGCGAGCGCCGGCTTCTGTCGGTTGGCTACCGCATTGCCGAGGGCGCTCTGGACCCGAGCTGTTATGACCTGCTTGCCTCCGAGGCGCGCCTGGCGAGCTTCGTGGCGATCGCCAAGAGCGACGTGCCGGCGCGGCATTGGTTTCGCCTCGGGCGCGCGGTCACTGCGGTCGAACACGGGGCGGCGCTCATTTCCTGGTCGGGCTCGATGTTTGAATACCTGATGCCGTCGCTCGTCATGCGTGCACCGGCCGGAAGTCTTGTGGAACAAACCAGCCGCCTGATCGTCCGGCGCCAGATCAGCTACGGCGCCGAGCTCGGCATCCCATGGGGCATTTCGGAATCCGCCTACAATGTGCGCGACCTCGAGCTCACCTACCAGTATTCGAACTTCGGTGTGCCCGGCCTCGGGCTCAAGCGCGGCTTGAGTGAAAACACGGTGATAGCGCCGTACGCTACGGCGCTGGCGGCGATGGTTGATCCGCGCCGCGCGGCGCGCAATTTCGTGCAGCTCACCCGATGCGGCGCGCGCGGCCGCTACGGGTTCTATGAGGCGCTCGACTACACGCGTAGCCGCCTGCCGGAAGGTTCGCGGGTTGCCACCGTGCGCGCATTCATGGCGCATCACGCGGGCATGACCATAGTGGCTCTCGGCAACGTCCTCTTCGATGGACGGATGCGCGAGCGGTTCCACTCGGAGCCGAGCATCCAGGCGACGGAGCTTTTGCTGCAGGAGCGTACGCCGCGCGATGTCTCACTGGCGCATCCCCGTGCCGAGGAAGTCACGACGGCGGCGCGGGTGGTGCAATTCCCGGAGGTGCGACGTCTGCTCACGCCGCACGCAGCCACACCGCAGGCGCATCTGCTCTCGAACGGCCGCTACTCCGTGATGCTCACGGATGCAGGCTCCGGCTACAGCCGCTGGCGCGCTCTCGACGTAACGCGTTGGCGCGAAGACTCGACGCGCGACGATACCGGCAGCTATTTTTTCCTGCGCGACACCGAGAGCGGTGCCGTGTGGTCCGCGACCTATCAGCCGAGCGGCATCGAGCCCGACAGCTACCAGGTGACCTTCGCCGAGGATCGTGCGGAATTCGTTCGCCATGATGCAATGATCGTGACGACCCTGGAGATCGTCGTTTCGCCGGAGGACGACGCCGAGGTTCGCCGCGTATCGATCGCGAACGGCGGCAACCGCGTGCGCGACATCGAGATCACCTCCTGTTCCGAGCTGGCACTCGCATCCCTCGCAGCCGACGCGGCGCATCCGGCGTTCTCGAAGCTGTTCGTGCAAACCGAATATGTCGCCAAGGTGGGCGCCATCCTCGCAACCCGGCGGCGGCGCTCGTCCGCCGAGCCGCAGATCTGGGCGGCCCATCATGCAGTCGTCGAAGGCGAGGCGCTCGGCAAGCCGGAGATCGAGACCGACCGAGCCCGGTTTCTCGGCCGCGGGCGCGGGATCAGGAGGCCGGTCGCGGTGTTGGATGGCCGGCGTCTGTCCAATACGGTCGGCACGGTCCTCGACCCCGTGTTCGTGCTGCGGCAGCGTGTCCGGGTGCCGGCGGGCGCGACCGTGCACGTCGCATTCTGGACCAGCACCGCATCGTCCCGCGAGAACGCGCTGGACCTGGTGGACAAGAACCACGAGCCGAACGCCTTCGTACGCGCATCCACGCTGGCCTGGACTCAGGCGCAGGTGCAGCTGCGCCATCTCGGCATCGATGCGGCCGAAGCCAGCCTGTTTCAACGCCTCGCGGGCCACGTGCTGTTCGCCGATGCGTCGATGCGTCCCTCGAGCGACACCATAGGCCGCGGCGGCGGGGCGCGGGCGGCGCTGTGGGCTCACGGGATTTCCGGGGATCTCCCGATCGTCCTGCTGCGGATCAATGATGTCGAAGACATCGGCATCGCACGGCAGCTGTTGCGGGCTCACGAATACTGGCGGATGAAGCAGCTCGCCGTCGATCTCGTGATTCTGAACGAGAGAGCGGCTTCCTACGTCCAGGACCTGCAGATCGCGCTGGAGACGCAGCTTCGCGTGAGCCAGTCACGGCCGCAGCTGGGCGCGGATGAGGCGCGCGGCGCGGTATTCCTGCTGCGCATGGATCTGGTACAGGAACAGACGCGCGCACGGCTTGCCGCCGTCGCTCGCGTGGTGTTGGTCGGACAGCGTGGCAGCCTGGCGGATCAGTTGGAGCCGCTGCACTCGCACCCCGCGCCGGCCCCGCGACCGCCGCCGAGCGAGCCGCAGATGGAAGCGGCGGCGGTCGATCCGGTGTCGCGCGAGCTCGAATTCTTCAACGGACTCGGAGGATTCGCCGCGGACGGGCGCGAATACGTCATTCTCCTGGGGCCGGGGCAGTCGACGCCCGCTCCGTGGATCAATGTCATCGCCAATCCAGGCTTCGGGTTCCAGGTCGCGGCCGACGGCGGCGGTTTTACCTGGTCGCTCAACAGTCGCGAGAATCAGCTCACGCCGTGGTCGAACGATCCCGTCACGGATCGCCCGGGCGAGGTGCTGTATCTGCGCGACGAGGAAACCGGCGAGCTGTGGGGACCGACAGCCGCGCCGATTCAGGATCCGGGCGCGTCCTACCGGGCCCGGCACGGACTGGGATACAGCCGCTTCGAGCACGTCTCGCGCGGCATCGCGCTCGATCTGCTCGCGTACGTCCCGACCGGCGATGCCGTCAAGATCTCGCGCCTGAAGATCCGCAACACCTCGCCGCGGCCGCGCCGACTCTCGGTCACGGCGTATGTCGAATGGGTGCTCGGGTCTTCGCGGCCCGCCTGCGCACCGTTCATTGTGACGGCCATCGATCCCGACACGGGAGCCATGTTCGCGCACAACCCGTGGAGCGCCCAGTTCGGCTCGCGTGTGGCGTTCGCGGATCTGGCCGGACGGCAGACGCAGTGGACCGCCGATCGGCGCGAGTTTCTCGGACGACATGGCACGCTCGACAGACCGGCCGCCCTCGCCGCGGGCACGGCCCTGTCCGGACGCGTAGGCGCCGGCCTCGATCCGTGCTGCGCCCTGCAAACTGCGCTCGAGCTCGCGCCGAATGAGACCGTGGAGATCCTTTTCTTCCTGGGCGAGGCGGCGAATGCCACGGACGCGCAAGCCATGCTCGCACGCTATCGATCGACTGATCTCGATGCCGTGCTGCGCGCGGTGATCCAGTACTGGGACGATGTACTCGGCACGGTTCAAGGGAAGACACCGGACCGCTCGCTCGACATCCTGCTCAATCGCTGGCTGCTCTATCAGACGCTCGTCTGCCGCATGTGGGCCCGATCGGCCTTCTATCAGGCAAGCGGCGCGTACGGCTTCCGCGACCAGCTCCAGGACGCCATGGCGCTCGTCGTGTCGAGACCGGCGCTGACACGCGAACATCTGTTGCGCGCGGCGGCACGCCAGTTCATCGAGGGCGACGTCCAGCACTGGTGGCTGCCGCCGATGCGCGAGGGGTCGAGCGGCGCCGGAGTTCGTACACGCATTTCCGACGATCGGGTGTGGCTGGCGTACGCTACGGCTCACTACGTCGAGGCGACCGGCGATCTGGCGCTGCTGGACGAGCGCGTTCCCTTTCTCGAAGGCCGCGCGCTGTTGCCGGACGAGCACGACGCCTATTTCCAGCCGCTGGTCTCGGATGAGGCCGCCGCCTTCTTCGAGCACTGCGCGCGAGCGCTCGACCAGAGCCTGCAGATCGGCGAACGCGGTCTGCCTCTGATCGGCACCGGCGACTGGAACGACGGCATGAACCGCGTGGGCGAGAAGGGCAGGGGCGAAAGCGTCTGGCTCGGATGGTTCCTGCAGGCAACACTCGTGGCTTTCGCGCCTCTGGCGCGAGCGCGTGCGGAAGATGCGCGCGCGACACGGTGGCTGGCCCACGCGGCCGCGCTGCGAAAATCGCTCGAGCAGGAGGCGTGGGACGGCGACTGGTACCGGCGAGGCTACTATGACGACGGAACGCCGCTAGGATCGGCGGGCAGCGCGGAGTGCCGCATCGACTCCATCGCACAATCCTGGTGCGTGATCGCCGGG
>Ga0193733_1000491_pt1 | contig 13121 bp, 13 predicted proteins | sample U1s2metaG_FD_145076 | JGI IMG/M metagenome (GOLD analysis project Ga0193733, IMG submission 145076) | Soil microbial communities from a riparian zone of the East river system, Colorado, United States - U1s2 | ecosystem: Environmental > Terrestrial > Soil > Riparian zone | place: USA: East River... | reverse complement strand
GAGATGCTCGAGGATCTGATCGCGGCCGCGGCCAACGACGCCGTGCACAAGGTCGAGGCGCGCGTGCAGGAGAAAATGGCGAGCCTGACCGCGGGACTGCAGCTGCCGCCGGGAATGAAGTTACCGCTTTGAAGCGGGCGCGATGAAGCATTCGCCGCATCTCGCCCGTCTGATAGAGGCGTTGCGCGCCTTGCCGGGAGTGGGACCGAAGACCGCGCAGCGCATGGCGTTTCACCTGCTGCAGGAGGGCCGGCCAGGAGCGCGCGCGCTCGCGGAGGCGCTCGATGCGGCGCTGCAATCCGTGGCCCGCTGCCGGCGCTGCCGCATGCTCACCGAGGGGGAGTTGTGCGCGATCTGCGCCGCTCCGCAGCGCGACGCGGCGCTGTTGTGCGCGGTCGAGTCGCCCGCCGACGTGGTCGCGATCGAGTCCTCGGGCAGCTACCGCGGCCGCTACTTCGTGCTCATGGGGCACCTGTCGCCGCTCGATGGCATTGGACCCGAGCAGCTCGGCGTGCGCGAACTCGAGGCGATTCTGGAGCAGGGCGGTGTGCGTGAGCTGATCCTGGCCACCAACTCCACGGTCGAGGGCGAGGCGACGGCCCATTTCCTGAGCGAGCTCGCCGTGCGGCGCGGTATCCGCGCCAGCCGCATCGCCCACGGCGTGCCGGTGGGGGGCGAGCTCGAGTACGTCGACGGCGGAACGCTGGCGCACGCGCTCGCCGGCCGCCAGTCGGTCAGCTAACGCCGGCGCTGCGGCCTGCGCGCCGCGTTCAAATCCTCGCGCAGCCGGCGCAGCCGCCGGTAGCTCTCGTAGCGGCGCGCATGCAGGGCACCGCTTTCGGCGGCCGTGCGCACCGCGCATCCGGGCTCGCGCAGGTGGCGGCAATCGGCGAAACGGCACCCGGGAGCCAGACGCTCCACTTCGACGAAGCCGAGGGTGCGTTCATCGAGCGCCGCGGCGGCGGGCGCAAAGTCGCGCACGCCGGGCGAGTCGATCAGAGCGGCGGCGTGTGGCAGATCGAACAGGCGCGCGGCGGTGGTCGTGTGACGTCCTTCCTCCGCGCGCACCAGTTCGCCGATCGCGATTTGCGCCTGCGGCACGAGGCGCAGCACGAGCGAGGACTTGCCGACTCCGGATTGTCCGACCAGGGCGGCCACGACACCGGGCGTCAGGGCGGCACGCAGCTCCGCAAGACCCAGGCCGGTATCGGCCGAGCAGGTGATGATGTCGTAGCCGGCGGCGCGGTACACCGCGAGTTCGGCGGTCAGCGCATCGTCGATGCCGAGGTCACTCTTGTTCACGACCAGCGTGGCGGGGAGTCCGGCGGCCGTGGCCGCCGCCAGATAGCGGTCCACGACGAACAGATCCGGTACGGGGAGTGGGGCGAGCACCACCAGCAGCCGGGTGAGGTTGGCCACCACCGGTTCCGCGCCGCCGCGCTGGTTGGCGCGATACAGCGCGGTGCGCCGCGCCAGCACTTCCACGACGTGCACCTCATCGTGGCGTGAATCGACGCTGCAGCGCACGTCGTCGCCGCACACCACGATGAGGGCGCGCCCGAACGGACGCGCCCGCAGTTCCCGGCCGCCGGCCTCGCGCACCAGCAGATGCCGGCCAAAAGTGGCGATCACGCGTCCAACCAGAGTCTGCTTCATGCGAGCGGGTGAGCGGTCGTCTGCTACACTGGGATTGTCTGTTGCGCGGTCAAGACACCCTACCACTACCCACCCGCACATGCCGAGCGGCGACTATCTGGTCTGGATCGATCTGGAGATGACGGGTCTGAAGCCCGACACCGATTCGATCATCGAGATCGCCACCGTGGTGACCGACCGGGAGTTGAATCTCATCTCCGATGGCCCGGTGCTCGCCATCCATCAGCCCGATGAAGTGCTCGGGCGCATGGACGACTGGAATCAGCGCCAGCACAGCTCCTCGGGCCTGCTGGCGCGGGTGCGCGCGAGCCGCACCAGCGTCGCTGAAGCGCAGCAGCGCACGCTGGAGTTCCTCGCGGCGCTGGTCAACGGCGGCAGCTCGCCGATGTGCGGCAACAGCATCTGCCAGGACCGTCGCTTTCTCGCGCGCTGCATGCCCGAGCTCGAATGCTTCTTTCATTACCGCAATCTCGACGTCAGCACGCTGAAAGAGCTGGCGCGCCGCTGGGCGCCGGCGGTGGCCGAGAGTTTCGTCAAGCAGGGGACCCACCTCGCGCACGCGGACATCCACGAATCGATCCGTGAGCTGCGGCACTACCGCGCGCGGTTGTTCGCGCCGGCGTACGCCGGCGTGCCCTGAACCTCAGGAGGCCGGGCTCCCTTCAGGGCGCTGCGCGAGGAACAGCCAGGTCTCCACCACCGTATCGGGGTTGAGCGACATGCTCTCGATGCCCTGATCGAGCAGCCAGCGCGCGAGGTCGGGGTGATCCGAAGGACCCTGGCCGCAGATGCCGACGTACTTGCCGTGTTTGCGGCAGGCGCTGATCGCCATCGACAGGAGCTTGCGCACCGCTTCGTCACGCTCGTCGAAGTGGCGCGCCATGATGGCCGAGTCGCGGTCCAGCCCGAGGGTGAGCTGCGTCATGTCGTTCGAGCCGATGGACATGCCGTCGAAGTGCTCGAGGTACTGTTCCGCGAGCAGCGCGTTGGTCGGCAGCTCGCACATCATGATCACCTTGAGCCCGTGCTCGCCGCGCTGCAGGCCGTTCTGCGCCAGCAGTGCCGTGACCTGGCGCGCTTCCGCCACGCTGCGCACGAACGGCACCATGACCTGCACGTTGGTGAGGCCCATGTTCTCGCGTACCCGCTTCAGCGCCTGGCACTCGAGCTCGAAGCAGGGGCGGAAGGTCTCATCGACATAGCGCGCGGCGCCGCGGAACCCCAGCATCGGGTTCTCCTCCTGCGGTTCGTAGCGACTGCCGCCGATGAGGTTGGCGTACTCGTTGGACTTGAAGTCGGAGAGCCGCACGATGACCGGCTCGGGGGCGAACGCCGCGGCGATCTGCGCGATCCCCTCGGCGAGCTTCTCCACGTAGAAGCCGACTGGGCTCGCATAACCGGCCATCTGCGCGCGGATCTGCTCCTGCAGCTCCCCGTCCAGGCGCTCGAACTCGAGCAGCGCCCGCGGATGCACGCCGATCATGCGGTTGATGATGAACTCGAGCCGCGCGAGCCCCACGCCGTGGTGCGGGATGTTGGCGAAATCGAAGGCGCGCTCGGGGTTGCCGACGTTCATCATGATCTTGACCGGGATCTTCGGCAGCGCACCGAGCTCGATCTCCTTGCGTTCGAACTGCAACAGCCCCTCGTACACGTAGCCGGTGTCGCCCTCGGCGCACGACACGGTCACTTCCTGTCCCTCGCGGATGCGTTGCGTGGCATCGCCGCAGCCGACCACCGCGGGGATCCCCAGCTCGCGCGCGATGATGGCCGCGTGACAGGTGCGGCCGCCGCGGTTGGTGACAATCGCGGCGGCGCGCTTCATGACCGGTTCCCAGTCCGGATCGGTCATGTCGGCGACCAGCACTTCGCCGTTCTGCACGCGCGCCATTTCGCTCGCCTCGCGGATGACGCGCGCGGCTCCGGCGCCGATGCGCTGGCCGATGCTGCGGCCGGTGGCCAGCACCCGCGAGCGGGCCTTGAGGGCGTAGCGCTGAATGGTGCGGCCGCTGCGGCTCTGCACCGTCTCAGGCCGCGCCTGCAGGATGAAGATCGCGCCCGAGGCGCCGTCTCGCGCCCACTCGATGTCCATCGGCCGGCCGTAGTGCTCTTCGATGATCAGCGCCTGGCGCGCCAGCGTGACGATATCGGCATCGCTCAGGCAGAAGCGGCGCCGGTCCGCCGCCGGCACCGCGACCGTCTGCACGCGCTCGGCGGAAGCTGCCGGCGCGTACACCATCTTCACCGCCTTAGCGCCGAGGTTGCGGCGCAGGATCGCGAGCTTGCCGGCGCGCAGCGCGGGCTTGTAGACGTAGAACTCATCGGGGTTGACGGCGCCCTGGACTACGGTCTCGCCGAGACCCCACGAGGCGGTGATGAAGACCACGTCGCGAAAGCCCGAGTCGGGGTCGAGCGTGAACATGACGCCGCTCGCGCCCAGATCGCTGCGCACCATGTGCTGCACGCCGGCCGACAATGCCACCGCGCCGTGGTCGAAGCCCTGGTGCACGCGATAGGAGATCGCCCGGTCGTTGAACAGCGAGGCAAACACCTCGTGCATCGCCTTGAGCACGGCCGCCTCGCCGCGCACGTTGAGAAAGCTCTCCTGCTGGCCGGCGAACGAGGCCTCGGGCAGATCCTCGGCGGTCGCCGAGGAGCGTACTGCCACGGCGAGATCGCCGCCCGCGCTCAGGCGCTGCAGCTGCGCGCTCACCGCCGCGGTCAAGGCGGGCGGAAAGGGTGTCGCGAGAATCCACTGACGGATGCGCGCACCGAGCGCGGCGAGCCGCGCCACGTCATCGACGTCGAGCGCGGCAAGCTCGCTGCGAATGCGCGCAGCCAGCCCACCCTGTTCGAGGAACTCACGATAGGCGTGCGCGGTGGTGGCGAAGCCGCCGGGCACCTGCACGCCGAGTCTGGCGAGCGAGCCGATCATTTCCCCGAGCGAGGCGTTCTTGCCGCCGACAGTCTCGAGGTCGCGCATCGCCAACTGCTCGAACGGGATGACGTAGGCTTTCAACGACGCTCCTGAAGGTCAGCGCAACGGCTTGCCGCTTGCTAGCGCGCGCGCCGGGTGAAACACTGCAGACTCATTGCACCAGCCGCGAAGGTACACCCGCGCCGTGAGCCGTCGAACGGTATTTTTCGTTTCGGACCAGACGGGTGTGACTGCGGAAACGCTGGGCCACAGTCTCATGACGCAGTTCGAGGGACTGGAATTTCGACCCATAACTTTGCCATTTGTTTCGAGCCTTGACAAGGCGCAGGAAGTCGTCCGGCGCATCAACCGTGCGGCCGAGGAGGAGGGCCTGCGGCCGATCGTGTTCAGCACGCTGGTGCAGGAGGACCTGCGCGAGGTCGTGGTGGCGGCGAATGCCTTGTTCCTTGATCTGTTCTCGACGTTTGTTGGTCCGCTCGAGCGCGAACTCAACACGCGCTCGACTCACCGCGCCGGCCGTGCGCACGGCATGACCGATCTCGCCGCTTACAGCACGCGCATCAACGCCACCAACTTCGCGCTCGCCAACGACGACGGCAGCGGCGGGGACTACGCGCTCGCCGATGTGGTGCTGATCGGGGTATCGCGGGTCGGCAAGACTCCGACCTGCGTATACCTGGCGTTGCAATACGGAGTGTTCGCCGCCAACTATCCGCTCACCGAGGATGATCTGGAGGCCGGCAGGCTGCCGGGGCGACTGGAGCCGTTCCGCTCCAAGCTCTATGCGCTGACCATCAGGCCCGAGCGGCTGCAACAGATCCGCACCGAGCGTCGCCCGGAGAGCCGCTACGCTTCGCAGCAGCAGGTGCAGTACGAACTGCGCACCGCGGAGGCGCTGTTCGCGCGCTACGCGCTGCCGTGGCTCGATACCACCGAGTGCTCCATCGAGGAGATCGCCAGCCGGATTTTGAACACCAGCGGCATCGAACGGCGTCTGCGCCCATAGCAGTCGCGCCCGTGAGCTGTATATTGTTGCACGACTCGCGCGCGCGCGCGTCAGGTCGCACGAAAATTGCAGGCGGCGGCCGGGCGCAGACAACGACAAAATTCGCGCGGCGATCGGCTTGCAGGGCAAGCCTTGTGCGTTATAGTCGGTGCGTGCTGCTCACTGACACACAGACCCTGGTTTCGTGGCGCGCGCGGCCGCGCAGCTTCGTCGCGCTCATGGGACTGTATGAGAGCAACTTCATACGGCTCGGCTGGCTGGCCGGAAAGCTGCCGGCGCTCGTCGGCCAGTATCGGTCCGCCGTTCGCGGCGATTGTGACCTCGTTCTCACCGTGACCGGGCGCTCGCCTTACACCAGCACCGTGAATTTGACCTATCTGCTGCCCCAGGCGCACGGCTGCCTGCCGTACCCCGACATGCAGGTGCGCATCTACCATGACGCGCACCTGGTCGAGGCGCGGCAATGGGCGGCTGTTCACAGTCGGCCGCTGCTCAAGGTCCTGCGCAGCCACGCGGAGCGTGAACTGGATCAGCGTTGGGCGCGGAACATGATGTTAAATAAGTGGCTGGAATACTGCGTGGAGCGAGGTCATCGCTTCTCATCCCATACGGAGCCCGAAGCCGGCGCATGAGAGGGGGCGGTCGGCCGCCGCACTTCTCATGAAAGCATTGCGTCAACTCGGCTTCCCGAAGCTCAGCCTCCGCCCCGATGGCTCACCCGAAGATGACCACCGGGTGCTGGCGCTGTTTCGCAACCGCGCCGAGCTCAAGAAGGCCTACGGCGGACTGCAGGACGAAACCTTCCGCCTCAAGGACCTCGTCAAGCAGCAGGAGGCGGCCACCCAGCGCGTCCAGGAGATGCTCAACACGCTCGAGGGGCGCCTGGGCGCCGCCGAGAGCGCTTACCCGGCGCTGGTGTTCTATCAGCTGCGCCGCTTATGGCAATCGGGCCGTGAGCTCATCACCCAATTGGTCGCCGATCTCGTGCGGCAACAGGAAGAGCGCGAGCGACGCGAGCACCTGGCCCAGTACAACCGCGAACAGTTCGCCCGGCGCCAGGCCGCCGAGAACCAGTTGCGCGCGGCCCAGGGGCTGCATACCCAGGCCACGGCGGAGCTTGCGGCAGTGGAAGCGCAGCGGGCGCAGCTCACCCGTTTCTGGCACTACTTCAAGCGCCGCGCACTGGAGCGGCACATCGCCGGCGCCGAGGCGGCGGTGGTCAGCGCCGGGGCCTCCCTCGGCCAGGCGCAGCTCGGCCTCGAGGAAATCGCCCGCGAGGCCACGCCCGAGTTTCCGGGACTGTCGCTGCCGGCCCGGCGCGCGATCAATCTCGCCGCGATCGCCTATGCGGAAGTGCTGTGGTTGCGCCTGACGCAACTCAAGACCCCGATGCTCACGCTGGCGCGCGAGGCGACCGCCCGCCGTGAGACCCCCGACGACTACGGCTCGCCGAGGGAATGCGTGCTGCTGATGGGGGAGATCGCGCGCGCGCACGGCCTGCTCGGCACTCGCGCCGGTGTCGCCGAGGAAATCAAGGTCCGCAGTGAGAGGCTGCAGCGCGTGGCGCGCTACCGCGGCGAGGCCGACACTTCGCCGACGCCGAACTCACTTGCGTTTTCCGAAGGCGACGTGCTGCTGGTGGCGGCGCTCGGGGCCGATGCCGAGCGGCTGCCGAACGTGCTCGCCGAGGACACCTGGGACCTGTTCCGGATCCTGCTGCGTTGAACGTCCGCTCACCGCGATGGCAGCGCCGTCGCAGGCGGGGGCTCGCGCGCGGCTAACTGGTGCGCGCGGTCTTTTGCGGTGGCTGCGGGTGCGCCCCGGTCACCATGTCGGCCATGACCTGGGTCGCCTGCTGGAGCACCACGTCCGCGGCCTCATCCTTGGACTTGTCGAGTTCCTCGACGCTCTTCAGCGGCGCCAGGTTTTTCGCCGACCGCCGGCTGTTCTCCCGCGCCAGCCGCTCGCTCTCGATCCGGGTACGCTCTTCGCGCCGCGCCTTGAGGTTGAGCGACACGCTGTGCTGCCCGCGCACCAAGTCGATGGCGGCGATGTCCGACACCAGCCAGCGGTAGTCCGGATCGTGCTGCGCGCGCGCACCCTCTTCCGTCGCCAGTGCCGCCACCGGTGGGGCCGCGGAGGTACCGGCACTCATCCTGAAGGGGACGCCCGCGATGCGATCCCAGGGCAGGGCGGACTCCAGCGCGCTCTCGCCGATCTCCTTGGTATCGAGGGGCGAGACGAGCGGCACGTCAGGTTCGACGCCGCGGTGCTGGGTGCTCTCGCCCGTCACCCGGTAGAACTTGCCGATGGTCACGGTCAGCTGGCCGTTCACCGGTTTCGGCGACCAGCGATCGAGGGGCACCAGGTTCTGCACCGTGCCCTTGCCGAACGTGGTCTGCCCCAGGATCACGCCGCGGTGATAGTCCTGGATCGCGCCGGCGAAGATTTCCGAAGCCGACGCGCTCAGGCGGTCGACCAGCACCGCGAGCGGACCGTCGTAGGCCGGCGCGGGCTCGGGATCGTCCAGCACCTCGAGCCGTCCGGCGGTATCGCGCAGCTGCACCACTGGGCCGTGATTGATGAACAGCCCCGTGAGAGCGGTGGCCTCGGGGAGGTAGCCGCCGCCGTCACCGCGCAGGTCGAGGACCAGGCCCTCGACGTTCTCGCTCTTGAGCTCGCGCAGCAGTTTCAGCACGTCGTGCGTGGTGCTGCGGTAACTCTGATCGCCGGCGTTTTGCGCGGCTATATCCTGGTAGAACCCGGGCACGGTGATCACGCCGATCTTGAGCGTGCGGCCGTTGCGCACCACGGACTTCACTTCCTTATGCGCCGCCTGCGCTTCCAGCGTGACCCTGTTGCGCACGAACTCCGTGACCTTTTCCGGGCTGCCGGGGGCCGCGCCGCCCGGCAGCACCTGCAGGCGCACCGACGTGCCGGCCTTGCCGCGGATCAGCTGCACCACGTCATCCAGCCGCCAGCCGATGACGTCGGTGAACGGACCCTCATGTCCCTGACCGACGCCGATGATGCGGTCGTTGGTGCTGAGCGTGCCGGCTACTGCGGCCGGGCCGCCTTCGAGCACGTTCATGATGGTGACGTACTCGTCCACCACCTGGAGAGATGCGCCGATGCCCTCGTAATTGAGGCTCATCTGGATGCGGTATTCCTCGGAGCTGCGCGGTGAGAAGTAACTCGAATGCGGATCGAAGGCGCGCGCGTAGGCGTTCATCAGACCTTCGAACACGTCCTCGCTGGTCACCTGGTCGACGCGCTTGAGCACGCGCTCGTAGCGCTTGCGCAGGATCTCGGCCGCATCCGGCCAAGCCTTGCCGGTGAGCATCAGCGACAGCGCATCGTTCTTGACGCGCTTGCGCCACAACTCCTCCATGGTGGCCTGATCGACCGGCCACGCGGCGTGCGCGCGGTCGAACTCGAATGACTCGTTCGCCGCCCAGTCAGGCTCGCTCTTCAGCAGCTCGATCGCATGCTGGATGCGCTCGCGGTTGCGCTGCTGGAAGCGCGCGAAGATCAGGTACGCAGGGTCGATGTCGCCGGTGCGGATCATGTCGCCGAACCGCAGGCGGTAAGCGCTGAACTCGTCGAGATCGTTGGCTAGGAAGTAGCCGCGCTGCCCGTCGAGGAATTCCAGATAGCGGTGGTAGACCACATCCGACATCTTTTCGTCGAGCGCCGCGCGGCTGTAGTGCGCCTCCTCGAGGATGCGGCCAATCCTGCGCGCCGTCGACCGCTGCGTGTCGGTGGGCGCCACCATCCCCGCAGGCAATACCGAGGTGCCTGCCGGGGCCTGCACGGAGCCGGCGAGCGCCAGGGCCAGTACCAGCAGGACCGCGGCGGTTATCCACCCGGAGGATCGGCGCAGAGGTAGGGTCATCATGAGGGCTCGCAGGTTCGGTAGACTCTTAGAGCTAGGCTAGAGCGTGCGGTTCGTCTTTAGCAAGTACGGCCCTCACATCATGAGACCTCTGACAGCGCTTACAATCCACGTCATCAGCAGCCCCGTCGCCCTGGCCACGGGGCTGCTGATGACGTGGATTGTCATCCTGTTGCTGCCGGCCGACCAGGCGCGGTTCGCGCCCGAGCACGCCCCATTGGTGCGCGCGATAGCGGTTTTTACGCTGTTCTCCGCGGCCTCGGCCGGGAGCTTCTACGGGGAGCTGCGCCAGCGCTCCTGGCGCCTGGGCGCCCATGGGGCGACCCTGGTCATGCTGGCCGTGGCGGTGTGGATGTACTGGCCGAAATGAGGCCCGCCCCCGGTTGGCGCTGCCATAAGCCCTTAGCGAGCCGGCCGTGGCTCTCAGTCGTCGCCGGGAGCGGGCAGCGCCCGCACCAGGGCAACGAACAGGCGAATCAGCAGCAGCAGCACCGCCGGCCCGAGCGCCACGGCCCAGAACACCCCCGACCCGTGCACCAGCCCCGAGAAAAAATCCGCAACCAGAGCGAACGGGCCGGCGTGTGCATTCTGACCGTGGGTATAGGGCCCGAGCACGCGGCTGCCGGCGAACCAGATGAGAAACGGCATCACGATGAGCCCGCACAGCAGCGCCAGGCCGAAAATGACCAGTTCGCGCCGCGGGCGCGGCAGGGCGCCGTACGTATCGCGCAGGTGCGCCAGGCGCTGCAGGGGTGCCGTTCCTTCGGTCGGGGGCGGTGTGGGCATTCGCTGGCAGCCGTTCCTTAACACTTACCCTTCGGGCGTCGCCGCGCGGGCGGGCATAATAGCCTTCTCATGCAGAAAATCAGAGCCGCCGTCATCGGCGTGGGCTACCTCGGCCGGTTTCACGCACAGAAATACGCGCAGGCGGCGGGCTGCGAGCTGGTCGCGGTCGCGGATTCCCGGCCCGAGGCGCGTGAGCAGGTCGCCGCCGAGCTCAAAACGCGTGCCGTCAGCGACTATCGGGCGCTGCTCGGCAGCGTTGACGCGGTGAGCGTGGTGACACCGACCCCGGCGCACTTTGCCATCGCGCGTGACTTCCTCGAAGCCGGTGCGCACGTGCTGGTCGAGAAGCCGATCACCGATACTCCAGCCCAGGCGCGCGAGCTGATTGCGCTCGCCGCACGCGTGAAGCGCATTCTGCAGGTCGGGCACCTCGAGCGCTTCAACGCAGCGATACTGGCGGCCGAGCCGCATCTGCGTTCACCGCGCTTCGTCGAATGTCATCGCCTCGCGCCGTACCGCGAGCGCGGCACCGACGTGAACGTGGTGCTCGATCTGATGATCCACGACATCGACATCGTGCAGACCATCGTCGGCGCGCCGATCACATCCATCGACGCGGTCGGCACGCCGGTGTTCTCCGAGGAAATCGACATTGCCAACGCGCGCATCCGCTTCGCCAATGGCTGTGTCGCGAATGCCACCGCCTCGCGGGTCAGCGTCAAGACCGAGCGCAAAATGCGCATATTCGAGGACGACGCCTACCTGTCACTTGATCTGCAGCAGAAGATCCTGACACTCATCCGCAAGCGCGCGCCGGCAGATCCCCCCGGACCGCTGCCGGTGACCATCGAGGAGCAGAGTCTGGAGCCCGGAGATGCGCTCAAGGCGGAGATCGACTCGTTCCTCGAGTGCATTCGCAGCGGCCGCCCGCCGGTGGTTCCGGGCGAGGCCGGACTCACGGCGCTGGAGACGGCCATGCGCATCATCGAACAGGTGAACCGCTCGCTCGCCGAGCGCCGTGATCGACAGGCCATCGATGTCCAGGGACCCTGAGCACCTGCGGCGCACGCCGCGACCGGTGACGGTGGCCGCCATCCAGATGGCGTGCGACTGGGACACCGGGGACAACATCGCCAGGGCCGAGCAGCTGGTGCGCCAGGCGGCCGCGCGGGGCGCGCAGGTCATCCTCCTGCCCGAGCTGTTCGAGACGCCGTATTTCTGCATAGAGCAGGACGCGCGTCACCTGGGTCTCGCGCGCACGGCCGCGGAGAATCGCGCCGTGGGTCACTTCGGCCCGGTAGCGCGCGAGCTCGGGGTGGTGCTGCCGATCAGCTTCTTCGAGCGTGCGGGTCCCGCCTACTTCAATTCCGTCGCCATCCTGGATGCCGACGGCACGAACCTCGGCGTGTACCGCAAGTCGCACATCCCCAATGGGCCGGGCTACCAGGAAAAGAACTACTTCTCCCCGGGTGACACCGGATTCAGAGTCTGGAACACGCGTTTTGCGCGCCTCGGGGTCGGCATTTGCTGGGACCAGTGGTTTCCCGAGACCGCGCGCGTCATGGCGCTCATGGGGGCGGAGCTGTTCTTGTTCCCGACCGCAATCGGCACCGAGCCGCCCCCGGCACTGCCGGTGAACTCGCGCGAGCACTGGCAGCGCACCCAGCAGGGACACGCGGCGGCCAATCTCACCCCGCTCCTCGCCGCCAACCGCTACGGCCTCGAGCGCTCGCTGCAGGACCCGCAGGGACTGTACATCCGCTTCTACGGCTCATCGTTCATCGCGGACCCCATGGGCGCGAAAGTCGCCGAGGCCCCCGAGGAGGGCGATGCGGTCCTGATCCACGCCTTCGACCTGCAGAGCATTGCGCAGCTGCGCGACAACTGGTTCGTGTTCCGCGACCGGCGGCCGGACCTGTATGGCACGCTCGTCACGCTGGACGGGCGGCGCGATTGCTGACGCTCGGGCGGCGCCGACGCCGGCGCGCTTTAGTCCAGCCCGCGCAGCAGCGCCAGCAGCTCCGCGGCGCGGCGTCGCATCTGCGCCTCGACCCGCGGATGAACCGGGCGAGCGCCCCTGCGCGCGGATCGCGCCGGCAGCGCCTGCGCCCTGCGGGCGACAATTTCGCCGCGGGTATTGACGTCGAACTGCAGCCAGTCACCAGGGGACAGGCGCAACAGCTCGCGTATCCTCTTCGGGAGGGTCACCTGCCCCTTGACGGTTATTCTTGTTGGCATGGAATTGGCAGCTAACGGCAACCGTGCGGGCCGAGTGTAGTACCGCGCCGGGGCCGGCGGCAGTGGGGTTACACCTGAAAGAATCGGTTCCCGGCCGCTTGAGGCCGCGAACCGCCGGTTGGTGGAGGCGGGGGGAATCGAACCCCCGTCCGCAAGTCCTAGACTTCAGGATCTACGTACGTAGCTCTCTCTTTGTTTCTCGCGCGGCGCTACCCGAGGAGCAGGGAAGACGCAACGCCAGCGGACAGTGACTCTTAACGCACCGGCCTGTCGCACGCCGGAGCGCGATCCTGTGAGCGCGTCCCCTGATTCAGTCGCACAGGCACGAGCTGGTCAGAGGTCAGCTGCGGTTAGGCAGCTAGAGCGTAGTTGTCGTCGTTGGCAACTATGATTTGCAGCAGGATTAACGAGGGCACTGCACCTCGGTACGCCCCTGAAGGTTCGCAACCCGCGTCGAAACCGGTCGCCCCCTTCAAGTTCACATCCGCAGCATACCACCTGAGGGCGTCGGCGCGCGTCTTCTCAGCCGCGTCGCAACAGGCGCGCCTTGTCGCGCTGCCAGTCGCGCTCCTTTTCCACCGCGCGCTTGTCGTGCTGCTTCT
>Ga0193733_1000489_pt1 | contig 13156 bp, 13 predicted proteins | sample U1s2metaG_FD_145076 | JGI IMG/M metagenome (GOLD analysis project Ga0193733, IMG submission 145076) | Soil microbial communities from a riparian zone of the East river system, Colorado, United States - U1s2 | ecosystem: Environmental > Terrestrial > Soil > Riparian zone | place: USA: East River... | reverse complement strand
CGCGTGATTTGCGGCGCATCACCAGTCAATTTCCCGAGCTGGCCGACCAAGCCAGGGACTTCCAGGAAGAGCTGATTATCGACGGCGAAATTATCGCTTTCCAGGAAGGTCGGACACTCACCTTTTTCGATTTACAAAGGCGGCTCGGCCGCACAAGCGACGGCACGGACCTATTCGCGCGCGCGGCAGCGGACGTGCCGGTCGCCTTTATTATCTTTGATCTTCTTTGGCTAAACGGGCAGTCGTTGTTAAGAACTCCATTGCGCGAGCGGCGAAGACACCTCGTCGCCCTGCGTTTACCGTCACAATTTCAAACTGCAAGAGTGATCCCCGCCCATTCTGCCGCCGAGATCGAACAAACGTTTCAACAGGCTCGCCGACGCTTGAATGAAGGACTGATGATCAAAGACCCGGAGAGCTTTTATTTACCCGGTACCCGTGGGATGTATTGGTTCAAACTTAAGAAGGAGCTGGCGACGCTCGATGTGGTCGTGGTCGCGGCGGAGCTCGGCCATGGCAAACGCAATAATGTCCTGAGCGATTACACGTTCGCGGTGCGCGATGAAGTCACTGGCGAGCTCTTGCCCATTGGCAAAGCTTACAGCGGATTGACCGATGCGGAGATTGCGGAATTAACCGAGCACTTTCAACAGAACACGATCGCGGATCACGGCCGGTATCGTACAGTGAAACCGGATGTCGTGCTCGAGGTCGCCTTCAATTCAATCCAGCCCAGCACGCGTCACGCCAGTGGACTGGCACTCCGTTTCCCGAGAATCAAAGCTATCCGGCACGATAAGAACGTCGATTCCATCGACACGCTTCAGTACGCTCGCGGGCTTGCAGCGCAACACGCAAATTTGGCGGCCAGTTTTGGCCCAGACGCGTAAGTAATGGCTCGAATTTACTCAGGCGTAGGCGACGGCGAAGCAGCCTCTATGGTAGGAGATGGAGTTGGTGACGTCGCCTCCGCTCCAAAAGGTTTTACTGCGTGAGCCATCCTCGCTCTTTCGAATTCTTCCATCCTACGCTGTCGTTGGGCGAGTCGTTCTTGCATTCTGGTGTCTTTTTCATCTCTCCCCTGCGACGGGTCGGCGATCAGACCCTGCAAGTCGGGGGGGAGCTGTTGTAATCTCCTCTCTCTTTCTGCTTTCACCTGTGCGGGGTCGCGAACCTGGCCCCGCGACTGAAGGTCAGAGGGAATCGTGCGGGGGATTGCTCTGGCTTTTTCTCTTTCCGCCAATGCTTTCTCTCTTTCATCTAATGCTTTCTCGCGTGCGTCCAGCTCCGCTTTCCGTTGAGCAAGCTGCTGTTCAGCCGCCGAATCTTGTTTTTGGCAGGAGCAAGTCATCGCAAACGGAATGAGCACCGAAAGGACAAAAATTTTTTTCATATCAGGAGTAAGATGCGTTTTGGTTCGATAGTTCGGACGAAGAAAACGGAAGGCCAACGCCTAGTCAAACGAAACTTAACGCGCCTGCGGCGCTGGTATAGTTGCCGGTCTGACCACGACAGTCTCCACTTGGCCACGCCGAAGACGCTGGATATTCGCGAAGACGGCCAATAAGGCCAGTGTGCCAATGACGATGAGCATCATTACAACAGCGCTCTTTGAGACCCGGGATGGTCGCGATTTCTCCAGGGGTGGCTCGCATGAATTCACGCCTTAGTATCGAAGTCGACCTTACAAGCGCAAGGCCGCGATTGCATCCATAACGCGCTCGCTTAGTCGGCCGTAGAGATTTTTTCCCGGCGTGGAAAGATCGGCTGCCGTAAAAAAAATCGGTTCTCCGATCACGATGATAATTGGTACAAAGTGTAAACCGCCACCGCCGCGCGGCATGGCTTCGTGCGCGCCAAAGATCCGCATCGGCACGACTGGCGCGAGCGTTTTTGCAATCACGAGACCCAATCCCGGCTCTGCTGGCTGCAACTTACCGTCGAGCGTGCGCGAGCCTTCCGGGAAAAGCAGCACCCCGTTCCCCGCTTTCAGAACACGAATCAAAGCCTTAATGGCACTACGATCCACGCCTTCTTGATTAACTGGGATCACATTCAGCTTTGGCAAAAGCCAGCCGAGCAGCGGCACGTCCAAAAGTGTTCGCCGGGTCAGAAAGTATATCGCCCGATCGCAGGTAATCCCTGCAAGCGGCGGGTCGAGATAACTCTGGTGGTTCATGGCGAGAATCACCGGCCCACTCTGAATCATGCGCTCCCGATGAACTACACGAAAACGAAAAAACAATCGGCCGGCCAGACGGGAAAAGTGATAGCCAAGCCAGTAGTAGAAATTCATTTAACGACTGAGTGATTTAGCGATTCTCTTTGTTCAATCTCTAAATCTCTAAACCTGCAGGCCTTTTTGCTTAAGGCGTACGACGATTTCGTTGACGACTGCCTCGATCGTAAGATGCGACGTATCGATCACGTGGGCGTCTTTCGCGATGATGAGCGGTGAAACAGACCGCGAAAAATCGGCCTGATCGCGCATGGTGATTTCGTCGCGTTCCCCTTGCGCGGCACGACGCTGGAGGCGCACCTCAGGCGAAGCATCAACATAAAATTTGTAAGGGGTCTCAGGGAAAACCACGGAGCCGATGTCCCGCCCTTCCACGACCAGGTCGTGGTTCCGCGCACGCTCATGCAGCTTCTGTCCTACAATTTGGCGGACCAGAGGCAACTTGCTAACGCGGGAAACGCTTTCGTTCACACGATCGTCGCGCAAATGGTTCGCGGGATCGACATTATCGACCAGGATGCGCGACTCACTGTCCTGAATGCAGCCGGTAATGGCCGCTGACTCGAGAGCTTGGGCGATGCGGTTGCTATCTTCTGCACCGATGCCTTTTTCCAAGAGGTACCAGGTGATCGCTCGATAAACGGCTCCCGAGTTCACGTAGATAAAGCCGAGCTGCCGGGCAAGCTCTCGCGCCACGCTGCTTTTTCCAGACGCAGCCGGACCATCAATGGCAACTACGCGATGGAAATCTCGCTGAGAAGCACGCAATCCCATGGGGCACATGTGTCGTATGTGTCCTATGGCACTCGCCTAGCCCTTCTCGGGCGCCGTGGGACTGAGTGAACCAATCACTGGCGTGCTGACCTGCATCCGTTTCGGATTCGTGAACTCTTCCAACATCGTTTCAAATCCCGGATAAGACTCGCGAATGCATTCGGCGTCCTGAACAATGGTTTCGCCTTCAGCGAAGAGACCCGCTATGGCAAACGCCATTGCAATGCGATGATCACCGAAGCTCGCCACCTGCGCACCGTGCAAGGGCGCCGGCCCAGAGATTTCGAGGCCATCATTCAGCTCGGCCACCTGTGTGCCCATGGTGCGCAAATTGTGCGCGATTGCCGCAATGCGATCAGTTTCTTTAACGCGCAATTCCCCTGCCTGGCGAATAACCGTTCTGCCGCTTGCCAGCGCGCCTGCAACAGACAAAATCGGTAATTCGTCAATAAGTCGCGGCACCTCCTTTCCTTGGATGACGGTTCCTTTGAGGGGAAAACCAGTGACCTCGACAATTCCGCGCGGTTCAAGCTGATCGACATCTTCAACAGCTTCGCGCACCTGCGCACCCATGCGGAGCAGAACGCCAAGCAACGCGGTTCGTGTATCATTTAAGCCAACGTCGCGGATAAGCAGATGTCCTCTTCGTTGCGCCGCGGCAGCAACCAGCCAAAAGGCCGCCGAAGAAATGTCGCCAGGAATCGCAAAGTCGCGCGACTCCGGTACCTGGTCGCCGAACACAGTGACACTGCCAGCTTCTTCAGTTGCAGTCCGCACCAGGAAATAATTGAACATTTTTTCCATGTGGTTGCGTGTCGGTAACGCCTCTTCGACAGTGGTCTTACCCCTGGCAAAAAGACCCGCCAGCAGCAACGCACCTTTGACCTGTGCGCTTGCCACAGACGGGCGATAATGAATCCCACGCAACGAACCGCCGCTGACGCGCAACGGCGCTGTTTGGTCCGGCCCTTCGGCAACGATGCTCGCGCCCATCTCACAGAGCGGCGCGATCACGCGATCCATCGGGCGTCGCGACAGTCCCGCATCCGCGACGAGGCGACTTTCAAATGTTTGTCCTGCCAGCAAGCCGGCCAGAAGCCGCATGGTCGTACCCGAATTGCCGCAATTAATTTCGTTTTTCGGTGCGGTAAGAACCCGCTTTTTCCCGTGAACGATTAACGTGGTCGGCTCAGGCTGCTCGATCTTGATACCCAAAGCGCGCATTGCGTTTACCGTGTGCATGCAATCTTCACTCGGGAGAAATCCCTGCAGAGTGCACACCCCATTCGAGAGAGCTGCGATGATTACCGCGCGATGCGAAATGCTTTTATCGCCCGGTACAGTAATTTCCAAATCAATTCGAGACGCCCGTTTTACTCGTAATTCCATAGAAAATGAAAAAGCGATACTGGTTACTTGATGTTAGATCCTCGATGAAAATTCGCGGCGCTAATCCAGCATCCAGTATCTAGCATCCAGCATCGGAGAAACCCGCTAAACTATCAGGGGCGGCACGCGGTTACGGTACGAGAAAGATCTTGTCCGTGTAAGGATCCTTCACTTCTGTTCCGGGAGGGAATCCTTCGACATCGATATATTTGCCAGGCGAATAAGGGCTCTCCACCAGGTGCGGTTTGCCAGGGACAGGAATTCCGTACGGATAATCGCCTTTTGCAATTTTCTTTGTCGGCGCGGCGGTGGGAGGAGGTGAAGTTGGTGCGGTTTCGGTTGGCGGCGTACCCGTGGGTTGAACTGGTCCGTTCGGATTGAACGGCTGTTGCGGCGGTGGGTATTCTCCCGTCTGGGTGGGAGGATAATTCGCCGTCCTATGGCGAGCGGGTGGCGGCGGTGGCTCTTCAGCGCACGAGGCGAGCAGGAATGCCGCGAGGAGAGCAAGCAACAATGAAAATTTCATAAACGGAAATACTGTCGCAATCGTATCCGGAGTCCAACTCGTTGCCAATCATTAAATCAGTTTTTCTTCAAGCCGCTTGGCTCTCAAGAAAGAGCGGCACAAATACAATGACGCGGCGCATTTCATCCGAATCTAAAGACGAGATGTCAGACCGTTCCCATGCAGAGATTTTGGTGGTGGACGATGATGCCTTGAGTCGCAGGCTGCTTGGGCAATTGCTCACGGCTGCTGGTTACAAGTGTCGCGTGTGCAAAGACGGTTCCGAAGCGCTAGAGATAATTCACGCCAGGCTGCCCTCGCTACTGCTGCTTGATTTCGATATGCCAGGGCTAAACGGCGCGGAAGTGTTGACACGCCTTCGCTTGGACCACAATCCGGCAGTCGCGCAGATTCCCGTCATTATGTTGACCGCGCACGGAAGTGAAGAGAGCGAGGTATCTTGTCTGCGCGCTGGCGCGGATGATTTTGTGACGAAGCCGGTCAATGTAGCAGTGTTGCGCGCGCGAATCGAGACTCAGCTTCGCCTCCGCTCCATGCGGCGGCAATTAGAGCGGCAGAATGACGAACTGGAGAACTGGCGCCGGGATCATGAGCGCGATTTGGCAGCTGCGCGTCTAACGCAGCAATCGTTGATCCCGCAAAAGCCGCCAGCGCTGCTTGGTTGGGAGGTTGCCACCTGTTATCGCCCGGTAATCCAGGTCGGCGGCGATATCTATGGATGGTTACGAATGGCGGATGGCAGGATTTTATTCTGGATCGCCGATGGCACTGGTCACGGCGCTGCTGCGGCGCTGCTCACGACTCTGGCAAAACTTCTTTTTCACTACGGCAGCGTGGAACACGATACACCAGCCAGACTGATGGAAGCTGTGAACCATGATTTTCGCGGCATTTTTGGCGGGCGCTCCTTTATGACCGCGATGTGCGTCGCAGTCGATCCTTCGACGGGACGTGCAAGTATCGTCGGCGCTGGGCATCCTCCTCTTTTGATTGCACGTCGCACCGGCGCAACCGAGACGATCGCTTCTGTCGCGCCGCCGCTAGGCCTGATGGAATCTCCACAACTTACAGAAACGATTGTCAATTTAAAACCGGGCGACACTTTCCTCCTCTACACAGACGGTTTGTTCGGCTCAAGGAAGGGCAAAGAGTCGCGTCTGAGTCCACAATTCCTGGCGAAAATACTCGATCATTCTGCGCCCAGCGCCGAGACGCTCCTCGGGCGAATATTGGCGGAGACAGCGCCATCTAAAGCCGGAGAAGCGCTGCCAGATGACGTGGCGGCGTTGGCGGTGCGTCGGACCGCCTAAAAAAAATTTTTGTTTATTCAAAATTTAGTGTTGCTCTCTTCCGAGCGAAACGCTAATCAGCGTCCATGCCGAAAACCAAAAAGAAAACTTCCAAACGCAAACCGAATCCCGCCTTCATGAGACCGGTCCAGCCCGACGACAAGCTTTCTGCCGTTGTTGGGTCAACGCCGCTGCCACGTTCCGAGCTTACCAAAAAGCTTTGGAACTACATCAAGAGGCGCGGTCTGCAGGACAAAAAGAAACGAACCATGATCAACGCCGACGACTCACTCCGGCCCGTGTTCAACGGTAAGAGCCAAGTGAGCATGTTCGAGATGACCAAGCTCGTTTCGAAACATCTGCATTAGATCGATAACGCCGTTTATAGCCCGGCGTTTCGCCGCCGGGCTATCTGCGGACACGAATAACAGAGCGCTGCCGCGCGGACGGTTGTTTACCGTGCTTGCGCGCGGGCGTGGTCTAGTTCAAGGTGACGATGTGAAAAAGCATCGTTTCATTCTCATCGCTGTTGCAGCCAGCTTTCTGTTCCATGCGCCGACTGGCAGCGCTGCCGCGTCCGGCTGGCTCGACGATTACCACAGAGCCCAGGACGAGGCCAAATCCAGCCACAAATTATTGCTGCTTAATTTTACTGGTTCCGACTGGTGCGGCTGGTGCATTCGATTGGACCAGGATGTTTTCTCTCAGTCTGATTTTAAAGATTACGCCAGCAAAAACTTGGTGCTCTTGGAGCTGGATTTCCCGCGGCCTGGTGGTTCTCGGTGGCAGGGACAAGCTGCTGAATTGAAAAAGCAAAACCTGGAGCTCGCACGCCAATATGAGGTGCAAGGCTTCCCCACCCTGATCGTTCTCGATGGCAATGGGCAAAAACTTTGGCGGTTCGAGGGCTACCTGCTGGGCGCAGATCTTATCGCGCAACTGGAAAAATTGCACAAAGGTTGAACGGTTCCGCTTTTGCGGAAACGCGAAATGTCGTTGTGATTTCGACGGCGCGCGCCTTGCGCAGCTGACGACCTCTGCTAGATACACGCGATTCATCCACGATTTTCGCGCTAATGTTTTTTCTCCGTTTGTACTTCCTTTGCGTTGCTGTGCTAGTCGCGACGCGGACGCTTGGAGCCGAGCCGGAAAATCCGTCGCAAACTCCAGAAAAGAGCGCACGTAAAGCTCTGACGGAGCAGAATATCACGTTCAATTCCGTTCATACAGATGGTCCTTACATCGCGATGACCTTTGACGATGGCCCAAGCGCGACCCTTACCCCAAAACTGCTCGATCTACTCGCGGCGCACCACATCAAGGCAACGTTCTTTGTCATCGGCGAAAATGTCGCGGAACATCCTGAGATCGTTGAGCGGGCTGCGCGGGAAGGGCATGAAATTGGCAACCACAGTTGGTCGCATCCTAACTTCGGCAAGATGTCGGAGGAGAGCGTACGCAGCCAAGTACGGCGAACCGATGATGCAATCAAAAACGCTACTGGCAAGCGCCCTACGTTAATGCGGCCACCATACGGATCTATCACAGACCGCGAAAAGCACTGGATTCACGATGAATTCGGCTATCAGATCATTCTCTGGGATGTCGATCCGTATGACTGGAGGCGTCCCGGCCCGGCTGTGGTTCGCAATCGAATTCTCAAGGAGACTCAGCCCGGTTCGATCGTGCTATCTCACGACATTCACCCCGGGACAATCGAAGCAATGCCTTCCACGTTCGATGCGCTCGAGGCCAAGGGTTTTAAATTCGTCACGGTATCAGAACTGATTCGAATGGCCGTGTCGCAAGCTCCTCATCCCGGCTCGCATTCCGGCGGAAACTCCCAAACGAAAGCTACTCCTACACCCTCGCTCGCTCCGTCTCCGGCATCTTCTTCAAGCGGCTAGACTGCCGCTAGAGCGTCGAGACTGTCTATTTCTTCGCGGCACCAACGCTACCGGCCGCCACCTGCTTCTCAGTCTTGCTGCGCGCAATGACGAAGTGATTATTTTCGCCGTAGGTTCGCCACGGCCCTGGAGGCACGTCACGTACTTCGATAAATTGCCAATCCGTCACGTCGGTCGGCGCGAGCCCCAAGTAATCACGCACAGCCGGGGAAACATCCAGCCCGGCACCATGGTTTAGATTCGGCTTGGGTCGCTCATTTCCAAAGACGTACTGAAAATGGTCTGTGCGAAATGGGCCGCAATCTTCCCATTGCGCATAACAGGCGCGATTACCTTTGCGGATGGCGATCCAGCGATGCCGGCACACCGACTCTCCCTGGCCCGTATACGCTTGTTTGAACCAGGGAATCACCAGCGGCGCTTCCGGCTTGAACTGGCCGTGCGTGACATCGTTGTACGGCAGCGCATAATAGAAGGGATTCTGTTTTGGAACAAACGCCACCGGCCTATAATCGCGTCGCGCGCTTCGATCAGGATCATCGGTTCCGCCGTAATTTGTCGTCCAATTAAGGTCCCAGGAGCTTCTGTAGTTGGGAACCGGATTATTGCCCCCGGCTTGTTCGCCGACCCAAAAGACGGTCGTCACGATATTCGTTTTCCACGGGTAGCGCTGGATCGCCGGGTGAGAACTGGTAGGGATAAAAACTTGCGGTTCAACTTTGAGCAACGCCTGCTCCCGCAGTTTCATCGCATACTTGGCGAAATCTGCCGCCGTCGCATATGGGGAAGTGGATTGCTCATCCCCGAAAAGTTTTGGGACGACAAAGACCGCCAGACTCAGACAGACCGCAAGAAGTCTCCTCATTACAAACGCCGCCATCTTCTATCCGATTTCGGGCGGTCAGGCAAGCCGAATCTTCCTGTTTCCCGAATGCGCAACGCCGCGTGTGTGCTCCATTTGCGGCGCGATGCCCCTGTCCTGATCCGGCTCAACCGCGGCTAAGCACTGTATCGCCTTTGAATTGTCGATCATCCGCCTCTGGATAGTCGAGCGTATAATGGAGGCCGCGGCTTTCTTTCCGACATAGGGCTGAATCGACAATCAAGGCCGCCACCGCCGCAAGATTACGCAGTTCGAGCAGGTCAACCGACACTTTGAAGTTCCAATAGAACTCGCGGATTTCGCGCTGAAGATTTCGTAGCCGTGCGCTGGCGCGCTGGAGTCGCTTGTCTGTACGGACAATTCCCACGTAATCCCACATCAAACGTCTAATTTCGTCCCAATTGTGATAAATGACGACCAGTTCATCTACGTCCTGCACATTTCCCGATTGCCACTCAGGCAAGGGGATTTTTTGTTTTCGAGCTGGTCGTGTGTGCACAGCGGCAGTGGCGGCGCGATGCGCTACCACCAAGCCTTCCAGCAGCGAGTTGCTCGCGAGCCGGTTCGCTCCGTGCATGCCCGTGCAGGCGACCTCGCCAATCGCATATAATCCTGTCAAACTGGTCGCGCCATTCACGTCAGTCTTAATTCCGCCGCATTGATAATGCGCTGCCGGCACGACAGGGATGGCGTGCTTCAACATGTCGATCCCAAATCGCAGGCAGGTTTGGTAGATGTGCGGAAAACGCTCCCGAATAAATTCCGCCGGCTTATGCGTGATGTCCAAAAACACACATTTCGCCCCTGACCGCTTGATTTCGGCATCGATGGCGCGGGCCACGATATCCCGCGGCGCCAGTGAACCACGCGAATCGTAGCGCCTCATGAAATCTTCGCCGCGATGATTACGCAAAATGCCGCCTTCACCACGCACAGCTTCGGAAATGAGAAATGATTTCGCCTCAGCATGAAAGAGACACGTGGGATGAAACTGGATGAACTCCATGTTCGCGATCTCCACGCCTGCGCGCCATGCCATGGCCACACCGTCTCCGGTCGCGATGTCCGGATTCGTCGTATACAAATAAACTTTGCCGCAACCGCCGGTCGCAAGCACGGTCCGATCTGACCGGACGGTTTCTACCTCGCCGGTTTTTTCATCCAGAACATAGACACCAAGACAACGGTCTTCCGTTGCGAAACCGAGCTTGGCGGCGGTGATTAAATCCACCGCCATGTGATTTTCCCAAAGTTCGACATTCGGTTGCTTCGCTAGTTCGCGCAGCAATCCCTCCTCGATTTCCTTCCCGGTCGCGTCTCGCACATGCAACACGCGTCGCTTCGAATGGCCGCCCTCTTTGCCCAGATCAAGCTCACGATGTCCAGAGACCTCGCGCTGATCGAACTGCACGCCGAGCTCTGCCAGCTCTGGGATGCGCTGCGGACCTTCAGTTACAACCGTGCGCACGACCGCTTCTTCACAAAGACCGGCGCCGGCCTCAAGCGTGTCGCGCACGTGCAGCTCCAATGAATCTTCATCGCTGGTCACGCATGCAATTCCGCCCTGCGCCCACGCAGTGTTTGTGTCGGCCCCTTTGCGTTTTGTGATGACGGCTACCGAACCGTGCCTGGCCGCTTTCAGGGCAAAGCTGAGACCGGCGATGCCGCTGCCGATCACAACAAAATCGTATTCCTTCATTCCAAACGGATATTGTCGATCAAACGAGTTCTCCCGAAAAACACCGCCAACACGAGCACCGAGCCCGGTCCAGCCATTTCAACCGGTTGCAAAGTTATCGCGTCGACAACTTCAACATAATCGATCCGAGCCAGCGGCGCTTCACCGATTACCTGCCGCGTACGAGCGACGACGTCTCCGGCGGATTTTTTACTGCCATTCGCCGCAGCACATAGCGCTTTGTATAAAACTGCTGCCTGCTTTCGTTCATCCAAATTCAAATATTGATTGCGCGAACTGTATGCCAGCCCGTCGTCCTCCCGCATCGTAGGGACGGCAATGATCTCGATCTTGAAATTAAGATCGCGCACCATGCGACGAACGATCGCCAGTTGCTGAAAATCTTTCTCGCCAAACACTGCCGCGTTCGGCGCAAGAATATTGAACAACTTCGCCACAACCGTGCAAACGCCGCGAAAATGTCCGGGGCGCGACTTGCCCTCGAGCGACTTCGAAAGAGAGGATTCTTCAACGAACACCGAACGGTCGCCTGCATACACTTCCGCTGCGCTAGGCCGGAACAGAAAATCGACACCGGCGTTTCGACAAAATTCTTCATCAACTTTTTCCGGGCGCGGGTACCGCTCGTAATCACTTCCAGGTACAAACTGAAGCGGATTCACAAAGATGCTCACCGCCACTTCGCCATCTCTTCCGGCATGTTCACGCGCCACGCGGATTAACTCGCCATGCGCCTTGTGCAAGGCGCCCATGGTTGGCACGAGCACGCGCCGTTTTGCAGGCGACTGACTCCACACGCCTGTGATCGTCGTAAGAATTTTCACCGTCGCCAGCTTTATACAATCAGATGCGATGCACGAATCAAAGGAAGAGGATAAATGCGCCGGTGATCATGAGCGCAAGCATCCAGACCAAATCCACATTGAACCAGGCGCGCCGCAACATTCCGACTCCAAGTTTTTCGTAAACCAAAATCGCCACGAACGCAGTCATGAGAAGATATCCCAATGTGTGAACTGCAACTGAAGCGGTCAGCAGAAAAAGTCCGCTAAAATTCGTGAATCCCCACAGGTGTTCAGTGCCGTTGTGGGAAACAATGTGATGCGGGACTGTTTTGCCCGCTGATGTAAGAAAGAGCGGGACGAGCATTAACCCCGCGCCGTGTGCAGATGCCATGATGAAAGACCAGATGGTCAAATCACCAAAACCGACTCGCATGCCTACCCAATTCGGATGCCGCGACCGAAGAAGGCGGTACAAACCAAATCCAAACAGGATCGCCGCTGCGGCAATTTTTAGAGCGCGATGCGGCAGACTGATTCGGGCCACAAGAACCGCCGCGATAATTATCCCAATCGACAGCGCGTGCCCCAACGCAATTGGCGGCAGCGCACGAAGCACTGCGGCGCGCTTGTGCTCCTGCAGCCCGAGGGCGACGGCAAATAACCATCCCATTGCGGGATTGATCCCGTGAAAAAGACCCAGCCCAAAGACCGCCAGCCACGGCCAGAGCCCGCTCACGGAAAACAAAAGGAATCGCTCGAGGAATCGCCCCCTTCGAGGCGAATTTGATGAACTCGGTAATCGCTGCTTTCCACGAAGAAGTTTTCATCAAACGTAATGCCGCCGTCACGACCGGCATCAAGTTTCACCATCCAACTAGCCACACCGTCAGGATAGAATTGCTCGTCCCACGCGGCGTAAAGTGAGTTGGTGAAATAGATCCGTTTGCCATCGCGGCTTACTTCCACCATTTGCGGTCCGCCCGCCAGCGGCTGATCTGGTTTCCTCGGGTGCGGTGTGCGATTGGCAATGCCGCCAATGCGCACTGAGCCGGTCTTCTTCGGATTGAACGGATCCGACACGTCGTACTGTAAAAACTCCCCTGTCCCCCAGCAGGAAACGTAAAGGAATTTGTCGTCGAGCGATAAATTGATGTCCGTCACGAGTGGCGGCACCGCCTTAAAATCCTTCAGCAGTGGCGGTAACTTCTCCGGGTCGGCAGGTTCGGCAGGAATTTCGATCACCTTTTTGAGACCCCACGCGCCATTGCCACGATGCCACAGCCAAATCGAGGCGGACAAATCCTTAACAGAAACGACGACGCTAACGAAACCGTAAGCCTTCCTCGGGTCATGCGCGGGACGCATCTCGAGGACCATCTGTTGTTCCTTGCCCAAATCGAGCGCCTGCAAATGGCGGCGGCGGCGCAAATCCCAAACGTGCATCTGATGCCCATATTTGCTGCCGAGGAGCAGATCGGGTTGCACGCCGTTTTCAATCATGTTCGGCGTGCCCCATTCGCTGCTAAGCAGCGTGTCGAACCCAAGATGCCACCAGAAATCGTATTGAAAAAATTGGGGACCCCGGTCCATTTCCCACTGACCCAGAATCTCAAACGTCTCGCAATCGAGCATGAAAATGCCGCCGGGGCCGTCGCCATTCGGCGC
>Ga0193733_1000484_pt1 | contig 13194 bp, 9 predicted proteins | sample U1s2metaG_FD_145076 | JGI IMG/M metagenome (GOLD analysis project Ga0193733, IMG submission 145076) | Soil microbial communities from a riparian zone of the East river system, Colorado, United States - U1s2 | ecosystem: Environmental > Terrestrial > Soil > Riparian zone | place: USA: East River... | reverse complement strand
GCCTTTCCTGATCGTGACGCTGTCGGGCTCGAAGTCCCAGCCCGGGTCTGGAGCTCCAGCCGCTGCCTCTGCAAACAGATGGTCAAACGTCGTGGCGAATGGCAAGACAAATGCAAGCGCGACATTCTTGCAGAAGTCGGGTCCAAGCACGGCATTGAAGGTCGTCGGATCGCATTCGTCCAAGGCCACGATCTGTACGGGAGTTGGCGCGTCTTCTTGCGCACGCGCTGCGGGTGCGGATACAAACCAGAGCGTCAGCGGGGCGATGAGCAACGTTGCGAGAAGGCGGATGGTTAGGAATCTCATTGTGGTTGTCCTTCCCAAAGGGGGGCCGGGATCCTACGCTTGCTTCGCCTTCTGTCAAGAGCGGGAAAACCCGCAAGCGGGGAGTAATGCGAATGGGCTCTCTCCGATGGAGCGGCGCAGCGATTTCAGTCGTGTGCCCGCGGGAACGCTGGAATCAGGTTCATTGGGTCATGAAAAGCGACTTGGCAGCCGCAAAGCAGAAGGGAGCCACTAAAGTCACGTGGTAGGCTTCGGCGACTGCGCGTGCACCACCGTCGGTAGCACCCTGCGAGACAGCATTGGCAGCAACAATCTCTTTTGCCAACGCAAAGCCTTGTTTCAGATTGGCATGAAGGTCATTGACCGATACCGGGGACTCAAGATCAAGAACACTGATCGAGGCAGTCGATGGCGCACGTGAGGCCCAATACCCCTGCATCAGCTGTGTATTGAGCCAGAAGACGACCGGGTCGACACTGCCGCCGCAGAGCAGTACCGGTGCAGTGGGAATCCAGTCGCGCAAATCGTTCCGCTGCAACGCCTGCCGCCAGGGAAGCTCAGGGGCCGCCGCCGCCGTCCCGGTCGTCAACGTCGGGAATCCCCCGTCCGGGTGGGCCTGCGCGTCGCGGAGGTAACTGAGCCGATAGCTGTTCTGGATCAAATTGCCGTTGCCAAAGCCGAGGGCGAAAACCGCAGCCAGGTTTGCGGGTGCCGTCGGTGGAGTAATGTCGGCAAATTCCGGAGCGGGCGGTGTCAGGCTAAACAGCGCGTATTGGGGAAGTCTCCCGTCTGCATACAGCTGACTTCTGAGCATCGTGCTGGGCAGCAAGGATTCGATGCCACCCGCGTATTGTGGCTCAAACACGTCAACGGCGCTGGCGTAGATATTCCCGTAGGCCGCCTGATAGGCAGTGAGGAGAAACGTGGATGATATCGGCGCACCGCCGTTGACCTCACCGTAAAATACTGCATCGACAAAGGCGGCAAGCGCATACGGCCCTGACATCGGCACAGACGCGGTAACTTTCATTCCGGCGGCCTGCATGGCGCGATGCGTTGCCATTGCCACGTAACCTCCCTGTGAGTAGCCGGTAATAAACAACTGCCGGCTATCCTTCGTAAGCGTTCCAGATGCGAGCGGGAGCGCGGTACGCGCCGCTTTCAGCGCATCGATCATGTCCTTCGATTGCTGATCAGCAATCAGGTACGGATGGTAAGGAAGCGTGGACGTGTCATAGCCGGCGTAGTTTGGCGCGACCACGATGTAGCCCTGTGATGCGAACAGCGCCGCGAGTAACAGCGTCTCCGCATTTTGCATGTTCGCGATATTGAACGCGCGATCCGTCGTCGTGCCGTGCGCGTACAAGACGATGGGACGCGCGCCAGTGCAGCTCGCACCGGCACCTGTAGGCACCATCAGCGCCGCGGATGCAGTGATGGCTTCGTTCGCGCCGCCGACCGTTGTGTACTGGATGTGATAGATAAGAATGTCGCAAACCGGGACGCCGCTAAGAGCCAGCAGCTGCTGATTGGTTGCACTGTTGAGCTCGAGCAGCAGAGTGGGCGCTGTGACTGTCGACAGAAGTTCAGGCGGGCTTTGCAGCAGCGTACCCCGAGGCGGGGCCACAGTGGTAGAGTCTGACTTGCCGCTGTTGCCGCAGGCCGCAAGCAGCAACGCTGGAACAAGAAGGAGACACGAACGCATGATTGGTCGCATGGTCTTACCGTCGGAAATCCTGGAGGCTCTGCACGCGCAAAAAAACTCGTCCCTTTTTCCGTTTAACTCCTGCGCGGCTTCTCGGCCCTGACCCCTTCTCGAACCCGCCGCGTCACAGGCTAGGCTCTACACGTCTGAGCCACAACCAGTCAACGGGGACTAGCCTACGCCGCGAGAGTGTATCTACCGACTCAGGCTGATCCGCAATGTGCGTGGGATGTGGCCTACATGCCGTGCCGTGGCTCGGTTCTCGCCGCGGCAGGTGACCTTGAGGCGCGGACCAACGCGTCGCCCGGGGGACGGCAGGCTCGATCGCGCCATCGCGGCAGCGGATGCAATGCAGTTACCACCCGAACCTGCGGTGGCAATTGACACGCTCGCTGTCAATCTGGCCCGCACCCTTAACCGACTCCAGGTCAACATACTGATCAATACGGCAGGGCCGTTTCAGGGTCAGGATTACACGGTCGCACGTGCCGCGATCGAAGCAGGCTGCCACTACGTCGACCTGGTGGTTTTGGCTCGGCGTACCGGCATTTGCATCAGTGGTCCTGGTGTTCTGGCTGATGATTGCCAAACCACAGTAGCGCTCGGCAGATCCGCGTAACAAGTGCACAATCCGGCGCAGTAGAGCTTCAAATGACAGACTGTTGGTTCTGGCGCGTCATTGGGAGTTTGGTGATCCTGACCAATTCGGCCGGCGCACAAGAGCGCACGCAAATTTATTTTCCTTCGAAAACTCCGATGGGACTCGTGGGAAATGGTGCCAGTATTGTCAAGGTGCGCCCCAGCGGCTTTGACTTCTTTGAGGGCGGTAATGCGGTGGGGCGATTTCGCCTGATCCTGGACGGCAAGCCCTATGAGTTGCAAGCCGACGACGCAAGCTCATCGTTCTTTCCGGGAGGGGTCTCCTATCGTTTGGCCGTGAGCGGGGTGGAAGTGGAAGTGCTCCACGGTGCAACCGGAGCGACTCCGTATGCGGCGGGCGTATACGTTCGGAATGCGAAGGGCCGTGTTGAGTTGGAGATCGAAAGCAAGGGTGAACCCGCGGTGTCTCCTACTGGCCGCGTGCGCATTTCACTCCAACATCGAGAAGGCTTCGTGGTTCTCTCTGCCGGAGGATTCAAACGACCCAGCTCATGGGAAACGCTCCGTGCACTGTTTGAGGCCCCGTACCGCGAGGGTTTTCGCATTGAAACGCCGAACGTCAAGATCGATCGCGCCGTACCATTCAACCGCTTCCTGATCGACCTTGGCTTCAACGGATACTTGCACGTTTGCGAGCTATTCCGATGGCGCGACGTCTGGTCGCGTGACCTCGGGTCCGGCCTTGCGCCTGGCGCCATGGTCGACGGGCAGTTCTCGGCGGCACGCACCACCATCGACTACGATCTGCATCGTCACGCGATTGCCAACCCGCGCGGGTTCAAAGTCACGGAAGATCAGTCCCAGGGGGGCTCGGCGGAGGGCGTGGCTTGGTTGACGCGTGCCGTCTGGCGTTACTACGTTCTGACGGGGGATCGAGAGTTTCTCACCAACGCGGCGACCACCTTGCGTCCCTGGGTCAATGCGTGGGTCGATCGTGATGCCGATGATCGAGGACTCCTCATCGACGTGACGGAGTGGATGGATCATTCCCGATTCCTTCTCTTTCCGGATGGCGCGCGCGTTCTCTATTCGAACGTGCTCTTTGCGGATCTGCTTCGACGCTTTGCCACGATCGAGCGGTCGCTGGGCGACCCGGCGGCGGCACAGAGACTCGATGACGTGCATCTGCGATTCGTGAGGGGCATCAATGCCCATCTCTGGAACGAGGCCGCGGGTGAGTACAACAATCTCTCGCTTTGGGGAGAAGCGGATGAGCGATCCTCGTCCGAGGGCAACATGCTGGCGGTGCTGAGCGGCGTCGCACCACAAGATCGCGCGCAGCGCGTGCTCGCAACCGTACGGCAAACGAATTGGCGGACTGCGGGCTCTGTCACGGTCACGCCTCCAATGACGCATGTCGACGCGCACAACGACCACAATTTCAAGGTGTGGCCCTGGTGGAATGCCGTTGAAGCGCGGGCGCGTTTTCTCAATGGTGATATTGAGGGCGGAATCCATCTGCTCGAAGGCTTCTCCAACACACTCGAAGACCCGGAGTACCCGGGGCTCGTTGAGGAACTGATGACACCGGACGGTGTGAGCGAGGGGGGGCACGCGTTCGTGAGCGCGGCGGGCGCCTACCAGGACGCCATTTTCGAAGGTCTCCTCGGCATCGAAATTATCGAGGCAGGCTGTGCGCGCATCCGTGTGTCTCCGAATGTTCCGGCGGGCTGGACGACCTGGCGGGCAACTGTTCCCCTTCCGCAAGGCCGACTTTTGTTGGTGCAAACGGATGGCAGGCTGCAAATCAGTGTTACGGACCCACGGGTCAAAGTGATCGAGGCGCCAGCGACGGCAATGGTGAGCGGAGCGCAGCATGCGCCACTGTCGAAGCGTGAGTATCCGGTGCTACAAGATTCCTCGCCTCCAACGCCCCTGGTGCCGCCGGCACTAAAAAGACGGGCAGCCGTCACGTTTGTTGAAGACGGCATGCCGACCCCGACGCTAGTCGGACTGCCGCGGCGTCATGTCACGGCAGATGAACTCCTGACGCTTGACCCGGGAACAGCGGGCGCGCTGATCGTTCCGGGGAACGCGCTGCCGAGAAGAACGCGATCCGGTCTCGATTTGCAGGATGCGCTGGGACGATTCCTCGATCGCGGTGGCGCCATCGTTTTTTATGGCGCCACCATGCGTGACCGCGAAACCATGGGAGAACACGGCGGCGTCGTTGACTGGTACGAATATCGTCCGAAGATCAGTTATCAGCCGATTGGCGAATGGAAATTTCGGGCATCGCCGGATGGCGGCGACGTGGAGCACGCGCAGGAGTATGGACTGAAGCAAGGCTGGCACGCCGTAAACCAAAGCGATTCCGGATGGACCGCGCTCAAGGTCCCGCAAGTGTGGAAAGACCACCCGAGCGCCCAATACACGGGCTGGGAATGGTTTAAGACACATCTGTACTTGCCGGCGGAAGCCAGGGGTCAACCACTCATCTTGACGCTCGGGAGAGTCAACAGTCGGGACTGGACGTACGTCAACGGCGTCCTCGCTGGTTCGGACCGCGGGGAGAAGGCATTTCGAAGTTACCGGATACGACCCGGCGACGACGCGTATGCGGCCCTGAAATTTGGTGGCGACAACGTCATCGCGATACAGGTGATCTATGCAGGAGCAGGGGGCGGCCTGTATGCCGATGTGCCAACGATCGGATTTGAAAGCGGCGAGCGAGCCTGGACACCGCTCGATGCCAAGACAGGCGCGTCACGGGAATATCCGGAACGACATGGCGTCGTGTCGTGGGGACCCGGCAGTTTCTTCAACTCCTGGGAAACGTCACGAGGTGCGTTCGGATTCACGATCGAGGGGGAGGGCGTGGAATTCGTGGGACCCGTCGAGAGAATTAGGCCATTGCAGGTCGCAACCCGAGAGGCGTTTACCGATTTTGCGATCAGCAAACCCTGGCTGTTCCAGCCGCTCGCCTGGACTCGAACGCATCGCAAGCTGCTCTATCCGGATCATGGCGAGCGCTACCCGATCGCCGCGCGCATCGTGAATACGAAGACGGGTGGGGAATTCATCCTCATACCGGAGTCCATCGCTCAGTCTCCTGCTGGGCTTGAGGTATTGAAACGCATTCAGATCGATATCGCTTCTGACAGCGCTTGGAAGCGGCCATGAGGATGTTGTCGAGTGCGGACCAGTTGACTGGGCAACGAAGGGCGTCACATCCTTGAGAGACCGCCACGAAATGGAGCAGCACATGGCCCGCAAAAATCAGCCGAACGCGCCTTCCGATGCAGCCAACGTAAAGCTGCCAGGAGCAGCGCTGCATATGGCCCGCGAGCATCCCGCGCTATGGGAGGCCTTTCAGCGTCTGGGTGAGGAGGCAAGCCGCGCAGGCCCGCTCGATGCCCGTACGCGACGCCTGATTCACCTCGCACTCGCCATTGCCGCCAGCTCGGAGGGCGCGACGCATTCGCATGCACGCAGAGCGAGCTCGGAGGGAATCAGTCCGGAGGAACTCGAGCACGTAGCCACCCTCGCCATCACGGCCGTGGGTTGGTCACAGGCGATAAAAGGCCTGACGTGGGTGCGAGATATCACTCACGCGCGGCCTGGTGCACCAGCTAGCGAGCCGCTCGAACCTTGATGGAGGCGATCGGCTCTGGTTCCGGGTCAGGGCGATACCGGTGCGGGCGGCGGCGGAGTAATGCCCTTCTTGGCTGCAATGGCGCGGAGCACGTCGGGGCGATCCGAGATGATGCCGTCGACGCCCAGATCAATGAGACGCGCCATATCCTCAGGGCTGTTCACGGTCCAGACCACGACCTTGAGCCCGAGCTTGTGCGCCTCCGCGATCGATCTTCGGTCGACGTCACCGTAGAACGGCGACCAGATCGCGCCGCCCGCGGCTTTAATCGCGCGCGCGACTGAGCGACCGTACTTGCGCGGAGCGAATCCTGCGGTCCACGGTGAAGGCTTGTCGAGGTAGATACTGGCCTCCGGACCCTGCTGCTGCGTCAAGTACACGGTCGGAATCGCGGGTGCCTGCTTTTGCACCAGCAACAAGGTTCTCCAGTCGAAAGACTCAATCATGACGCGGTCCGCAAAGTCCTCGCGATGCAGCAGATCGAGCACAACTGCGACGAAGCGCTCCGGGTCTGGCGATTCGTCAGGGTGATTCGGATCGATCTTGGTCTCGATGTTTAGGTGTACGTGGCGATCGCCAGACCTGCGCACCAGTTCGAACACTTCGGCGAGAGTTGGTATTCGGGTCCCGGGCACCGCGAGTTGGTCGGGAAACCGAGCCGCGTAGTCACTGCCGGGACGAATTTGTCCGACATCGTACTTCTTGACTTCCGCGAGCGTCAGTTTGACGTAGGGAATGCCGGGCGGAGGCACGTAGAGCCCATCGGGAGCACGCGCAAGGTCCGGATTGAGACCCCGCTCGTGCGACACGACGATCACCCCATCCTTGGTGACCCCCATGTCGAGTTCAAGCGTATCGACGCCCATCGACAGGGCGTTGGCGAAGGATTGCAGCGTGTTCTCGGGGCGCAGCGCGCGGCCGCCGCGGTGCGCTTCAATGTCGAACGAGACCGGCCGCGTGGAGCCGGTCGGGCAACCCTGCACCACGGCAGACATAGCGGACAGGCTCAACACGGCGCACGCGAGAGGAATCGCTGGTAAAGAACGCAACAGTAGATCTCCTTCGCGCGATCGGCGAAGCTTACCAAAGGTTCATCGCGCACCCACAGGTTGAGCATCGATCAGGCAGTGATCGCCTGCGCGCATTACGATTGAAATAAGAGCTGAACAGCGCGAAATCAGGTCGAAGACTCTGTCCCGCACATTCCTCCTGTCCTCGGCGCTGCGCGGCCCGCCGGACAGGCAAAGCGATCGCGCGACGCGAGCAATGAGGCCCCCAGGGCGTTTCCGAATCAGAACAGTGTCAGGCATTGCGATATACGAGGAAAATGACCTCATGCGCGCCCTGCTCAAGGAATCGCTGAGCGAAGCAGGCTATCGTGTGCGTGAGGTCGCGCCGCGCGGGGGTCTGCTGGGGTGATACGCGTTGGCGACCGGTGAAGCAGCAGATTCACTTCTGGCATACGGACCCAATCCGTACCGCGTCAGTAACGCCACGCACAAGCCGCTGGCAAGCACAATAGGCACGACGCCAATGAGCACCTGTGAGGGCGTGCGCCCGACCGCCAATAACGCGCCGGCGAACAGAGGCCCGACCAGGGAGCCGAATCTGCCCGCGGCCACGGCAGCACCGATCCCCGTTCCTCTCGCCCGCGCGGCGTAGCTTGCATTCGCGATCGCATAGACGATTACCTGCCCGGCGAGGATCGCGCTCCCAAGTGCTAACGCGAGGCAGAGCATCAATGCAGGCTGCGGTGGTGCCTGTGCAATCAGAACGAGAACGACGGGTAGCACGACGATGCTGAGAATGATGCTCGTGCGTTGCCAGCGAGAGTCGAGTAACACGCCGACCCAAAGTGCGGCCACAGCTGCCCCGGCCCCAAATGCGGCCTGCGCGAGAGCTGTCGCGCCTTTCGTGAGCCCGCGCCCTGAAAGCAGCAGCGGCAGCCAGTTAAGCATCAGATGGAGAGTAAGAACACTGAGTAGGAACGCCGCCCAAAGCAGCAATGTTCTGGCTGCGCGTCCCTCGCCAAAGAGTTCACGCAGCATCCCCTGTGAATTTCCGCCGGTCGCTGTCGGATTGGACGCCTTGCCTGCGGGAAGGTATGCGCTGAGAAGGGCCGCCACGATAAGCGGCGCCACGCCACCAACCTGAAAAACCACGCGCCACTGTTCAAGCGGGATGAAGAAAACGACCAGGCTGGCAAGGGAGCCCCCGAGCGGCATGCCCACGTATGCCGACGCGATGCTGGTGTTAAGCCGTCGCGCGTTGCTTGAATCCGCCGCCAGCGCAATCAGATTGGGCATCGCTCCGCCCAATCCAAGTCCCGTGAGAAACCGCGCAGCGGTGAGTGAAGGCATCGCGGGTGCAAAAGACGTCAGGAGAGAAAGACAGCCGAAGGCGATGAGTGATACGACCAGCACAACCTTACGCCCGAACCGGTCCGCCAGGCGCCCGCCGACAATGGCACCCAGCAGAAGGCCGGCGCCGCTCGCCGCAAAGAAGGCGGAAAGATTGATTGGCGTAGGGTGCAATTGCCGGCTCAAGCCGCCGGCAGCTACGCCCGCGGCCTGTACGTCAAATCCCTCACACAGTGCGCCCAGAAAGCAAAGGCCTACAGTCAGCGCCGCAGTGCCCGGGTTGCGCTCCGCGTTCATCCAGGACTGCTTCACGAGCCCGTGATGTCGAAGTGTCGCATAACACCTCAAAGAGTCAGGCGACATGGAACGTGAGCGCCGCCACCCGGAAGGAGGATAGAGCGTACCGGCGCCGAGGAGCCGGAGTTCGACAGATATATTGATAAATAGAGATGAAATTAGACCGGTACCGGGGAGATTCACCGCCGCTGCGCCTTAATTCCTTGGTGATCAAGTGTTTAGAGCGGTGGGATGCAGCGGCGCGCTGCCCGGTCCTACTCGACGTTACCCGTTGTTTCACCGCGCCCGGCCGAACCACTCATTCACGCGCGACTCACCGGTCTCGTCGCGTCGCGCGGCAGCGGCTTCGCGGGATCCTTGAACCTGAGCGCTCGGTACGGACGGCCCGGTCGGGAGTTCGCCGCGCCTGAGCGTTTTTTCGGGTTGGTGAACCGCCACCGACATTGGCTGTACATTGTGGACCGGGGATCCGGGGAGCCGCCGCGAAGTCCGATGGGCAGCTACACGTACCAACGCTTTCGCTATCGCACGCCCGATGAACTGGCCGGTGGCCGCCCTAAACGCCGCCCGGTGGCCATCGTCGGCGCCGGGCCCGTGGGGCTTTCGGCTGCAATCGACCTCGCGCAGCAGGGGATGCCCTGCGTGGTCCTCGATGACAACGACTCGGTTTCGGACGGCAGCCGGGCGATCTGCTGGGCGAAACGGACGCTCGAGATCTTCGACCGTCTGGGCGTGGCGGGGCGGATGACCGCCAAGGGGGTCACCTGGAAGGTCGGGCGCGTCTACCACGGCGACTGCGAGCTCTATCAGTTCGACCTGCTGCCCGAAGGTGGCCACAAGATGCCCGCATTCATCAACCTTCAGCAGTACCACGTCGAGCAGTACCTGGTCGAACGGGTCTGCGAGTTTCCAGAACTCATCGAGCTTCGCTGGAAGAACCGCGTGACCGCGGTCGAGGAGCTCGACGATGGCGTCAGGATCACCGTCGGGACGCCCGACGGGGAATACCATCTGGAGTGCGACTGGCTGATCGCCGCGGACGGTGCCCGCAGCAGCGTGCGCAGCCTGCGGGGACATCAGTTTGAGGGCCAAGCTTTCGAGGATAAGTTCCTGATCGTCGACGTGCGCATGGAGGCGACTTATCCCAGCGACCGGCGCTTCTGGTTTCAGCCGTCATTCGATCCGGGCGAAAGCGTGCTGATCCACCGCCAGCCCGACAACCTGTTCCGCATCGACTTTCAGCTCGGTCGCGACGCCGACCCGGACGTGGAACGCGACCCGTCGCGCGTCGTGGAGCGGGTACGCCGGGTCGTGGGCCCGCATGTGCCGTGCGAGTTTGAATGGTGCTCCGTGTACACCTTCCGGTGCGCACGGATCGCCCGCTTCATCGATGGTCACGTCATCTTCGCCGGAGATGCCGCGCACGTCGTAAGCCCCTTCGGCGCCCGCGGCGGCAACGGCGGGATCCAGGACGTGGACAACCTGTGCTGGAAGCTTGCCCGCGTGATACGCAACGAGGCGCCGGCGCGGTTGCTGGCGAGCTACGAGATCGAGCGTGGCCGCGCGGCGGACGAGAACATACTGAACTCGCGGCGCACCACCGCCTTCATGTCGCCCGGCTCAACCGTCGAGCGACAATTTCGCGATGCGGTCCTGGAACTCGCTGCCGACTTTCCCTTTGCGCGCGCTCTGGTCAACTCCGGCCGGCTCTCGCAGCCGTGCGACTACGCGGGCTTACCCGGGATGGCGCTTGAGGCGGGCACCGTCGCCGGCGCCATGAGCGCCGGGGCGCCCTGCAGCGACGCGCCCGTGATGCGCGCGGACGGCACGCCCGGCTGGCTACTCGAGCAGCTGGGCACGACGCCCTGCGCCCTGGTGTTTGTGGAGGGGGAGGCCCAGGCCGCGCGTGCTGACGCAGACGGCGCCGACTGCGGCATCCGCGGCCTCAAGGTGATCACCGTTGGCGCGCAGGCCTCACGCGGAACGAGGCTCTCGGATCCGCAGGGTCTCGTCAGGTCGCGCTACGGTGGCGCTGCCGGCGTCACGTACCTGATCCGGCCCGACCAGCACGTGCTCGCGCGCTGGCCGCACTGCGACCCGCACGCCTTGCGCGCCGCCTGGGACGCATACCGCCGTTACGATGAGGAGAGGGAGACAGCATGAGCGGGTTGCGAGGTGCGGATGGTTTCGGCGGGCACGGCGATGAGTTCTACGAGCGCCTGGTCGCGGCGCATCAGGGCCTGAGCGAGCGCCAGAGCGGCGTCCTGAACGCCAGGCTCATCCTGCTTTTGGCGAACCAGGTCGGGGATCGCACAATCCTCGCGCAGGTCCTGGCCGCGGCACGCGCGTCCGTCAACCCTGCGCCGGAGGCCGCCCGTGAATAAGAAGTTCGCATCTCAGGCCGATCTTGCCGAGAAGGTGATCAGCTTCGATCGCCTGTCGGATCATGCGTTTGCCTACACCGCGCAGGGGGACCCCAATACCGGCGTCGTCATCGGCGATGAGGCGGTGCTGGTGATCGACACGCAGGCGACGCCCGTGATGGCGGCGGACGTCATCCGGCGCATCCGCACGGTGACCGACAAGCCGATCGACTATGTGGTTCTCTCCCACTACCACGCGGTGCGCGTGCTCGGGGCGAGTGCCTACCGCGCGCGGCACGTGATCGCGAGCCGCGACACTTACGATCTGATTGCCGAGCGCGGCGAGGCGGACATGAAGAGCGAAATCGAGCGCTTCCCGCGCTTGTTCCGCGCGGTGGAATCGGTTCCGGGCCTTACCTGGCCGAACGTGGTCTTCGAGCGCGCGCTCACGCTGTGGCTCGGCTCGCTCGAGGTGCAGATCATGCAGCTCGGCCGGGGCCATACCAAGGGCGACACCGTCGTGTGGCTCCCGGCCGAGCGGATCCTCTTTAGCGGCGACCTGGTCGAGTTCGATGCTACTCCCTACGCGGGCGACTGCTACTTCGAGGACTGGCCGGCGACTCTCGATGCCGTGGCGGCGCTGAAGCCCGCCAAACTCGTGCCCGGTCGGGGAGCCGCGTTGCAGACGGTGGACGCCGTGGCGCGCGGCCTTGCGGGGACGCGCAACTTCGTCGCCGAGCTCTACGCCGCTGTGAAAGAAGGTGTGGCAGCCGGTTGCGACCTGAAAGCCATCTACCGGGATGTGAGTGAGCGCCTGCGCCCGAAGTACGGCCACTGGGTGATCTTCGATCACTGCCTGCCGTTCGATGTTTCGCGCGCGTATGATGAAGCCACCCGCTTTCGCGACCCGCGCATCTGGACGGCGGAGCGTGACCGGCAGATGTGGAGCGATCTGGAATCCTGATCAGGCGGGAGCGCGTCGCGCTTTGGTGGCAGCGCGACCCGCGGCTGTGCAAGACGGGCCGTGAGGTTCGCGGTAAGAAGCGTCAGGGTTGCCGCCTGGTGCGGCGGGCAGCCGGAGTCGACGGGAGGGTCCCATCAACACGTCAGGCCGCTTGCTTCGGGTCGTGGGCGCTTGCCTCGCGGCGGCAGCGGCGCTCACCGCGCGAGCGCAGCTGCCCGCCGAGCCGTTGACTGCCGAGCAGCTCGCGCCGCAGGCGGGCCCGCACTGGGTCTGGGTCAACGACATCAACTTCTTCAGCATGCCGGATGGCCAGGCGTTTCTGGTCGACGGCGACAGCGGCCGGATGCTCGGCATGCTCAGCACCGGATCGTCCTTCAATTCGGTGATCCTGCCGAAGTCCGCCGACGTCATCTATTCCCCGGAGAGCTACTTCTCGCGCGGCACGCGGGGGACGCGCACCGATGTCGTCACCCTGTACGACACCAAACGCCTGCAGCCCCTCGCTGAGATCGTCATCCCGCCGAAGCGCTCTTCCAACATGTCGATGAGCGCCGCCGCCGCGCTGACCGACGACGAGCGGTTCCTGGTGATCTACAACTTCACTCCCGCACAGTCGGTGTCCATCGTCGACGTGCGCGCGCGCAAGTTCGTGGGCGAGATCGACATCGCCGGCTGCGCGCTGGTGTACCCGAGCGGGCCGCGCACCTTCTTTTCCGTCTGCGGTGACGGGGCCGTGCTGCTCGTCACGCTGGGCGAGGACGGCAAGCTCGCCAACCGCGTCCGCAGCCCGGCGCTGTTTGATGCCATGAAGGATCCGCTTACCGAAAAGGCGGTGCGGGTCGGGGACACCTGGTACTTCGCCTCCTTTCAGGGCACGGTTTACCCGATTCACGCCACTCCCCGGGGCGTGGAGCTGGCGGCCAAATGGCCGCTCGTCACGGCTGCCGAGCAGGCGCAGGGGTGGC
>Ga0193733_1000483_pt1 | contig 13195 bp, 10 predicted proteins | sample U1s2metaG_FD_145076 | JGI IMG/M metagenome (GOLD analysis project Ga0193733, IMG submission 145076) | Soil microbial communities from a riparian zone of the East river system, Colorado, United States - U1s2 | ecosystem: Environmental > Terrestrial > Soil > Riparian zone | place: USA: East River... | reverse complement strand
CAACGGGCGCGCTTACGGCGTACCGCGACGTCAAGTTTTGCTGCGGCGCGTGACTAATTTACCACTAGACTGGCTCCGATCGCCCCTGCTGAGGGGTGCGCAGGGCGGCGAAATTAACATACGACCGATATGCGGTTCGAGGCACGTTCAAGCACCGGATTGCGCGCTCCGGCGTGCCCTTCAGACTTCGCGGCTGGATTGATTCGCCTATCCCTGCGCCGGACAGGATGAATCTGGGCACTGGGTTGAGGTTGTTACGACTGTCTAAATTTCTGGAAACGACCCGTTAGCAGAACCCACACGTATTCAATCCTGTTCGCTTTCGGGTCGTTTGTCTGGCATGCAATTCCGCCCAACAAAGAACGCGCAGCGCCAGCCGGGTTTGTGCCGCTTCTACTTGCGCTTTCTCCGGCCGGGCCACGCTAGCTCGATCTCCCGTCAACGCACCGGCGGCAACGCTTTCGGGTCGGAGGTGTTGATGCAGGTGGGATGACCAAACCCTCCAGCGCTAATGCCGGTTCCACCGGACGGGTTCGGCGATATGTCGAACACGATATTGTCTGGACGCCTCGAATCGCCGCTTACACCGGCAGGGACGTAATCTAGGATGAGATTGTGGCGGACGCGCCAGCCGATGTTGTGGTCGGCGCATGAGGTGTCGCCGCTTACCCCGACGGCCCCAACCACGCGTCTGGCACTGTTGTATAGCGCGAGTCCTCCTCCGAAAACGTTCACGCCGCCGATTTTTTTGCCGACCATCGGATCGCTCGTTCTGCCGTAGCTCGCCGATGGCCCCATATACGCGACGCCTGTGTCGACCGGATTGCTGTGCTGCAAGCCGTAGAGGCTGCCGCCGGGCTGGACCGCCGAATAAAGATTGGCCGTCGATAGCGCGAGTCCGTCAAGGCTGAACGCGTTAGCCGTATTCGCCTTCTGCGCTGAAATCACGCGGCTCCCTGGCCACTGCGACCCGCGATCGGCCCCTGAAAACGCGATCGCGCACACCACGCCGTCGCGGTCGACGACGGTGGCCCACATCTGGAAGTTGAGGCCGCTGGTTTCCACCGTAACCGCGTTAACGAGCGCTGCCTTCAACTGCGCCTGGCTCGGAAGCTCGACGCATCCTTCCGACTCGTTATTATCGGCGAATGCCCCTTGACTGGCGATCAAGGCAAAAGCTATTGCGCTCAACCGTACTGAAAGCACCTGCCTGGTCTGTTTCATGACTGTAACTCCCAATCGTTGTACGACCACAAGACCCGTGCGACCGCGGCGGTGCCACCAACTACTCGGCCGATCGCCCCTGCTGAGGGGTGCGCAGGACGGCGAAATTAACATAAGACCGATGTGGACCGTTCAGGACAGGTTCAAGCACCGGATTGCGGCGCGCCAGCGAGCCGCCATGGCTTCAGCGGCGAATTGATTCTACTATCCGTACCGTCGAACCGGCGGCGAGCACCGCCGCGCTCGCCTACTCCGCCGTCGCGCCCGTGGCGCGGATCACCTTGTCCCAGCGCTCGCGCTCCTGGCGCAGGAACAACGCCATTTCCGCCGGCGTGCTCCCGATCGCGTCGACGCTCATGCCGAGCAGCCTTTTCGCGACATCGGGCTGCTGCAGCGTCTGGGCGATCGCAGCGGAAAGCTTGTTCACTATCGCGACCGGCGTCCCCGGCGGCGCCACCATGCCGAACCAGGTCAAGGCGACGAATCCCGGCAGCACCTCGGACATCGCGGGGATCCCGGGCAGGAGAGGACTGCGCCTTTCGCCCACCGCGAGCGCGCGCAGCTTGCCGGCGGAGAGTTGCGGAAGCACGGAGCTGAGCTCCACGAACATCATGTCCACCTGTCCGCTCAACAGGGCCGTCTGGGCGGGAGCGCTGCTCTTGTACGGCACGTGGACGATCATGACTCCGGCCAGCGATTTGAACATCTCGGCCGCAAGGTGGCCGGTGGTGCCGTTTCCCTGCGAAGCATAGTTGAGCCGGTTCGGATTGGCCCTGGCGAAGGCGATCAGCTGCTGCACGCTGTTCGCGACCCCATTGGGGTACATCGCCAGCACCAGGGGCGCCGTCCCGACCAGTGAGACCGGCCCGAACGCATCCGGATCGTGGGCGAGCTTGGGATAAAGGCTCTTGTTGACGACCAGTGGCGCCGGATAGGAGAACAGGAGCGTGTAGCCGTCCGGATTGGCTTTTATGGCGTATTCCGCGCCGATGTTGCCGGCCGCGCCCGCGCGGTTGTCGACGATGGCCGGCCGGCCCCATTTTCTCTGCAGCTGGTCGGCGATGATACGCGCCAAAGTATCGGTCGTGGCCCCGGGCGCGGCCGGGACGACGATCTTAATCGGACTGCCGGGATAGTCCTGTTCCTGGGCCAGGACCGAGAGAGCGAATGCCATCGCGCCGGCAAGCAGGGTTCGGCCAAGCATGATCTTTCTCGCGGTCATGTCCTATGCCTGCCGAGCGGCCTCGGCGGCGGATCAAAATAGTATCAAAATAGCGCCGACGCCTGCGGAGCACGCCATCTCAGGGCCGCGGGAAAGAGCACAATGGAACTCCACTTTCGCGGCGGCCAACAGGAGGTTTGAAGATGCCCGTCATCGACGCAGACTCGCACGTGGTGGAAACGGAACGGACCTGGACGTTCATGCCGGACGAACAAGAAGAGTACCGGCCCGCGGTGCTCGCGCGCAAGAGCGGCCGCACCCGCGCCTCCGAATACTGGCTCATCGATGACCGGGTCTTCGCGAAGAATGCCAACATCGGACAAGACACGCCGGAGGCGGCGCGCGAGGCCGCCGATATCGCGAAGCGTGTCGCGCACATGGACGAGCTCGGCGTCGACGTGCACGTGCTTTACCCGTCTCTTTTTCTCAGACCGCTGACCAAGCGGGTCGAGGTCGACACCGCGCTTTGCAGGAGCTACAACCGCTGGCTGGCGAGCATCTGGCGCCAGGCTCCGGAGCGCCTGCGTTGGGTGGTGATTCCGCCCATGGGCGACCGCGAAAAAGCTCTGGAGGAAATCCATTTCGGCAAGGAGCACGGCGCCTGCGGCGTGTTCGTGCGCGCCTTCGAGGACGATCAGCGCATCTCCGATCCCTACTTCTTTCCGCTCTACGCGGCGGCGCAGGCGCTGAACCTGCCTGTCTGCATCCATGCCTCCACCGGCAACTTCGATCACTTCGAGCTGTTCTTCACCGACTCCGGTTTTTCGACGTTCAAATTGTCCGTCGTCGGGACCTTTCATGATCTTCTTCTCAAGCGGGTGCCGGCGAAGTTTCCGGATTTGCGCTGGGCATTCATCGAAGTGAGCGCTCAGTGGTTGCCCTACGCCATGAACGATCTTTCGTTGCGGTTCGGGAAGCGGGGCGAGCCTTTTCTCAGCAAGGCTGCGCTCAAGGAGAACCGCATGTACGTCGCCTGCCAGACCTCGGACGACCTCGATCTCATTCTCGAACGGGTAGGCGAGGAGAACATCGTCATCGGCACCGATTATGGCCACAACGACACGGCCTCGGAGCTGCACGCGCTGCGCAAGCTGCGTCAAGGCGGCGCGATCGGCGCGGCGACGGCGAACAAGATCCTGTGGGAGAACCCCAAGCGGCTGTACGGCTTATAGCTTTCCACGCGCCTGCGGCCTGCCGATCCGATGGCTGGAAGAGAAACCCTGAGCGCACCGGATTTTTTTATCCGGAGCCTGGGTCTGTGCGGCCTGCTGCTGTCGGCGATCGCGCTCGCGGTCGAGAGCACTCCGGAGATGGCGCGGCTGGCGCGCTATGCCGGCGCCGACCGCGAGCAGGTGCTCGTCCGCGGGGCGCAGAAGGAAGGCGAAGTGACTCTCTACGCCGGGACGCAAATCAACGATATGCGGCCGGTCATCCAAGCCTTCACGAAGAAGTATGGCGTGCGCGTCAATTTCTGGCGCGCGGGCAGGGAGGAGATACTGAACCGTGTCGTCAACGAGACACGCAGCGGCCGAACCGGCGCAGACGTGATCGAGCAGAGCAGCCTGACGCTGGAGATGCTCCACCGCGAGGGCCTGCTACAGAAAGTGGAGTCGCCCGCCTTCCCGACCTTGATGCCGGCCGCCCTGGCGCCGCATCGGGAATGGACCGCGGTGTCCTTGGATTACGTCGTGCAGGCCTACAACACGAACCTGGTCAAGAAATCCGAGCTGCCGCAGCGATGGGAGGATTTGCTCGACGCGAAATGGAAGGGCCGTCTCGGCATCGAGAGGTACAACGCGGAATGGTTGCTCGCGGTCGTGGGACAAATGGGCGGGGAAGAGAAAGGCGTGGCGCTGCTCAAGGAGATCGTGCGCAAGAACGGCGTTTCGGTGCGCAAGGGCTATACGCTGCTGACCACGCTGACGGCTTCAGGCGAGGTGCCCCTCGCGCTCACCGTGTACAGCTATATGCCCGAACAACTGAAGAAGGCAGGCCAGCCTATCGACTGGTTCTTTCTCGGCGGGAAGGCGGTCGCAAGGCCTCACGCCATCGGCGTCACCCGTCGCGCGCCGCATCCCGCGGCGGCGCTGCTGTTCTACGAGTTCGAGCTGACCGAGGGCCAAAAGATACTCGCGAGCCACGATTTCGTCGTGACCAGCAATGCGATGAGGAATCCCGTCCGGGAATTGCCGCTCGACCTGATCGACCCGGGCGAAGTCCTCGATCGTTACAGGAAGTGGGACGGCCTGTACGACGAGATCTTCGTGAATCAGGCGCGTTAGGCCGGTCCGGGCGAGAAAGCGGAGCAGGGACGAAGCGGACATTGGCCCGGTTGGCGGCGAGCCGGGACTTTATGAAAATAGCGCGGCGGGTATAGTCGAACGATATTGCAATCAAAGACGGTGAGGAGAGTCATGAGCCAAATGACAAGAACGTGCCTGCTTGGCTGGCTAGGGATGGCTTTGTTGGCGGGTTATGCGAAGATCGGATGGTCTCAGGTGGTGGCTGCGGGACAGGTCACCGTGCTGAAAGGCGCGACGATCATCGACGGTACGGGAAAAACGCCGATGCCGTACGGAGTGATCGTGATCGAGGGAGAGAAGATCAAGGCCGTAGGAGGCAAAAACACGGCTTATCCTGCCGATGCCAAAGTCATCGATGCCGCGGGAAAGTTCATTGTCCCCGGTCTGATCGACATGCACGTGCACTACCGCCCTTGGCTGGGAGAGCTGTTCCTCAACTATGGCGTGACCTCCATCGCCGTCCCCGGAAATCCCGCCTACGAGCCCGCGGAACGGGAGCCCTCTTATAGACCGGAGGCAAGGTCGCCGAGAATCTTCAGCACTTCCGGCAGGCTGCCGGTGAACGGAGCTATGACTCGCGAGCAAGTGCAGGACATGGTTCGGGAGTGGCTGAAGAAAAAACCGGATTACGCGGCGCTCCCTTCTTTCAATGAACGCAATGCGCAGGTGTACCAGTGGACCGCGGAGCTGGTACACGAAGCCGGGCTGATGGTCTTCGGGCACACCGAGAACGCCCCCGGGTCCGTTCGTGCAGGCCAGGACGTCGTCGAGCACCTGTGGGGATTTGCGGAAGCGCTGATGACCGCTCAGGAGCTCGAGGACTTCCACAAGGGCAAGTACCTCCACTGGGGGCTGTTCCTGAAAGATCAGGCGCGAATCGATCAGCTGATCAAGGACGCGGTTGCGAAGGGTACCTATTTGAATCCGACGCTCGTATACGAGCTGGGATCGCAGACCGCCCTGGCTCGCGATCACGAGGTCGAGGTCTATAACCTGTTTAGGGATGAAAAGCTGATGGCCTATTTTCCGCGGAACCTGGCGGAAGGCGCCCTGTTCAAGCTGCGCGCGGCCAGAAACTTCTCGACGAGATATGAAAACCAAGCTGCATTTTCGGTTCTCGATCCGAAAGACAGGGAGCAGTTTTACGATGCCTATCGGTTGTGCGGCCAGTTCCTGAAGAAGTGGGTTGCGGCCGGCGGAAGGATCATCGGAGGCACGGACGATCCTTCCTCGGGCATCGCGGGCCTGACGCTGCACATGGAAATGGCCATGATGGTCGAATCGGGTCTCACGCGCATGCAAGCTCTCCAATCGGTGACGGGCTGGAGCGCCGCATTGCTCAATGGGCGACGCAAAACCGCGTCGATTCCGACGGTAGGGGTGATTGCCGACGGTGCTTACGCCGATCTGGTCGTGCTGGGCGCCGATCCGCTCGATAACATCGGGAACACCAAGAAGATCGAGCGCGTCATGAAAGGAGGGCGGTTCGTGCAATTGGGCTATACGACGAGCTACGGCGCACCGAAACCTGCCGAAAGCGCGATCATTCCCAAAACCCCCGAACCGGAGATCAGCGCAGTCGCTCCTTACGTGGTCGTCGAGGGAAGCGCGGATTTCGAGATTGCCGTCAATGGGGTCGGATTCGTGGGAAACTCCGTCGTCCGCGTCGACGATATTCCGGTGCCGACCACGTTCGTCGATATCCGAACGGTGCGCGCGAAGGTTCCGGCCGCCGCGGTCTCCAGAGCGCTTCCCAACCGTTTCAATGCGCCGGGCCCGGAGCAAAACAACGGCGTGTACGGCGATAAGACGGTCAAAATCACGGTGTTCAACGGTCCTCCGGACGGAGGATTGTCGAACAGCATTTCGCTCAGAGTCATCGCCAAATGAATGGCGGACGAAAAGAATTAAGCTTGGTCATGGCCCGCGCTTTTCGGAGGGCAATATGAAATTGCGGCTTTTGTGTATCCTGTCGAGCTGCGTCGGCATCGCTGCCGGTTCAGCGCCCGCCTGGGCGCTGGACGGCGCCGCGCTCTATAAAACGCATTGCTCGGCATGCCACGAGGCTGGAGATCAACGTGCGCCCGCCCGCAGCGTCTTGAAACAGCTGTCGCCGCAACAGATCATCACGGCTCTCGAAAAAGGAGCGATGATCGCGCAGGGAGCGGAACGAAGCCGCGCGGAGCGCCGCGTGCTCGCGGAGTATCTCTCCGGAAAGCCTCTCGATGAGATGGCGAATCCGATCCCGAAGTCTGCTTTTTGTCAAAGCTCGGATAGAGGCTTCGCGAAGGCCGCCTCCGGACCTTCCTGGAACGGGTGGGCGGTCACCGCCCAGAACACTCGCTTCCAGCCCGCCGGCGCCGCGGGCTTGCCGCCCGAGGATGTGCCGAAGCTGAAGTTGAAGTGGGCGTTTGGGTTTCCCGGCGCGACTTCGGCGAGCGCGCAGCCGGTTGTTTTCGCAGGCCGCGTGTATGTCGGCAGCTGGGAAGGCGATCTCTATTCGCTCGACGCCAAGACCGGCTGTATTCGCTGGATGATGGAGACCGAGGCCGGAGTTCGTGGCGCGGTCACGATCGGAAAAGCGCCGAGCGGGACCGGCTACACGGCGTACTTCGGAGACTTGGCGGCGAACGTCTACGCCGTGGACGCTGAAACCGGAGAGCTTCGATGGAAAGCGAAGGTCGATGATTATCCGCTGGCCCGGATCACCGGATCTCCCACTTTGCACGATGACCGCCTCTACGTTCCGCTCTCCGCTCGCGAAGAGTCCCAGGTGTCCGATCCGAAATATGTCTGCTGCAAATTCCGGGGGAGCGTGGTGGCGCTCGATGCGGCCGATGGAAAGCCGATTTGGAAAACTTATGTGATCGAGAAGGAAGCGCAGCCGACACGGATCAGCCGCATCGGGACGCAGCTCTGGGGGCCGGCCGGAGGGGCCGTTTGGAGCGCACCGACCGTCGATCCGAAGCAAAATGCGATTTATGTCGGCACCGGGAATTCCTACTCGTTTCCTCCCGTCAAGACCACCGATGCCATTGTCGCCATGGACATGAAGACGGGGAAAATCCGCTGGGTTCGCCAAATGACCGATCTCGATGTGTGGAACGGCGGCTGTCGCGGAGGCGATCCTGTCGTGTGTTCCGAAGATGCGCCAGACTATGACTTTGGCGCATCGCCCATCCTCGTCGAAACCAAAGACGGCAAGCGGGTCCTCCTTGCGGGGAACAAGTCGGCCATTATTTACGCTCTCGATCCCGATCACGACGGCAAAACGATCTGGCAGCAGAAGATCGGCAGAGGCGGCACGTCCGGCGGCGTTCTCTGGGGACCGGCGACCGACAGTCGAAACATTTTCGCCGCCACGGGTGACGGTGTGCGAGTAGGCGGCAGCCGCGAGGTCGACCCCAACATGGGCGGCGGTATCACAGCCGTTGATGTCAGCACCGGCGAGAAGGTTTGGTCCACTCCTCATCCACCGTGCGGCAACAGAAAACCGTGCAGTCCCACTCAAGCCGCCGCCGTGAGCGCAACGGCCGGCGTGGTGTTTTCCGGCTCAAACGATGGACGAATCCGTGCTTATTCCACCCAGGATGGCAAGATCCTCTGGGAGTACGACACTGTTCAGGAATTTACGACCGTGAACGCAGTGAAAGCGAGAGGCGGCTCCATTAACAACGGGGGTCCGGCAATCACAGGCGGAATGGTTTTCACCAATGCCGGGTATTCCCATCACAGCGGCATCATTCCGGGCAACGTCCTGCTGGCATTCTCCGCGCAATGATCAGGTGGTTGCGAGCTTGCCTCAGTCGGCCTTGATGTTCGCCTCTTTTGCGACCCGGGTGAAATTCCGGATGCCCCGCTGCGCCGCCCGGATGAAATCGTCACTGTCAGCGACAACCGGCTCGACACCGACGCCCGCAAATTTTTCGATCACGTCTTTCATCGCCGTGCTCTTGTTCACTTGGTCACGCAGGCGTTTCAAGACCGACTCGGGCGTTCCCGCCGGCGCCAGTAGTGGGTGAAAAACGGGGACAGACCACGGAAAAACCAGGGACGATCGGGTCTGTCACCGGTTTTCTACCCCTGCGCCGGCACGAGCTTGCCGCCGAGCACCGTCGCGCTCGGGAAGAGCCGCTGCCGGCCCGTCCGTACGTTCCTGTAGTTGTCGACGAATTCGAAGTTACCCTCGCGCAACTCGAGCACTGCAACGTCCGCAGGCGCGCCGACCTTCAGCGTGCCGCGATCCTCAAAGGCATCGAACATGCGTGCCGCGTTGCTGGTACCGCATGCGATCATGCGGCATGCCGAGCATGAGGAACTTCGAGAGGCAGTTCGGAAAATCGATCACGCCGCTCGCGCGCCCCTCCGTCGTCCAGTCAGTCGAGATCGTGTCCGGCATGAAGCCCTGCTTCAGCGCACGCTCCGCCACATCCCACCAGAGGTGACCGTTGCGGCCGTTGCCGACGTCGAACCAGATTCCGCGGCGGCGCGCTTCCACGACCTCCGGAAGTAGGCGGCCATTGCCGTCGAGGATGCTGTTCGGCTCCGGCGCGTACATGTGGGTGACAATGTCGCCGCGCTTGAGCAGCGCCAGTATCTTCGGCATCGATGAGACCGTCTGGCCGATGTGTATCATCACCGGCAGATCGCCTGCGACTTCCTGGGCACGCTTGAGGGCGTCGAGATCGGTCGGCCCGACGACGTTGAACGACAGCCGCGCCTTCACGCCGATAATCGTGTCGCGGTGGCGCTCGATCGCCGCGCGCGCCAAAGCGACATCTGCACGCTGCATGTCATTCAGCTCGCCGTCGGGCGTAACGCCGGTGCGCGCGAGGTTGATGAGGACACGGCCGCGATTCGGCGCCGACTTCGCATTCGCCACGACGTCGTCGATCTTGTCCGCCCCTGCGGATCCGGCATCGACAAAACCCGTCACACCGTCGGCAAGGCAGATCGTCGCCATCTCTCTCGCGCGCGCGGCGTGAGTGTGCACGTCGATCAGGCCCGGCACGACGAGCTTTCCTCGCGCGTCGAGCGTTTGCGCACCATCCGCCGCGATGTTGCTTTCGATCGCGGCGATGCGCCCGCCGACGATCGCAACGTCGCGCATTGCGTTGATCCTCGCGGCGGGATCGATGACGCGACCGCCCTTGATGACCAAGTCGTAGGTGGCGGCGAGTGCGCTCGAGATGCGTGTAAGCATCGCGGCGCCCGCGGCCGCCGCAAAAATAAACGCACGTCGGGTCGTCATGGTTGATCTTCCCTGTTTGATAGACGGACGAGCATGGGATATTGAGGCGCCAGTCATGTCTCTGGTGCACTGCTAATATACGCCGAACTTGTCTGCAGAATGGCTCTCTCAATATGTCCAGATGGCTTGGGAAGTACGCTGTTGTAGCGCAGGACGGCGAAATTAATATAAGACCGATTGTATGCGGTTCGAGGCATGTTCAAGCACCGGATTGCGCGCTCCGGCGTGCGCTTCAGACTTCGCGGCTGGATTGATTCGCCTATCCCTCCCGCGGCATGCTCTTCAGCGTAGCGCGTTACATCTCGCGTATGTCGCGCTACGTGACGCTCTATCCCGACGACGTCATCTGGTTCGGCTGTGATGGGCCGACCGAGCCCGCGCTGAAAGACGGAGACCTGGTCGAGGTAGTCAACGAGGCAATCGGCGTGCTCGCCAACGGAGTGAGGAAAGCAGCGTAAGACCGCGCGAGGGGATGGCGTGCGGCTTTGACGATGGTCAGTAGTCCAACCAGTGCATCGGCCGGTCGATGTAACTCAACATGATTCAATGAAACTGGCTCCGACGAACCAGCCGAGGAAGGTTCAGGACTGAACCGATCAAGTCGGCGAGGAAGGGGGCCTGTGAGCACGTTTCCGCGGGCACGGAATGCATCCCAGATCCCGGGGCGGGCTGGCGGTGTCGGGCTGGCGCGCGCGGTCGTACCGGTTGCCGCGCTCGCGATTGCTTTGTGCGTGCCGACGGCCTACGCGGATCTCACGAAGGTCCGCGCGCCCGCAGCATTGCCCGGACCGATTGCCGGTCTCCCGGGACTCCTTTCCCCTCCTTCGCGCCCGCCTTCGACCGTCGCGACGGTCGACAGACCCGAATTTCGCTCGATGGCGGGTGAGCTCGAGGGGCGCGTTCCCGACCATCTGTGGTATGGGCAGATCTTCGTGGACGTGACTTACGCGACGCCGGAGAAGCGTGCGGGCGAGGTGGTCGGGCTGGGCGGAGGCGGGGACTCCGCCATCTGGAGCGGCCACTATCTAGCAGGCGAGGCGTTCCGATACGCGTTGGCCGGAGCGGCGCAAGCAAACGACGAGCGGGTCCGCGCGAAAGAGCGGGTCGATGCCCTCGTGGCGGGTGCCCACCGCAACCTCAACATCTCGAAGAACTGGAAGGCCAAGGGGATTTATTCTCCCGTGTTCGATGCCGAGGCCGGAATTCTCTTCCGGAACTGCTTTCCCGAGGGAGTTCCCGACTGGCAACAGGACCAGGGGCCCGATCGGAACGAGAGGATCTTCGGCCCGCTTCCTTGGGATGACGGGAAGAATTACTACTGCCAGGGCACCTTCACTCGCGACCAGTACACAGGCGCCGTATTTGGGCTGTTGATGACCCTGGACTTGGTGGGGCCCGACGATCCGGCCCTGCGGGCGCAGGTCCGAGACGACCTGTTCACGATGACCGGATACCTTGTCCGACACGGGTGGTCGGTCGTGCGCCCCGAGAACACCATCCACGACCCGACGCCGGCTGTGGAGCCGCTCGTCAACGGCATCTCGTGGGTCATTTTCATGGCCCAAGCCGCGCGTCATGCGGCGCAGACAGCGGGCACTCTGGCGGATCAAATCAAGTGGGAGGCGATCTGGGCCGAGACCTTCGCCGCGATGAGCCTGCTTCTGCCGGGTAGCCAGAGCCCCATCGCCAACAGCCCCAGTGTCGGCTACTACAGCTACAACCTCGCCCACGGGCAGGCTTATCACAACATTCGCCTCGAGCCTCGCGCCGCGGAGCGCTCCTTTTTCCGGGAGTCCTTCTCTCAGATCGACAGCACCACCAAAGACGATGGCAACACCCATTTCGAGGCGATTACCTACGCCCTGACGGGCGAGCCGGAGCGTCTGAATCTCGCGACCCAGCACCTCGAGGAGTGGCTGCAGTACCGCGCCCGCTGGAGCGATGCCATCTGCATGAGTTGCCAATGCGGCCTCACCCTTCAGTGCATTCCCGAAGATCAGGTCATCTACGAGGCAAGGCAGCCCGACGGGACCTGGGTGGCGGTGGCGACGACCCCGGGGACGAGTGCCCGCTTGCGCTCTTCGCGCGTGCTGCGCATCGCCGACGAGCGCACGCCCCAGGACTTCCTCTGGCAACGAAGCCCGTATCAAGGCTCGGGCGATCTCGACCGCGACGAGAGGCCGACCGAGGGAAACGCGGGCGTGGACTTCCTCTTGCCCTACTACATGCTGCGCTACCACACGGAGCTGAGCCCTCCGGCCTACGCGCCTTGGCCAGAGTATCCCTTGAGAATCCGGTAGAAAACGGAAGTCCCGACGTCCGGCGCGGCAATCGCCGATTGGATCGGGTCTTCTCTATTGTATGCGGTTCGAGGCACGTTCAAGCACCGGATTGCGCGCTCCGGCGTGCCCTTCAGAGTTCGCGGCTGGATTGATTCGCCTATCCCTTGGCGAACCTATAGACGCGCTTATTTCCCCTGCACCTGCTCGGCCCACGTCTTCGAACCAGACTTGCCGTCGAGGAACGGCCGCACCGTCCTCGGCAGCTCGGGCGCCAGAAACATCTCGTAGTGGGTGACGTCGGGCAGGATCGCGAGACGGTTCTGCGACATGTGCTCACGCATCCAGCCCGCGTCCTTGAGGCCGCCGCCGAGCAGCTTGTAGAACTCGACAACGTGCTCGGGTCGGAACATGTCGCTGTCGCCGTACACCAGCATGACGGGCATGCGCAGCTTCTTCACGTCCTCAGACCAGTCATAGGGCTTGCGCATCCACGCGCCCATCTGATCGAGCAGCTTCGGGAAATCCGCAGGCTTCGGCGCGACGGCGACGTATGACTGATACATCGGCGTGCCCTTCATCTGCTCCGCCATGCCCGCGCCCACCTGCGCTTGCATCGGCAGCATCTCGGGGTGGAATCCGTTCTGCGCATAGCCCGCCGAAACGAGCGCGAGACGCCGCACCATTTCGGGGTGTTGCACGGCGAATCGAAGCGCAACACCACCGCCCAAGGAATAGCCCAGCACGTCGACTTTCTGATGGCCGAGTTTCTTCACGATCCCCGCCATGTCGTCACCCATGTCGGGCAGGTCGATCTGCCGATTGCCGAGCGCGGTGCGGCCGTGGCCATGAAGGTCGACCGCGATCACCCGTCGGCCGTCCGCCAGGGCAGGCAGCATGGGCCGGAACATGTCGA
>Ga0193733_1000480_pt1 | contig 13303 bp, 10 predicted proteins | sample U1s2metaG_FD_145076 | JGI IMG/M metagenome (GOLD analysis project Ga0193733, IMG submission 145076) | Soil microbial communities from a riparian zone of the East river system, Colorado, United States - U1s2 | ecosystem: Environmental > Terrestrial > Soil > Riparian zone | place: USA: East River... | reverse complement strand
TCTGGGGGGTGACGACACGCCTGCCTAATCTCTGGGGAAACTTTCGGTCCCACGGCAAGTCTCCGTCTCCTTGCTCGCCCGCGGCGGCGCGTGAATCCGCGTCCCCCACTCCTGTCCCCCAAATTCCTTGACGCGCGGGCAAGAGCTTCGTAACATTGCGCCGCTAAGCGGAGACAAACCCATGGCGGCATTCTGCGTAAGTTGTGGAACCTCACTGGCTGACGGGGCCAAATTTTGTACGAAATGCGGCGCAACCCAACCGGCCGCGCAGGGCGTTGCCCCGACCGCTCCCGCTCCGCCTGCTTCGAAGGGATCGAGCAGCGGCATGAAAATCCTTATCGGCATACTGGCCTTTTTCATGATCCTGATCCTGGCGGTGGCCGGTGGCTGTGTGTACTTGGCCTATCGGGTTAGGCAAAAGACCCATGAGTTCACGAAGTCCATGGGTGGGGACGCCAAGCCCTATACCGGCAAGCGGCAGCCCTGCGCCATGTTATCGACGGGCGAGGCCTCGGCGGCCCTGGGTCAGCCGGTCGCTTCCGTCGAGCAGCGCGGCACGATGGTTTGCGAGTACACCTACGGCACCAGCGGGCAGCATTTCGACGTCGACTACACCTGGCAGGGCGGTGGCATCACCATGGGCTTGACCCGCGCTGCTATGAAGCATGTGGCCGGTATGGACACGTTCACTTCGCTCGAAGGCATCGGCGACGAAGCCTACCTGGCTCCGGGGAATTCGGCCCTCATGATGCGCAAGGGCGATGTAATGGTCCAGATCGATCTGCGCGAAACGGGAATCCGGGCCGAGGCTGCCGAGAATATGGCGCGGAAGATCGCCGGTCGCTTGTAACCCTAGAGCGGGCAGAGCAGGGCGAACCAGAATTGTGCTGTGGGACGAGACCGCGAACCGCGGCGCCGAGAGCCGAGGTTGTTTTCAAGCGACCTAGGCGCGACTGCACGTCGGACCCTTTTCAAGGCAAACTCGGACCAGCGCTTTTCTCTACCGGTTTAAAGACAAAATTTTCATGGCCTTCTGCAGGCAGTGTGGTTCTCCGGTGGGTGCAGTAAAGTTCTGCAGCAAGTGCGGCACTTCGGTCGCAGAGGCGCCCGGACCTCCCGTGCTTGCGGCGGCCTCACCTTCTCTCCCGGCTACGCCTCTCCCGAATCCGACGACGACTCAACCCGCATCGCAGGGCAGTAGCATCCTGGTCAAGGTTTTGGTTGCCTTCCTGGCATTTGTGCTGGTGGTGATTCTGGCCGTAATGGGCGGTTGCATTTACCTCGGCTATCGGGCCAAAAAGAAAGCCGACGAAATCCAGCAAGCCTATAAATCGAACGACCTGAATAAGCTGGCGGGCGCGCTTGGGGTTGGATCTTCGCCGCGATCGTCGAGCTCCTCCCCCCCATCCTCCGGGGCCGTCTCCTCCTCCCCTGGGTCAGCGCCGCTCTCGTTTCCACCCTGGACTCCGTCCGCCACGGGAGCCGAATCCGGGAGCAAAATCCCGCTGCGTTCCGGACTGACCGTGGTGACCGCGATTGCCCAGTTTGGCGGCGACTACGAATCGATCAAGCAAGTTCAGCAGCTGACCGCGACCGGTGTACAGCTTTCTTACCGTGCCGACAACGTGCCCAATCCGCTTGAAGGGCTACAGAAACTCACGGGGGACAAAGCCCCAAAATCCAGCGGGTCTATTTCCGGAAGGCGTACTGTCCGCGCCCAAGACCTGCAAACCGCGCACGACTACATGCAGTGGTTCGGCCCCAATCAGCCCGAACTTATGCCGGGGACGACTGCGATCAGCGTTTCGCGGGAGGTGCTGGCCGAGCTCAAGGGCAGGGGAGAAACACAATTCAGTTTTCGCGTCGGAGGGCTGAAGGGAATGGCAGGCTCATTGCTGGGCGCCCTGGGTCAAATGGCTGGCGGCGGCGCTCCCGGTGGACCAAAAGAAGCCCAAGAGCTGGCCGACATGGGCAGAGCGCAATGCACCCTGAAACGCGCAGACCACGGACTGTCCTCTTTTCCGGTGCTGCTGAACGATCAGCGGGTGACGGTTCCGGCGGTGCACGCGCAGTGCTCTACCGATGAGGGCTTGGCCGATTTTTACTTTTTGGATGATCTCGAGAATCCACTGGCATTGGCCTGGAAGCTGGGTGATGCCGGGGACGCGCTGCAACTGGTAAAGGTTTCTTATCCTCAGCCGCCGCCGAGCCCTTCGAACTCAGGCTCGGCCAGCGCGCCAGCTGGTTCGGGTGGTGCGCCAGCTGGTTCAGGGGGTGGCGGTCAGCAGATCGAACAGGAGCTGAAGCAAAAGGGACAGGCCGAAATCTACGGCATCTATTTCGATTTTGCCAGCGACAAGATCAAGCCCGAATCTGAACCGGTGTTGCGGGAAATCGCAGAGGCTCTCACCCACAATCCCGCGTGGATTCTCCGCGTCGAAGGACACACCGATAATATCGGGGGCGATGACTACAACATGGATCTTTCCCAGCGCCGTGCCGAGTCGGTAAAGCTGGCACTCGTGACCCGCTATCATATTGCGGCCGGCCGACTGACCCCCCAGGGTTTTGGCGCCACCCGTCCGAAGGAGCCCAACGACACGTTGGCCGGACGCGCGCGCAACCGGCGCGTGGAGCTGGTACGGCAGTAGGGCTGAGTCTCCGGTCCCTGGTTTCCCGTCTCCAGATTTCGCCATCCAACCCGCGACGAACCCCGACGCCAAAAACAGGGCCCCCGGTCTTCGGAGTTCGACCGAGACCCGATCTATTTCTGGGTTGCGGCCGTGGGGTCGGTCAATGGGCAAAGTAGCCGTCACCAGGGGTTCCCTTATCCCTTGGACAGGATCGGCAGAGTTTCAAGGCACAATCGCCCTGAGCGCGCCGCCCGCTACCCTTACCTCCACCGGAGTGCGGCACACATACTCTCCGTCGGCGTAGACGTCCATCTCCAGCTCGGTCTCCAGTTGCAATCGTTCCGTCTGAAAATATTTGACCTCGGAGATGCTCAAGTGGCTGCCGGAATAGACAGAAGGAAACAATCGCAACAGACGCACTTTTCCCATGTTCCCGACCACGCAGACATCGAGCCTGCCGTCGTCGAGCCGGGCCGCGGGAGCGATCTTGATGCCATCGCCGTATGCGGGAGCGTTGGCGAAGGCGACCACAATTGCGGGCCCCTGGTGTCGAATCGCAAACTGGTCGGGCGGGCCCGGCTGGCCCGCCCGGACCATGACCGGAACCGGTCTGAAGCCGAGCAGCGCGGGCAGAAGGCTGAGCAGGTAGCCGCCTCGACGACGAATCCAAGGGGGAAGCTGGTTGGCGCGACGCGCAATTTCGGCGTCAAGTCCCACTCCGCCCACGCAGCAGAAGTAGTGACCGATCGGCTCGCAGGCACTCGCGCTGCCGGCTGCCGGGAGGGCTGGAGCTTGGGTCTGACTGGAAGGCCGGGAGGAGAGGCTGGATTTCAGCTCCGGCGGGCCGAGCGGCGAAATCACGCCCAGGTCAATCGCCCGCACATTGCCGACGCCAGAGCAGAATTTTCGCCACGCCGCGATCGAATCACCAATGCGGCCGAGATGCAGCGCACGCGCGAAGTCATTGCCGCTGCCGCAGGGAACGACTAACAGGGGCAATTGCAGCTTCGCTAGGAGCGCCAGATGACGGTGTACGGTGCCGTCACCGCCGAAGACAACAATGGCATCGGCATCGCTGCTGTGGGCGGGGAGGCCAAGCTGCCATGTGGCGTGGGAGTTGCGCCCGAACCACTGCAGATATTTGAGGGGGGATGCTCCCAAGCCAAGGATGGCGGCGGCTCGCATTTTGCTGCCCGAGACTAACAAAATCGGAGAAGTCGAGCATGGCCGCGCTGTTCAACCCCTCCCCCTGCCATCTGAAGTCCGCTTGAAAGACGGGGCGTCATCGAGTCAGGCGAACCTTCTTGATCTTCCGCCCCACTTGCAATGTAGTCGGTTGCCCGAAATCAAGAAAAGCAAGCGGATCTGTGGTTGCCTCCCCATTGACCCTTACCGCTTTTTGCTTCAATTTCCGCACCGCATCGCTCACCGAGTCCGCCAGGCCGACACGTGCCAGCAGTTTGTCCAGCCTTACCTGATCCCCCGTCATTTCGACCACCGCCTCGACCTCTTCGATATTCTCCGGGATTTCATGCTTTTGAAACTGCTTCGCCCAATCCTCGGCCGCCTTGGCCGCAGCATCTGCCGAGTGAAAATCCGTTACGATGCGTCCGGCCAGGTCTTTCTTCGACTGCATCGGGTGAGACTCGCGCTTCATTTTTTCAATTTCCGGGAACTGCACATCGGTCAGCAGCTCGTAGTACCGCCACATCATTGCGTCAGTAATGGACATGACTTTGCCGTACATCTCGAGCGGCGGTTCTTGTATGCCGATGGCGTTGCCCAGTGACTTCGACATTTTCTGGGTGCCGTCGAGGCCTTCGATGATGGGCGTAATCAGTGCCACTTGCGACTCCTGGCCGTAGGCGCGTTGCATCTCCCGGCCAACCAGCAGATTGAATCTCTGGTCCGTGCCGCCGAGTTCGACGTCGGCCTGGAGCGCGACCGAGTCGTATCCCTGGGCCAGCGGGTAGAGTAGTTCGTGCATGGCGATGGGTTTTTCTTCTTGAAAACGCTTGTGGAAGTCTTCGCGTTCGAGCATCTGCGAGACCGTGAACTTGGCGGTAAGCCGGATCCAGTCGGCGGGCTTCAGTTTGTCGAACCACTCGCTGTTGAACCGGGTTTCGGTTTTGGCTTGGGAAAGAATCTTGAACACCTGCGCCATGTAGGTTTTGGCGTTGCGCATGATGTCTTCCGGGCTGAGGGGCGGACGAGTGGCGGAACGTCCCGTGGGATCGCCAATCATGCCGGTAAAGTCGCCGATCAGAAAGATGACGGTGTGGCCGAGATCCTGAAAGTGCTTGAGCTTGCGCAAGAGCACGGTGTGGCCGAGATGCAGATCGGGAGCGGTGGGATCGAAGCCGGCCTTGACCCGAAGCGGCTTGCCGGAGGCGAGAGACTTCTCAAGCTTGGAGCGAAGCTCGGACTCGCGAATAATTTCCGCGGAGCCCTTCTTGATATAAGCAAGTTGTTCGTCAACGGGAAGGAACGTCGGCATAAGGTAAAGATTATAGCGGCAAGCCCAGACGGGGCCGTGTTTCACCACCGGCTACGTAGGTCCCGGACCGAGCGCCGGGAGCAGCTTCGCCTTGCTTTTTCACGCAGCCGGCTACAGGGGGCAATCACACAAAGACGGCCGCGCTGCGCCCGGCGGACGAGGGGTCCGCTGCTAGGTGCTCCCTGTTTTCTTTGGTACCAGCCTGCGCCCGACGATCTCATAGCCCCCGGTGAGCACCATGCCGATCGCCTCCGAATAGGCCACGTGCTCCAGCTCCAAAATTCGCGCGGCTAGCGTGTGCTCGTCGTCTGTGTCCAGAACCGGGATGGCTTTCTGCACGATGACAGCTCCGTGGTCGAGTTCGTCGTCGACGAAATGCACGGTGCACCCGGTTATTTTTACCCCGTAGGCGAAGGCTTGCTCCTGAGCCTCCAGACCGGGAAAAGACGGTAGCAGGGAGGGATGAATATTCAGAATGCGCCGCGGAAACTGTTGCACGAACCAGGGAGAGAGCAGGCGCATGTATCCCGCCAGGCAGACGAGGTCGACGCCGTATTGCTGCAACGCGGCGACGACTTCACGATCGTGCTCTTCGCGCTGCTTGCCCTTGGACGGGACCACCATCGCGGCGAGGCCGAGGCGGCGAGCGAGTTCAATTCCGTCGGCATCGGGCCGGTTGGAGATGACCAGGGCGATACGTGCATCGGGAATTTTGCCCGAAGCCACATTGCCCGCGATGGCTTCGAAGTTCGAACCGCGTCCGGAGAGGAGGATGCCTAGATTTTTCATGGCAGTCGGCTAACGATGGTTCATCATACGGAAAATCTGCTCTACGCCGTCGAGTCCCTCGCTGGCGGAGGCTGGGGCGCTACGTGGCGTGGCGGGTTTGCCCATGCCCTGCCTGCTTGGTATAGTTTTTACAGCCATGTACCAGGATTTCCATGTGGTTGATCGCTGGAGCAAGAACAACCTGCACTGCGTTTATCAGGCTCTCATTGTAGCTATTGCCACGCGCCACGCTGACGCCGTCGACATCAAGTTCCTGGTGGATGGGCGTCCGGTTTGGGTAGCCCTACCGCATCCGGCGTGGGTGGAATACAAGAAACGCACCGGCCAGGTGATTACGGATACGCTGGCGGTGGAGATTGCAGGTCACTATTTGAAAGCTGCGGCTGAGTCCGGCGAGGGCCTGGGGCGGGAAATGTATTCGCTGACGGTCGGGGAGACGCTCCGGCATCTTGAGGCCGTAGCTGGCGGGGCGCTGGATCAGCCCGTGGCTTCGACCTAACCGCTTTGAGTTCGGATACATGTTGCTGCGCGACAACCTAAACCGCGCCCAGCGCCTGGTAAAGGCCCGTTCGCCGCACTGAGGGTGGGAGTGGGAAGGCTCGCCCTCCCCACCCCGTGGTCACAGCCGGCAAATCAATAGTTCGCGTTCGTAAATCATCTCCGGCGGGAGGTGGGCGTGGAGAAGTATGAACAGTTCTTCATGCCCAATCACTTCGGAGCGCCACGCCGCCCGATCGACCGCTTGCAGTTTTTCAAATTTCTCTTTGGGGAAATCGAGACCCTTCCACTCGATGTCTTCGTAGTGCGGGGTCCAGCCGATGGGCGTCTCCTTGCCCTGGGCGCGGCCGTGAACCCGATCCACGATCCACTTGAGCACGCGCATGTTGTCCCGGAATCCCGGCCACATGAAGTTGCCGTCGCCATCCTTTCGGAACCAGTTTACGTGGAAAATGCGAGGCGTCTTGCTCAACCTGCGCTGCATTTTTATCCAGTGCCGGAAATAGTCGCCCATGTGATAGCCGCAGAACGGAAGCATAGCCATGGGATCGCGGCGGACCTTGCCGATTTCTCCACCGGCTGCGGCGGTCATTTCTGATCCTACCGTGGCCCCGACATACACTCCCGCGCTCCAGTTAAACGCCTGGTAGATGAGCGGAATTGTGCTGGCGCGACGGCCGCCGAAAATGATGGCGCTGATGGGTACACCGTTGGGATCTTCCCAGGCTTCGTCGATGGTCGGACACTGCGAGGCAGGAGCCGTGAAGCGCGCATTCGGGTGGGCCGCCTTGGCGCCGGTTTTCTGTGCGATTTCCGGCGTCCATGGTTTGCCTTGCCAATCCAAGCACTCTGCCGGCGGCTCGTCGGTCATGCCCTCCCACCACACGCCGCCTTCCGGAGTGAGCGCCACATTGGTGAACATTGTGTTGCGGGAGAGACTTGCCATCGCGTTCGGGTTGGTTTTTTCCGACGTGCCCGGCGCTACCCCGAAAAACCCGGATTCCGGGTTGATGGCGCGCAAACAGCCTTCGGCATCAGGCTTGATCCAGGCGATGTCATCTCCCACGGTCCATACCTTCCAGTCGCCCAGCCCCTTGGGCGGCACCATCATGGCGAAATTGGTCTTGCCGCAGGAGCTGGGGAAGGCCGCGGCCACGTAGGTTTTTTTGCCTTTCGGATCCTCCACACCCAGGATGAGCATGTGTTCCGCCATCCAGCCTTCGTCGCGCGCAATGTTGGAAGCGATCCGCAGGGCAAAGCATTTCTTACCCAACAGCGCATTGCCACCATACCCTGAACCGTAAGACCAGATCTCACGCGTTTCGGGAAAGTGGACAATGTATTTTTCCGGATTGCACGGCCACGGGACGTCTTTCTGGCCGGGAGCCAGCGGAGCCCCAACGCTGTGGATGCACGGCACTACGCGTTGTTCATCTTTGTCAATTTCCTTGAAGACCTCAATCCCGATGCGAGCCATGATTCGCATATTCACAACTACGTAGGGGGAATCGGTGAGCTGTACCCCGATCTGCGACATCGGACCACCCACCGGCCCCATGCTGAAGGGGAGCACGTACATGATGCGTCCCTGCATAGCGCCGTTGAACTTCTCCTTCAACTGGCGACGCATGGTGTAGGGATTTTCCCAGTTGTTGGTGGGACCGGCGTTGTCCCTCGACAGAGAACAAATAAATGTCCGGTCTTCGACACGGGCCACGTCGCCGGCGTCGGAGCGGGCCAGAAAGCAGCCGGGCCATAACTTCTGGTTCAATTTTGTCAGGGAGCCGCCGGCCACCATTTCCCGGCAGAGTTTGTCGTATTCCGCCTGTGAGCCGTCGACCCAGTGAATCGACTTCGGCTTGGTCAACTTGGCGGTTTTCTCAACCCATTTGATGAGGTGTATATTGCGCGTGAGCGGGCTGCGCGAGCGTGCTGTTTTCTTGGCCATCGTGGTTAGGAAGTCAATCTGTCAACGCTCGAAAAATTACAATTGGAACATTCCATTTTGCCAGAGAAGTTGGGGGAATGCTCGTTACTCCCGGCTTAGGAACTTTAACGATAGCTAAAAAATTGCAAACACTGGGCTTACGATCCAGTCCGTGTCTTCAATCGGGAACCGCCCGGTGCACCTTCGAGTCGATTCTTTTCTTTTCCATCGTTGAGCCCCGCCCTGCATCTAACATGGAAATCCTATGCCCCAATCACGCCCGGGAATGACCGTGGGAGAACTGTTTGCCGCTTGGGGAAGCATCCTGAACGGGCGGGCTCCTATGCTGTCCATCGAGATTACCCGCGAGTGTCCTTTAAGTTGCCCAGGGTGCTATGCCTACGGCGACTCCCATCTGGGTGGCGACAAGAAGCTGGCCGAACTCTCGGACTTGCGTGGCGATGCACTGGTCGCCGGAGTCCTAGGCTTGGTGGAAAGGCATCGCCCGCGCCACGTTTCGCTGGTGGGCGGGGAACCGATGATCCGGCACCGGGAACTGGGCCGCATATTGCCGGCCCTGAGCGCGCAGAATATTTTCACCATGGTGGTGACCAGCGGCATCATTCCTATTCCCGCCGAATGGATGGGACTGCGCCGCAGCCGGGTTGCCGTATCCATTGACGGGCTGCCTGAACACCACGACCCGCGTCGCAAACCTGCGACCTATACCCGCATTCTGGAGAACATACGCGACCGCGAAGTGAACATTCATTGGACGATCACCGGACCGATGATGAAACGACCTGGATATCTCGAAGAATATCTTGCCTTCTGGGAGGCGCGGCCGGAAGTAAAGCGGATCTGGGTGAGCCTGTACAGCCCGCAACAAGGCGAACACACTCCCGAAATGCTGACCAGGGATGAACGGCAGCGGGTGGTACGGGAACTGCCTGGCTTGCGGGCCGCCTATCCCAAGTTGCTGATGAGTCCGGGCATCGGACAAGCGTTGCTGGAGCCGCCGAAAAATCCGCGCGACTGTCTTTTCTCGAGGATGTCCACTAACTTCTCGGCCGACCTGACGACGCGAGTCGAACCGTGTATTTTTGGCGGGACACCGGATTGCAGCCAGTGCGGCTGCGTGGCTTCAAGCGGACTACATTATGTACAGCAGAGAAAAATCTTGGGGCCGCTGAAAATCGGCCACCTGGTGCGCGGTTCGACTGCGATCGGCTCGTTGATGAACCACCTGCGGTCAGGCGCGGCGAATCCATCCCGTTGGAACGGGCTCACGCCAGCGCCATCGTCTGGGGCCGACCTGGTGCAGATCGGGTCCCCGGGGTCCGACTAGCCCCTCCTCACACTTTCTTTAGCGCACGGACGATTACGATCACGACCACGGCGCCTAGAATTGCGACCAAGATGCTGGGAATAAGCCCGCCGCTGGTGTAGAACCCCAGCGCCCGCATGATCCAGCCACCGACGATGGCGCCCACGATGCCAAGCGCAATGTCGACGAGCGGGCCATAGCCCGAGCCTTTCATGATCTTGCCTGCCGCCCATCCGGCGACCAGACCTACCAGGATGATGTAGAGAAAGAACATGAACGCCTCCAGCGCCCCGCCTGAGCACTCAGGTTGACCACTCTGCGCCGGGGCAGGTTATGCCGGGATGGTGGAGCTGTCAAGGAGGAGGGCCGCTATGTCATACCATAATAGAAGTGTCCCCAGTTTGTGGTTTCACCAATCTGAGTCCCTGCTTGCAGGAGCGACTCTAAATGGGGACACTTCTAATGTGGATTCAAGGGGACACTTTTAATGTGTTTCAACAGGAGGAGGGCCGCTAACGGCCACTCCGGCCAGATTGGGGCGCTCCGCTGCCTCCGCGGGAGGGAGTTTGAAACGAACAATCATGATCGAGGTTGCGATCGGATCGATGTTTAGCTCGATCCGAGAGTTCAGATCGAACGATTAGCGGCGTGCCTTGGGGGTTGACGATAGCCAGGTTTTTCTTAGGAGAGCGTGGCGCAGAAAGCCCTTGACCCGGGCGACGGTTTCCTAGATATGGTTAAATTGCTTTGCATGTTTGCCCGCAAGATTCGCGTGGAATATGAACACCGCGGCCAACGATTCCCTTGCCCGCTGAAATGGCTGGACAGCTTTTCCATGCGCAATTTCACCAACGCCAGCGTGTTTGATAACACCCTGCCCGTAGCCGACGGCGTGATGGAAATCGGAGCCAAGGTGCCCATTGCTGAGTTGAAGAACGCGATGGAAGACTGGTTCCACAGAAAGAGCTATCTGCCGAAGGGTTCGGCTCTGCTCGTGGCAGAGCCAGCTTAGACAGAGTGGAATTCCTGAGCGGTGATTTTTGTCGATTCAACCACTGTCAAGCCAAGCCAGGCCGGACAGCGGGGGGCGGCTGTTCCCCCCGTGGTTTGGGCCGCCCCCGCATGCCCCTTAGTAAGGCTTGAAGTCCTGCCAATAGGTCAGGTTGACTACGTCCTGCAGCATCGGCGTCCCCGGAGGCAACTTGTTGGGATCCAGGAACGCAGTGTCGAAGTAGTAGTTACGGTTGGGCGGGCTATAGACCAGGGCGCAGCATTTGAAAGTGCCCGTGGCGTACTGCGCGTAGTAGAGACTGACAAGCGAGCCTCGATAACTGAGGGTTGATCCGTTGCCCCACTGTTCGATGTAACGCAGGAAGTTGTGCACTCCACCGTCAGTGCCAAAATCAGCCCCGATGCCGTTGCCCGCGGCAGGTTGAGGGAAGTTCATGTTCTTTCCGCCTGCGATGGCCAGACGGTAGTATGTGGTGGCAGCAGGCCGGCCGGCCAGGTTCGCCGGGTTTTGCATGCTGACGATGTCCGACCAGGCATTGGAAAGCAACGTAACCGAGTCTGCAATCACCGCCGCGGCAGCGTGATTGATGTCCGCCGCGGTGCTGGGATTCCCCCAGAAAGGATCGGTGACATTGGAATTGTAGTTTCCCATGACGTATACCGGATTCTCGGCCACGACGGTAAAGCCGCCCAAGCCGTTGTCCGGGCGCACGGGTAAGTTCCCCAGGTTACCATCCACCAGCCTTAGAACGTGGCGGGCGCCGGTAACAATGTTTTGCCGGCCGCCGTTCAAGCAATCGACCCCCTGGTAAGGGTTGTTCGCAGTATTGAGTGCTGGCCACACCGCCTTCAAACCACTGCCCACATTGACGGCGCCCCACGCGTCAAGCTTTTTGTTCTCATCCACATCCTCGGGCGAAAAACCCGTGGGTCCGACCGGCTCTTGTGCTCCATCCGGAGTTCCGGTAGCCGAGTTGGAATTGACGGTATCTTCGAAGCCGTACTCGCCGGTGGTCATATTTCCAGCGCCAGCGTTCGGGTCGGCAAGCATGCCTCGACGATCTGAGAAGAACACCAGATAACCGTTCTGTCCGGTATAGTCAACCGCGGTGCCTCCGACGCCGTTAATTCCCAACAGCCATTGACTCAAGTTGCCTACATCCAGTTCGACCGCGTTCATGATTCCGTTCACGTAACACTGCGAACCGGCCAGGCCGGTGCCAGTGACGGAGTCACGGGGGAAACCCTCGCGCGGATCGTAGAAATTGATGGGATTCCAGCTGTACTGCGACGAGGCTCCGGTCCAGTTTTGCGGTCCGTCTGCGGCATCGGGAGTCGAGTTCAAGTTCCGGTCGCCCGCGATTTTCTGGAAAATCAGAATGGCCTTGGGATGCACCAGGTTGCCGCCCACCACCGTCGGGATCGCGATACCGCGACCGAATCCGAGCTGCAGCCACTTGTCGGTTGCGCCAATCCAGTTGCCCGCCGCATTCTTGTATTCGACGCGCAACCAGCCATCCACCAGGGGCCATTGGTTCGCACCGGCGGCTGGCACGCAAGCCCCAGCGAGAACTGGACCTACTGGTGGACCTTTCCAAGTCGGCTCATAAATGGTTCCGCCCTGGTTTGCCGGGAGCTGAGCCATCGCCCATGGAGTCAATCCGACGCCCGCGACGTTATCAACCCGGTTGCCTGCGCAGTTCGCGTCCAAATTGATATTTTCGGCATCACCAACCAGGAAGGGCCGGTCGGGGACCAAATCAGCCTCGGTGCTGGCTAGCAGAACGCGGATGTTGGCCTTGTTGAATTCGCGTGACGATCCGGTTGATGATGTCACCGCTTCGCCCAGCGGAGCCTTACGAATAATCTGAATCTGCTGAGCCGAGCCATTCGCGCCCTGGACGAAAGGAAGCTGCAAGGGCTGCACTGCCATCGAGGTATTGTTTCCGATCATCGAATTGAAATCGACTGTAGAGGTACGCGTCCAGGTGGGTTTATACGTCTGTGTCCCAGCGGGCGGTATTCCGCCACTCCAACTGGCCACCGGGATGGTGAACTTCAGACAGTTCGAATTGGCGGTTGGATTGGGGGGATCGCATCCGCGATCAGCAAAAGGCACATACACGTCGCCCTGATAGGCTCCGCCGGAACTGTAATTGTTGGCCAGCCGGTCACGAATGATCTCGCCTACGGCCGTGGTTTTAGCGTCCAGGATAAGAGGTCCCGAGTTCGCCGCCAGGAACAGATTACCGTTGGTATGAACCCGGCCCTGAAAGGCAAACGGGGGGCCGGCGAAGTAACTCAAGTCGCTATCGGAGAAAACCCCGAACTGGAAAACTGGGATGAGCGCCACTTCCACCCCGCGGGTCATGTTCACCGACGCTCCACCCGGCCGGGAGGCGGCTACTTTCAGGGTTAGCGGGATGATTTCCGCAGTAAGCCCGGCGTTGTTTCCGGAACTGATGACACTGGTGGTGCTCGCCGGGTTGCCGTTGGCGTCCGGCGTCCAAGTGATGCTCTCCTGGTAGTTCATGGAGCTGATCATGGTGCTGTCGGGGGGACTGTTGGTCAGATTGGTGAGCTGTAGCGGAGTGGGCGACTGTGATTGCTGGTACAGTGCC
>Ga0193733_1000479_pt1 | contig 13358 bp, 8 predicted proteins | sample U1s2metaG_FD_145076 | JGI IMG/M metagenome (GOLD analysis project Ga0193733, IMG submission 145076) | Soil microbial communities from a riparian zone of the East river system, Colorado, United States - U1s2 | ecosystem: Environmental > Terrestrial > Soil > Riparian zone | place: USA: East River... | reverse complement strand
GCAAGGACACAATCAGACAGTGTTCATGGCAATCAATTTCTGCCAACCCGCCCCTATTTAGTCGAACTCGCTCTCCGGTCGACAGAAAGACCCAGCCGTCAGTTCGACCGTCGCGATGAATCTCCCGTACATGATCAATATTGACAATCGCGGATCGAAGCAGGCGGACGAACTTGTTGGGGTCCAACTTGGCTTCTAAGGCCTTTATGCTTTCGCGCACCAAGTGTCGCTTGCCTCCTACGTGCAGGCACACTCACCGGATTCCTGAAGTCGTAACCCCTCATGCCGTACATGAACGGCGTCTAGAAAAAGGGCAAGTCTCTGCCCCCTCATCAAATCCACCGAAGTCATGATCCGGCACGTATGAAGCTTCCCACCCCATAGAAACCCAGGCTGAGCGCAGCCGTTAAATCGCCCTGTCTCACCTCACGATGATACGATTCAAGTCGAATTGACACGTCATGTCGATCTGCATTAAACCAGCTAGTCATGTAGCGCAGATTAACTCCGTTCAGAGGAGTATCGAAAATGAAGTTCGGAAGGCTGGTTCTGGCGGTGGCTATCTTTTTAGGGCTGAGCGGTGGGCTCTGCGCTGCGCAGGAGATAACGGTCGCAGCTGCCGCCGACCTGCAATTTGTCATGCAGGAGGTCGGAGCGCGTTTCAAGAGCGCAACTGGAAAGAGCGTGAAGCTGATTTACGGCTCTTCCGGCAACTTCACTCAGCAGCTTCAGAATGGCGCACCGTTCGATATGTTCTTCTCGGCGAATCTGGACTATCCAAAGGAGCTGGAGGCCGCCGGGCTCACCGAGCCAGGCACCTTTTATCAATACGCGATAGGAAAGATTGTCGTCTGGGTGCCTAACGATTCTAAACTGGATGTCAGTTTAGGCCTTAGGGCTCTGCTGAACCCATCCCTCAAGAAGATTGCCATCGCCAACCCGCAACATGCACCCTATGGGAAAGCGGCGGTTGCAGCCATGCAGAAAGAGAATATCTACGAGCAAGTGAAAGACAAGTTTGTCCTTGGCGAAAACATTTCCCAGGCTGCTGCCTTCGTGGCATCGGGGTCTGCCGACGTCGGTATCGTGGCGCTCTCTCTTGCGTTATCCCCGAACATGAAAGATAAAGGTCGGTACGCCGAAGTTCCTGCCGCCGACTATCCGGCCATTGAACAAGCTTGCGTCATCATGGGTTCGTCCAAAAACAAGAGCGTGGCCCAGCAATTCTTAAAATTCATTCAATCCTCGCCGATAACAGAACTCTTCCAGAAGTACGGCTTCGCCATTCCCAACCAGTGAACTGATCAATTAGGACTCTATTTTTCCCTAAAAACGACCCGACAGAGGAGCACGGATGACAGCGTCTCGATATCTGGCTGTGGGCGTGATACTGACCGCGGCCTCGTTGGCCCAAACTCCAAATAAGAAAATCAATAGTGCTGCAGCAAGCGCAGCAACGAATGCGGAAATGCGAATGAGCCGGGTTATCTGAGTCACCATGGAGAGCAAAAGTGACATATTTATAGACTAACTCCGTGCACTTCAGATTGGCTTAACCAGTCCTTGGCCGGTCGCCTCGGTATTGCGAAACAACAGCAAAACCAGAAGCATCCCCACGAAGGGAACGAGCCCGGCGACAACGACAATGGGATCGAAGGAATGACCCGCCATGCCCTGGCGGGCATCCGAAAAATGTCCAATGAGTTTAAATGCGACAATCGTACCCAAGCCTGCGCCGGTTCCACTGAATCCGCTGACCGTGGCCACGGATTCGCTGTAGAAAAGGTCAGATGGCAAGACATTGGCCATGGTTGAAAATGCCGCATAGGAGAAAGTCGCAAGGGCAAAGAGAAAAGCTATCAGGAAGAGACGGGTGGTAAAGACGGTAGGCAGTAACGCGGTCACGCCTAAACCACCAAAGATAACGACAGCCTTCCGGGCTGCGCCCACAGACCATCCCCTCTTGATCAGGTAACCGGAGACAGCTCCGCCGAAGAAATTTCCAAGATCGGCGGCCAGGAAAGGAATCCAGATAGCGATCAGACCACTCTTGAGTTCGATTCCCTTCGCCACGAGGTAAATTGGAAACCAGTCCGTGACAAAGAACCACACCGGATCAGTGAAGGCTTTGGCCACGATGGCACACCAGGTTTGCGGCAATTTGAGGAGTTCGCGCCACTCCAATGGGCTCACACTTCCGCGCCGCGATTGCGATTCCGCCTTATCGGCGAGAATCAACTGTCTTTCCGTCTCGCTAATCCGGGGATGAGATTCGGGTGGGTGATAAAGCCAGCGCCAAACTAGCAGCCAAAGAAAGCCCAACATTCCGGGAATAACAAACGCAGGACGCCAGCCCCAGCGAAAAAAAATCCAAAGAACGAGCCAAGGGGCAATAGCTCCGCCGATGGACGAGCCGCTGTCGAAAAGCGCCGTGGCCAATCCGCGTTCGCGGTTAGGGAACCATTCTGAGACCGCTTTAGTGGCAGCCGGCCAGTTCGCTGATTCCCCGGCCCCCAGCAAAAAGCGGAAAGCAGCAAAACTGTAGAAGCCCTGGGCCAGCGAGGTCAGCACGGAGACAATCGAATAGAACGTCACGGTAAGCGACAATCCGCGACGCGTCCCTATGCGATCCATGAGGCGACCAAATAGGGTTTGCCCAACTGAGTACGCGATCCGAAATCCAATTACGAGGTTTGCATAGTCGGTGTTGGTCCAGTGATAGTCGAGTTTGAGATAAGGAGCGAGCAGCGAGAGTGTCTGCCGGTCCATGTAATTAATGACGGTGGACGCAAAAAGAAGTCCACCAATCCACCAGCGCAAGTTCGAGATAGGCGGGCGAGCGGGAAAATCACTCTTAACCGGGGTCGCCGTGATTGGTGGCTCTGTGATAACTGTGCCTCAGTGGTTTGCTGCGTCGGTTTCAGGAACGCGACCACGTGCCTGGACATCAGAAACGATTACAGTGGCACCTAGCTCAGCTGTACGAGGCTTCTGGCCTCTGCCGGTTTTCTTAGACTCGTGCGACACGCAGTCGTAAATTTCCGAGACCCTGTCGCTCCACTCGCAGGACTCCCTTGGCGTTAGTCCTTTCCCGAAACGTGCCCGCCGTAACGCCGGCCAACACCCCTGTGGGTGAGGACGACACATTCAGCCCGCCTAAATTGAGCTCGTAAACCGAGTCTGGTTGCAAGCTGGTAATGATTAATGAGTCGCATCCCAAGTCAGGCAGCGACAGTTCCCCTGCACTGATCACCGAACCAGTCGCGCTAAACAGCACCATAGGACCACGCTCGAAGGCCGCACCCTTGAAATTCACTCCGTCCAGAAGTTCGGTGCGACTTTGTCCCGTCGTTCCTTGATCCCCGATCTCGAAAACGTGCAGAAACAAGTCTTCTTCGGCTGGCTGCGCCGGTGATACTTCAACCCGCCAGCTGCCTGGTGCAACATTTTTGCGGTTGGAGCTGAGAATCTTATTGAAGTCCTCGCCCCAGAAAAGTTTCCACATCTTTCGGAGCTTCGGGTCTTCCGGCAACGAGGCTCCCTCGGCTGGCTCCAAAGGCCAATTTTCGCCGGTTCCCCAGTTCCCGCCATGGTCATCGCCGGCAGTATAAAACTCATTGCCGCTGCCTCCCCGTCTCGAGATGATCCGCTCCCTCGGCAAGAGTGAGTGGACTAGAATCTCTCCAGATCCCTCCACGAACCGGAAGGTCTTTGCGTTCTTGAACTCTTGAACGCCAGACGTTCCTTTGCCGGCGTCCGCATCGACGCTCGGTTGATTTATGCCGTGTAGCAGCCAGGCTTTGCGCAAAGACGGGTTCGTGCCCACGACTCGATCAAAGACAAATAGCACACCATGTCCCGGCACGTAGAGTAGTTCGCGGGTAAAGCATCGAAGTTTCTCAGGAGAATAGGCTTTGCTGGCGTCCCCCAAAGCATAGTGGTATTGGCGGGGAACGTAGTCGACAACTCGCATGGAACCGAGGTCCCACAAGTCGCGAGTACGGTTCCAGTCTTCCGGGTTGCGTATGGTGTTCCAGTAGCGGGAAGAATCCATGCGCTGACCGCCGTCGTTGGCCGCGGGTAACAGATTGTCGGACCAAAAGAAGTTTTCTGCGGGGTCGTAAACCAAAATGGAATTGTGCGCCACAGTTCGCCGATAATAGTTCAGATAGTGCGGGCTCTCGGTGTCCGTGTAGTCCGCGCCACTGTCGATGGCCAAGTAGCCGCGGTGATAAATCGTGAACTGATTTTGATCAAGATGCTGGTGCTTGGCGAAATACGGTCCGCAATCGAACTCGATCCAGGTTGCTTCCGGTCTCCAGCTATCCCGCATCACCAGATGCCCCACGCCAGGGAAATAGCGGTGGCGCGGCAACTCGCTCTCACTGGCCAGCCCGGGATCTCGCGGTTCAACTTCGGGATCGTCCCATAGAAACTCTAGCACCGGCATCACCCACTGCTTGGGAACGAACCCGCTCTTGCGAAGAAGCCAGGCGCTGTAGGGGTCTTTAAAGCGATTTACCGAATACCCCAGCAGAGTCGTGTCTCGCGTATCAAGGACCGGATATTCATTGTCTCCTTCGCGAGAGGGCGTGCCATCAGGAAGAAGCTTATAAAGATAGGTGGCGCCTACATTGCGAAACACCGGAAAATGGTGGGCAGGATCCACGCCAGTGGTGGTTCGCTGGAGTTCTGCAATCAGCACCAGCGATGCCCACGTGATCCGCATATAGTCCATCGATTCGTGATAGCTACCTTCAGGGCTCACGACATTGGTAGTGTTGAGAATATTGATCAGACCTTTTGCAATCTTTTCACGCCAAATCCCACAACCCTCGCATCCCGGGGAGCCCTCGACAGCGGCCGAAGCAAACGCGGCCAAGGCGAGATATCGCAATGCATAGTTGTGATAAGAGAGTTCGCCTGGATCGGCGAAATCGGGAGTCGAGAGCATCGCCGCCGCGCCATCCTTCAATTCACGCGCTATCCGATCTTGCAAAACCCGATCGAGGCCTCGGTATCCAAGAAGCCAATCGAATGCCACCGACCAGCGAGCATAATCGACCCATGACCGTGAAGGCTTTCCGCCGGTGGCGACATGCTTGGTTCGCATCTCGGCCAGGGCACGCTCGGCGAAAGAATCTTGACCTGTCAGACGCCAGGACAACGCCCAGCCTTCCATATCTTCTGACGGGCGCCGGCCAGCTGCGTAACGTGACTTCAACAAAGGCAGGCCGGTAAAAGGATCTGAATCGGCGATCAACAATCGCGGATGGCGAAATGGCGCTTGCGCCTTGGCGGACCGTCGGGAAGCAAGACCGCAGGCAGCCAACGCCATGATGAAGTCGCGTCTTCTCATCTTTTCAGTCGTTGCTCCTTGCCCAGGTTTCGCGGCACCGTCAGAGGATTGACCATCATGTCAATACGGACTTCGAAAATTCGAGGAGGAAAAACAAACCAAACGAAATCAATAGGCCTGTGCCTAAAAAGCCGGGCACGCTACGCCGCGACGATCAAAGTGCCACAGCGGATTGAACTTATGTCCGTCGACCGCACCTTTCGTTTATGTGCTATTTTCTTTCTTATTTAGAGCCAACGCAAGTGTATAAATAAGTATACACAGCCCGGACTGTTTGCCTGAAATTTGGGGCGTGTGAGGACGGAACCTGACAATGAGCGCCAAAGATTTTCGTCTGCTCGCGGAACAGCGCCGCAGGAAAATTGTGGACTTGATCGAGCAAAAGGGCCAGATCACCGTACGAGACCTGGTGGAGAAGTTTTCCATATCTGCGGTCACCGCACGCGCAGACCTGGACGCTCTGTCCTCGGAGGCCATGGTGGTTCGTTCCCACGGCGGCGCCGTCCGGCCCTTGGAAGCAGGTCAAGACTATCCGCTGCGTTTGAAGAAAACACTTCACCACTCAGAAAAAGTCAGAATCGGCCGGGCAGCAGCCGAGCTCATCCAAAATCATGAAACCATCATTCTCGACTCGGGCACCACGACCGCCGAGATCGCGCGCCATTTGAAAACTCGGAGACTGCAATCCGTTACCGTAATCACCCACGCCCTGAACATTGCATCCGAACTGATGGACGCCACTGATGTTTCAGTGATCATGATCGGAGGACTGCTCCGTCCCGTATCCTGCTCCTTCGTTGGACCTCAAGCAGAAACCATGCTGAGGGAATTTCACGCTGACCGCCTTTTCTTGGCGGTGGACGGCTTCGACCTGGAAGTAGGCCCTTCCACGCCCGATGTGCTCGAGGCTCAATTGAATACCTTGATGGTGCATGTCTCCAAAGAAATAAACGTGGTTGCCGATTTCAGCAAATTAGGCCGTAGAAGCGTTTCACGTATCAGCCTTCTCTCCGAGATCGATCGGCTCATTACAGACAGCCGGGCGCCGGCCGATTTTTGTGAGGCCCTGCGCAAGTCGAAGGTCGAAGTGATCACGGCATAGCTTCTGACTTCGCCAGACGCGTAAAGTGGTAAGCCAACATGCGATCGGGCAGTAGCAGCGCTTTCCGAAACTTGAGATCTGCGTCTTCCCTTCTCCCCAGATCCCTTTCCAGTGAACCCGTCGTGTACAACCACCAACTTGGATATGAGCTGGTCTCACTACGATTTGCCGCCTGATCTAAAGCAGACCGCAGACGGCCTTGCCATTGCATTTGATCGAACGCCGGCAACTTTCGAGCAGCGAGCCAGGCCCACCGAATCTGGTCCGGAGAGGAGGCGCCTGCTGCGATCTCGAATTGGGCCGTGGCTTCTTGGGGCTTTCCGCAACTGCGATAAGCCGTGCCGAGCAAGTAGTTGGTTCTGGCGGATTGCAGAACAGGTTGGAGGCCGTCACGCGTAAACGCCAGGCCAGAGACCTCCGAGCCAAGGTGCTGAGCAAGTGTCAAGGCATCACTGCACTTCCCTGCCTTCGCCAAAGCCAAGACCTTCTGCAATTGCACCTCGACCCATACTTGGCGGACATTGGTTCCCCCCTCTTCGCGAGGGAAAAAGCGGTTATGGAACAGACTTTCAGCGCGTTCAAAGTCGCCGGACTCTGCCAGATTCAGGATCAGCTCGAATACAAGCCCGGGTGGCGCCATGGCGAGATTAGGATATTTTCCCAGCGCTTCGACGCGTTCGCGAGCTGGCCGGTTTAGCAGGCTGAGGGCCTGGTCCATGCCCATATAAACCGCGACGTTCGCAGGGTCGCTTCTCAGTCCATCGCGGAAAGCAGAAAGCGCCTGCTCCGGATCATTTTTGATATGCAGGAGTGCCAGCCCGGTGCTCGCACTCAGCACGGGAAGATCGGGACCAGACTTGCGAGCTTCCGACCACTCATTCAAGGCCGGATCTGTCAATCCGCGAGAGAAATAAAATGTTCCCAACAGATAGTGAGCGGTCGCGTCCGAAGGGCGTGCTCGTACAGCCGCTCGCAGCACAGCGAATTCTTCGCTGGTGCTCGGAAAAATATAAGCTGTAGAAAGCTTGGATGCTCTGAGGTAACCATCCGACCCTGATTGCCCCAGTTTCTCGCGGCAATAGCCTTGAAAATAAGCGATCATGGGATGATCACTTGGCCCCGGCGCGCCCGGTTCACTTTGATCGAGGACGGCCGTCGGATATTTTCGCGACAAAACATTCAACGCTTTTTGGTAAAGCCCCAGCCGCAAATACTCAGCCGCGACGTTCAGTACACGCTCGGCATCATCGGCGAGATGGTTGAGATCAGGGTCACCGGCTTCTTCTCGAAGAAACTCGCTGAGCGGAAAACGCGCCAGGCTTTCCTGCAACAATGATCGCGCCGATCCTGTTTCTTCGGCAGCGGTTTTAGCAGTATGCTTAATCGCAATCAGTTCCTCTCGAGTGCGGGCGTCTTCAGGATCCATTCGCATCGCAGCCGACAGATGACGCTCGGCACCAGCTATGTCCCCTTCTCGCGCTAGCAGTTCGCCCAGGCGCAGAGCCGCGGCGGAATAGAACCCGGGCAGGCGTTCTGCTTGTTCATAGGCCACCCGCGCATGCTGGGTGTCATCCAAACCGTCATACACAATGCCCAGGTAGTAAGAGATTTCCGTGTCGGAAGTATCGCGTAGATGCAGCGGCTCAAGAAACGCCTTGGCCTCATCGAAGCGCAGCAGGCCGGCCGCGATACGACCGGCTGCCTTTCCTGCAGAGAATGCGTCCGGAAACTTGGCGAGCGCTTCCTTATAAGTCTCGAAAGCATGAAGACTCCTACCGTCCAGTTCCTCTTCTTTGCCCAGCTGAATCCAGTCATCGTAGCTCCGCTTTTCCGGTTCTGGAATGTGATAAGCGGGTTGTGGACCGAGATGAATCTCAGACTCGGGCGTCCAGTCGTATTCTCCTTCAGTCTGGTGCAGGACTACCACGCCGTTCGTATCATGAATTTCTATTGTGTATTTCGCGTCCGGGTCGGCATTAGGAAGCTCGTGGATCCAAGCGTGTTCCGGCGCCAGATCGACCTTCTCTTGAAACAAGACCTGCTTTCCGTTCAGGATGGAGACCAATGCCTGCCGCATCGGCCGGTTGGCATTGAATCCAGCCATTAGACTGGTGGGTTTGCGGCTGAGGCATGCCACTCCAGCTCGATTGGCCCGCGAAATCCCACCGATCTCTCGCGCCGGCATCCAGTATTCTGAGAAGTGGATGACTTGCCGAGGCTCGAGAAATGCGTATGTTTCCTGATTGCGAAACAGCCCAGCCTGAACTTCCATGTAACTGCTGTTATCGTCCGACAGAGCTTTGCGCCAGTCCAAACCATCCGCGTCGGCGCCCCAGGACCAGATCTTCTTCGCCGGTAATTCTTCGTACTCTGCAAAATGCACGGTACCGGTATTTGTATGCGGATTCCAAACTCCCATGAAATTTTCCCGGCTGCCATGAACGAACATTGAAACGGGACCTTTGAGGTGATTGCGCAGCACACTGTAGTCAACGCCATCCTGATCCACCGGCCAGGGATGAACCTCGGTAAAGCCATGAGTTGCTGCAAAACGCATAGGATACGCGATCTGCGAATCGTCCCACGCCGCAACCCCGGCATTGTTCCACCAGTAAAAGCGATGCCTCACATCGCTGCGATTGCTGAGAGTCACGCGCTGCTCGAGCAAAGTTGATTTCGGCCGAAGAATCAGTTCTACCGTCCATTCCATGCCGTAAACGCGGTCGACATTTCCGACGCTTACCGAGGCGCTGCCGTCATCGTGGCTGGCGAATGCAAAATTCACTGGCGACATCGTCACCCAATTATGGGAAACCGGAAAATTGAACTCAACGCCGAAGGCTGCCCAGGCTCCGCGATAAGCGATCGCCGCTTTCTTGATCGAAGGATTCGCATAGAACATCGGCTTGCCCGAAATCTTATCGACGCAGGTGTAAAGGTGCCCGCCGATGTCCGGCAAAACGGAGCACTTCAGATATTCATTTTCCAGATAGATCGCCCGCCAGGCATGGTTCACTCGCTGGCTCGTTAGGTTGTTACGCAGAGTGTAGGGATAGTTGAAGCGATTGGTAGTGAATTGGTCGAAGGGAGGGTTCGGGTCAGGCATTCCCTCTTCGTAGGTTGGCAAAGTAAGCGTGTCTTGCCAGACCCGCACGTGACCCGGTAAGTCGCTCGGCAACGTTCTTCGCAGTTGGGTTCCGGCTGGTAGCGCCCAAGCTAGCGTTGCGAAAATAACGATTTGGCGCAGGATCCGCATCTAGATGGAAATTCGCAGCAGGCGCGCGGCATTTTGCTGATAAACCTTGCGTAGAATGTCATCCGGCAAATTGATGCCATAGATCCGCCAGCGTCCTTGCGGCGGCGTCTTCGCCGGAGCGTAGTCGAAGTACTCGTCTTCAGTTTCCAAGAACCTGTAGTAAATCTCATAGAGTTGGTCGTTGAATACCTGTTGCGGAAACTCGTCACCATGGGGCGTCGCATCGGTGGCGAACAGGATCCGGTCCTGGTACTTGTCGAAGAATTTCCTTGAGGTTACCGGCTGCCGGCCAAGCTCACCGATACGCGCTGCGATATCAACGGACATATTCGGAAACCGATCCAGGTTCTCGGCCACGTTTTGCAGGTTTTCAGAAAAGTTGCCCACATGCAAAGTTACAAACTGCGTCTTGGGATGCCGGCCTATCACCCGGTTGCGTGCTGCAATCAGCTCTGCATTGCTGGGAAAATCTCCCCCGTAGAATGACCAGTCAGGATGATTATTCAACTCCTCGTAGCGTTCGTTGAAGCGATCGGTGGGAGTAAAAAAAGCTACTGGGTCTGAAATGTGAATCGCGACCGGCATATTCAGTTGACCGCAGGCGTCCCACATGGGATCAAAACGCGGATCGTCAATCTTCACCAGCTTACCGGAGGTAATGTTTACCCGCAGGTAAAGACCGAGAGTCTTAAGAATCTTCAGACCTCGGGCGCCATCACGATGAGCCTGCTCGATCGCCTGAGCTTGTAGTTTTGGGTAGTCCTGTTCTCTGAAGCGGGAATACGATGGTTCGGTGAATGTATAAAAGCGCCCCGGGTACTGGCGGTCGTACTTCGCCACCGCTTCTGTAAGGCCTTTATCGTAGCCTCCCGTAAGGTTGACCATGGACCGAATGTTTTTTCGGTCCATTACCGCCAGCAGTTCCTCTGTAGTTCCCAGATATTGCCTATCCGGCAACAACTCAACGCCGTTTTCCGACTTCGTCGAAATTGAAATGTGGGTGTGAAAGTCTATGATCGGGAACTTCGCACGCGCAATGTGCGATTGGTGCACCTGGAGCATGTTTTTGGGCTCGTACTGTGAAAGTTCCAGTGGCGCCGGGTGCGTTTGATTCTTCGGCGACAGAGTATCGGCGCTGCCGATTTGCACTCCAGCCCCAGCCACTACACCCATTCCATAGAGCCACTGCCGGCGATTGATCAAGTCTTTCCTCCACCTCTCCGCTATTGTCCTGGTTCAAGCGCAGGCGTGGCAATATCCACCGGGACTTCTTGCCCATTTACCGAGCCGTGCCAGACGCTCCCGCCGAATGTCGTGATGTAGATCTTGCTGTGGTCGAGGGGATCAGGAACCACTCGCTGTCCCCACTTGAAGTTGAAGCCGGGGATGCGGTTCCAATGCAAGCCGCGGTCGGTAGAACGCCACGCCGACGATTCAAAGCCAGCCGCATAGAGAATGGTCGGATCAGAAGGATCAATCGTGACATCGTAAATGTGACGATCTTTGTCGAGTATTTGCTTCCAGCTCGCGCCGCCATCTTCAGAAAGAAATATGCCTCCACCGTCTCCGTGCCCACCTGCCGCTCTGGCCCATGCGGCGAGGTAAAGACGATCTGGCGAATTGGGATCCACAGCGAGTCCGTTCGGTCCGTTCGTTCCTTGCGGCAGTGCGACTGCCTGCCAATGCTCAGCGCCGTCAGTCGACTGATACAGAGCGCCATCGCCGGAATTACCAATGCTGCCATCTTCTGATCGTCGTGCAACCACTGCGTAGAGCGTGCTATTCGAACTGCGCGCTAGCCTCCAGACAAACGGCTGAGCCTGCGTAATTCCTGCGTTCTTCAAGCTCCACGTACGCCCGCCATCCGAACTCTTGTATATCCCACGGCCGAAACCCGCGACATACAGAACACGTGCAGAGACGGGGCTGGTGGGATCAAGCAAGATATGCGTTGCCGCAGTCTCGTCCATGCCGGTATTGGACTTGGTCCAGTTTCTGCCGCCGTCGTCGCTCCGGCAAACTCCGCCTTTATATTGCAATACCGAACTACGCCTCCACATCTTGGGTCGAGGCAGGTCATGAGTGTAGCTGTTTACGCTCCACATGCGGTCCCGTACCTTGGGATCGAAGACGACCCAGTAAGTCGTATTTAGCCACTCTCTGGGCACTCCAGCGGTCGAACTGGCCCACGAAACTCCGCCATCCTCGCTGCGAAACAACCCGATGTCGGTGTAAGTGATGAATTCGCGCTTTGAATCAAACGGATCGAAGTGAATTCCGTAACTGTTGGTGACATCAAGGCCAAGGCTGCTCCATCCAGCGTCATTTACTTTGTGGGAATATAGCGCCGCCCAGGTGGCCCCTCCGTCTAACGTCCGCATGGTTCTTCCAAGATCTGTTCCGTAGCAAAGATTGGCGTCTTGATCCGCCGCAGTAAGATTCAAGGGATTCTCTGCCCAACCCGGCCCGAAGCGTTCCGTGATCCAAGCGTCGTGCACGTTATTCGCGGCCGCCTCGGATTCTTTCCACACCAACTGCCAATCGCTGCCGGAGTTCGTGGTTTTGGCCACACCGATCCAGGACTTTCCGTCCAGCGTCAAGTGATCGTAGGAAACATAGGCCGTCTCAGGATGGCGCAGGCTGGTCGCAACAGCTCGTACTTTTGCTCCTGAGCCAGGCAGATCGCATTTGTGCCAAGTCACCCCTCCGTCGGGGGAGACGAACGTTCCCTGCTCCGAAGTGGCGTAGATAGTTGGCTGGGGTCCGGAACCAAAGCCAAGTGAAATGTCAGTGAAAGCAGATGGCAAAGGTAGCTTGCGTATGCCGGCGGAGCTTGCCACCGTGACTATGTGCGCACTCGCCAGAAAAAGTGTCCTCGACTCGGGCGCGGAACGTGGATCAATCCAAATGTGTCGTGGAACGTCCAGCAACTTTGCTTGCTGCTGCCACGTCTTCCCATAGTCGCGCGAAACGAAGAGCGCGGGGCTCTCCTTCGGTCCCGCTGCGGCATAAAGGATCTTCGAGTTCGCTGGATCAATTGCTAAAGCGCTAATCTCGCTTAGCGGATCGGGATCGGCAAGGATGCGCTCGTCGGCGTGATCGGAATCCATCTTGATTCCCTTGACAGCCGAAGGACTGGGATAGACAAGATTCCATTGCTCTCCGCCATCTGTACTGCGCCACAACCCAGTCGCGTGTGCGTACATTGTCTTTGGGTCCAGAGGATCGAAGACAAAGAAATTCACGACGCCACGCAGGTTGAACATGCGCCAGGTGTGTCCCCCGTTGTGGGTAATGTAAGAACCAGTCATGTCGCATGAGATCAGCACCGTGTTGGCATCATGCGGGCTGATTGTGGGATTGAACATGGCGCCGCCTCCTCCCGGCCCGATGATGCGAAACCCCCCTGGCCGATCGGCGAAAGCACTGGTCAAGCACCATGCGATGAGAATTGCGGGAAGGATACGAAGTTTCATGGTCTTCTGCCCGTGTTGCCAGGCTAGGTGTTTGCGTCGGCGGTCTGCGGTCGCCGGCGGTGCCCGGATCCGGTTGGAAGGTGGCCGCCCCGCAGTCAGTACCGACTGGTCGCGGCCACCTCTGATTCAAGCGGCGCTGATGTTAGAACGTGATCCTCAGTCGTA
>Ga0193733_1000477_pt1 | contig 13385 bp, 15 predicted proteins | sample U1s2metaG_FD_145076 | JGI IMG/M metagenome (GOLD analysis project Ga0193733, IMG submission 145076) | Soil microbial communities from a riparian zone of the East river system, Colorado, United States - U1s2 | ecosystem: Environmental > Terrestrial > Soil > Riparian zone | place: USA: East River... | reverse complement strand
TGCAGGTGCCCGTGCATGCGAAAGGCGAGCTTGTCGCGCATGTCCATGACGATCGCGTGTGCCCTGTTCCACTCATTCCTGCGCAGAAGAGAAAGAACCTTGCGATGCTTGTCGGCTGACCGGATCATGAAAGCGGCAGTGAAAGATCGTGCGCGTCGTCAGCGCAGTGGCTCGCCGTTGCAGGAGAGCTCGACCCGCTCCCCGAATTCGTAGCGCAGCGCGCCGAGCAGACGGGTCTCGGCGGTGCGGACGCTCGGCGGCTTTCCGCTGCCGAAGGCACCGAGGGTAAAGGTGACCTCGCCCGTTTTCTCGTCGATCTGCGCCCACGCCGTCGCCTCGGCACGATCGAGCGCCTCGGTGACGACCCTGAGCATTTGCGCGGAGGTCACCTTCGGATCTTTGGACGCCACGCGATAGTCGAAACCGACGACGTACTCGCAGGCCGCGAGGAGAAGGCAGACCACGGTGATGAACCTAGCGCGTGAAATCATGGGCCCCAACCGTCACTTCTTCAGCGCCGCGCCCGCCAACTGGGCGATCGCCGCCAGCGTTGTCTGCGCCGCGTTCAGCCCCAGCCGAAAATCCTTATCGGAGTACGTGGAGTACCGGTCAGTCGGCTGGTGCCAGTGGGGATTCCATCCGGCGCCGATCTGCATCCCTCGCTCGTGTTCACGAACGCTGATCGCCGGAGTGAAATCCATGAAAGGCGTGGAGTCGGTATTGGTCATGTGGTGGCCGACCGCCGCGGGATAATCGGTGGCGTATTTCTCATTGGCGTCGCGGAAAAAGAAAGCCAGCTTCAGTGCCTGGTCCGCGAACTTCGCGGTGGACTGGAATTCGATGTTGACGTCCGCTTCGGGCCGCTGCTCCGGGCTGAGCGTGCCGTCCGCGCGAGGCATGCCGTGGTCGAACAGCACCATGTCGTGCTGGATCATGCCGAGCCAATTCGGTTCCGGATAGCGGCCTGAGCCGGGGGGATCCTCTTTTCCCTGGAGCGCCGCTCGCTGGGCAACGTAGGCGCGGGAGCCGTTAAGGCCCGTTTCCTCGTTATTCCAGAGCGCGAATCGGATCGATCGCTCTGTGCGCACATCGGGACTGTTCAACACGCGCGCCAGCTCCATGACCAACGCCGTCCCCGAACCGTTGTCATCGGCGGCCTCGCCCCAGCCTATTCCATCCATGTGGGCGCTGACGATGTACATCTCGTCGGGCCGCGTCGCGCCGATTTTCGTGCAATACACCTCCTCGCGCGCGCCGGGAGCGCTCGGCTGCGAGTTGAGCTCGCGAAGCTTCACATCGGGTTGCGCGTCGGGATTGTCATTCACGCCCGTGGGCGCCGTGTTGCCACGCAGTCGCGAGCCCCCGGAGCCGGTACGGATTTCTCCGCTGGCAATCACGGGACTGGGCACGCGGCCTTGCGGTCGTGATTGCGGCGCTGGCGGGTTGTACTCGTACTTGATGCGCCCGGTGTTGCAGCCGAAGCTCTTCAGCTGGCGTTCGATCCAGTCGACGGCTGCGCGATTGCGATCCGTCCCCTGCCGCCGATCGCCGAATTCGGTCAAGCCCTTGATCGTGGCCTTGTACCTCTCCAGGTCGAGCCGTCCGACCAGTGCCCTGACAGGGTCGTCGGCCGGAATGCCCTGCCCGAATGCGGATGGGCAGAGCACTGCGATCGATCCGCAGATTGCACCGATGGATATGTTCGCGCGCATGACCTGTCCTTGTTAAAATGGTCAGGAAAACAGCCGGATATCATAGCTTCGTTCGCAGTATCGCGATGCGGTAGTGCCTATCGCATCAACGCGGGCGGGTGGGCAGTTCGCGCTCGGCGATGACGCGGAGCGCAGCTCTTGCTCGGCAGCCCCTGATTCGGTTAGAATTCAATCACTTCGACGACCGCTCCGGCGGTCGTTTGTTTTAGACCGCCAACCCTGCCGCACCAGCTTCCGCCGCGTCGCAACGGTGGACCGAGCGGGCGGCTTTTTCCATAGGGAGTTTGCATGCGACATTACGAAGTGTGCTTCATCGTTCATCCGGACCAGAGCGAGCAGGTGCCGGCGATGATCGAGCGCTACCGCGCCACGGTGACCTCGAAAAACGGCAAGATCCACCGCCTCGAGGACTGGGGCCGCCGCCAGCTCGCTTTTCCGCTCGCCAAGGTGCACAAGGCGCACTACGTGCTCATGAATATCGAGTGCGATAACGAAACGCTCAACGAGCTCGAGCACTCGTTCAAGTTCAACGACGCGGTGCTGCGGCACCTGATCATACGAATGGAACGCGCCTGGATCACGCCTTCGCCGATGATGAAGGAAGAAAAGGCGAAGTCGGTCCTCGGCCCGGGCGAAGCGCCTCGCGGTGAAGCGCCGCGCACTGAAGCACCGCGCGGTGACGCGGCCAAGCCTGCGGAGCCGGCCAAGCCCGCGGAGCCGGCGAGCGCCTGAGCGTTGGTTCAAGCGAACCGGGTCACGATCGCAGGCAGGCTGATCGAGCTGGATGCGCTGCGGCGTACGCCCGCCGGCGTCCCGGTGCTGAAATTCAGGCTCCAGCACGATTCTGTGCAAACGGAAGCGGGCGGCGAGCGCAAGGTGAGTTGTGAGATCGCTGCGGTGGCGTTCGAGCGCGAGGCGAAGCTCCTTGCGAGCGCGAAGCTGGGAAGCAGCGTGAAAGTAAACGGGTTTCTTGCCGCAAGGAGCCGTTCCAGCCGGACGCCTTTGCTGCACGCGACACAGATCGAATTTGCAGAAGGAGAGTAGACATGCCCCCACCCAGAGGTCGAGGCGGCTTCGGAAAAGGCAAGGGAAAAGGCAAGGGCCGCGACGGCAAGCGCGAACAGAAGGGTTCGAAGCAGCTTTTCAAGCGCCGCAAGTTCTGCCGCTTCACCGCTGAGAAGATCGAGTGGATCGATTACAAGGACGTCGATCTGCTGAAGGACTTCATCGGCGAAAACGGCAAGATCATCCCGGCGCGGATCACCGGAACGCGCACTCACTACCAGCGTCAGCTCTCGGCGGCGGTCAAGCGCGCGCGCTATCTCGCGCTGATGCCGTACACCGACCTGCACTGAAGGAACCGCCATGCAAGTCATTCTTCTGGAAAAAGTCGTCAACCTCGGCGGCCTGGGCGACGTGGTCAAGGTGAAGGACGGATACGCCCGCAACTATCTTCTGCCGCAAGGCAAGGCGAAGCGGGCGACGCCGGAAAGCCTCGCCGAGTTCGAGAAAAAGCGCGCCGAGCTTGAACAGGCTCAATCGCAGACCCTTGCGACGGCCCAGGAAAAGGGCGCAAAGCTCGAGGGTCTCATGGTCCAGATCACCCAGAAGGCGGGCGCCGACGGACACTTGTTCGGCTCGGTCACGAATTTCGACATCGTCGAGGCGCTCAAGGGGCAAGGGTTCGAGGTCGAGCGCTCGATGATTCGCCTGCCGCAGGGTCCGTTGAAAACGGTAGGTGACCATTCCATCGCGGTCGCACTGCACACCGACGTCGTTGTCCACATCAAGATATCGGTGCTGGGAGAAGCCCCGCAGCAGTAACGCGAGTGCAAGCCGTTGATACGGAAGGGCCGCGTCTGGCGGCTCCTTTTGTTTGTGCGTTTCTTTACCGGACGCGGTAAAGTCTCCGCCAAAGGTTTTCAAGCGCTTTCATGGCCCAGCCCGTACCGCAAACCGCCTCCGATTCCCAGCTGCTGAATCTCAAGGTTCCGCCGCATTCGATCGACGCAGAGCAGTCGGTGCTCGGGGGCCTCTTGATCGACAACGGCGCCTTCGACAAGGTCGGCGACGTCGTGACCGACGGCGATTTCTATCGGGACGACCACCGCCGCATCTTCCGTCACGTTTCCCGACTGATCGAGCGCGGTAAGCCCGCCGACGTGGTCACGGTGGACGAGGCGATCAAGGTAAGCGAGGACAAGGACAAGACCGGCGGCATCACCTATCTCGCGGCGCTTGCCGGCAACACGCCTTCGGCGCACAACGTGAGGCGCTACGCCGAGATCGTGCGGGAGTGCGCGGTCCTCCGCAAACTCATCGAGGTCTCCGCCGAGATCGCCGACAGCGCCCTGAACCGCATGGGCAAGGATGTCGGGCAGCTGCTCGACGAGGCCGAGTCCAAGGTCTTCCAGATCGCCGAAGCCGGGGCGAGGACGCGGCAGGGATTCATGGAGATCCAGCCCCTGCTCACGCAGGTGATGGAACGCATCGACCTGCTCTATCACAAGGACAACCCTTCCGACATCACCGGCATCCCGACCGGTTACCGCGACCTCGATCGGGAAACCTCCGGATTGCAGCCGGGCGATCTCATCATCATTGCCGGACGCCCCTCGATGGGGAAGACGGCGCTCGCACTCAACATGGCCGAGCACGCCGCGGTGGAAAACAAGCTTCCCGTGGCGATATTCAGCATGGAAATGTCGGGCAGCCAGCTTGCGATGCGCATGCTCGGCTCTATCGGGCGGCTTGATCAGCACAAGCTCCGTACCGGTCGGCTCTCCGATGACGACTGGAATCGCTTGACCAACGCCGTCGGGAAGCTCCATGACGCGCCCATCCTCGTCGACGAATCGGGGGCGCTGAACGCGCTCGAGCTGCGCGCCCGCGCCAGGCGGCTGCACCGGCAGTACGGGAAGCTCGGGCTGATCGTGGTCGATTACCTCCAGCTCATGCAGGCGTCGAGCGAAGGCGAGAACCGCGCCACCGAGATCTCGGAGATCTCGCGCTCCCTCAAGTCGCTCGCCAAGGAGCTCAAGGTTCCCGTGGTGGCGCTCTCACAGCTCTCTCGCGCGGTCGAGCAGCGCACCGGCCCGAAGCGCCCGATCATGTCGGACCTGCGCGAGTCCGGCGCGATCGAGCAGGACGCCGACCTCATCCTCGCGATCTACCGCGAGGAAGTCTACACGCCGGACACACCGGAAAGAGGCGTGGCCGAAATCATCATTCTGAAGCAGCGCAACGGCCCCATTGGCACGGTCAAGCTGACCTTCCTCGGGGAATACACCCGCTTCGAGAATTACGCGCAGTCCGGCGCGTTCTAGCCCTTCAGTTTCGCGCGGCGCTCCCGAGCGCGTCCCAGCGATCCACCCGAATTCTCGCGATGACCTGAAAGTCCGCGCCCAGCGGACGGATCACGGCCGCTTCACCCTCGGCGAGATAGGGCGCACCGGCGACGCTGTAGAACGGATTGCCGTGGCTGACGACCGCGAGGTTGCTTCCGGCGTGTACTGGCGTGGCCAAGATCCTTCGCAGGGCCGCGTAGCGCTCCGCGTCCGCCGGAGCGCTCGGCCCGCCGCGCACTTCCTCCATTTTCTCCGCGCGCCCGAAGAGGAGCTGCGCCGTTTCCACGGTGCGGCAGAACGGACTGGCGAGAACGCGCTCCACGGGAATGCCCAGATGCCGAATTGCCGCAGCGGCAGCCCGTGCATCGGACCGTCCCCGGTCGATGAGGTTGCGCTGATTGGCGCAGTCCTCGTAGCTCTTCATTCTCTCGTCGTTCTGGCTGAAATCAGTCGCCGCGTGACGGAAGTAGAGGACGTAGCCACCCTTGCGCAATTCGGCGAGCAGTTCCGCCGGCGGCAGCTCGCGCGACGGCAGCGAACTGCGCTCCGGTGCGGCCGGAGTCTGTGCCCAAGCGGGCGCGCACAGCAGGGCTGCGAGCGCAAATGCGAAACGAATCCCGCTCATTGACGAGTTAGCCGGCGCGCAGCGTAGCGGCTATTAAAAATAGTCAGTTCAGCCGCACGTATTGGTACTCCACCGGCAGGTTGTTGATACCCCGATCGGGCGGAGCGATCCACGCGGCCATTTTTCCGGGCTCGACCACGCGCTGCATGAGGCTCTTCACGTAGTCTCTGTCGGAAGCGCTCGGCAGCCAGCCGGGCATGCGCCGTTCGTGCTCCTCGCGGCTGACAGGATGGCCCTCGAGGTCGGTGGGAATGTTCGCCCAGGCACCGATCGCGCGGCGGAAGCGGTTGCTCGGCAGCTTAAGCTCGAAGTTGTAACCGGCGCGCTTGATCTGCACGTTCCAGCGCTTCAGTCCGATCTCGCAGTCTCTGATGTAGGCGTCGCGCAGCACTTCGTTCATGGCGTTGCGCATCGGGGATGTGTCCTTCATGACTCCGCCTTTGCCGTCCGGCACTTCGATCTCGAAGGTCGAATCGGCGCAGACGTGGTCCTGGTACTGCGTAGTCTCGTCGGGACGTCCCTTGATGCCGTTGGCGAAGGTCGTTGCGGCGTTCGAGGAGACCTCCGATCCGAAGAGATCGAGCGAGGAGCTGAACCAGAAATTGAGATAGCGCTGCAGCAGCGGCAGGTCCACCGCGCCCTGGCGGCGGATCGCCTCGGAGTCGTCGCTGCCGATCTCCTTCATCACTTCGAGCGTGCGCCGCACGATCCGGCCGAGGCCGGTCTCGCCGACGAACATGTGGTGAGCTTCCTCCGTCAGCATGAAGCGGCAGGTGCGGGCGAGCGGGTCGAACGAGGACTCAGCAAGACTTTTCAGCTGGAACTTGCCGTCGCGGTCGGTGAAATAGCAGAAGCAAAAGAACGACAGCCAATCCTCGATCGGCTCGTTGAAGGTGCCGAGGATGCGCGGCTTGTCCACGTCGCCGGAGTGGCGTGCGAGGAGCTCCTCGGCTTCCTCGCGGCCGTCGCGGCCGAAGTAGGCGTGCAATATGTACACCATCGCCCAGAGATGCCGTCCTTCCTCGACGTTGATCTGGAAGAGATTGCGCAGGTCGTAGAGGGAAGGGCAGGTGTGGCCGAGCCGGTGCTGCTGTTCGACCGAAGCGGGCTCGGTGTCGCCCTGGGTGACGATGAGGCGGCGGAACTGCGAGCGGAATTCGCCGGGCACCTGCTGCCACACCGGCTGGCCGAAGGAGTCCCCGAATCCGATGGTGCGATCTGCGATCGGATCGGCCAGAAAAATGCCCCATCGATACTCGGGCATCTTCACCGTGCCGTAATGTGCCCAGCCCTGGGCGTCCACGCCGACCGCTGTGCGCAGATACACGTCGGCGTTGGCGAAGTCGTTCGGCCCGAGCTCCTTCCACCAGTCGAGGAAACGCGGATGCCAGTGCTCGAGCGCGCGCTGCAGGGTCTTGTCGTTCGCGAGATCGACGTTGTTGGGGATCTTCTCGAAATAGTCGATGGCGCTCATACGCGCTCCCAGTTGAATTTGGCTTTCGCGCCGCTTCCGTACACTTTCAGCGCGCCGTGCTCGCCCACCGCGTTCGGGCGAATAAAGATCCAATTCTGCCAGGCACTGAGTCTGCCGAAGATGCGCGTCTCCATGGTTTCCTTGCCTGAGAAGCGCAGGTTCGCTTCCATGCCGGTGAGGGCGTCAGGGGAGAGGCTCGCGCGCTCCTCGATCGCGATACGCACCTCCTCGTTCCAGTCGAGATCATCGGGTGTGAAAGTCACTAGACCCAGCCTGGCCGCGTCTTGGGCATCGAGCTTCTCTCCGATCACCGGGCGGATCTCTTCGACCGGCTTCGACTCGCCGCAGAAATGCGCGCTGATGCGCGCTTCCTGGCTGACCATCGGATAGGCACCGAAATTCAGATGCGACAGCGCGACCGTCGGCGCGCCGGCTTCATCGTCGGGCAACTGGAGCATGTAGCTGCGGTCTGCGGCAAGCACAAGCTCGAACAGCGTGCCCGCGAAGCATGAACCCTTGTCGATGATTGCGAACATGGTGCGCGAGGAGACGTCCAGCCTCGCCAGCGTGCGACGCAGGAAACCGATCACCTGGCGCACGAACCAGTCGTTCTCGTTGGCCTTGAGGGCTGCGTCGGCCGCCAGCACCTTGTCCATGTCTCCACGCGTGTTGAAGATCCACGTACCGATCTCCAGGTCATTCGTGCGCAGCATCAGGACGGCATCGTCGAACTCGCGCGCCATCGCGAGCGGCCACCACGCGTCGCCCGCAGCGCGGATCGCCTCGATGTCGGAAGAAATCTCTCTCCGCGGCGCGAAGACCGTGATCGTTGCGGTGCGCTGCTTGCGGTCGATCACCGCGTCCACGTTGTCGTAGTGGTAGCCGCCGGCGTCGATCGCGCGCTTGAGCGGGTTAAGGGTCACGCCTTTCCCGCCCCCGCGCGTGCTCAGCGCGCTGAGCGCTGCGACCCGTTCTCGCACTGCATCCTTGAACGCCAGCGGCTTCGCGATGTGGTCGACCAGCTTCCATTGCTTGGCGCGGTCGGCGCGCACGCCTTCGCTCGTCGTGCAGAACACGTCGGCGAGATCGCGCCGGACTTTCCGCTTGTCGGTGACGCGGGTGAGGCCGCCCGTCCCGGGCAGGACGCCCAGCAGCGGCAGCTCGGGCAGGCTCGCCGTCGAGGAGCGATCGTCGATCATCAGGATCTCATCGCAGGCGAGCGCGAGCTCGTAGCCGCCGCCCGCGACCGTGCCGTTGACCGCGGCGAGGGACTTCAAGCCTTCGTGGCGGCTCGAGTCCTCGATCCCGTTGCGCGTTTCGTTGGTAAACTTGCAGAAATTCACTTTCCACGCGTGCGTGGACTGGCCGAGCATGTAGATGTTGGCACCGGAGCAGAACATGCGCTCGCGCGCGCTGGTGATCACCACGCACCTCACCTCGGGATGTTCGAAGCGGATGCGGTTAAGCGCATCCGCAAGCTCGATGTCCACGCCGAGGTCGTAGGAGTTGAGCTTGAGCTTGTATCCGGGTTTGAGAGCCTTGTCCTCATTCACGTCCATCGCGGGCGTCGCCACGTGCCCGTCGAAGGAGAGCCGCCAGTGAAGATAACGGTCCGGGTGCGTGTCGTAAGTGACGAGGGGAGGGGAGGGTTTGGTTTCAGGGACGGCACTCATGGGATTGGCTCCTGGTGCTAGGTGGCGACTGCCTTGCGCAGCGCCGAGAAACTCTGCTCCGTCGTCTTGCCGGCCGTGTCCATCGTGACGTCGGCTTGTCCATAGAGCACGGCTCGCCCGTCGAGTATACGCCGCAGATCCTCCATTGCTTGGTCGTTCCCGGCCATGGGACGGGTGTCGCCCTGCGCGATCACGCGCGCCATATGCTCCTCGGGCTCGGCCTTGAGCCACACAGTGAAGCAGGCGGACAGCAGGAGTTCGTAGGTTCCGGGTTCCGAAACGATGCTGCCGCCCGTGGCGATCACGGCGCGCTCGTTTTTTTCGAGCACCCTCTCGAGGCAGCGCCGCTCGTAGCGCCGGTAGCCGGCCTGCCCGTAGAGCAGAAAAATCTCCGAGAGACTGGTGCCCGCCTCGCGCTCGATCTCGCGGTCGAGCTCGACAAAAGGGGCGCCCAGTGCCTTGGCGAGCTTCGCACCGAGTGTGGATTTGCCCGCACCGCGCAGCCCGATGAGCGCGATCCGCTTCATGCGTTCGTCGCGCGCGCTGCCGTAATCGCGCACAAGCTGCGAACGCACCGCAGCGAGCGTCTGCCGCGGCAGACGCTTCAGGAATTGCGTGGTGAGAGTCAGCTCCACGACGTCGCCCGCGTCCTCGGCGAGCAGCTCGGTGAGCGGGAGATTGAGAGCTGTTGCGATCTGGCGCAGCAGAAGGATCGAAACGTTGCCCTGTCCGCCTTCGAGCTGCGCGAGGTAGCGCTCCGACACCCCCGAATCACCGGCAAGCAGCTTGCGTGACATGCCCCGCCTTGCGCGGGCTTCTCGCACCCGGTCACCCAGAGCGGCGAGGTAGTCACGCTCGCTTCGAACATCGCTTTCCTTTGTGTGGACAGCCTGTTGCGAATTCTTTTTAATGTGAATACTAGTTGTGCTCACCGATGCAATATAATGCTTGCTATGCGCGCCCCATGCAGTATGATGCACTCGATATTGAAACGCAAGCGGGAACGAAAGCCGATGGCGCTCGAACTGACCATCCTCGTGGGAACGATGACCGGCACCGCCCAGCTGGTCGCCCAGGAGCTCGAGCTCACGCTCGACGATGGTGAAATACGCGTGCGGACCGCGACTATGGATGGCCTCGATGCAGGGGTGTTTTCGGGTGGCGGCCTGTTTCTGATCTGCTCGTCCACTTACGGGCAGGGCGACGTTCCTGACAACGCGAAGAACCTGTACGAGTCGCTTCAGACCGCGCGTCCCGACCTCTCCAACGTGCAATACGGCGTGATCGCGCTCGGTGACCGGACCTACGCCGAAACTTTCTGCAACGGCGGCAAGCGTTTCGACGCGATCCTCTCCGCGCTGGGAGCGAGGCGCATCGGCGAGATCATGTTGCACGATGCCAGCGCGGGCACCATGCCCGAGGAAGTCGCGGTGACGTGGATGGCCGGCTGGATTTCGCTGTGTCGCAAAGAAGCTCGACTCACGGCCGGAGTTTGAATCGAAAAAGGGACAGACAATCGTGCCGTCGCTGAGGGCCGCTGACCACTCGGTCAGCCCGCCTAAGATCCATATTCCCCGCGACTACAACGCCGCGTACGATTTGATCGAGGGCAACCTCTCTGCCGGCCGCGCGGGCAAGGTCGCGTTCGTGGACGACACCGGTCAATATACCTTCGGCGAGGTCGCCGAGCGCGTTAACCGCTTCGGATCAGGGCTTCGGGCCATGGGCCTCGAGATGGAGCACCGGGTGCTGCTCGCACTCACCGACACGATCGATTTCCCGACTGCCTTCCTCGGCGCGATCAAGGCCGGGATCATCCCGGTCGCGGTGAACACGCTGCTCACATCGAGAGACTACGAATACATGCTCTCCGACAGCCGCGCCAGGGCGCTCGTCGTCTCGGAGCAGTTGTTGCCGAAGTTCGCGCCGCTCTTGCCCAATCTGCCGTTCCTGAAACACGTCATCGTTTCGGGCGCCGGCGCATCCGGTCACAAAGCGTTAGAGGACGTCCTCGCGAAAGGCTCACCCCAGCTCTCGCCCGCTCCGACGACCTCCGACGATCCCTGCTTCTGGCTGTATTCCTCCGGCTCGACCGGCACGCCGAAGGCCGTCGTGCACGTGCACTCGAGCATGGCCGTCACCGCGGATCTCTACGGGAAAGGCGTCCTCGGCGTCACCGAAAACGACGTGCTTTTTTCCGCGGCGAAGCTGGCCTTTGCGTACGGCCTCGGCAACGCGCAGACCTTCGCTCTCGCCATTGGAGCCACAGCCGTGCTTATGGCCGAGCGTGCGACGCCGACGTCGGTATTCAAGCGCCTCGCCGAAAGAAAGCCCACGATTTTCTACGGCGTCCCGACACTCTATGGGGCGATGCTCGCCAGCCCCGAGTTTCCGAAGGAGGAGTCCCTCACGCTGCGCCTGTGCGTCTCGGCCGGCGAGGCGTTGCCGGCCGACATGGGCAGGCGTTGGAAAGAGAGGACCGGCGTCGACATCCTGGAGGGCATCGGCTCGACCGAGATGCTGCACATGTTCATCAGCGCCCGGCCGGGAGATGTGCGCTACGGCGCGACCGGGAAGCCCGTACCCGGATACGAGTTGCGCCTGGTGGACGAGCAGGGAGCTCCGGTAGGGCAGGGCGAGATCGGCGAGCTCCAGGTGAGCGGACCGACATGTGCGGCGTATTACTGGAACAACCGCGAGAAAAGCCGCTCGACCTTTGTCGGCTCCTGGTTCAGGAGCGGCGACAAGTTCAGGCAGGACGAGGAGGGTTACTTTGTATACGCCGGGCGCACCGACGACATGCTGAGAGTCTCAGGCTTCTACGTCTCGCCCGCAGAGGTCGAGGCCGCGCTCGTCAGCCACGAGGCGGTGCTCGAAGCGGCGGTGGTCGGCCACGAAGACGACAACCGGTTGATCAAGCCGAAGGCGTTCGTCGTGCTCAAAGAGGGCCAGTCGCCGAGCGAATCCCTCAAAGCGACCATGCAGCAGCATATCAAGGACAGGCTCGCGCCTTACAAGTACCCGCGTTGGATCGAGTTTGTGGACGAATTGCCCAAGACGGCAACGGGCAAGATCCAGCGCTTCAAGCTTCGCGGATAGTTGCTTTCGGTTCCTCGGCGGCTTAGAATTTGAACAATGGTTCAAGTTTTGAATCGCAGTTCGAACGAAGCCCCCTTGTCGGAGCGCATGCAGCGCAAGAGCGAGGCGCGACGCCTGGACATCCTGCGCGCCGCCGCGCGCGTATTCCGCCGCCTGGGTCTCTCGGCAACCGGCATGCGCGAGATCGCCGAGGAAGCCGATCTCTCGCCCGGCAACCTGTATTACTACTTCAGCGGCAAGGACGAGATCCTACTTTTCTGCCAGGAGCGCACGCTCGAGCGACTCCTTGCCTCGGTGGAGGAGGCGCGTACCACCTCTGGTTCCTGCTCCGGGCGCTTGCGTGCGGTGATGAGCGCGCATGTGCGCTGCATGCTCGACGAGCTCGAGGGCGCGACCGCGCACCTCGAGGTGGAAGTTCTGCCCGAGGCGATGCGCAAGGGGGTCATCGAGAAACGCGATGCCTACGAGCGCGCGGTGCGCGGCCTTGTCGCCGAGGGGATAGAGCGCGGCGACTTCGCGCAAACCGATCCTTCGCTCGTCACGCGTGCGATGCTCGGCGCGGTCAACTGGACCGCGCGCTGGTACCGGCCCGAGGGTCCGCGATCGGTCGACGAGATCGCCGACTCGCTCTCCGATTACCTCGTCCGAGGCCTCGTCCGGACAAAATGAAGACGGCCGCCCCCACAAACGTTCACCTCACCCTGCGCGTGAACGGCGAGGAGCAGCAGGTTTCCTTCGCTCCGTACAAGACGCTGCTCGAAGTGCTGCGCGAGGACATGAACCTCACCGGTACCAAGCACGGCTGCGAGCTCGGCGAATGCGGCGCCTGCGCGGTGCTGGTGGAGGGCGTGCCCGTGCTCTCCTGCCTCGCGCTTGCCCTCGATTGCGAAGGGCGCGCGATCGAGACCGTCGAAGGGCTGGCGAGCGGCGGGAAGCTGCATCCGCTGCAGGCGGCCTTTGCAGACCTCGGCGGCGCGCAGTGCGGCTATTGCACCCCCGGGATCCTGATGACGGCGAAGGCGCTGCTCGAGCGCGAACCGAACCCGAGCCGCGAGCGCATCAAGGAAGCGATCTCGGGGAACCTGTGCCGCTGCACCGGTTACCAGCAGATCTACGAATCGATCGAGGAAGCGGCAAGAACAATGCAGGAGCTCAACAAGAATCGTCGTTCCCGCGAAAGCGGGAACCCAGCCGCTCTTGAGAACGGCACTGGATCCCCGCTTGCGCGGGGATGACGACCAGGAGCAGATCATGAGCGTAAAAAAACGTTTCGACGTGATCGGCAAGCCGCGCCGCCGCGTGGACGGTCGCGCCAAGGTGACGGGACTCACGCGTTTCGCCGACGACGTGATGTTGCCGCGCATGCTGCATTGCAAGTTGCTGCGCTCGCCGCATCCGCATGCGACGATCGAATCGATCGACGTTTCGCGCGCGCAAGCACGCCCGGGCGTGCAC
>Ga0193733_1000475_pt1 | contig 13418 bp, 8 predicted proteins | sample U1s2metaG_FD_145076 | JGI IMG/M metagenome (GOLD analysis project Ga0193733, IMG submission 145076) | Soil microbial communities from a riparian zone of the East river system, Colorado, United States - U1s2 | ecosystem: Environmental > Terrestrial > Soil > Riparian zone | place: USA: East River... | reverse complement strand
TTGATGCGCAAGGTCAGGCCGATGTCCCTGCGCTCGATCGTCTGGAAGGGATTCACCGCCCCCGCTCCCGTGGCGGTCGCGGCCGCTGCCGTCGCGAAGCTGCCCGTCACAAAAGGCACGTTCTGCCCGATGACGATCTTCGCCTGATAGTTGTCGAGCGTGAGGAGATTGGGCGTGGAGAGGATGTTGCCGAGGTTGTTCGACTGGAGCGCCCGCGCGAGGGCGCCCAGACCCCTCACGGTGGTGCCGTCGGGCAGCGTGATGGTGCTGCCGAGCATCGCGACCGAGAGTCCCGCGCCGACCGACTCGGCCCCGGCCGCCAACCCGACGATGCTTGGATTCGCCGAGGGGAAATTCGCCGCGGCGCCGACAGTGCGCGAGCCGACCCCGCGCGCGCCCGCCCACTGAAAACCGAGCTCGTCGGTGCGATCTGCATTCATTTCCGCGACCAGCGCCTCGACATAGACCTGCGCCCGGCGCACGTCGAGCTGCTCGATCACCAGGCGCATGTTGTTGTACACCGTGTCCGAGGCGTTGATGACGATCGAATTGGTCGCCTCGTCGGCCTGGATGAGCGAAGGCGCCGCCCCGCCCGGCCGCCCGCCGGGCGCGGCCGCCTGCCCGGGTGCCCCGGTCGCGGAGGCCGCGAGCAGGCCGCGCAGCACCTCGACGAGTTTCGTCGCCTCGGCGTGCTTCAGGTAGATGACGCGGGTGCTTCCGATCGCGCGCGCCGGCACATCCAGTCTTTCGATGAGCGAGCGCAACAGCGCGATGCGCCCCGGGTTGTCCGAGCGCAGCAGGATGCTGTTGGTGCGCCCATCCGGCACCACCGAGAAACGGTCACCGCCTGCTGCGATCTGAGTCGGCGGCACGCCCGGCACCCCGGGCGTGGCGACTCCGGTTCCCGACAGGCGCACCACCAGCTCCGCGAGGTCGATGGCGGAGGCGTGCTGAACCGGGATCACCGTGACGTCCGTGCTCCCCGGCTGGTCGATCCTCTCGATGATGCGCAGCAGCCGCCGCACGTTGTCGGCATAGTCGGTGATGATGAGCGCGTTGGCCGGATCGTATACAGAGAGCTGGCTGGTCGGCGACATCAGCGGGCGCAGCACGTTCTGCAGCTGCGCCACCGCGACGTGCTGCCCGATCACGACGTGCGTGACGACCTGCTCGCCGCCGCGCGGGGGCCCGTCCTGCTCGTTCACCGGCGCCGCCGCCTTCGCCTCGGCGACCGGAATGATGCGCACCGCGTCGCCGGGACCCTCGACCGCGGTGAAGCCTTGCGTTTTCAGCGCGGAGAGAAAGATCTGGTACCCGGCCGCGACCGGCATGGGCCGCGCCGAAACGATGGTGACCTGTCCCCTCACGCGCGGGTCGATCAGCATGTTGCGCCCCGTCATCTGCGACATCGCCTTGACTACGGCCTGCAGGTCCGCGCCCTGGAAATTGAGCACCACCTCGCCCGCTCGCGGGGTGACGGCAATCGCTGCTGCGCGCGGAGCGGGCGCCGAGGGCACCACCGCTGCCGGGGACTCGACGGGGGGCGGAGCGCCCGGGGGTTCGGCCGTCTGCGCTGAAGCGGCATGCGCGGCGACCGTGAGTGCGCAGGCGAGGATTCGAGCAGCGATTGCGGGGGGTTTTCTCATGAGTGTCGGGAGGAATTCCGCGGCGCGCGGTCCGTTAGCGCATATCGTAGTACAGCGTCTCGTTCTTGCCCTGGCGCTGCACGTCCACGAGCACGCGCTGAGCGGTGCCGAATTGCTGGTAGAGACGCATCACGTCGTCCATGTTGGTGAGGGGCTGGCCGTTGACGTTGCGGATCACGTCGCCCGGGCGCAGGCCGAGCTTCTCGTACAGGCTTCCCGCCTGGACCTGGCGCACCAGGAACCCTCCGTCGGGGTTGGGCACGATCAAGGCCTGGTTGAGGAATTCCGGCCGGCCGAGCTGCTGTTGCAGCTGCCGCCGGTCGACGATTTGCCGGTCGGTGCCGACCGACTGAACGATGGGAGGCAGCGGGACGGCGGCGGCGCCACCCTCAGCGTCCTTCATGAACACCGCTTCGCGCGCGCCGTTGCGGACGATCACGATGCGATCGCGTTCCACCGTGTCCAGCCGCACGCCGGGAGAAACCTCTTCGCCCGAACAGAAAGCCGCCTCGGGTTGTCCCTGCACGATGACGAGCGCGCAGCCGCCGGTCGCGCGCGCGGCGACGCCGGTCAGCGTCATGTTCAGATTGCTGGGTGCGACGCTCGCTTCGGCCGCACGGCTCCTCGGGGCGGCCCGCCCGAAAAGCTGCACGCTGCCGAGCCCGCGCATATCGGTGAGATCGGCGCTCCCCGCGCGCGCCACCGCGGGCGAGGCCGGCTGGAGCACGCGCCAAGTCCCCTGCGCCAGCGTCCAGCACAGCAGGAGCAGGGCCGCGACCGTCGCCAGAGCGGGTATCGCGCGGTGAGAGAGCACGGCCTGGATCCGCCCGGCCGACCGAACAAGGCGCTGCGCGACAGAAAGCGAAGATACCGTCATGGGTCGGGGCTCGTAGACACTTGATGAAAGCTTGCAGTTCCCGATATAAACCGTTCATCTTACACGAGAAGAAGCCTCTCTCGTCGCCTCTCGATCGGAGAGGGGGCGGCGCAAAGGAAAGCCGGAGGCCGCGGTGTCATAATCCGCGAGGAAGTTCCGAACGAGGCAAACCATGATCACTCCGCAAGCCGCGCGCATGCTCACGCGCTACAACACCTGGGCAAACAAGCTCATCTTCGATGCCGTTGCCGGGCTGCCCGGGGACGAAGCGACGAAGGAGCGGCAGAGCCTGTTCAAGAACATGGTCCATACCCTCAATCACAACTACGTGATCGACCTCATCTGGCAGGCTCACCTCGAAGGGCGCGAGCACGGCTTCGCAGCGCGCAACACCCCCGGGCACCCGCCGCTCGACGAGCTGCGGCGCAAGCAGCAGGTCGTGGACGACTGGTACATCGCCTGGGGCGACAAGCTCTCTGAGGCCGCGCTCGGCGAAAACGTTCACTTCACCCTGATCGGTGGGAACAAGGGGGTCATGACGCGCGCGGAGATCCTGCTCCACATCGTCAACCACACGAGCTATCACCGCGGCTTCGTCGCGGACCTCTTCTACCAGGTGCCGGGCGCCCGCCCGCCGACCACCGATCTGCCGGTGTTCCTCAGGGAAAGCGCCGCGGCACTCGCCTAGCAAGTCGCGCGGACCTCATTCGCCTTCCCTCGAATAGCGATCGCGCAGCTCGACCGGCCCGGCGGGGCGCTTGCGCATACGAAGGTTGAGCATCTCCACGCAGACCGAGAACGCCATCGCGAAGTACACGTAGCCCTTGGGGACGTGGTGGTCGAAGCCGTCCGCGATCAGCACGACGCCGATCACGAAAAGGAAGGCGAGCGCCAGCATTTTCACCGTGGGATGCGCCGAGACGAAGCGGCCGATCCCGCCGGCGAAGGCCATCATGAGGAGCACCGAGGCGATCACCGCCGCGATCATGACTTCGATATGATCGACCATCCCGACCGCGGTGATGATCGAATCGAACGAGAAAACGATGTCGATGATCATGATCTGCAGGATCACCCCGGAGAAGGTGGCGCCGACGGCGGCCGAGGCCTCGCCCCTCTCGCCCTCGAGCAGCTGGTGGATTTCCTTGGTGCTCTTCCACAGAAGGAAGAGGCCGCCCGCGATCAGGATGAGGTCGCGGCCGGAAATTTCCTGCCGGAAAACCGTAAAGAGAGGCTCGATGAGACCGCTGACCCAGGCAAGCACGAACAGGAGGCCGATGCGTATGAACATGGCCAGGGTGAGGCCGATCCTTCGCGCCAGCTCCCTTCTCGCCCCGGGCAGCTTGTCCACGAGAATGGAAATGAAGATGATGTTGTCGATGCCGAGCACGAGCTCGAGCGCCGTCAGCGTGAGGAAGGCGATCCAGGCTTGCGGATCGGACAACAATTCCATGGAAGCGCCGGACTTTCTACGCGCGCGCGTTCGGCGACTTGGTGTGGTCCACCGCAGGCCACCGTTCTGACGCCTGCGGCAGCGGCGTTTCCTTGCCGCTCATGCGCTCCACGCTGATGGCGTAGAGCGTGATCTGGTCGATGCGCGGATAGAAGCCCTTAGGGCGTTCCCAGTCTTTTTTGGCGTACTTCGCCATGAGCGCGTCGAAGAAGCGCTCCCGCCTCTTCAAATCCTCCACCACGCGAATCCTGCCGAACGCGACGACGCTCCGGTAGGCGATGGTCGAATCGCACTCGAAGCGGCCGTAAGGAAACACCTCGCCCGCTTCGTCGATCTCGAAGCAGACCCGCGGCTCATGATTGACGTTTGCGCGCAGGTGGCCTTTCGCGCGCGTGTTGTGCACGAGGATCTCGCCGTCCATGCAGACGTAGAGAAGCGGCACGCAGTAAGGCCAGCCGTCTTCGCCGACGGTGGCGAGCCGACCGCAGAAGCCGCGCTCGAGCGTCTCTCGCGCGCGCTGCTCCGTCATCAGCTTGTCCGCGCGCCGCACCTGTGGCGAGCCGCTCATCGTCAACCTCCTCTATCGCCGATCGAAGGACAATTAGAGCACAGCGACGGGCCCCGTCAGGATTTTTCGGGCTTGCGGGATTTCGCCGCGCGCTGATCGGAAGAAGTCATGCCTTCTGGCAAGTCATGACCGGACCAGCGGTACTTGTTCATGGTTTTCGCGTCGGCGACCTTCGCGAGCATCCTTCGATGCTTCCACCCCTCATGGACCTTCGCGATCCTGCTCAGGATCCACCAGGCGACGATCACGGCGACGAGCGCGGCGGCCGCGAGCGCCCACCACATGAAATCCTCGCACAACGGCTTGTCGACGTTCCTGCCCGCGCAATACCGCGTCACGAACGAAAGCCATTCCCAGTCTTTCGAGAGCTGGCCGATCAGCTTGTCGAAATTCACGGCGCGATTGTCTCAGGTCCGAGGTCATGGCGCCAAGTTAGACCAAGCGGCCCCGCCGAGTGGGTCCGTCCCGCATGGAGCGGTGTTGAATAGAGGGTATGATCTGCCGCACAACCGAATTGTGATCGGGAAGCACAGTGTGCAAGATCCGATAGCCTTCGTTCGGCGGATTCCGGTTTGGGGACAGGCGAGCCTGCTCGCAGCGGTGTATTTCGCCGCAGCCAAGCTTTCGCTGCTGCTCGCGATCCCGCCCGGCTACGCCACCGCCGTGTGGCCGCCTTCGGGCATCGCGCTTGCGGCGACGCTCGTACTCGGAAGCCGCGTGTGGCCCGGGGTCTGGATCGGCGCCGCACTCGTCAATCTCACCGTCGAATCGTCGTGGCTCGCATCGGCCCTCATCGGCACCGGCAACACGCTCGAGGCGCTCGCCGGTGCGACCCTGATACGGCGTTTCATCGGCGTGCCTTACCGGTTCGAGCGCGGCGAGGATGTCGTCAAGTTCATCGCCTTGTCCGCCTTGAGCGCAACCGTCGCCGCCACGGTCGGAGTGATGCCGATGGTGTTCGGCCATGCGCTGTCGTCGCCTCAAACCCTCGCGAACTGGTGGACGTGGTGGCAGGGCGACGTCTCCGGGATCGTCGTCGTCGCGCCGCTGGTCCTCAGCTGGAGCGTGCGCGACGCGGAGGTTTCGCCGCCGTCGGGGAAACTCGAAGCATCCTGCTTCGCGCTCCTCTTGCTCGCGGTCATGGTCGCGGTGTTCGGCCACGGAAGCCAAACCGCCATTCCCTATCAGTGGCCGTTCGTGATCCTCCTGTTCATCATCTGGGCGGCGTTCCGGTTCGATCAACGCGGGGTCACCACGACGATCGCCGCAGTGTGTGCGATCGTCGTCGGGTTCACAGTCGAAAAACGCGGTCCTTTCGCGCTGCCTTCGCTCAGCGAATCCCTGCTCCTGATGCTGGGATTCATCAGCATCGTGGTGACCACCGGGCTCGTGCTCAGCGCGGCGCTGCGCGAGCGCGGCCGCACCGCGGAGGAATTGCGCAGGAAGCGCGACGAGCTCGAATCCAGGGTCCGCGAGCGCACGCTGGAGCTCGAGCGCGCCAACCGCGCCCTCCAGGAGGACATCGCCGAGCGCAAGACGGCCGAGGGCCGGTTGCAGGAAAGCGAAATGCGTTTTCGCCTGGTGATCGACAGCGTCGTCGACTACGCCATCATCATGCTCGACCCTAAAGGCCATATCGCGAGCTGGAACGCCGGGGCGGAGCGCATCAAGGGCTATCGAGCCGAAGAGATCATCGGCCAGCATTTTTCCCGGTTCTATCCCCCGGAAGATCTCGCGCGCGGCAAGCCTCAATACGAACTCGAAGGCGCCTCCGCCGAGGGGCGCATCGAGGACGAAGGCTGGCGCTTGCGCAAGGACGGGTCGCGCTTCTGGGCCAATGTCGTCATCACCGCGCTGCGCGACGATTCGGGGACGTTGCGCGGCTTCGGCAAGGTGACCCGCGATCTCACCGAGCGCAAGCGCTCGGAGGAGCGGCTCGCCTATCTCGCGCATTACGACACCCTCACGAGGCTGCCGAACCGCCACATGCTGCACGATCACCTCGTCCAGCAGCTCGCCCAGCCGCAGACCGGCAGGCGTATCGGCTGCATGTACATCGATCTCGACCGGTTCAAGTACGTGAACGACACCTTCGGGCACGCCGTCGGGGATCAGCTGCTCGTCCAGGTGGGAGAGCGGCTGCAGAAGTGCGTGCGCAACACGGACGTCATCGGCCGTCTCGGCGGAGACGAGTTCGCCGTGGTGCTCGCGAGTCTCGCCAAATCCGAAGACGCCGGACTGGTCGCGCAAAAGGTGAACGCCGCGATATCGGCGCCGTTCCATCTGGAAGGGCGCGAGACCTATATCTCGGCGAGCATCGGCATCGCGATTTATCCTCGGGACGGCGGCGACGCCGACTTGCTCTTGAAAAACGCCGATACCGCGATGTACCAGGTCAAGGAGCAAGGCCGCAACAACCATCAGTTCTATCTGCCGGAGATGGACAAGCCTTCGCAGCGCCTGCGACTGGATGCGCGCCTGCGCAGGGCGCTCGAGCGCAACGAATTCCTGCTGCACTACCAGCCCAAGGCCGACCTCGCGACCGGCTCGATCAGCGGTTTCGAGGCGCTGCTGCGCTGGCAGGATCCGCAACAGGGCCTGGTTTCACCGGCCCAGTTCATCCCGATCCTCGAGGACACCGGCCTCATCATTCCGGTCGGCGAATGGGTGCTGCAGAGCGTGTGCACGCAGATCAAGGAATGGCAGAGGCAGGGAATCAAGCCCCGTCCGGTGTCGGTCAATGTGTCGGCGCGGCAATTCCAGCAGAAGAACCTGGATGTCGTGATCTCACGCATCATCCGGGATGCCGGCATCGACTCCGCCCTGGTCAAGCTCGAACTGACCGAGTCGCTGCTAATGAAAGACGCCGAGGAAACGGTCCGGACGCTCACCAGCCTCAAAGCGTCCGGCGTGACGCTGTCGGTGGACGATTTCGGTACCGGCTATTCGAGCCTCGCCTACCTCAGGCGTTTCCCGCTGGATGAGCTCAAGATCGACGGCAGCTTCGTGCGCGACGCGACCACAGAGCCCGAGGACGCGGAGATCATCGTCGCGATCATCAGCCTCGCCCACAACCTCAAGCTCAAAGTGGTCGCCGAAGGCGTCGAAACCGAGGCGCAGCTGCGTTTTCTGCGATCCCACGGCTGCGACGAGATGCAAGGCTATTACTTTGCGCGGCCGCAAAGCCTCGAGGATTGCACCCGGTTCCTGGCCGAGGATCACCGCCTGCAGCTCCCCGCCGCCGAGGAGCCTGCTGCCACTCCGACCGTGCTGATCGTGGACGACAACGAGGACGATCTGGAACTGATGATCAGGGCACTGAAGCCCGACGGTTATCGCGTGTTCACCGCGCACAGCGCCCAGGCAGCCTTCGATCTGCTGAACCTGCACAAGATCGGCATCGTCATCAGCGACCAGAGCATGCCGGGCATGAACGGCGTGAGATTCCTCACCAGCGTGCGCAAGCTCTACCCGGAAGCGGTTCGAATCGTGGCGAGCGGCTCGAGCAGCATGGCTTCCGTGACCGACGCGGTGAACGAGGCGGGCATCCACAAATTCCTGTCGAAAGGCCTGGAACCCGCCCGGCTATCGGCGGAGATACGCGAAGCCTACCTGCGGAACCGCGGTACCGCCGGGTAGCCGGCGCGCGCCGGCCGGGTTACCGGACTTCAGCGGTGCGGGTGATCTCGCCCATGCGGCCGCTCTGGTAGTCGCGCACGGCCTGCGCGATCTCCTGTTGCGTGTTCATGACGAAGGGTCCGTAGCGGGCAACGGGCTCGGCGATCGGAACGCCGGCGAGAAGCAACAGCCGGCCCGCGCCCGGTGTGCCGCGAAAGCGCACTCCGTCGCCCTCCCCGAGCAGCGCGAGCTGCCCATCGCGAATCTCCTTGCCTTCGTTGCCGACCCGCACCGCGCCCTGAAACACGTATGCCATCGCCTGTTGCTCGCGCGGAAGCGCGACGGTGACATCGGCGCCCGATTCGATCTTCCAGTCCTGATAGACGATGGGGATGTGCGCGTCGATCACCGCGCGCGCGCCCAGCGCCTCGCCAGCGATCACGCGCACCCGCGCGCGCCCGTCCTCGCTCAGGCCTTCCGGAATCTTGCTCGCGGAAACCTCCTGGTAGCGGGGCCGAGTCATCTTCAATTTCGCGGGCAGGTTCACCCATATCTGGAATCCGTGCACTCGGCCGCCCTTCTCGCGAATCCGTTGCGAAGGCATCTCCGAATGCACGATGCCGGCACCCGCGGTCATCCATTGCACGTCGCCCGGGCGAAGCACGCCGCGATGGCCGGCCGAGTCCTCGTGCTCGAACTCGCCCTCCAGCATGTAGGTGATGGTCTCGAAACCGCGATGCGGGTGATCGGGCGCGCCGACCGCCTCGCCGGGGCCGTAGTCGACCGGCCCCATCTCGTCGAGAAGGAGGAAAGGATCGACTGCGTCCAGTCCCGGGGTCGGCAGCGGCCGGCGCACGATGAAGCCTGCGCCTTCGCGCTGGCGGTGCGCGGTGACGATCCGGGTGGGTTCGCGGACGGCGCTCGTGCCCGATGTCATGGCTTTCTTCTCCCAAAGAGGGGAATATGGGGACGTATGGTACGTGAACAAGCTCCCGAGTCGCCCCCGAGCGCTGCCGCCGGTACGATTCGTGGCTGCTCCGTCGCGTCACGCCCTTGCCGAAGGCTCGTACGCGACGTATACTGTATGCAATCACAGTAACACCCGGCGGTCAACCGACCAAGCCGAGGCCTTCAACCCATCATTATAGAGTGACAGGCATCATGACCGAACCCCTTTCCCCCGTCGCCGAGGCCATTCCCGAGCAGGCGATCTGCCGCGAAGCGCTGCTCGAGAAATACGCCAAGGACAAGGAGCAGACCGTCGGGGACGTGAGGGCTCGCGTGGCGCGCGCCCTCGCCGCGGCCGAGCGCGAGGACCAGCGTGCCCACTGGGAGCGGCGCTTCTACGAGGCGATGGAGGCCGGCTTCATCCCCGCCGGCCGCATCAACTCCGCCGCCGGCATCCCGATGCAGGCCACGCTCATCAACTGCTTCGTGCAGCCGGTGGGCGATTCGATCTCGGAGGTCGTGGACGGCAAGCCCGGCATCTACTCCGCCTTGCAGGAAGCCGCCGAGACCATGCGCCGCGGCGGCGGGGTCGGCTACGACTTCTCCGCGATCCGCCCCAAGGGCGCTGAGGTGAGGGGCACGCGCTCGCGCGCGAGCGGCCCCGTGTCCTATATGCGCGTGTTCGACCGCTCTTGCGAGACGGTGGAATCGGCCGGGGCGCGCCGCGGCGCGCAGATGGGCGTGCTGCGCTGCGACCATCCCGACATCGAGGAATTCATCCACGCCAAGGACCGGGGCGACCTCGCCAACTTCAACATCTCGGTCGGCGTGACCGACGCTTTCATGCGGGCGGTCGAGGACGACGCCAAAATCGAGCTGGTGCACAAGGCCCGGCCGCACTCGGATGCGATCGCGGCCGGCGCTTATCGGAGAGAAGACGGCCCGTGGGTGTACGCCAAGCCGCGCGCTCGCGAGCTGTGGGACCAGATCATGCGCTCGACCTACGATCACGCCGAGCCGGGGATCCTGTTCATCGACCGCATGAATCAGGACAACAACCTCAACTACTGCGAGGCGATCGAGGCCACGAACCCGTGCGCAGAGCAGCCGCTCCCCGCCTACGGCTGCTGTTGCCTCGGCTCGATCAACCTCACCCGCTTCGTGAACCACGCGTTTTCAGAGAAGGCCGCGTTCGACTACGAGCGCTTCGGCAAGGTGGTCGAAGTCTCGGTGCGCATGTTGGACAACGTGCTCGACGTCACCGCCTGGCCGCTCAAGGCGCAGCACGAGGAGGCCATGGCGAAGCGCCGCGTCGGCCTGGGCTTCACGGGCCTCGGCGACACGCTCGTCATGCTGCGCCAGCGCTACGACACGGAGGCCGCGCGCGAAACGGCGGCGAGGATCTCGGAGTTCATGCGCGACTGCGCCTACCGCGCCTCCTCCGATCTGGCCAGGGAGCGCGGCGTATTCCCGCTGTTCAACGAAGACATGTACCTCTCTGGCTCGGGCTTCGCCGCGCGCCTGCCGCAAGAGCTGAAGGCGCTCATCCGCAAGCAGGGCATGCGCAACTCGCACCTCCTCTCGATCGCGCCCACCGGCACCATCAGTCTCGCTTTTGCCGACAACGCCTCGAACGGCATCGAGCCGCCCTTCTCCTGGACCTACACTCGCAAGAAACGCATGGCCGACGGGACGCTGAAGGAGTTTCCCGTCGAGGACTACGCCTGGCGTCTCTATAAACATGCAGGCGGCAACATGGAGAAGCTGCCGCCCTCGTTCGTCACCGCGCTCGAGCTCTCCGCCTCGGCGCACGAGCAAATGGTGGCTGCGGTCGCGCCCTACATAGACAGCAGCATCTCCAAGACCGTCAACGTTCCGGAGAACTATCCCTACACCGATTTTCAGAATCTGTATTTCGAGGCGTGGAAGTCCGGGCTCAAGGGCCTCGCGACCTACCGGCCGAACAACGTCATCGGTTCGGTGCTCTCGGTCGATCCGGCGTCTTCGCCGCAGGACTTCGTCAGCAACGATCGCAACCGCCGCATCGAGATCAAGGCCGTGCCCGAGCCCGTGCTCGCCTCCCTGCGCTGGCCGGGCCGGCCGAACCTCGCCGGCGGCAACCCGGCGTGGACCTACATGATCGAGCACCCGCACGGGCAGTTCGCGCTCTTCGTCGGGCACGTGGAGAACGAGACCCGCGCGCATCCGTTCGAGGCGTGGGTGAACGGCGCCGAGCAGCCGCGCGGCCTCGGGGCGGTCGCGAAGACGCTCTCGATGGACATGCGCGCGAACGACCCGGCGTGGCTGCGCCTGAAGCTCGACACGCTCGCCAAGACCTCGGGCGACGACGCCTTCGACATGCCCTTTCCGCCGCACGGGGAGAAGAAGCGCATGCCGAGCCTGTGCTCGGCGGTCGCGCAGCTGGTGCGCTGGCAGTGCGAGCAGCTGAGCGCGCTGCCCGACGAAAAGCACGGCCCGGTGCTCGACGCGATGTTCAGCCTGAAGGAGCCGAAGACCGGCGCCGACGGCACCATGTCGTGGACGGTGGACGTGCTCAATCCCGCCGGGCGCGACGACTTCGTGCTCGGGCTGAAGGAGATCACGCTCCCCGACGGCGTCACGCGCCCCTACTCGATGTGGCTTTCGGGCGAATACCCGCGCGCGCTCGACGGCCTGTGCAAGATCCTGTCGCTCGACATGCGCGTCGTCGATCCGGCGTGGATCGGGATGAAATTGCGCAAGTTGTTGAACTACCCCGAACCGCTCGGCGACTTCATGGCGTTCACGCCGGGCTCACGCAAGCAACAGAACTGGCCTTCCACCGTGAGCTACGTCGCGCGCCTCATCATCCACCGCTACGCCATGCTCGGCATCTTGGACGAAGAAGGCTACCCGGTTCAGGCCATGGGCGTGCTTGCGCCGCCCGTGCCCGGCGCCGCGCCGAAAATGAAGGGCATGCGCTGCCCCGAATGCAGCAACTACGCGGTAATCAGGAAGGACGGCTGCGATTTCTGCAGCGCTTGCGGGTGGGTGGGGGTGTGCGGGTAGAGGGCAAACGCGATCTATTTCCGGTATGCCCGCGTCCCTCAAGATTCGGTAGTGGGTCAGTTACCCACTGCCCAAGATTCTGAAGTCTCTCGAAAACTCCACAGGCGATCATAGTGTCGATATTTTTGTGCGTATCGACGGCACATTCGGTTTCGAGGAATATCGCAGGGACCCGGAGGACTTGAGCGGTTGGTTTTCGCTTCACCGCTACTCGCATCAGGTCTTCGCCACGGCCGAAGACGCCCTTGCCCAAGCGAAATTAAGGGTGGCATGGATGGCTTTGGAGGGCGAATAGCCGTTCTCAAGACTTCGCAAGGCCACGACGGATGGGCATAAGATAGTCGCGGTTCCACTCCAGAGGAGGATTTCCGATGACGAACCCCGAACAGGCAGCGGTTGCTGCCTTGCTCCTGCGCCTCGCGCTGGGCATGATGTTTCTCGCTCATGCTTGGGTGAAGGTCAAGGTCTTTACGCCGTCGGGCACCGCCCAATATTTCAAATCGCTCGGCCTCCCGGGCGAGCTTGCGTATCTGACGATGGCGGCGGAAATCGTCGGCGGCGTCCTGCTCATCCTCGGCATCGAGACTCGCTGGGTGGCGTTGGCGCTGGTGCCGCTCATGCTCGGCACGATCGTGCTGGTGCACGGCAAGGCCGGCTGGCTCTTCACCAACAAGGACGGCGGCTGGGAATATCCCGCTTTCTGGATCGTTGGCCTGCTCGCGCTGTCCCTGCTCGGAGACGGAGCGGCCGCGCTCGGGCCGAAGCTCGGTCTCTCGTGAATCCTCAATGAAGCTCACTCAGCGCGAAGTCCAGGCTCAGGCCGAAAAAGCGGCGTAGCGCATACGCTGAAAGGACTATGCAGAACACCGACGGCCGTAAACACCGGTAGTTGATCATGCCGACAAGCACCTGTAGAGGTGTTTCCACACCCGGAGGAGTCATGTCGGTCGTAGTCGCGTTCAAGGAAAAGTCCCGGGTGCTGGCCGAACTATGGCTGCTTGTCGCAACGGCTTTATTCTTCTCGTCAACGGTTTCAGCCCCCGCGCTCGCTCAGACGGTACCGTTCAATGCCCGGCTAGATTTTGCCGTCGGAGCTCATCCTACTTTCGTCGCCGCGGGCGACTTCAATGGCGATCGGGTGCCAGATCTGGCGGTGGCCAACTTTGATTCCAACACCATCTCGGTGCTGCTGGGCAACGGCGATGGGACCTTCAGGGCGGCGCCGACCGTCGCTGCGGGCCCTAATCCTTTCGCCGTGGT
>Ga0193733_1000472_pt1 | contig 13501 bp, 8 predicted proteins | sample U1s2metaG_FD_145076 | JGI IMG/M metagenome (GOLD analysis project Ga0193733, IMG submission 145076) | Soil microbial communities from a riparian zone of the East river system, Colorado, United States - U1s2 | ecosystem: Environmental > Terrestrial > Soil > Riparian zone | place: USA: East River... | reverse complement strand
CGCTCAGGGCTTTGGGCTTGGCGCCGCCTGAGCCGAAGCCGGCGAGCCTTTGCCCTCGGTTAGAACGACGATCTTGTTTGCCGTTCCTCCAGGAAAAACTTCCCTCTGGCCGCCGGGCCACTGCACTTCAACCCGCTGATAGCTGAGATCATCGCCCAGGCCGAGGTGCACTCGCGGGTCATTCTGCGAAAGAAAGCTGGCTCCGGTTTGAATCTCGCCCGATAGCCGGCGGTTTCCGACATACACGTAGACCCGAGCGCCCACAGCATCCCGGTTACTCTTGGTTCCGACGCAGCGGACCATCAGCCAATTTTTCTTCGTACCAAAATTCTTCAGCAGGCTTGGCCGGGAATCAAGATTGTTGATCACTACCTCAACCGACCCGTCGTTGCCCAGGTCGCCCACCGCAAGTCCCCGTGAAGCCCACGGCTCACGAATGCCGGGCCCGGCGGTGTTCGACAAGTCGTTGAACTTTCCGCCGCCGGCGTTCCAGTACAGCAGTCTGGGTTGCCGGTACTTGTAGTTCAACGGACCGCGTTCGACCTCCGGGTACACGTGGCCATTGACCAGCACAATGTCTTTGCGGCCGTCGTTGTCAACGTCGACGAACTGAATGCCCCACCCGAGGTATTGCGTATGTACGCCTAGGCCCGACTCGTAGACCCGGTCCGTGAACGACCCGTCGCCATTGTTGTGATACAGGTTGGGCACGTCGTCGCTAAAATTCGTTTTTGCGAGATCAACGTAGCCGTCTTCGTCGTAGTCTGACGCGGTCACGCCCATGCCGGCTTGTTCCTGCCCGGCATCGCTCAACGCCACACCGGAAGCTACACCCACCTCTTCGAAAGTACCGTTCTTGCGGTTGTGAAAAAGCAGGCTGGGCCTGGAGTCGCAGGCCACGTACAAATCGGGATACCCATCGTTGTCGAAATCGGAAGCGAGCACGGTAAAACCGTAGCAACCTTCCGGTTTGCTGATGCCGCTGGACGTGGAAACATCGGTAAACTTTCCGTGGCCCTCATTGTGAAACAGCAAGGTGCGCCCGGTCGGCAGCCCGCGCGGCCCACACATCACCGGCATGCCTTTCCACTGACAATAGCTGCCCGAACCAGGCTCGGGAACCTTGTTGCGATCAAAGTCGACATAGCCTGTGACCGCCAGGTCGAGCCGGCCGTCGAGGTCGTAGTCGAAGAACGAACACCCAGTGTCCCAGCGGACCGAATCAGATTTCAGCCCGGCGGCCTCGGTGACATCTATGAAAGTTCCATTGCCCTGGTTGTGATACAGGACACTGTGGCCGTAGTAGGTGACAAACAGGTCGGAAAAGCCATCGTTGTCGTAGTCGCCGACGCAAACGCCTTGGCCCCATCCGACTTTGCCTAGGCCAGCCTTTTGCGTGATGTCAGCGAAGTGCATGTTTCCCAGATTATGGTAGAGATGACTGGTCGATTTCTCGCCGGGGCCTTTGCCATCCATGGTGGTCGCATTCACCAGCAGAACGTCCATCACACCGTCATTGTCGTAGTCGAAGATCGCCACTCCGTCGCCCGTGGTTTCGAGAATGTAGCGCTTATGATCGGCGTCGCCTGAAACATTCTCGGCGGTCAACCCGGCGTCGGAAGCGATGTCCCGGAAGTCAATCGTGACCGGAGGCGAGCTGGGCAGGACCGCTTGCTGGGACAGGCCGAGCGTGGAAAATGGGAGTGCCCCAAGAAGAGAAACTAGCAGGCCGGTTTGAAGCGTTCGCAACATGTTCGAAACGATTTTGTTCAATTCGTCGCTTGACTTGTCGCGCCGAAACCGGGTTGGCTCAGGTTAGCAAGGTTTTCAGCACCCCTGCGAACGAATAAATTATCATATCGCTCCTTGCAGCCCAGCGCCGGACTTATCGGAGACAACAAGCCCTAGCGTGCCTTTGCTGGTGCAAAGCGAAGCCCCTAGAGCGAGGTTTGCGTAACCAAGCACGGCAGTCTCGCAAGTGTCCCTTACGCCAGCGAGAGATTGGCAATCACCCGTGTAATACAGGACTTGGCGCGCTTCCCAGCGCGAGAGATTCAAACTCCGATAGCCCGTCAACGCGCAATCTTTCAGTTTTATCAAACAGACAATTCGGAAAAACTCCGTTGACACTATTTTTCCCGTGATGTTACCTACCTAAGCATTCGGGGAATGCGTCAATAGTATTTCTCGGTTAGGTTGCTTTTCGAAATCGCAGCGCGGGGGGCTCATGATCCCAAGAAGGGTCGTGTTGTTTGCGTGTGTGTGCCTAGTCCTGTTGGTATTGAGTTCCGCTACTGCCTGGGCGCAGTTCACCAGCGGCATTGAAGGCACGGTCAGCGATCCCACTGGCGCCGTGGTGCCAGGAGCCACGGTGACAATCAAGAACGAGGAAACCGGAACCTCGCAGACGGTGCAGACGCAGGACTCTGGTTCGTTCCGCTTTACCACCCTGCCTTCATCAGCCTTCACCATCAGCGCGGCGGCCCAAGGATTCAAGACTACGGTGCAGGAGCATGTTCGGCTGCAGGTGGCCGAAACCAGAACGGTCAACATCCGCATGGTGGTGGGCGGGACTGATTCCACGGTGACGGTAACCGACGAAGCGCCGGCAGTCGAGACCGCGCAGGCCCGTGTTTCAGGCCAGGTTTCAGAGAAGGAAGTTCACGACCTGCCCTTGTCGGGCCGGAACTTCTACACCCTGGTGGTTCTCACGCCGGGTGTAACTGGTCTGGCAAGCGGCGGGGGACAAGCTTACGCGCAAGCCAGCGGCGACATCTTCAACCCGGAGTACGGGGTCAATCTAAGCGCCAATGGCTCTCGCGCCGAGTCGAACAGTTTTCTGATCGACTCGGCTTCCATCGATTCCAGCCAGCGAAACGGCGTCACCAACGTCAACCCCAATGCCGAAGACGTGCAGGAAGTGCGCGTGGCTGCCAACAACTTCTCGGCAGAATTCGGGCGGAATGGCGCTGCCCTGGTGAACATCATCACCAAGCAGGGGTCAAACAAATGGCATGGCACCCTGGGCTTCTATCACACCGACAACAAGCTGCAAGCCGCCAACGAGTTTCAATCAGCGGGCGTACCGGTCTTTCGCCGCAATGAAGGCGCTTGGAGCTTTGGTGGTCCAATCCGGAAAGACCACACTTTCTTTTTCGCTTCGATGGACATTCTTAAGTCGGGCGTGGCGACCGGCAGGGCAGCCACCATTTTGACGCCTGATTTCATCAACTTCATGGAGGCGAATTTCCCCAATAATATTTCGACGTTTGTGGCGAAGACCTTTCCCGCCTCCATTACTCCGACGAGCAATTTCACGACCGCTGGGACGATGAACGGAACGGATTGCTCCACCCTAGCCTCTCCCTCCGACCCGGTTTCAACCGAAGTGGGAAGTATTCCTTGCAACCTCCCGGTTACCGGCGTGGGCAGCTTCGCCACTGGTCTCCCGCGCAACGGGTTTCAGTACACGGTGCGCGTGGACCACTCGATGAACAATAATAAGGACCGCATTTTCGGCTCCTTCAACCGGACGACTCTTCACCAGGTTCTTTTCGGAGCGCCTTTTGTTTATCCGGCGTTCAATACCATCGAGCCTACGTACAGCGAGCACTTCGCCGCGGGCTGGGTGCACGCGGCCGGCAACTTTGTCAATGAGTTCGGTTTTGCCGCCACCCGGCCGTTCGGAGAAGCTCTGGTGAACCATCCGGAAGTTCCCGGGATCACGGTGCTGGGGATCGAGGGCTATCAGACGGGATGGGGCCCGAATGCTTTCGTGCAGAATAATTTCGAGTGGCGCGACGTGGCCTCGTTTACACGCGGGGCTCACAATCTGAAAGTAGGGGGCAACGTGAGTCGTGGACGGGCGGATCACGAATCCTCCAGGGTTTACAACCGTCCGGAGTTTGCTTTTAATAGCGTTTTCGACTTCGCCACTGACAAGGCTAATTCCGAGTCGCAATTCGGTTTTGATCCCAACACCGGTGCGCGGCTCAACAAGCTATACAGCCTGGTTCGCGACGGGTCACTGTCGGCGTTTGTTCAGGATGACTGGAAGCTCGCTCCTAATTTGACGGTGAATTTAGGCTTCCGCTACGAAGACTTCTTCAATCCTTCCGATGGTCTGGGAGATCAGGGAGTCTGCAATATGGTGTTCCCTAGCTCTGGCGGCAACCTCGAGAGCAAGATCCCGACCGGGGTAATGACGTGCCAGAAGCATCTCCTCGATCACACTCTGAACACTTTCAGCCCGCGGGTCGGCTTTGCCTGGGATCCGACAAAACAAGGGAAGATGTCGGTCCGCGGCGGTTTCGGAATCTTTTACGACAAGCCGTCCGAACAGCTCTACAACAACTATTTCACCAACAGTCCAAAATTTGCGCTAGGGTCCGCATGCGCGCAGTGCCCAGGAAATCCGCCGCTGTTTGCCTTGGGCACCACTTCGGATCCGCCTTACAACTATCCCCTTCCCCCAGGGATTCAACCCGGCCTGCTGCCAAGCGGCGGATTGATCAGTGGCCAGGCGAACGTGACCGTCGCCGATCGAGGTATGGGCCCGTCGTACATGCAGAACTGGTTCGCCGGGGTACAGCGGGCCATCACCGGGACGACGGTTGCGGAAGTTGACTATATCGGTTCGGTGGGCCGCCACCTGTATGCGGTTTACAATGTCAACCGCTTCGCTGGGGACCTGATCCAAAACGGTGGGAACTTCACCGGCCTGGCGCCGGGGTTCGGAGCGATCAACTACGGCCAGTCCAGTGAGAGCAGCGGTTACAACGGTTTCACTGCCTCCCTGAGACAGCGTGCGAGCCACGGTGTGACCTTGAACGCCGCTTACACCTTCTCGAAAGCCATTGATCAGGCCAGCAAACTCGACGGGACAGAACACGTCGACGCCTTCAACGACAGCCTGAGCCGGGGGTTGGCCGATTTCGACGTTCGGCACCGTCTGGCATTTACCACGCTCTGGGCTCTTCCCAGTCCGCACGGTAGCGGGTTTATGAACAAGTTGCTGGGCGGATGGGAACTGACAAATGTGACCATTCTTCAAAGTGGTCCGCCCTTCTCGGTTATCTGTACGGCTGGCTTTGCCCCTGTTTTCGATGGCGCAGGCAGCGTCATCGGCAATACGGGCTGCGACTACAACGCGGACGGCACCAATTATGACCGGCCCAATACGCCCGGGTTTGGGAATACCAAGACTGGGCTTTCCCGATCAAACTACCTTGCTGGAATCTTTGCCTGCGGTGGGACTGCGCTTTGTGGCAGTATCTTCCCCTCCCCTGGTCTTCAGGAAGGCAACTTAGGTCGCAACACGTTCCATGGACCGGGTTTTGCCAACACCGATTTCTCGGTAATCAAGAACCTCAAGATTCCATGGTTCCTGGGCTCGGAAGGGGCGAACCTGCAATTCCGCACCGAGTTCTTCAACGTGTTCAATCGGGTAAACCTGACCCAGGCGGGCAACGACCTCGCAAACCTGTCTAACTTTGGCAAGTCCACATCAACCTATCCAGCCAGGGATATCCAGTTCGCCCTGCGGATAGCGTTCTAGGCCAGACAGAAAAACATCCCGGAGCAAGACCCGCCTTGCTTCGGGGCGTTCCAGAAGTGAAAATGGATCATGCGCAGTGTACTGTGGCGGTCCGTAGTCGCGCTCAGTTTAGGCTTTCCCGCATGCCACGCTGTTCAGGCAACTGAGTGTGAGCGGACTCCCTATGACTGTGCCTTGTTTTACACCCAACACCAGAATTTTCAGGCCGCCATCCAGTCCTTGACCGTGGAACTACAGCAATCGCCCAAGAACCTGAATGCGCTTAACCTTCTCGGCATCGCGCTGACCGCATCTGGCCATCCCGAGCAAGGAAGCGTCAGATTCAGACAAGCGCTGGCCATCGATGATCACTTCTACCCTGCGAGAAAGAACCTGGCCATCAACGAGTTCGACAGCCAGCGCCTCGCGCAGGCGGAGTTACAGTTAAACCGGGTTCTGAAAGACGCCCCCAGCGACGAGATCACTCATCTTTATTTGGGGGAGATCAGTTTCGCGAGGAACGACTTTGGGACAGCGCTAAAGAATTATGAGCAGGCGCGCCGCCGCGTCCCCCAAAAGAGCGTGTGGATATTGCATTACGCACAGTGCCTGCTGGAACGAAGGGACCTGGCCCAAGCCACCGCCGTTTTGCAACGGCTCCCGCAAGAGGACGCGGACAGCCGCTTCCGTGCCGGATTGATTCTTGGTCGCGCCGACGCTTACGGGCAGGCCGCCGAGTTGTTTGGATCAGCCCGCAAGCGGTACAACGATCCTTACATCGCTGGATACAACCAACTCTTGATGCTGATCAAGGCGGCAAGCTACCCGGAGGCAATCGAGCTTTTCAAGAAGTTAGTGGGGGAGGGATACAAGCGGGCCGAACTGTACAACGTAGTCTCGGAGGCATATTTGAAGACGGGACACCTCCAGGAAGCTTACGACGTATTGCGCACGGCAACGCAAATCGAACCGCAAGCTGAGGACAACTACGTCGATCTCGCCGCGGTTTGCCTGGAGTACGAAGACTATCCCTTGGGAAAGGAAATCTTGGATGTTGGCGTCCACTACATTCCGAATTCCTACCGCCTATATATCCAGCGTGGCGTGACCTTCGTGATGAGAGGATCGCTCGAAGCCGCCGAACAGGACTTTCAAACCGCCAGCAACCTTGCCCCGGATAAATCACTTCCCTACTTTGCCCTGGGTTGGGTGTGGGTGCAGAGCGGACAAACCGACAAGGCGGTGAAGGTGCTCCGGGAAAAGAGCAAGCTGCCAGGGATCGATTTCCTGGTCCCGTATATCTTGGCGGTTGCATTGGTCCATTCCGGCGCGGAGCCAGGCACGCTGGCGGCGGATGAAGCGGTACGGGCATTCGAGACCTCTATCCATCTGAATTCCAATTTCTCACATTCCCATGCAGAACTGGGGAAGCTGCTTTTCAAGCAGGGCCAAGTTGACCGAGCGATCAACGAACTCAAGGCCGCGACCACGCTTGATCCCGCCGATTCGGGTCCGGTGTATGTGCTGGCCCAGGCGTATCGGAAGAAAGGTCAGAAAGCGGCAGCTGACGAGATGTTGGCCCGGGTCGCACAACTTCATTCCGATGACCACAACTTGGACGTGAGGAAGGAATTGAAGCGACTGGTTCGCCAGGACATGGCGCCCTCACCGACTCAGGCAACCCCCTGACCATGGCGGTCGCGCGCGGTAGGTATGTTGACAAAGCGAGTCGTTCCCTGAAAGCGGGTTGTTGTACCGTTGGAATCGTGGGGTTGATCGCCCTGCTCGCGCTGCCGGGCTGGGGACAGGATTCAAAGCGCAAGCACAGCAGCCCTGGGGTTGCCTTTCGCAACGCGGCGCCGGGAGTGCGTTACGTCGGATCGAACATGTGCAAAGGCTGCCATCTAGCGATTTACGAAAACTTCTCCCGCACCGAGATGGGCAATTCCACGTCTTTGCCCAGCCGACTCTTGGAAATGGGCTGGCTATCCCAACCCGTTGATTTCTTCAACGAAAAGCAGAACCGCCACTATCAGGTCTTTGCGCGCGATGCCAAGGTGTATCAGAGCGAATACGGATTGGACGACCTGGGGAAGGAGACATTTCGGCACACTGAAGAACTGGCATACGTGGTGGGGACGGGTGCGAACGGCGTAACTCCCCTGGTGCGCCGGAGCAATTATTTATTTCAAGCGCCGGTTTCTTATTACACCGCAAGGAAAGCCTGGGATCTGTCGCCCAACTATGACGTGCGCGATCTTGGGTTCGGCCTTCCGGTTACAGCAGATTGCATCGGTTGCCATACCGGCAGAACTCAACCTGTAGCAGGCCGAGAAAGAGATGGTCTCTACCAGGACCCTCCCGTACTGGAGCTGGCGATCGGCTGCGAGAATTGCCACGGGCCGGGCCAATTGCACGTAAATGAAAGGCTGGCGGGAGCGTCGGTGCGAGGCACGATCGACCGCTCGATCGTCAACCCTGCCAAACTTTCGCCATGGCTGGCCGACAACATCTGCATGAATTGTCACGAGGGAGACCTCCGCGCTCTCCAGCCGGGCAAGAGGGAAGCGGATTTCCGACCCGGCACGCCACTGAATGGAACAGTGGCAATTCTGAAGGCTCCCATCGATCCCCGGTCTACGGAATCTCCCCTGCTCGAACACTATTATTCGATGACTCTCAGCAAGTGCTACCGGGGCAGCGGGGGAAAGCTCGGCTGCCAGAATTGCCACGACCCGCACCTGGAACCGTCGCAGCAGGAAGCTCCGGAATATTTTCGCGGCAAGTGTCTGCAGTGCCACACCGCGAAAAGTTGTACCCTGGATTTGCAGAAGCGACTGGTGCAACAGCCGGCCGACGCCTGCTCCACCTGCCACATGCATCGGCAGCCGGCCCTGACCGTGTCGCACTCGACCCTTACCGACCATCGGATTCTTCGCGCACCGGGCGAGCCATACCCCGACAGTGCCTTCAAGGCTTCTCCCGATACGGGCTTCATTCATGTCAACGCGGTTCCGGGCGAAAACAGGAGCATTCCGCCCGTGACCCTGCTGCGGGCCTACCGTCAGGAACTCATTCGATCGCATCTCGAGTATAAGGACCATTACTTCTCTCTTTTGGATCGTCTCGCGAAAGAACACAACCAGGACCCGTTTGTAGTTTCAGCGATTGCGCAGAAGGCCCTGAGCGACGGGGATCTGCATAAGGCGATTGCCTACGCCAGTCAGGTGATCGATCGGGGTTCCACTTCCGCGTACGACTACCTGCTGCTCGACCGCTTGCTGGCGCGCGAGGGAAATACGACAGCGAGCATCGCGTTGTTAAAGAAAGGGATCTCGATCTTGCCTTACGAGCAATCGTTTTATGAGAACCTGGCGGTCCACCAACTATCGAGCGGAAATGCTGCCGAAGGTGTGGCGACCATCCAGCGCGGATTAGATCTATTTCCCGAGGATTCAGTCTTACGGGACATGCAGAAACGGGCGGCTGCCCGCGGACTCGTACATTAGATCTCCAGTATTTTTCGGGCAGTGATGCCACAGCACTGCGATCACCGGAGAGTTGGGTTCCACAGTCTAGTTTTTATGCATTGGGTCGCTGCCATTCTTATTAGCGCGTTTGTTTTCCCGGGCGCGCAGGGCGCCGGAACGGCTCCCACGAGTCCGACGCTACATCAGCAGCAGGGCCTCACTCAATTGCAAGGAGGCCATTTGCAGGAGGCTTTACAGGAGTTTCGTGCAGCCGTGGCGGAGAATCCCAACGACGGAGTTTCTCACGACTACATCGGCGTCATCCTGGGAGAGTCAGGCAAGTTGAGCGAAGCCATTCAAGAATTTCAACAGGCGGCTCGCCTCGAACCCGGCCTGCCTGACCCACACTTCCATCTTGCTTTAGCTTACGAACACACGGACCGGGCGCATGATGCGATTTCCGAATACCACGAAGCCTTGCATCTCAATCCCGCTCTGCTGGAGGCGCAATACGGCCTGAGTGCGGTCTGCGCAAAACTTGGCGACCTGGCGGGAGCGATCCATTTGCTCCGGGAGGTGACCAAGGCGGAGCCAAACTTCGGCGAAGCCCACTACAACCTGGGGCTGGACCTGTGGAACAAGTACAAACGTTCCATGGGCCCCAGGCAGAAAAGTGACCTGGACGAGGCTCTGGAGGAACTGAACAGGGCGAGCCAGCTCGTGCCCAAGCAGCCCAGAATTGATTTCGCTTTGGGACAAATACTGGCGGATCGAGGAGATCTGGCCCCGGCTGTAGCGAATTTGCAAAAGGCAGTTGAGCTGGATCCCTCCAATGCCGAGTACCACTACAATCTCGGACTCGCTCTAAGGCTTAAAGGCGACAGGGATGCATCGGGGGGGCAGTTTCGTGAGGCGCTCAAGTTGGACCCGAATCACGCCCTGGCACACCGGTCTCTGGGACTACTGCTGCGAGAAGCTGGGGATTTCCCGGCTGCTGCCAGCGAGCTTCGTATGGCTGTGGCTGAACTTCCCGAAGACGCCGAAGGACATCAACTTCTGGGAACGGTGCTTCTCAAGATAAACGATGTGCCAGGCGCGATCGACAGCTTCCGTAAAGCGGTCAGCCTGAATCCCGACCTTGGAGAAGCACACGCCACCATGGCGCAAGCTTTGCAGAAGGCGGGGAAACCGCAAGAAGCCCAGAAGGAACTCGCGGAACTGCAAAAAATTGACACGGCAAAAGCCAACGCCGGACGAGCGATGATCCTGGTCGAAACCGCGGCTGGGCATATGAAAAAGGATGAGCTGGCAACGGCCGTCGCCGAACTGCAAGAGGCCGCCACCCTCAGTCCTGATTTTACCGAGGCGCATTACCAGCTCGGCTTGGCGCTACGTCGGTCGGCGGACGTTGCCGCCAAGGCCGGTTCTATCCAGGCCAACTCGACCAAAGATATCTTGGCCCAGGCCGAGACCGCCTGGCGGCGAGTGCTGCAGCTGGATCCTGACGATGCGGCCGCGTACCTTCAATTGGGTTTGCTGCTCGAATCCCGCGGAGACCAGAAACAAGCGTGGTCGCAGTTTGAAAAAGCCGCGCAATTGGCGCCCGGCCTCACCGAAGCTCATCTTGAGTTAGGGCGAATGGCGAAGGATTCCCAAGATTGGTCGGCCGCCCTGCGCGAGTTCGAAGCTGTGCTGGCATGGAGTCCGGACAATGCGGAGGCCCACTACGGGCTGGCTATGGCATTGAACGCTCGCGGTCAGGTGGAAGAAGCCGCTCGTGAGATGCAAATTGCCATGAAGCTAAAGCCCGGGTTTGCAAATCCTCGGATTGCGCGTCCTCGCTAGGCTGCGGGGAAATCGGGTCGGCCGCCGTGGCCACCGAATTTTTGGCTTAAACCTTTCTAGTTCAAACAGCAGGCCGGTGGGCGCTTTTGGCGTTGCACGGCGACAAGGAGAGATACCCATGCGATCGGATTTTTCACGGCGTGAGTTCATGGCAGGTTTGGGCGTGCTTGCGGCTGCCAATGACAGGCTCTCGGTGGCACCTTTTCAGTCATCCTCTTCATCCTCAGCAACGCCTGGTCGTGCCCGGCTGTCGACGTCGCCCTTCAAGATTGCCGTCATCAACGATGAGATTTCGCAGGATTTCGGCCACGCCTGCGAAGTTGCTTCGCAACAGTTCGGAATGGAATGGATGGAACTGCGGAGCATGTGGAATAAGAACGTAGCCAGTCTGGATGCCACTGAACTTGCCGAAGCCAAGCGCCTTCTGAAAAACAATAATCTGCGCGTCACCGACATTGCCAGTCCGCTCTTTAAAGTCGATTGGCCGGGCGCGCCCAAATCGAGATTTAGTCCGGAACACGATCAATTCAACGCCAGCTTCACCTATGCACAACAGGGTGAGGTTCTTGACCGCGCAATTGACTTGGCCAAGGCGTTCTCAACCGAGCGCATTCGCTGCTTCGATTTCTGGAGGCTCGACAATCAGGCGCCCTACCGCCAGGCGATCAACGACCAACTGCAACAGACAGCCGAGAAGGTGGGCAAGGTCGGGCTAATCCTGATTCTGGAGAATGAATTCGCGTGCAATACGGCCACGGGCGCAGAGGCCGCCAAAGTCCTTGCCGGTGTGCCGTCGCGCTCTTTCATGCTCAATTGGGATCCTGGAAACGCCGCCATGCTAGGAGAGAAGCCTTATCCAGATGGCTACAACCTTCTGCCCAAGGATCGGATCGGGCACTGCCACTGCAAAGACACGGTCAAAGCCGGGGAGAAATACGAATGGGCCGCCATGGGCAAAGGCTCGATCGACTGGGTAGGTCAGTTCGCGGCCCTCAAGCGCGATGGCTATCACCACGTCGTAAGTCTGGAAACGCATTGGCGCGGTGCTGGCTCACCCGAGGCCTCCTCCATTCAAAGCTGGGCAGGAATGAAGGATGCGCTGCAAAAGGCAGGCGCGCTCTGAAAGCTCGTCACGTGTGGGGTTGGAACAGCTTTGTGCATCGCCTTTCAATTTGCTTTTTCTTCGGGAATATTGCAGTTCTTGTGCGAGCTCGTATTCGGGAAAGAGGCTTCCTACACAAGACTTAAGGCGGCAGATCGAAGCGCCCGCCACTACCTTCCGTTCGACTCATCTGGAATGCTTTTCAAATGTCGCAGAACTCACAAAGAACCATCTCGCTAACTGGATTGATTACAAATGCCGCCACAAGACCAAGAATGCAACGGTTGAACTCGGGCGACCCGTCAGCCGTGGTGGCCACATAGCCAACCTGACATATCGGCGAAAGCGTCGCATCACGCTCGAGAAAGCGACAGCTAGCCAGCCGGATTACGAGCGGAAATCTCCCAGCAGCGGGTGCCGCAGGCCCCCTCCCATCCGGATCAGCAACCTGTGGAAAACATGGAACTGGAAGTTTTGCTACACTATGCGCGCCCATTCTTCGTCTAACGCTTAAACTCTTGCTGTTTCGTTCCGAGTTCGTGAAGTGGGCTCGGTAAACCTTGTCGCGGTGTTTTCCTCGGCAGTTCCAGAACCACGTCATTCCGTAATAACGGGCCATGTCGTGGTCTTACAGTTCTCCTTCGAAAGAAGTATCGAACTAGCTCGGTCTTACCTGGTCGTCTTATCCGGTAGGCACACCGTTCGGAATCGAAACTGGGACGCTGACAGGAAATCTTCAGTCGAGCAATCTTAAATTTGACGTTCTTGGGCCCCCTGCAGTCCCTCTGGCCAAAAGGGATTGGTACGTCAATCCCTATCCCGATTTAAAAGGACATTTCAATGTTGAGGATGTGTGTCTTATTGTTAGCCGTCTTTGCTCTGGTAGGGTGCGGCGGAGGAACCATGCCCTTCGTCCCTGCCCATAGCGGTTCCAGTGGTGGAACGTCCAACAGCGGTTCCGGTAGTGGGACTTCAAGCAGCGGCTCTTCTTCTGGTTCGGGCAGCGGCACTTCCAGCGGCGGGTCCTCCGGCAGCAGCCCTTCTTCCGGTTCGGGTAGCGGCACATCCAGCAGCGGGTCTTCTGGCAGTGGGTCTTCTTCCGGTTCGGGCAGCGGCACATCCAGCAGCGGGTCCTCTGGCAGTGGGTCTTCTTCCGGTTCGGGTAGCGGCACATCCAGCAGCGGGTCTTCTGGCAGCGGGTCTTCTTCCGGTTCGGGTAGCGGCACATCCAGCAGCGGGTCTTCCGGCAGCGGGTCTACTTCCGGTTCGGGCAGCGGCACATCCAGCAGCGGGTCCTCCGGCAGTGGGTCTTCTTCCGGTTCGGGCAGCGGCACTTCCAGCAGCGGGTCCTCCGGCAGCGGATCTACTTCCGGTTCGGGCAGCGGCACTTCCAGCAGCGGAACCTCCGGCAGCGGATCTACTGGTAGCGGAACCTCAAGCAGCGGATCTTCTTCCGGTTCAGGCAGCGGCACTTCCAGCAGTGGGTCCTCTGGCAGTGGCGCGTCCCCGGTCACCGGCCCGGATGAATTTACTTTCAGCGGTTATACA
>Ga0193733_1000471_pt1 | contig 13506 bp, 12 predicted proteins | sample U1s2metaG_FD_145076 | JGI IMG/M metagenome (GOLD analysis project Ga0193733, IMG submission 145076) | Soil microbial communities from a riparian zone of the East river system, Colorado, United States - U1s2 | ecosystem: Environmental > Terrestrial > Soil > Riparian zone | place: USA: East River... | reverse complement strand
CGAGCGTATGAGCGCGGTACTCCAAATTCGCGGTGCCTGTGATCCAGCCGTCATGCATGGCCTCCGCCAATTGCCCCAGGGCAAGTTTCTCCAGCCTGCCGTTGCCGCTATAGGTGGGAGGGCTGGCGGTGAAATCCGCCGCCCACTCGCCATTGTGCCGCCCACCCAGAATTTCTCCACGCAGATTTGTAAGCTGCAACCGGCCTTGCTCCAGTTCGACGTCCGCCGAGACCCGGCTCGCGACCAGGTTGCGAATCAGAACCCGAGCAGCGCTGAGCCTTCCGACAGCATGGACAGAAGCCAGATAGGGCTTGGAACCAAACTGGCCGAACGAAGACGGCCCCGGCGAAGGAGGAGCCGAAGAAGACAGAAAGCGATACCAAGGCTGCTCTCCGGAACCAGCGATGGCCGCGGCCAGCGCATCGGTCGCGATCTCGTCAGCGCGAAGCTCGAATCGAATCGGACAAGTGCGTGGCGTATTGCAGTGCCGGGGCATGGTCAGCGAGCCTCGCCACCGATTGCCGGCCGCCTCCACCGTCAGCTTCTCGACTTCCGTTGCGTCCGGCCTGAATGAAAGACTTGCCGAAGCGAGTTCTACGGGCTCATTCAAGCCTCGCAGCTGTGCGTGGACCGAGTTCAACAGCGCTGTCCCGGTTATCACAGGCGCCGCAAACCCAGCCCAGCTTCCGCCAACCCGAAGATTGACGTGCGCCTCGCCATTGGCGGTCAGTTGAGGTGTCGGCAGTCCCACCGTTCTTGCTATGTCGAGCAGTCGCTCCACATCGGCGTCGCCCTGAACCACAAGGTCGTATCCAGAATGCGAAAACTGGCCGCGGACTGTGGCGTTCGCGGACCTGCCCAGCCCCAAATTGAAAGGGCCGACGTCGACCCGAGGCACCACGTGCTGACTGCGGCGGCTTCGGTCTCGCTCTGAACCTTCCGATCGAGAGTTCAGTTCAAGATCGCCACCTGAGGACAGGGTGAAAGGGATCCTCTCCAGGGCGAGCTTTGTGTTATTGAGAGCGGACCGCACGCTCAGGGACACGACTGCCCCCCCACCCTCCCATACCGGACCCCTGCCCGTAGCCTCGCGCCGCAGCGTGACCTCCGCGTCCAGCCGGCCGCTGGCAACAATGTCGGCCGGCACGTTCTTTTTCACGCGGCGCGCGAATTGTACCAGGGGCTGAACGGGCAAGTTCTGGGCGAGCATGGTCAGGTCGTAGCCGCGACTCGGGGACGGCAGGGCGAGACTGCCGTTCACCGCGATTCCGCCGACACCGACCGGGGCGCGGCAGGCAAGTCGCGAGATGACGTGATCCGAGGAACTGTAGCGGGCGCTGCAATGCCCGGCTAGTCGCAAGGCTTTGTCGCCGGCAATGTCATAGCGGCGGAAGTCCTGAATCGATGCGTCCAGGGCTAGGCTAAGATCCTCCGGCGTGCCCTGCAGCGACGCGGACAGACCTATCGCACCTCTCCATCCCTGGTCTTGGCCCCAGGTCAGCTTGGTCACCTGGCCCAACTGAGCTCCTTCCCATTGCACCGTGAACTGGAGCGGCGTTTGGTGCAGGTTTGTAGCCCTCTGCCAAGAACCATCTACCTCGAGCAAACCGGTGTCGCTGAGGTTGAAATCGGTTCGCATCGGTTGTGCCGTTAAGCGCACCCCCCACGCATTTTCCGAGTCCTGCCAGAGAGCGAAGTTGGCTTCGGTCAGGCTATAAGGTTTCTTTTCCTGTCCAAACTTGAAGTTGATCCGGCCATGGTCGGCCTCAATATAGGGAAAGCCCGGTCGCGCTTCGCTTCTCGCCTTGGCGGTGGGGGCAACTGGCGTCTTGGCGGCGCGGTCGAGCAGGTTCTCGAGATTCCAGCGCCCCTCGTTATTACGCACCAGATTGAGACTCGGTTCAGTGAGGCTGAGGCGAGCGATCTCCAGCCGTCCCCGCAATAGAGAACTCACCCGCACGAGTGCGACTACATCGGATGATTGCACTACCGGCTCGGCGCCAAACGCCGGATCGTCGTGGACAACAAAATCTTCCAACTCGAAGCCAGGCCGTGGCAGCAGGCGCAGAGTCACCGATCCCACATCCACCTGCCTTCCCAAGGCCAGGCTGATGGACCGCACAATCCGCGTGCGCAGCCGTTGCGCACCCGGGCGAACGAGAAACAGGGCCATCACCAAGGCGATGCCCGTGACCACCCTGCCGCGTCTGGAGCGGAAAAATTTCAACGAACCGCCTTCAACGTCCGCCGCCAGCGAGTCTCGTCAAAGAAATGAATGACCACGTGGGTCAGGAATCCAACCCGCTCGCTGATGGCTGTATGTAGATACTGGTTCGGCGGCGTTTCGAACGACCAGTAAATAAACATAGGTCTCCCGATCACATTTTCTTTGGGGATAAAACCCCAGTAACGGCTGTCGTAACTCACGTCGCGATTATCGCCCATCGCGAAGTAGCGATCGGGTGGAACTACCAGGTCGTCGCCCTGAATATATTGCGGCAGAAGTTGCTGCCAGTCGGGAAACAAGCGATTGTAGTCGCTCGGCGGCACGGCCGGGAAGTCGTCGCGATAATCGTTGGGGCCCTCGTCGCTGTTGTGGATGACGTAGGGCTCATCCAGCTTCTCCCCGTTGCGAAACACCCCGCCATTACGCAAATGAATACGATCTCCGGGGATGCCGATGATTCGTTTCACCACGTAAAGGCCGGGTTCGGCGGGCGACAGAAAGACAACGATGTCCTGACGTCGTATGTCGCGATAGGGCAGCAGGGGTCCCATCCAGTGAGTCGCGGGAGCGAACTGTACCCGGTTGACGAAGACGTGGTCGCCGATCAGGAGCGTGTTCTCCATCGAACTCGACGGGATCTCGAAAGCCTGCAGGACAAATGTGATGATAAACAGGCCGGTCACCAGCACCGCGGCCAGCGACGCCAGAAATTCGACCGTGGTTTCGCGCGGCTTTTCTTCCTGCTGTTTGTTTTTTTTGGCCAATGGATCTTTCTCGATCAGGGTAGCTTTCCGCCTTTATTTCACGATTCGAAATGTGCGGTCCCAGCGGGTCATTTGAAACAAATGGGTCGCAGCATACATGAAATGATAAAGTTTATCACCAGGTGTGGGGGAAAGGGGCATGTCCTGATCGTCGCTCCGGACTGACCAATAGATCAGCAAGGGGCGGCCGATGACATTTTCTTGCGGGACAAACCCCCAATAGCGGCTGTCCAGGCTCTCATCCCGGTTATCGCCCAGCACAAAATAATTTCCCTGTGGAATGATCAGTTCGCCGTCTTCGACTAATTTCTTCATCTCCAGCCACCAACCGCCTTCCAGACCAGGAACGGGAAGATTCAGCCGCGGGAATTCGTCGCGGAATGCGTCGCGCACACCTGACGTATAGCGGGCGTAGGGCTCCTGCAGGGGATCGCCGTTGACGTACACCTGCCGGTTGAGCAGCCGCACCCGGTCGCCGGGAACGCCCACAACGCGCTTCACAAAATGCTGGGTTGGGTGCACGGGATAGCGGAAAACGATAATGTCTCCCCGGCGCACCTGCCGGTAGGGCATCAACAGGTCCCAAACCCCGGCTCCGCCGTAACGCATTTTGTCCACCAGCAGGTAATCCCCGATCAAAAGCGTGTTTTGCATGGATTCAGAGGGAATCTGGAAGGCCTGCACGATGAAGGTGATGACGAAAACGGCGATCACCACGGTCACCAGCAGGGATTGCAGTGAACTCAGCGTGTCCGCCTGCGGATGCTTTTCTATTCCTTCCATGGCGGGTTCACTGGGCTCGTTCGTTGCGCTTGGAGCGGCCATTCGATTCTGCGGGCACCGTGGCAAGATATTCCAGAACCTGGTGAGCGGCGTCCTGCTCGGCATTTTTCTTGGTGGAGCCGTCCGCCCGGCCTACGAACTCGGCTTTGTCTTCAGGGTCCAGCGGTTGTAAGCGTACTTCGACGGTGAACGTCTTGCTGTGTTCCGGGCCGCGCTCTTTCACCAGCACGTAGGAGGGTTGCGGTCTTCCGGTCGCTTGCAATTTTTCCTGCAAGGCTGATTTGTAATCCGTCACTGGCAAAGTGCTGCCATTCGAGGCGATCCGGTCCAACTCCGGCGTGACGATGGATTGCAGCACGAACCGGCGGGCCGCCTCCAACCCGCCATCCAGATAAATGGCTGCCAAAACTGCCTCCAAGGCATCCACCAAGAGTGCAGTCTTGTTGCGGCCTCCGCTCTTTTCCTCGCCCCGCCCGAGGTTCAGGTAATGCCCTAACTCCAATCCTTGGGCCACCCTAATCAGATGCTTTTCGCTGACCAGGTGGGCTCTTAGCTTGGAGAGCTCTCCCTCGCGAAAACTGGGGAAGCGTTTGAACAGTTCCTCTGTGGTTACAAATCCAAGGACGGCGTCTCCCATGAACTCCAATTGCTCGTTGTCTCCCACACGCGTGCCCGGGGAGGCTTGCAAAGCCTCCAGCTCGCGAGCCTGGGAGCTGTGGGTCAAAGCCTGCTCCAGCAGTTCGGTGCGCACGAATTGGTGTCCCAATGTGGCTTGCAGGATCGCAATGTCGTGAGGCTTCATGATTTGAAGAGCGACAAAAGACACCAATCCGAGTAGCGGCCAAATCGCAGGACGTAGTTGAGTCCACAGCGAAAGCAAAAACGCAGTGGCAACGTCCGTCCGCCCGGTAACGACAATCCGAGCCCGCGCTTGAACCGGCTAGTTCTTCGGCGCCGGGTTCTGCGGCTTGGCCGGTACGCCGCCGGTCAACTGGACCAGTCGGTCGCGTTCATTGCGGGACAGGCCGGCTAGGGTCGAGCTCTGGTTGCTTTCTGTCATCTGCACCGCTTGATTGGCGAACTTCAAGGCTTCCGGATATTTCTCCTGCTTGTCGAGTGAAAGTGCCAAGCGCAACACCGCCAGAGGATCGGGCTGGGACGGGAAGGCATCAATGGATTTGCGAAAATAGCCTTCCGCATCCGAGTATTTCTCTCGGGTGTACTGGATCGTACCTAACACATAATATGCGCTGGAGCGCAGAAAGCCCTTGTACTCGTCGATCTTGTCCTGGGGAGTACCCGGCGGCACGGTGATGTCAGTATCGGTCGTTTGCACCGCGTGCAAGGCCAATTTCGTGCCTTCGTCCAGGCGCTGATCCTTATCCAGGTCGGATTCCTTGGTGCGCTCTGCCAGAACCTGCGCCACCCCTACCAACGCTTCGGGATCATCAGGATCGAGTTTCAACACTTTGCGGCCCATTTCCATCATCTGGTCGGCTTTGTTGGAGGTCTGATATGCGTGCATGGCCGCGCGGTAAAGCAGGACACGCAGCTCACTATCGGGGAACTTGGCGGCAAAATCATCCGCCGCCTTCTCCAGCGCCGCAGGGTCAGGGTTGGCGGCTGCGACTTTGTAGGCGTCAAACTCGGCCTGGGTCTTGGCCTGGGGCGGCCGTTTCCCCACAGGAGGCTGCGCCGGTGCCGCGGGCGCCGGCGCCGATTGTGCCGCCGGTGCTTTGTCTTGTGCCGATACGAATGTCGCCAGTGCCAGTATCACGACCAGCATTGTTGCTCGCTTCATGCTTTCTCCTTGGGGCAAAGTGCAATCGTTCCTTCCTGATGTCGTTGCCGACTACTGGGGATGGCTGGGGGGTTCGTACGGTTGCCGCAACCCCAGCTCGGCAGCCGCCTTGGCCTCGGGCAATGCGGATCCCGCGCTCTCGGCCGCGCGGTAATGATCCAGCGCAGCCGGCCGATCTTCTTGCAAGTCGAAAATTCTTCCCAGAAAAATGTGCGACCAGGCTACCACCTTCGGTTCGTGTGCTACTTCGAGCGCCCGCTCGAAATAACTGCGAGCCCCCTGCATGTCCGAATTGTGCGTGGCCACTTCCGCCAGGATGAAAAGCGCCCGGCCTGGATCTTCGTTCTTTTCTTCCAGCGCCTGCTGCGCTAGTTTTTGCGCACTTTCCGCATCGCCTGCGGTCAAACGCTTCTCGGCGGCAACCAGCAGCTTTCCCTCCACCGGACGAGAGAGATGCAACAACTCCGGATCGGAATTGGTGGCAAAAGCTATCTGTCCCGCCCGCTTCTGTTCTTTTCTCACATCGATATCGCCTACTAGATCGCCATATGCGTTGCGCAGGCCTGCGGGGTCCTTCTCAAATTTTGCCAGAGCGTCATAAAAGTAAGGGGTCAGGATATACCCCTGCTGCGCTGAATTCTCCACGGCGTGTACGCGCTCGGCCTCGGGAGCTTTGGCTGAGCCAGCGGTCCGAGCTTCGATCGCGCGAATAAAACATTCGGTCGCCAGTAACGAGGCATCGTGCTTGAAGCTTTCGTCCATGGGCGCCGTCTTGACGGATGCGAGCAAGGGCTCCAGACGCTTCATCGCGGCCGGATACTTCATCGCCAGCGGATCCAACAAGTAGTGCAAGTACGTGTGCCGGATCTGCTCCATCTTGAGCGATGAGCCGGGGCCGGGGGAAACTACAACGTAGTAATCCGTTCCATAGTTTCGGGCATTGGTTTGTCCGGGTGCACCCATGGGGTCGACGTAGACGGTGAATTCCCGCCCCAGGCGGCCCGCCGACGGTAGCTTTAGATAAATCTCGGTATCGAACAATACCTTGGCCAGCGGCTCGTGATAGCGCTCGGTCAGGGCTGAGAAGGCCTGGCGATTTCCTTCCCATATGCTGTGCAAACCCGCCGTCTCGTAAAACTTTTGCATGAGGGGCAGAATTCCCAGCACGGCCGTGGCATCAGGAGGCATATCCGCTTCCTTTACCTTGGCGGTCAGATTGGGCGCCGGATTAAGATACAACGCCAGGGAAATGTACTGTGCCAGCGTTTTTGAGGCCTCCGGCTGATGATGCTCCTCGTAGTATTTGCACATGGATTGGGTGGCGTCCTTGGCCTCCTGCGAGCTCACGCGCGCTCGAGCTACCTCGGATCGCAACCGCGACCGCAGCGGGTCTGAGACACCCAGTTCCTGATCGTATCCGCAGGCATTGATGGAGGTCAGCACAGTGAACAAAGTCTCACTCGTATCCAGTGCCACACTGCTCTGATTCTGCGCGGGAGAGAGCTCCGCCAGCAGGGCAATCAGGACTAGGCAAAACGAGCGTCTCAATCTGTGACCCAGGGAAGCCTCCTGCAAGGATGGCCGGAATGCGGGCTACGATCGAACCAGTTGCTATCTATAAGTGTAAGGGGTGCCCGCCGCAGAATCAATGTACGCTGTTGCGGTTTATTATTCGAATGTTTCCTGCCCGTCAGGCAGCCGCTGCGGCGGACGTTATCCCTTCACGCTGACGCGCGAGAACGACAATATCGCCCGCCCTGTCGTCGGCCGGCCCATTGAGAGCGCGGGACGGAAGGTTGTGAAGGTGGTGAAGATGAGCATGTTTTTCTTCACCTGAGGCAGCAACGGGTTGTCTTCCTTAGAATCGGAAAGAATGCGGTAATCCTGCACTCGTCCCTTCGAGTCCACATAAGCCTCAATCACCAGCGAGTCGCCGTTGATGGAATCCAGCGCCGATCCGAAGGCCGATTGCTGCAGTTGCGGTGCGGTGTGAAGCATCAAGGGAACGTCGGAATTGTCCGCCTGCAGAGGCGCCATAAATCCCATCAGGACTACGAAAATCACCACCGCCGCAAACAGACCTGCCGTCGCCGGCACCATGAACAGGTCGAGTGCATTCTGAAAGCGAATCTGAACCCCATCCAGATAGTGGCGCCTTGATCTTGCCGCCTCTTGCGAAATTGCCACTTGAAGTTTCAACGCCAGGTCGGCGGGCGCCTTGCGGGGGCCTACCCGAGCCAGCAGTTGCTGCGCGCGGCGCAGCGAGACATACTGCCGCCGGCACTGCCCGCAGTCCTCTATGTGGCTGCTGAGGTCGCGCATCTGTGTGCCGGTCACGGCGCCGTCGAGGTACGGCGAGAATAACGGCTTGGCTTGGGCGCAGGTCATCGCGCCACCTCGATCGGAGAACTCCCACATCCAGATTCTGGTTCTAGGCTCGTTCCTTCCGAAACTCGCATCCCGAGTTGACGCCCATTTTCCATCACGTAAGCTGTGAGACGCCGGCGCAATGCTTCGCGGCCGCGGGTTAACCGCGACTTCACCGTTCCCAGCGAAACCTGCGTGATCTCCGCAATCTCTTCGTACGACATGTCCTCCAAATCGCGCAAGATTACCGATGTGCGGTAAGGTTCCGAGATCTGCCGCAATTCTTCCTCAACCCGCGCCCGGACTTCCTCGTGCATTACGCTATCGAACGGCGATTCGCCTTCGTCCACGAGCGTATCTAGCATGCTGGACGCGCCCATTCCGGTCTCGTCCGGCGCCGGTTCGATTGAAGTTTCCTTCGCTTTGTGCCGGAACCACCAACGCCGCCGGTTGGAGGCCTCATGCACGGCGATGCGGTAGATCCAGGTTTTCAGGCTGGACTCCCCGTGAAAATGCGTCATCCCTCGGAAAACTTTCAGGAATACGTCCTGGGTCGTATCGGCCGCGTCGGAGGGATCGGTCACGATGCGATACACCAGACTGTAGATGGGTTGGTGGAATTCGCCTATTAACCACGCGTAGGCGTCTTCCGAGCCAGCTTTCAGTTCGGCCACAATGGCCGATTCTTGGGCCCGAATTCCTATTGCACTTGCAAGATCACCCAAGGTGGTTGCTCCCGCCATGATTGTCACGGCGTCACCCCCCATTATAGGTCTTTCGCCCCAACCACCCAAAAGTAAAATCTGTTCCACCGTCGGCCTAGGTACGTTGGTCTATATGTTTAGACCCCATCACGAGAGGCAGAGTTCCAGGCCAGCAAGTGTAATCAATTCAATATTTTAACGGGAGCTGTCGGTATCTTTGCGTGTTGGAGTCGGTCATCTGGTCCAAAAAATGCAGGAGGGGACTCCAAGTCACCCGAGAAGGGACCGTATGTCTTTAGCTTTCGAGGATTTGGCGCGCCGTGTTTTGCCACGATTAGCATGGCTTTGGCGATTTCCTCCAGGAAAGGCGCAACGGAGCATGGGTTAGTAAGGGATTGCTTAGCCAATAGATCAGACGATATAAAACTGTCGATCTGAGATCCAACCCCATGCATCGGGCTGAATGCCGCCCCGGACGGGCTGCGCCGGGCGAGGGAGGAACAATTCCACAACTATTGTGGCTTAGCCGCCGGGACCGGGGTTGCGAGTGGGGCCGGGTTGGGCTTAGTCGCAGCCTTCTTCTTGGCAGGCTTCTTTGCGGGCGCCTCGTCGTCCACGACAATCTTCTTCGGAGGCTGCGAGCTGGCGCTGGCCTGCGCACTCTGTAATGCGGCGCGCAAGTGGTTCACTTCAGCTTCCTTAGCTCCCGCCAGACTCTCCATGCGGTCGGCAAAGGCGTGCCGGGCCTTCTCAAACTCGCTCAAGTCATTTTCGAGGGTTTGGAACTCATCCTTGGAGCCGAATGCGCCGGTCGACTCCGCCACGGAGCCAAATACGTTGTAAAGTGCGTCCAGATTGCGATAGAGCTTGAACGTAGAGTTAAGGTTCTCGGGAGATGTCTTCAGTTCTGCGATCATCTCCGGCAAAGCAGCCTGCAGGTTTCGCTGCACCGATTCCACATTACTCTGGGTTTGCCGCTTGCTCCCGGAGTCAACCTTCCATTTGTCGATGCGCAGCTTGGCCAAGTCCAACTGCGCCGCCTGCGATGCCTGCTCTAACTGTGAAAGCATCCCGTTCAATTGATTGACGGAAGAGTACGCCACCGCACCCTGGGGCACGGGCTGGTTGGAGGAAACAATCTGCGCGCTGACCGCAAGACACAGCGGCAACACAGACAAATATCGCAAACGGAAGATAGAGTTTCGTCGCATTAGAGGTTGCCGCTCAGGAGCTGCCCTAAGCGTCCCTCAGGATACTAAGTTTCCTGGCTTTCGCAAAATCTAACGACCCTATAGAGATGCCGCAGACGGCCGCCGGGTTTGACTATCAATAGCCAGTAGGCGAGAATTGAATTGCTTTAGCCCTTCGCAGAGCGCTGGTGTTTTTCCGTGTGGGCCTGTGGCGCAGCTGGGAGCGCGCTTCCATGGCATGGAAGAGGTCGTCGGTTCGATCCCGACCAGGTCCACCAATTATTCAACTACTTGCAGACATCCTCCTTTCCTGATTGGTGTCATTTTGTGTCAAAGCTATCCGATCGCTTGCAATCGGTGACTCGTTTCGCAGCCCCGCACAGATAGCCTTGACGGTCGCGCGCACACCTTCCGCCATTTCTTCAAAATCAATGCATTCGTGTCCGGCACAATGATCGGATTTCCGTCGGGCTGCCCATGGAGACGGTCCAGCAACTCAATCTGTGCGTCAAGCGCCTTGAATGCGCGATCAGAGTGTGAATCTATTGATCATTGCCTAATATAGTGACATTCCCGGCTTCTTTTGGTTTGGTTCCTCATGGGAATGCTGCGGGAGAAGGATCAGGGGCAGCTATCGGTCATGCCGCGCTGATATCCTACGATTGATCCGCAGCAAGAGCGTCCACGTTAGCGTCCACGCTTATGACACGACCGAACATGCAGGGGATTTCACCTTTCTTCATCGTCAGCAACGTCGATCAAACCATCGCGTTCTATTGCGATAAGCTTGGTTTTGAGACGAGATTCCAGGAGCCGGATCGGAATCCTTTTTTCGCCATAATCGGCCGCGACGGAGCGCAACTCTTCGTCAAATCCGACAAAGACGCGTTGCCACTGCCGAACCCCAAGCGTCATCCCTCCATGAGGTGGGACGCCTATGTCTATGCGCCAGACCCCGATGCGCTTGCCGCCGAATTTGCCGATCATGGCGCAGCATTCAACGCACCGCTTACGGATACACACGACGGTCTGCGCGGCTTCGAGATTTGCGATCCTGACGGCTACGTCTTGTTCTTCGGGCGGCCAAAGTAGCCGGGACCCTCGACTTCGAGTGTTACCTCCCTGTCGGCGTGTGCCACGGTTCGGAGATGGAAGGGGAGGATGACGCGGATCATATCTAACGCTCCGACAGGAGGAACGCTTGATCTAGTTCACATCGCCGAAGAATTGCATAATATAGTTACAGTGGAAACAATTCGGCCTGCTGCCAGAAGGCGATCACCAAAGTTGGCCGTCGGCGCATCCGGCGCAATGCTTGGCGCGCATGATGCATGATTGCAGCGCGAGCAAGACGAAGGATGTGCATCGCTTGCGCTGCGAAGTCGTCCAGGTTCGCCGTCTCAAAGGCATCTTCCCCGTGTATCCTCATGAAAAAAGTGAAATCTGCCGGATCGCATCCGCCGAGCAGCTTTGTCGGTTCTCATGGTGTGCGGCTGGCTTGTGGCGGGCGAATTCGCCCGGCCCAATTTTTTCGGAAAACAGATCTCCCTGTGGCAAGTAGCACAAGTTGTCTCCAGGTACTCGGGTACAAAGCGAAGTCTCTCTCATCGTCATCTGTACCGCAAAGAGTCCTCGAATCAGAACTCGAAGTATCCTCCAGCGGAGGCTCGGCGGGGGCTGCCCTCAGTTCCGGTAGCTTGCGGCAGCAGGCCGACAATCCCTCGCAGGCTCTCCCATGCCGCCTGGTTCAGTGCCGGGTCTGAACCCACCAGGTCGCGGATCATGTTCCATGCCGCCAGGTTAAGGGCGCCTTCGGGCGCCGGTCCCATGGCAAGCGAGACCGAGCACTGAGGACAGAAGCATATCCGCTGCGCCGCCGATTTTTGCCGCGGCTTGATGCCCACGGATTGCGCGAACATATACACCGCCACAGATTTGTGTCCGACTTCAAGGTCCCGATGGCAACGAAGACAAGATAAATTTTCCAAAGGTCACTTCCTGACGGCAAGTTGGGCCAAAAGAAAATACTGTGTCCATAGCTCGCGAGCCGCAAGTACGCAGAAAGATTCCTGCCAGGAGAAAAACGCCCAGGGCCGGGAGCATTGGAGCGCTCCTCGCCGCCGCGTGCCTCTTTGATCGAGTGGATCGGGTGGCGGTTTGTTCAAACCAATGGGACAATGGAGTTATGCAAAGACTTTTCGTCATGGCAGGAAACACGGCAGTAAATCTGTTGACGGCTGGAATGTTGTTGCTTGGGAATACCTATTCCTACGCCCAGCAAGCTCCGCCGGCTAAAACTCCACCGGCTTCCGCGGCGAAGATCCATAAGGCACCCGTGGCAAAAAGCCCGGCCACCCTGGCCCTTACCACGCCCAAGGATAAGTTCAGCTATGCCCTCGGGATGAATCTGGGGACAAGCCTGCACCGGCAGTCCGTGCCCGTCGATCCGAATATCCTGCTGCGAGGCCTGAAAGATTCCCTGGCTGGTGGCAAGACGCTGCTGACCGACGAGCAAGCCAAGGCGGCGCTCACCGAGGTCCAAAACGAACTGCGCAAGAAGCAACAAGGACAGATGCAGGAAGCCGGAGAGTCGAACAAGAAAGAAGGAGAAGGGTTCCTGGCTGCGAACAAGAGTAAAGAAGGGGTCGTCACCCTGCCCAGCGGTCTGCAATACAAGATTCTGACCCAAGGCACAGGAGCCAAGCCCACGGCCGCTGATACGGTTGTCTGCAACTACCGGGGGACGCTCATCAATGGCACCGAATTTGACAGTTCCTACAAGCGCGGCCAACCCGCGACATTTCCCGTCAGCGGCGTCATCAAGGGGTGGACGGAGGCTCTTCCGCTGATGCCGGTGGGATCCAAGTGGCAACTCTTCATTCCCGCAGAACTTGCCTACGGCGAGCGCGCGCCGGGACCCGAGATCGGGCCCAACTCGACCCTGATCTTTGAGGTCGAACTGCTCTCGATTCAGGACAAGAGTGACGTAAAGAAGTAGCCGAGTGCCGAGTATCGAGTACCTGCGCATCTCTGAAGTCTTGATCGAAAATCACAGCCCGAACCAAGTTGAGCTCTAGTCAGTGACGGACGGCATCGGGCACTCTGTTTCCATGAATGGTGGAGTGTCTTCGAACACCGGCCGCTTAGCAGGCCGGAGCCCGTCCGTCAAATTTCTTCGGTTGGCGCACCTGCGCAAGCTACGACGATGCGAGCAGGTGGCGGCCGTTTGCTTCCGGATCCGCTGCAACAGCGTTGAATTCCTGCTGGTGCAGACCGGCAAGGGACGCTGGATTTTTCCTAAGGGAGGCGCCGAGCCGGGGCTAACCCATGCTCAGGCGGCGGCTCTCGAGGCTTTCGAAGAAGCCGGGGTTCATGGCCGGATGGAAGAGGCTTCGTTTACTCGCTACGTTCAACGCAAGCGCCGCAAGATGCGGGGTCCCACTGAGCTTTCGGTCTCGGCGCATCTATGTGAGGTGTTGCGGCTCGTTCCCCCGCAGGAGTTGGATCGAAATCCGACTTGGTTTTCTGTCGAAAGAGCGAAGCGGCGTTTACGCGACGACCGCGCGCCTGATCACGGTGCCGACCTGGCTCGCGTAGTCGACCGGGCCGTGACCCGCATCCAGCGATTGCGTGCCGGGCTTGGCACGGCGGCTGAGGCGGCACCCAGCAC
>Ga0193733_1000470_pt1 | contig 13537 bp, 18 predicted proteins | sample U1s2metaG_FD_145076 | JGI IMG/M metagenome (GOLD analysis project Ga0193733, IMG submission 145076) | Soil microbial communities from a riparian zone of the East river system, Colorado, United States - U1s2 | ecosystem: Environmental > Terrestrial > Soil > Riparian zone | place: USA: East River... | reverse complement strand
GACCGATTGCTGAATGGCCGATTGCAATGTCCACATGCCGGTGCCTTTTTGACCGGCCTTATCCAAGATTACATCGACCAGTGGTTTGCCCGTGTCGGGATCGATCTTGCGAAAAATTTGCGAGGTAATCTCGATCAGATAGCTATCGAGTTCCCCCTTGTTCCATTCCGTGAAGATGTCGGCGAGCTCCGGCGCCTGCATACCGAGCCCGTCTTTCATGATGGCGTAGGCCTCGCAGATGAGCTGCATATCGCCGTACTCGATGCCGTTGTGCACCATCTTGACGTAGTGGCCGGCGCCGTCCGGGCCCATGTATCGGCAACAAGGTTCGCCGTCAACCTGCGCCGCGATCTTGCGAAAAATCGGCGCGATAATTTCCCAGGACGCCCGCGGACCGCCCGGCATGAGCGATGGACCTTTGAGGGCGCCCTCTTCGCCGCCCGAGACGCCCATGCCGACGAAGTGAATTCCTTTTCCTTCCAAATCTTTGCAGCGGCGTTGTGTGTCGGTGAAAAGCGAATTGCCGCCGTCGATAATAACATCTCCTTTTTCGAGAAGCGGGGCGAGTTGACCAATGACCGCATCGACCGGCGCGCCTGCTTTCACCATGATCATGGCTTTGCGTGGACGCTTAAGCGCAGCGACAAATTCCTCCATGGTGCGTGTGGGTTGGATGTTCTTGCCTTTGGCGCGGCCGGCCGCGAATTTTTCGGTTACTTCGGTGGTGCGATTAAAAACGGCGACGGAAAACCCCTTCGATTCCATGTTCAGGACAAGGTTTTCGCCCATGACGGCGAGGCCGATCAGGCCAATATCACATTGATTCGTGCTCATTATGAGTAATCTCCTTAGTCACGCCCTTAAGGGCGGAACTAGTTTATCGAGCATCCGGAGCGCATGGCAAATCCCGTTTACGAACTCTTACTGACAACAGACCCGTTGGAAGGGTCCAGGGAGATTGTCGATCCTGGCGCGGGAGCAGTCGTCGAATTCTGGGGCGTCGTCCGCGAACTGGAAGACGGGCGTGAGATTGAAGGAATCGAATATGAGGCGAACACGATCATGGCGAAGCATCAATTGGAAAAGATTGCGAAGCGCGCCGCCTCCGATTTTGCGGTCAATCTTATTGTGATTCATCATCGCATTGGTTTTGTTCGGACGAGTGAATCTTCGCTGTGGATGCGCGTCGCGGCCCGGCATCGCGCAGAAGCCTTTGCCGCGAGTCAGTGGATTGTCGACGAATTGAAAAAAACAGTTCCGATTTGGAAGAAGCCCCGTTTCAAGGTGGAGACTCGGCGCCGCGCCTCGCCCAGCGAGCCGGCTACAGCTAAATGAACTGGGCGAATCGTCTTACTTTGAGCCGGCTGGTCCTGACGATACTTTTCGTGGCGGCGCTGAATTCGTCCTGGCAATACGGCCGCACGGCCGCGCTGATCCTTTTTTTACTCGCCGGCATTACCGACTTTGTCGATGGCGAGGTCGCGCGCCGCTATTCGCGAGTAACGAATTTTGGGAAACTAATGGACCCCTTGGTCGACAAAATCATGATGGCGGCGGCTTTTATTTCGCTGGTGCCGTTGAAAGCGGTGCCGGCGTGGGCCGCGACGACGGTGGTAGCGCGCGACTTTTTGATTACCGGCTTGCGTCTAATGGCGAGCGCGACGGGCAAAGTGTTGCCGGCGGAGCGGTTAGGTAAACAAAAAACGTCGTGGCAAGTTGTGACGGTGATTTTTTTCCTGGTGTTACTGTCGGCCAGCGAGCTGCGCTATGCCGATGAAAAATCGACATGGTGGTGGCGTGCGTGGTACGAAGCGGGTCCGATCCTGGTCTGGATCACGGTGGCGTTGACGCTTTATTCCGGATTGGGATACGCCTGGCGTCACCGCGAACTCATTGCCACGGACCAGTGATGGCGGTGCTTTAGAAAAAGCTTTGTGGAGTCATAACGGATGTCCGTTACTGCCGTTAATCGGCAGCGCAGAAAGCGGGCAACGGGAATCGAACCCGCATGGCCAGCTTGGAAGGCTGGAACTTTACCATTAAGCTATGCCCGCAAAGCGGATAAAGCTGCCGTGCGCCGCGGGATCTGCCAAGCGGTTTTTGATTCGGCCAGAACTATGGAGACGTCGAACCGGCATCGGGGCAGCGCTTGAGATGCCTTTCACAATATCGCTTCATTGAAATTGATTTGGAGATCGAGGCGGAGGGCATTTCAGATCACGACTCTATTTTGGGACATTCCCACATTCCTGTTTATTTTTGATATCTCCGTTTAAGCAATCGCCCCGTTTGCGCCGTCATGTTTTGCTCAGGCTTCTGGGCCTGCTGACACTTGCTATTTTCTGCGCACGCCGGTAGCTACTCCCATGAAACTGGCTGTTTTTTTTGTCGCCCTCGTCGCTCTCAGTCTAGCCCTTCCCTGGGCACGCGCTGATCTCACCCTCGTCCAGAGTGTCGAAGGGAGCAGTGGCAGTAACGAGATGACGATGAAATTGAAAGGCGACAAGATGCGGATCGACGTGAGTCCGCAGGTAACCACGATCATCGATGCCAAGACCGGAGAGATGATCAACTTGATGAACGATCAAAAGAAAGTCATGCGCGTATCCGGCGAAAAAGTAAGGGCGACAATGGAAATGGCCCAGCAATTCAAGGGAAAAAACGGAAAGAAAGAGACAAAAGAGAGGCCGAAGTTTGTCGCCACCGGCAAGAAGGAAACAGTTAACGGCTACGAAACAGAACAGTACACTTGGGAAACTCCGGACTTCAAAGCCACTTACTGGATCGCTCTCAATTATCCGGATGGCGCCGCCATTCTCAAACAGTTGCAGGCCATCAATCCCGATATTTGGAAGACATCCAATACGCAGATGCCGGATTATCGCGATTTTCCCGGCTTGCCCATCAAGACCCTCATCTTGATCGGAGGAAATCAGATCACCACTACGCTAACTGCGGTGAAGCAGGATCCCTTGAGCGACGCCGATTTCACCATCCCGAAAGATTATCAAGAAATGAAATTGCCGGACATGAGCGGCCTTCTGCAACAAAACGCAACACCGCCGCCGGCCGCTCCTTCGCCGGAGTAGCACGGATTGGTTAAGCAATGTGTGCATTCGTCGCTCATACTCGCATCCCATTCACCGCGACGGCGCGAATTGCTTAATACCGCCGGCTTTAGCTTCAAGACTGTCTCGGCCGACGTCGCCGAAAAGCTGGATGTCGATCTTACCCTGTGCGAATTGACATTGTTCAATGCGCGTCGCAAAGCCGCGGCGGTGGCGCGCCTTCATCCCGAAGCAGTGGTCCTGGCCGCGGACACACTCGTGGCATTGGCAGGCGAAGTGATCGGCAAACCGCGCGATCTAAATCACGCTGCGCAAATTCTTCGGCGCTTAAGCGGACGCGTGCACGAGGTTTGTTCGGCTGTTGTTATTTCCCGGCTTAGGCCGGCAAGGTCGACATCTTTCCATGAAATCTCGCATGTGCGTTTTCACCGATTGAGCAAAGGCAAGATCGACAGTTACCTCGCGAAAATAAATCCGCTCGATAAAGCAGGCGCTTACGCCGCACAAGGTTTCGGCGCCGAAATTATCGCCGAAATCCAAGGATCGTTTACCAACGTGGTCGGCCTGCCGATGGGAAAAACGATGCGGGCGCTTAAAAACTTCGGCATCGAGCCGGCGAGAAAGTCTAACTGACCGAAGCGACTTCGCGCTCGGCCCGTGCGGGTGCATGGTTCGGCTTGCGTCGCAAGACCATGTAAAGGAACCAGACGATGAAACAGTTTATGGCCAGAATCACCGCTGCGCCCAGACTCGGCCGGAACCACAAATGATGGATCTCAAATGGAATCAACGCAGCCGTAGCAAAAATCATCAGAAATTCGGCCCAACGCTTTTGCAAATACACGCCGGTGCCTTCGGTAAACACAACCGCCGAATAAAAAAGCGCGATTAGTCCGGTCGCTCGCAAATGACCGCCGGCCAGCGCAATTTGCAGTTGGTTCAACAAATAATGCAGCGTCTTGCTGTGCACGACGAGCAGTTCGTCGTCCGCCCAATCCGAGATTGCGTCCATCCAGCGCGTCCGGCTATTGAGAAAAATCAAAGAAATTCCCAGGCTCAGGAGAAACACACCTTTGAGAATCTTGAAGACGGCGATGAGTTTTAGATAACGAACGCGGTTTTCCCGCCGCAACATGGCAGGAACTGCGCCGGTTTCTTTCATCGCTTCACTCTTCGCTGAATCTTCATCAATTCGCAACGATGGGCTGTTCGCGGCAGCAGATTTCGAGTTTGTTGCCGTCGGGGTCTTCAAAGAAAAACGCGTAGTATCCTGGGCTGTAGTTTGCACAAACTTCCGGGCCTTCCAGATTTCCTCCGCCGAGCTCTCGCACGAGCTGGGCGATTTGGTCGACTTCTTCACGCGTGTCCGCCCAAAAAGCGATTCGCGTGCCGTTGGGTTGATGATGTCGATCTTCCGTGAAACCAAAAAAGTCCGAAGGCTCCTCGCCGCCGGCCGAGTAAAACGTTCCCCATTCCGAATCGGAACGATCGGTCGTGAATCCGAGTGCAGGCAAAAGCTTCTCGTAAAACTTCCGCGCGATCTTGATGTCTTTGACGCGCAAATCAATGTGGTCCAATCGCCGTGTTTTCATTTGGAGAGGGAATCTTCCGATTTGTTTTCCGAATCATCAACTTCAATCCCGACCAGGTGTCATCCACCGCGCAAACTTTTATGTCGACGAAACCAATCGGCAACGCGATGTCGCGAATCACGTCTTCGGTAATATCTGTTGGGACGCCGGACGATTTTTTTGGCCACGAGATCCAGACAACGCCGTTCTCGGCGATTTTCTTTCGTAACGAACTCAATTCCTTGGCCAACTCGGCCCGGCTCTTGGTAAAGAAATGAATGAAGTTGCTACCGGCACGAATTCGATTCGCGAACGTCACGCCGCTCGGAAGCTTGCCGAGCAATTTCCGGTAGTTGGACGGGACGTTGATCGCCGCAACCGTCGTGCCGGGTTTGATCCCAAGTTTCTGCGGAAGGGGAGTCCCGGAGTAGCCAGCCATGTGCGCAGATTAGCTCGACCGCTTCGCGGCGCAATCGCTTGCGAAAGATACTGAAATCCCGTTTCATAGCAGCGGGTTTCAAACGTGCACGCCAAGATTGACAAGTACTTTCGTGCCAGTGCGCTGATCGCATTGTCGATCTTGAGCGCGAGCTGTGGCGATCGGCGGAACGCCGTTTCCGGCACAATTGAGGTGGATGAAGTGCACGTCGGTCCGCGCATGAGCGGGCGCGTGCAGAAAATTTTCGCGCAGGAAGGCGATAAGCTTCATGCCGATCAGCCGATCGTCGAACTGGACGCGGCCGAGCTGACGGCGCGCCGCGGCCTCGCCGTGGCGCAAATCGACAGCGCCACCCATGATGCCGAATCGCAGGCGGCCCTGCTGGAATTTTTGCGTGACGACGCCAAGCGTCAGCAGGAACTGCTCAAACGAAAAGTAGTTTCGCCAACTGACGCGGAGAAGGCCGCCAGTTCGGCGAGGTCGCAGGAGAAAGTCGTGGAAGCGGCGCGGACCCGCGTCATCCAGGCGCGCGCACAACTTGCCGACATCGACGCGCAACTAGCCGAGATGCAAGTGAAGGCCCCGACTGATTCGATCCTGGAAGTTTTGCTTGTAAAAGTGGGCGATGTGTTGCCGGCCAATCGCGAAGTCGCAACATTGCTTTTGCCGCAACATTTGTGGGTGCGCGTTTTTGTTCCGGAGCCGTGGCTTGGACTCATAAAAGTGGGCGACCACGTTCGCGTTCGGGTCGATTCATTCCCGGACAAGGATTTTGACGGCACGGTCGAGCAGGTAAATCGGCAGGCGGAATTTACGCCGCGCAACGTGCAGACGGTCGAGGACAGGATTCGTCAGGTCTTTGGCGTGAAGGTCCGATTGCCCAACAACGACGACCGTTTGCGCGCCGGCATGGCGGCCGATGTTTATTTCCCGAACGTCAGATGAAATCGGGCCAACAAGCGGTGTCATCCCGAGCGGAAGCGAGGGATCTCACATAAGATGGAGGCGTCTACGAATGATCTATTGTGTGACGATGCACCATATGGGAGGTCCCTCGTCGTCTGCGGCGACTCGGGATGACCACGCGAAGAATCGACATCTAATAGGATCGACAATCACTCCATGAACGACGCCATGATTGAATGCGAAGGATTGACGAAGCGATTCGGCACGTTCACCGCGGTCGATCACGTTTCATTTTCCGTCGGCAAGGGCTCCATCTTCGGGTTTCTCGGCCCTAACGGGTCCGGCAAATCGACTGTCATCCGATTGCTCTGCGGAATTCTCGAGCCGACCGAAGGCACAGCGCGCGTCGGCGGCCACGACATCATTCGCGAAGGCGATGAGATCAAAGAAATGATCGGTTACATGTCGCAAAAGTTTTCGCTCTACGATGAGTTGACGACGAACGAAAATCTTATTTTCTCCGGCAAACTTTACGGATTGAACGGTCGGGCGCTAACGCAGCGACGCGACGAACTAATCGCGCTCACGCATCTCGAGCCGTACTTGAACAGGCGCGCCGCGCTTCTTTCCGGCGGCTGGCGACAACGCCTCGCCATGGCCTGTTCGCTCATGCACAAACCAACGGTTCTCTTTCTCGACGAACCAACCGCGGGCATCGATCCGGTCGCGCGCCGCGAACTGTGGGATTTGCTTTTTAAATTCGCGGGCGAAGGCATGACGCTTTTCGTGACTACGCATTACATGGACGAAGCGGAGCGCTGCGATCACGTCGGCTATATCTACATGTCGAAGTTGATCGTCTGGGGCGAGCCGGATGAGTTGAAGCAGATGTCGGAAGTCAATCCGCCGGGGACACGCCGGCTCGATGTGACCTGCGATCATATCACGATGGCGTTACAAGCGGTGCGGCAGCTCAAGGGTGTGCGAAGCGCGACGGTTTTTGGGCAATCGATGCACCTGCTTGTCGATGAAAGCGTGAAGCGCGAGCAAATTGACGAAAAACTGCACGGCGTTGGGATTTCGCACGCCGAGATTCACGAGATTGGTCCATCGCTCGAGGATGTCTTCGTCACTCTGAGCGAGAAACACGCGGGCGAACAAAAGAAAGCGGCGTGATGAACGAATCTGTCATCCCGAGCGGAGCGAGGGACCCCTCAGTTGCAATGGGCGCTTTCTCACGTTACGCGAGGACCGACGAAGCGAAGGCCCGCCAACGTTATCGACACATTTTCGCCGCATATGCGGGATCCCTCGGTCCGAGCCGGACGGGCATTGTCTGCGCGACTCGGGATGACAGCGTGTCTCTATGAAGCGCGTTCCGTTCCGCGGTCTTAGCGCGATTTTGTTCAAGGAGTTCATCATTGTCTGGCGCGATCCGATGACCTTGTTCTTCATGTTCTTTCCGCCGCTCGTGGAGATGATCGCGTTCGGTTACGCCCTCGATACCGATGTGAAGCACATGGCCATGATGATTTTCAACGAGGACCGCACAGTGGAGAGCCGGCAGCTCATCGATCGTTTCGTGAATACGGAAACATTTCGCGTGGTCGGAGAGGTACAGAGCATCGACGCCATGTCGAGTGAGATTCGAAAAGGCAACGCCTACGTCGGCCTACAGATTCCTCCGCATTTCACCCGTGATGTCCGGGCCGGATTCCCTGCGCAAGTTCAATTGCTCGTGGATGGATCGAATTCGACCACCGCCTTGCAAGCGCTTAACACGGCGCTCGGTGTCGCCCTGACGCAATCGCTTGAATCGTTGATGCGCGAAACCGGACGGCGCGCGCCGCCAATCGAGATCCGGCCGCAAATGCTTTACAACCCAACGATGCGCAGCCCGAACTTTTACATTCCGGGCGTGATCGGAATTGTTTTGCAGATTGGGACGACGTTCGCCACGGCTATGGCGGTCGTGCGCGAGCGCGAGAAAGGAACGCTCGAACAATTGCTGGTCAGTCCGCTCAGCCGCTGGGGACTGATGCTAGGCAAACTCGTTCCCTACCTTTGTATCGGCATGACGATGTCGATCTTGCTCTTCGCTATCATGCGCTTCCTGTTTCACGTCCCGATTGCGGGCAACGTCGTCTCCATGATGTTCGCCACTTTGGTTTACGTTTTCGCGCTGCTCAGCCTCGGTTTGCTGGTGGCGACGAAAGCGGAAAATCAAATGCAGGCGTTGCAAATGTCGATGACCTTCATGCTGCCGAGCGTTTTCTTTTCCGGTTTCGTTTTTCCGCGCGAAACCATGCCCTGGATCTTCTACTGGCTCGGCGCGTTCCTGCCAGCGACCTATTTCATCTCGCTCATGCGCGCGATCATTCTGCGCGGCGCAAATCTCTTCGAATACGGGCCGCACCTCGTCGTTCTCATCATCATGTCGATCTTGCTCTTCGTCCTCTGCGCCCTGCGCTTTCGAAAGAAGATCGGCTGATCGATCAATCCGCTTCGTCTTTGAGCATCGATTTGAGCTGACCGCGAAGCTCGGGCGAATTTTGATGCCCGTGCGCGGAAACCGCGTGTTGCACGGCCGCGTCGAGCACTTCGTTTTCAGTCCCCGAGAGTTTCAGTGAGCAATTCTTGTCACTCGGATAATTCCGGCAATCGATTGATTTTCTTGCACCTGCCATAAGAGACCTCCGTTTGAATTGACTTACATTATCGCTCTGTCGAAAAGCTGACGAGACGATTCTATTTCAACCTCCAGTCTTGTTTGAATTCGAACAGGCAGCGCTGGCAAACGGACGTTTTAACTTTTCTTCAGCTCGGCCAAATCCTTCAGCACCTGATCGCTGTGCTCGGCCGGTTTCACGCCGGTATAAACCTTCACGATTTGGCCTTTCGGATTGATGAGGAAAGTGTTTCGCGCCGCCATTTTTGCACCCTGATATTCCATGGTCGATCCATACTGCGCCGACACTTTCGCATCGGCGTCGGCCAGCAACTTGAAGTTCAGTCCTTCCTTTGCGCAGAAATCCTTGTGCGATTGCGCCGAATCCACGCTAACCCCCAGAACCACTGCCCCGGCCTGCTCGTACTTCGCGAGATCGCGCTGGAAATTCTTCGCCTCCAGCGTGCAGCCGCTCGTAAAATCCTTCGGATAAAAATAAAGCACCACCCATTTACCCTTATAATCTTTCAAGCTCACCTGCGAGCCATCACCGGTGGTTAAGCTGAAGTCTGGCGCCGGGGAACCGGCCGCCGGTTGCTTTTGAGGTTCGGTCGAACTAGCCAAGATCGATAACGACGTGGCAAAGATTGTCAGCGTCAAGAGAAGCCATCGAGAGATCGTGTTCATGTCCTAAACATCGGCAATCTTCGATCGATTTGAAAGTCTAATCGCTCCGCGGCAATAACCAGTCGAGCGCTTGGTATAAATCCGCCACGGCTGCGTCTTCGATGGGAGTGTTGTGATATGCGCCACGCAGAGCGATGACCCGTTTTTCACCGGCGTAAGCATCAATCACCAGTTTTTGAAATCGCGGAGCTACGACTTCGTCTTTGTCGGCAAGCAGAAAAATTGCCGGAGCGCGAGCGCGCTTGCCGTTGGCAATATTGTCAAGGTCGCGCGGGATTTGCAGGGCCAGCGGTCCAGCCAGCAACCACAAATTCCACCAGCCGAACTGGCGGAGAATCATCGGTCGAAGCGCAGGTGGATTGTGCAGGACCAGGCCTCTCACGGGACGCCGCGCTGCGATGTGCAGCGCCGCAGTCGTCCCGATGCTTGCACCAAAAGGAACAATCGGGAGATTGCCGGCGTTCTCTTTCATCGCATCAAAGGCAGCGAGGGCGGCAGGCCCGATTTGCGCCAATCGCGCCGGTCCGGTGCTGCCGCCGTAGCCCGGATAATTCATTCCCCAAATCTCAACCGAACGGTCATTCCACATTTCTGCTTCGGCCGCCACCCAGCGCTCCGCGCGATCGGCGTTCCCGTAGAAACGCAAAATGTAAATGGCCGGATGGCCACTTTGCTGGGCGACTTGCGATCGTGCTGTCCACAACTCCAATTCACCGTTGTCGAATGGAACGACCTTGCGCGTCGCGCCGTGCGCATCGATGGGCGCTGTGCTCGGAAAGAGAATGAGCAGGTCGGGGAGATGCGCGAGAAACATGACCGCCAAGTATAGCGCGACTATCGTTAGCGTGATTAGAACACGGCGCATAGGAAAGGAATGAATCGATGAACCGAATGTGGACGATCGGGCATTCCACGCGCAAGATCGACATCTTCATTTCGATGCTCCGGGAAAACGGGATCAAGCTAGTGGCCGATGTGCGATTGCTGCCCGGATCAAAGCGTTATCCGCAGTTCAACAAAGAAGCGCTTGCGCAATCGCTAGGCGAACACGGAATTCGTTACGAACATTTTCCCCAACTGGGCGGGAGACGAAAACCACGACCAGGGTCAAAGAACAACGCCTGGCGTAATGAAGCGTTCCGCGGTTACGCCGATCACATGGAGACAGAAGAATTTCGCAAAGGCATCGATCGACTCGTCGATCTCGCCCACGAAGCCGGACCGACTGCGATCATGTGCGCGGAAGCGCTCTGGTGGCGTTGTCATCGTGCCCTGATTTCCGATTTTCTAAAAGCACGTGGCGTCGAGGTCACGCACATTGCCGATATTGCGAAAACTCAGTTGCATCCATTCACATCGGCGGCTCGGATCGTTGAGGGGAAATTAAGTTATGCGGCCGATTCTCTTCTGTAGCGGCGGTCTGTGACCGCGGATCTCTTACTTGCCCGGCAATCGCATTGATCAGATTCGCGAGCGTGGATATCGCCATCTTAGCGCGGATCGGTCACGCGACCGATGAAGAGACAGACGCCGCTCGACACGTGCTGAATGGCGTAGACAAACGGGCGATCCACTTTCACCTCGGTCGGCGGCGTCTTTTTCACCATGGCCGAGGTCGTCGCCATGGCGACGGCTGTCGCGGCCGCAGCTTCAGTTCCCTTTTCATCCACGGCAATAAAGGCCTTATGGAAAACTTGTGAGATATACAGGTAATCGTTCGGCTTTCGTGGCGCGATGCGTTCGAAATTCGCGCTGCCCCGCGGCTGATCGAAGGCCGACATCATGCCGAGCGTTTGCAGTTTTTCGCCAAGCAGAATTGTTGGCGGCTCAAACTTGAACTTCGGCATGCTAAGATCGACATCGCGGGGCTCCAGCTTGGCGCATTGCGACAAGATCTCGGCGGTGAGTTTTGATTCGAGCGCGTGCAGACCGCTCGCGTCGTCCGGAACCAGGACAACGAATTGCAGTTCGTTTCCAACGTAGGGCAGGCTTACTGCCGTGAAGCCTTCTTGTTTCGCGTAGCCAAATTGTCGATCTTGTCTCCGCATCATCGGAACATCGACGCCGGCTCCGCCGCGGACGTGAAATGGCGCGGGTCTCGTCGCTCGATTGTTAAATTCATGCGCCCATGCTGCTTTCAGATAAATCGCATTCGCTAAAACCAGACGCGTCATCTCGTTCAGCGCGCCGACCGGTATCAAATCGCGAATTCGGTCACGCGTCTGATCGGCTATCCATTTATTGATGTGTTGCGTCGCGCCGGCGGCGTCTTTGCGGAAATCGAGCGCCTCAAACGGTGCGCCGTAGTATTTTTGAACAAACTTGCGAAACCTTTCTCGGAAATCGTATCCACTTTGCGCGAAAAGCCGGTTCGCGATCGACAACGTGATCGACTCACTTGGTCCTCCGAGCTTTTTCGTTTGTTCGACAAGCGTTGCACTCTTCTTCGCTGTTTCTTCAAGCGAGTCTCGCAACGACAAAAAAGATGCGTGGATATTGTCGTCTTTGTTCGGAAAGTGAAGGACGCGCGCCATCTCATTGCGCGTTTCGCCGTCCGAGCCGGCGAACGTCATGGCCAGCGCGCTTTGAATTGAATATGGCGAAACGCACAGATTCTCGTCGCCGCTGGCGAGCTGACGATGAAGATCGATCCCGAGTTGGTTCGTTGCCGTGGCCGCGAGGTCAGATTCGGCGGCGTGTAGGGATGCAGTTGCTGCGCAAGCAGCCAGCGCGATTGCATTTAGCGACCATTTCATCGGAAATTTGGGTCGGCCGGGACTCGAACCCGGAACCAACGCCTTAAAAGGGCGCTGCTCTACCGATTGAGCTACCGACCCGCGGGCAGAAGAAAGTCTGTACTCTAACTGGTAGGTCGCTGCAAGAACCGCAGGATGCGTAATCTCTCATTCCCGTTCAAATTGCAGTGCTTTGGATATAAATAGAATGTAGCCCTTTGACGAAGGTCATTCGAACCGCTGAAATCCCATGGACATCTCCACCCTTGCCAATTTGATCAACGCCACCGCGGTGACGGCGGGCGTCATTTTCGCAGCGGCACAAATCCGGCAGTATCAGCAACGACGCCAGCGGGATGCCATGCTCGAGTTGGTACGGTCGTTCCAGAGTCCGGCCTTCACCGCTGCCTTGCGTCGCGTTCTTTCGCTGCCCGATGGAGCTGACTCGGCAAAAATACGAGAAGTGCTCGGGCCCGATGGCGAAGATGCGGTTTATTTGGTCTCGCTCACCTGGGAAAGCCTCGGTGTTCTGGTTTATCGCCGAGAAGTGACGCTTGATTTGGTGGATGATTTTTTTAGCGGTCCACTTGTGATCTCGTGGCAGAAACTGAAAGTTTATTCCGAAGAATGGCGACGCACCCTGAACCGGGAGACTGGGAACGAATGGTTTCATTGGCTCGCGGAAAGAATGCTGGAGCGCGAAAAAACTTCGCCGCCGATTCCCGCCTACCTTGCGCACCGCTATTGGCGTTAACGCCACAGCGCGTTTAGGGCTGCAGTGAGGCTGAAACCAACTTAATTTTGGGATGTCGCATGTGTGCGACACCTGATTGTTAACTCAAGGACGAGGAGATTGGGAATGCCTACAAAAACTCTTGCTGATTCCTGGAATAACTAAGTTTCCCATCCACAATCCTCGCCGCCGAAGTAAAAGGATGCGGCTCAGCTTTGCTCGCATCAATGATGTGAATGACTGCAACACCATGTGCCTTTAGGTAATCGACAATTAAACTGCGATGACACTTCCACCACACTGCTTCAGCGCACATGATTGCTGTCGCGCCATCACGGTCCGCCATTTGTTGTAATCGCGCAATTCCATTGGCAAATTCCGCGGTTTCCATGTGGTCGGCGTAACCGCGAAATGATTCGTTGCGCCAGGCGGTGTTGCGCGAATCTTTCCTCGCCTTTCGCCGCCCGCCCAGTTCCGGGAAATGTTCGTAACCGATTCCGTCCTCCCTTAGAGATCTCGCCAGTTCCTCTTTGTTAAATTGCGGATAGCGCTTCGAGCCTGGTAAGAGACGGACATCGGCGACGAGCTTGATTCCGTTTGCCTGCAGCGCGCCAATAAACTCCTCGATTGTTCGAGTGGAATGTCCGATTGTCCAAATTCTCGTCACCTTTTGATTACTCGCCCGGAAGTTTTGAAAGCGCGAATTGGTTCTGCCTTTTCCAAAGTACCC